>Ga0070732_10001333_pt1 | contig 13579 bp, 10 predicted proteins | sample Coa_R1_5_FD_66449 | JGI IMG/M metagenome (GOLD analysis project Ga0070732, IMG submission 66449) | Surface soil microbial communities from Centralia Pennsylvania, which are recovering from an underground coalmine fire - Coalmine... | ecosystem: Environmental > Terrestrial > Soil > Unclassified ...
GCGCGCACCAGCTGATCGATGGCGGCCAGGAACGCCGCCAGCGTCTTGCCCGAGCCGGTGGGGGCGGCGACCAGGGTGTTCCGCCCGGCGGCGATCGAGGGCCAGGCGCGCTCCTGGGGCTCCGTGGGCGTGCCGAAGCGGGAACGGAACCAGGCGGCGACGGCCGGATGAAAAGGGCTGAGCGGCATGACGGTCCCCGATCGAGAAGACGAGGCGCGCGGACCATGCCGCGCGCCCCTTCGCCAAGCCTAACACCTCCGTCCCTACGCCGCATTCCCGCCACCTCGAGGGCGGCGACGGAGGACCGCGAGCCTCGCCGAAAACGGACGGCAGGGGACGGCTTCCGCCGGTCGCGGCGCGCCCTCGGAGCGGCCATGTCTCCGGGCACTGCACTTGCAAGGCTCACGTCGTCGATTCAAGCAGGACGGGCGGCGGAGGATCGACAGGATGAACGGCGATTCGAAGAGCTTCACGCGCGCCTCGACGGGCATCTCTGGCCTCGACTACGCGCTCGACGGCGGACTCCCGATCAACCGCGTGTACCTGGTCCAGGGCGATCCAGGGGCCGGCAAGACGACCCTCGCCATGCAGTTCCTGCTCGCCGGGGCGCGGCGCGGGGAACCGACGCTCTACGCCACCCTCTCGGAGACCGCGGAGGAGCTGCGCGACATCGCGGCCTCGCACGGCTGGCAGCTCGACGGCGTCGAGATCTGCGACCTGCAGAGCACCCAGGGTGAGCCGCGCGGCGGCAACGAGTACACCCTCTTCCACCCTTCCGAGGTCGAGCTCGCCGAGACCACGCGCGCGCTGCTCGACGTCGTCGACCGCGTCCGTCCGGCGCGGCTGGTGCTGGACTCTCTGTCGGAGATGCGGTTGCTGGCGCGCGACTCGCTGCGCTACCGCCGCCAGATCCTGTCGTTCAAGCAGTACCTCGCCGGCCGTGATTGCACGTTGCTGCTGCTCGACTACGGTCCCGACGGCAGCGGCGACTTTCAGCTGCAGAGCCTGACCCATGGGTTGATCTCGCTCGAGCACCTGGCCCCCGAATACGGCGGCCAGCGCCGCAGGCTGCGGATCCAGAAGGTGCGCGGGGTCGCCTTCCGCGAGGGGTATCACGACTTCTCGATCCGGCGCGGCGGCATCGAGGTGTATCCACGCCTCGTGGCCGCCGACCATCGCCACGGGGGCCAGCTCGAGAACGTCGAGAGCGGCATCCCGGCGCTCGACGCGTTGCTGGGAGGCGGCGTGGCCCGCGGCACCAGCTCGATGTTCCTGGGACCGTCGGGCGTGGGCAAGACGACCCTCGCGTCGCAGTACGCCGTCACCGCCGCCCTGCGCGGCGAACGCTCCGTGGTCTACCTCTTCGACGAGATGCCGTCGGTGTGGAGGGAGCGCTGCGAAGGGCTCGGCATGCGCCTCGAACCGCTCATCTCGCGGCGGCTGATCGAGCTGCGGCGGGTGGACCCCGCCGAGCTCTCTCCGGGCGAGTTCGCGAACTCCGTCCGGCAGGAGGTCGAGCAGGGAGCGCGCATGATGGTGATCGACAGCTTGAACGGGTTCCAGAACGCCATGCCCGAGGAGCGCTTCCTGGCCCTGCACCTGCGCGAGCTGCTGTCGTTCCTCAACGAGCACGGCATCCTGACCCTGCTGGTCATGACCCAGCACGGCCTGGTGGGCCACATCGTCGAGTCGCCGATGGAGCTCAGCTACCTGGCGGACAACGTCATCCTGCTGCGCTACTTCGAGGCTTTCGGCGAGGTCCGGCAGGCCATCTCGGTGCTCAAGAAGCGCACCGGCGCCCATGAACGCAGCATCCGCGAGCTCCGCCTGGGACCCGACGGGCCGCGTGTCGGCGGCGCGCTGAGCGACTTCCAGGGCGTGCTGGGCGGGAACCTGACCTACCTGGGCGGCCCGGCGCCGCTGCTCGAGGAGGGGGTCGCATCCGGCAATGGCTGAAGGCCAGCGCGACCGCCGAGAGGAGCGGATCCTCGTCCTGGCGCCGACCGGCCGCGACGGGGCGATCGCCTGCCAGGTGCTCGGCGGCGCCGGCCTGTCGTGCGCCGCCTGCGCCGACGCCGGCGCCCTGTGGCGGGAGATCGAGGCCGGGGCGGGGACGGTCATCCTCGCCGAGGAGGCGTTGACCGGCTGGCTGGTCCAGGGGCTGCTGGGCCTGCTCGGACGGCAGGAGCCATGGTCCGACCTGCCGCTGATCATCGTCGTCGACGGCGGCGACGCGAGCGAGAGGGCGCTCGCGACCCTGGCACCGAGCTCCAACGCCACGATCCTCGAGCGCCCGGTGCGCATCAACACCCTGGTCAGCGCGGTGCGGGCCTCGCTGCGCGCCCGGCGCCGCCAGTACGAGGTGCGCGAGCTGCTGCGCGGCCAGGCCGAGACCGACCGGCGCAAGGACGAGTTCCTCGCCATGCTCGGCCACGAGATCCGCAATCCACTGGCCGCCATCCGCAACTCCCTCTTCATCCTCGAGCGGCTGGGCTCTCGGGACGCCGCCACGGCCCGGCAGCGGGAGGTGATCGACCGCCAGACCCACAACCTGATGCGCATGGTCGACGACCTGCTCGACGTGTCGCGGGTGACCCTGGGCAAGATCAGGCTGGACCTGCAGACCGTCGACCTGCGGGAGGCGGCCGAGCGCTGCCTCTCCGAGCTCGGCATGGCGGCGCTCGCCGAGAGCCACGACCTGGGCCTGGCGGCGGACGCCGAGAGGGTCCTGATCGAGGGCGACCCGGTGCGCATCGAGCAGGTGATCTGCAACCTGGTCCAGAATGCCGTGAAGTACACGCCGCGGGGCGGCCGGCTGACGGTCTCGGTCCGCGCCGAGGGAGAGATGGGGGTGGTGCGCGTCGCCGACGACGGCATCGGCATCCCCCAGGAGATGCTGCCGCACATCTTCGAGCCCTTCACCCAGGTGGAGAGCTCGCGCCTGCGCTCCAGGGGCGGGCTCGGGCTGGGGTTGCCGCTGGTCCGCGGCTTGGTGCTGCTGCATGGCGGCAGCGTCGAGGCGCACAGCCCCGGACCCGGTGCCGGCAGCGAGTTCGTGGTCTCCCTGCCACTGAAGCCGCCGGCCATGGCGCCGGTGCGCCCCCCCGGGGAGGCGCGCCGCGGCGGGCGCGGCGCCTTCGGCGCTGCCGGCGGGAAGGATGGCGGCCTGCGGGTGCTGATCGTCGAGGACAACCTCGACGGGCGCGAGTCGCTGCGCGAGCTGCTCGAGCTCTGGGGCCACGACGTGGACGTCGCGGCCAACGGCACCGAGGGGCTGGTGAAGGCGTTCGCCGGCCACCCGGACGCGGCCCTGATCGACATCGGCCTGCCGGAGCTCGACGGCAACGAGGTGGCGCGGCGCATCCGCGCGGTGGTCGACTCCGACCGCCTGGCGCTGATCGCGATGACCGGCTACGGCCAGCCCGAGGACCGGCGGCGCGCCATCGAGGCGGGCTTCGACACCTACCTGGTCAAGCCGGTCGAGCCCTCCGACCTGGTGCGCCTCCTCGTCGAGGTGTCCGAGCGCCGCGCGCTGCGCCGCGCCGGGCAGACCTCGGAGCGAGGCTAGAGCCGTTAGAGACGCCGATGCCGACGGACCGGGATCGCTCGCCGCACCCGCGCCACCCGCTCGAGGTCGATCTCGGCGAGCGCCAGGCCGGGGCCGTCCGAGGCCACGGCCACCGGCAGGCCCCAGGGATCGACGATCATGGCGTGGCCGTAGCTCTCGCGCAGCCCGCCGTCGTCGTGGCGGCCATGCTGCGCCGGCGCCAGGACGTAGCACTGGTTCTCGATGGCGCGGGCGCGCAGCAGCGGCTCCCAGTGGTCCTTGCCGGTCGCCATGGTGAACGCCGAGGGCACCGTCAGGACGTCGGCGCCGAGGTCGGCCAGGCGGCGGTAGAGCTCGGCGAAGCGCAGGTCGTAGCAGATCGTCAGCCCGAGCCGGCCCAGGGGAGTGTCGGCCACCGCCAGGCCGCGGTCCGGATCGGCAGGGCCGCCCAGGGGGCCGGGCTTGCAGGTCGCCGACTCGGCGAAGCGGACGCCGCCCGGCACGTCGACGTCGAACAGGTGCAGCTTGCGGTAGACGGCCAGCACCTCGCCGGCCGGGCCGAGGAGGACGCTGGTGTTGTAGCAACGCGCGGGCTCGTCGCTGCGCTCGTTGAACGAGCCGAGGAGCAGGTGAATGCCGAGGCGGCGAGCCAGCCCGGCGAAGCGGCCGACGGTCGGGCCGTCGAGCGGCTCGGCGCGGCGGACCTTCTCGTCGTGCGGCCCCAGGTAGTTGGTGTTCTCCGGCGTCGCCACCAGGCGGGCGCCGCGGCCCGCGGCAAGCTCGATCAACTGGCGGGCGCTCTCCCAGTTGGCCGCCTCGTCCGCCGTGGAGGTCAGCTGGACGGCGGCTGCGAGGCTACCGGCCGCGACGGAAGCGGCGGACATGGGATACTCTTGTAGCACACTCCTTACCGGCACGTGACCGCGCCGCCACGACGACGTCACCGGGCGCTGCGATCCTGCCGGCGGAGGAAATGCACAATTTGGACGCCCTCGCCACCTTGCTCGACCTGATGGCGCTGATCGCGGCGGTGTCCCTGCTGGTCACCCTCGCCGCCGACGCCGCCGCCCTGCGGCTGCTGGCCCGCCCGCCCGTCCCGCCGCCGGCGGACACCACACTCCCGACATTCCCGACACTGCCGCCGATCTCGGTGCTCAAGCCGCTGAAGGGCCTCGACGAGGAGCTGTTCGAGAACCTCGCCTCGCTGGCGACGCAGGACTACCCGCGGTTCGAGCTGGTGCTGGGGACCGAGGACCCGGGGGACCCGGCGCTGGCGGTGGCCGAGCGGCTGCGGCAGGCTTTCCCGCGGGTGGCGATCACGGTCGTGGCGGGCGCCGCGCCGCTCGGCTACAACCCGAAGATCACCAACCTGGCCTCGCTCGCGCGCCACGCGCGCCACGAGCTGCTGCTGATCTCGGATTCCAACGTCCGCGCCCGTCCGGGCTACCTGCGGGCCCTGGCCGCCGAACGGGCGGCGAGCCAGGCCGGCATGGTGTCCTCGGTCCTCGCCGGGGTCGGCGAGGCCAGCCTCGGGGCGCTGCTCGAGAACCTGCACCTGAACTCCTTCGTCGCCGGCGGGGTCTGCGCGGCGCAGCTCCTCCGCCTGCCCTGCGTGGTCGGCAAGTCGATGCTCTTCCGGCGCGGCGACCTCGAGGCGGCGGGCGGCTTCGCAGGGGTGCGCGACGTGCTCGCGGAGGACTACGTGCTCGGCTGCCGTTTCCACGGCAGGGGACTGCCGGTCGCGCTGTCGGCGCACGTCCTGCCGGTGCTGCACCGGCGCCGGTCGGTGCGCGAGTTCCTCGCGCGGCACCTGCGCTGGGCGCAGATGCGCCGCCGCCTGTCGCCGGCCTTCTTCGGCGAGCCGCTGCTCAATCCGCTCCCTTGGCTGCTGGCGCTGGTCGGGGCCGCCGCCTGGCGGGGCGGCACGACGCTCGCCGCCGCCGGCGCCTTCGCCGCCGCCGGCCTGGCGGCCAAGGTGGCGGCCGACGCGCTGGTCGCCTGGCGGCTGCGTGGCCGGGCGCTGGCGCCGGCCGCTCTCGCCGCCATCCCGCTCAAGGACCTGCTGATCGCCGGGGTCTGGGTGGCGGGCGCCTTCCGCACCACCATCCTCTGGCGCCAGACCCGGCTGCGCATCGGGCCCGGCAGCGTGCTGACGCCGCTCGGCGCTCCGGGCGCCCCGCACCATCCGTCGCGGAGCCTCGACGGGCGCGCCGCGGTCTCGACGCTCGAGGTATCGGCATGAGCCCGCTGCGCGTCGCCAGCCAGGAGACCTGGAAGTGGGTGGTCTCGGTGGATCAGGCCATCCTGCTCGGTGTCCGCCGCTGGGAGTCGGCGCTGATGACGCGGCTCATGCGCATGTTCACCCGGATGGGCGACCCGGCGGCATGGGTGGTCGTCGGGCTGACGCTGGGCGCCATCGCCGGCGCGCATTACGCCTGGCTGCTCGGCACCGGCGCCGGGCTGGCGGTCGCCGGCTCGCAGGTGCTCAAGCGGGTGTTCTGCCGGCCCCGGCCGACCACCGGCATCGGCGGCTTCGCCGCGCTGGTGGCGATCCCCGACCGCTTCTCCTTCCCCTCGGGTCATACCGCGGCCGCCTTCGGCGTGGCGGTGGCGCTGGCCGGCGAAGGCAGCGGCACCGCCCTGCTCACCCTCGTCCTGGCCTTCGGCATCGCCGTCTCCAGGATCTATCTCGGCGCCCATTACCCGCTGGACGTGGCGGCAGGGGTGCTGGTCGGCGCCGCCTCCGGCCTCGCCGCGCGCCTGTTGATCGACGGCTTCCACCTGCTCGTCTTCCTGGGCTACGCCGGGCTGACGCTGGTCCCGCTCGGTTTCGGCGGTTGACCCCGGCTCCTCGAGCTCCCGCGCTGGTCCATTTCCCGGCGGCCGCCGGCCTGCCGGCGGCGAGGGCGGCGGCCGCGCCCGGCCAGCCGATCGTCGCCGCCGTCGAGATGGGGTACGGCCATCTGCGCGCCGCGCACGCGCTGGCCTCGGCGCTGGGGACCACGGTCCTGCACGCCGACCGGCCGCCGCTGGCCGGGGAGGACGAGGTGCGCCTCTGGCGATCGGGGCGCCGCCTCTACGAAGCGACCGCGCGGGCCTCGCAGCTGCCGCTGGTGGGGGCGCCGCTGCGGGCGTTGCTCGACAGCCTCACGTCGATCCCTCACCTCTACCCGAAGCGGGACCTCTCGGCCGCCACCCTGCAGTCGCTGTCGCTCGACCGCCTGGTCCGCAAGGGCCTGGGGGCGGGGCTGGTGGAGCGGCTGCAGGAGACCGGAGCGGCGCTGCTCACCACCTACTTCGCCACCGCGGTGCTGGCCGACGCTCACGGCTGCGCGCCGGTCTACTGCGTGGTCACGGACGTCGACCTCAACCGCGTCTGGGTGCCGATGAATGCGCGGCGCAGCCGCATCGTCTACCTGGCTCCCACCCGCCGCGCGCTGAAGCGCCTGCGGGCCTACGGGGTGCGGCGCAGCCAGATCGAGCTCACCGGTTTCCCGCTGCCGCCGGAGCTGCTGGGCGGCCCCGAGCTGCCGGCGCTTCGCCAGGCCCTCGCGGGCCGCCTGGTGCGCCTCGACCGCAAGGGCGCCTTCCGCGAGCAGGCGCGCAGCGAGATCCACTGCTTCCTCGGCGCCGACCTGCCGGCCGACCAGGAAGGTCTGCCGCCGCTGCTCACCTTCACGGTGGGCGGTGCGGGGGCGCAGGTCGAGCTGGCGCGGACGCTGGTCCGCAGCCTGGCGCCGCTGGTCCGCGACGGCCGGCTGCGGCTCTGCCTGGCGGCGGGCGCCCGGCCGGAGATCGCGGCGCGCTTCGAGCGCTGGGTGGCCGAGGCCGGCCTCGGCGATCGCCTGGGAGGCGACGTCCGCATCTTCCTGGCAGCCGATCTCGACAGCTACTTCGCGGCCTTCAACCGGGTCCTCGCCGAGACCGACATCCTGTGGACCAAGCCGAGCGAGATGACCTTCTTCGGCGCGCTCGGGTTGCCGCTGATCTTCTCCCACCCGGTCGGCATGCACGAGCGCTACAACCGCCGCTGGGCCGTCGAGAACGGCGCCGGCCTGAAGCAGCGCGAGCCGCGCCACGCCGGCTACTGGATCCGGGAGCTGCTGGCGGAGGGAACCCTCGCCGCCGCCGCCTGGTCGGGCTTCATGCGCCTCCCGAAGTTCGGGACCTACCAGATCGTCGAGCGAGTGACGGGCGGCGAGCACCGGTCACGGCGCGCGGGGTAGCGGCCCGGTCGGTCTCGCGATCGGCTGACCTAAGCCGGCCTCAGGTCACGTAAGCTCAGGACAGCCGGCCGATCATGCCTCCGGGCGTGAGGGCGACCAGCTCGACCTCGGTCAGCTGATTGCGGAGCGCTGTGGCGGCGGAGCTGAAGACCCGGATGTAGTTGTCGGTGAGGCCCTGGCCGCGGCCGTCCTTCGGGCGCTCCCAGAGCACCAGGGCGCGGCGGCCGAGGTGGGCCTTGCGGAAGTCCTGCTCGGAGCGCTCCGCCACCGCGATCATCCGCGCCATGCGCTGCCGCTGCTCCGCCGGCGGCACGGCGTCCGGCAGTGCCGCCGCGGCGGTGCCGGGGCGGGGCGAGAACGGGAAGACGTGCACCTTGGCGAATCCCAGGGCCGCCACGGTGGCCAGGCTCTCCTCGAACTCGGCGGCAGTCTCGCCGGGGAAGCCGACGATGACGTCGGTGGTCACCGCGACGCCGGGAACGGCGGCGCGGGCGCGCTCGACCAGCCGGGCGTAGCCGCCGGCCCTGTAGGGCCGTCGCATGCGGCGCAAGGTGGCGTCGGCGCCGCTCTGCAAGGAGAGGTGGAGGTGCCGGCAGAGGCGGCGGTCCGACCACAGCGCGAGCAGCTCGTCGTCCAGCTCCCAGGGTGCGATCGAGGTGAGGCGCAGGCGCGTCGCCCCGCCCGCCGCGGCGGGCAGGGCCGCCAGCACCTCGCGCACCAGGTGGGCCAGGCCGAGGGGACGCACGGAGGCTGGCTCGCGGCCGGGAAGCGCGGCGCCGGCGCGATAGGCGGAGATCTGCACGCCGGTGAGGACGATCTCGCGATACCCATCATCCGCCAGCCGGCGCACCTCCGCGATCACCTCGGCCGGCGGCCGGCTGCGCTGGCGGCCGCGGGTCGCCGGGATGATGCAGAAAGCGCATCGCATGTCGCAGCCGTCCTCGATCTTGACCAGCGCCCGGGTGTTGCCATGGGGAAGGTGCAGGAGGTGCGCGTGGGAGGACCTGCCACCCGGGAGACCGGCCTCGGTTCCCGCGGGCGCCGAGCTCTCCAGCCCCGCGAGCGGTGCCGGCGCGTCGGTCTGCGCCGCCCCGGGAAAGGCCCGCGCGACCGCTTCGAGCAGCCGTTCCTTGTCGCGATTCGGCACCACCAGGTCGACCCCGGCCAGGCCCGCGGCCTCCGCCGGCGAGGCCGTGGCGTAACAGCCGGTCAGCACCGTGAGCACCGGCCGGCCCGGCGCACGGCGGATGGCGGCGCGGGCGGCCTGGCGCGACGAGCGGGCGGCGGCGGCGGTGACCGTGCAGGAGTTCACGACGTGGAGGTCGGCGTCGTCGAGCGATGCAGCGACCAGGTGCCCCGCCGCGAGGAAATCACGGGTGAGCCGCTCGTTCTCGGCCTGGTTCAGCTTGCACCCCAGATTGGTGAAGAACACCCGCACGGAAGCAGTCTAATTCGATCGCAGCGTCGGTGGTGAGCCAGGTTCCCTACCGGAGGCGGCCGCATAGGAGCTTGGCCCACCACCGCGGCGTCACGGAGTTCCGCCAGCCGCAGATCTACCTGCGAGCCGGCCGCGGCAGAGTCCCCGCCGGCCCGTGCCCCGCCATCTCGGACCAGGCCGGAATCCGGGCGGCCTGGCCATGGTTTTCATGCCCAGGGAGAGGGTTTGCTCGCGCGCCGGGGACGAGCCTGGATCGGAGGTAGGCGAAGCTTGCGGATCGACACGCGCATTCCTGGCTCGGCGGCCCGCGCGGCCCTCGCCAGCCTGGCGCTTGCCGCCGGCTGGCTGGGGTGGTCACGGCCCGCGGCGGCGGTGGCGTCGCCCTGGATGACCAATCCGCAATCGCAGGTGCGCCTGATCAGCGGCGACCTGGTGGCCCCGCGGCAGGGGGAGCTGCGCCTCGGCATCCATTTCCGCCTGGCGCCGGGGTGGCACGCCTACTGGAAGAACAGCGGCGATGCGGGGTTCGCGCCGGTCTTCACCTGGAAGGACGTGCCCGGCCTGGGGCCGCCCGAGCTGCTCTGGCCGGCGCCGCACCGCTTCGAGCTTCCCGGCGGGCTCGAGGCGTTCGGCTACTCGGACGAGGTGGTCTACCCGGTCCGGGCGACGATCGCGCCGCTCGCCGGTGACTCCGGCGGCCGCCGCGGCGTGCTTCGCCTCGGCGCCAATGTCGACTACCTGGTGTGCGAGGTCGACTGCGTCCCTCACCGTTACGACCTGGCGCTGGACCAGCCGCTGGGCGAGCGGGCCGAGCCCGACTCGCAGACCGCGCCGCTGCTCGACCGCTGGTGGCGCGAGGTGCCGCTGGCCGCAAGTCACCTGCCGGCATCGGCCGGCGCCGTGGCGCTCGCCTCCCGCGCCGAGATGACCCTGGCCACGGCCGCGAGCACCGCGGCGCCCGGGGAGCTGCGGCTCGAGCTGCGGCTGCGCGGCGTCACCGCAGCGCCTGGCGGCGCCGATCTCTTCTTCGAGTCCCATCCGGCGCTCGAGCTGGGCCGCCCTCGCGTCCGCGCGGTGGATGGCGGGCTGCTCTTCGAGGTGACGGCGCGGCGCAAGGACACTTCCCGGCCGCTTCCCGCGACGACCGCGATCGCCTGGACCGCCACCGGGTTGGCGCAGGACGGCGGCCCGGCTCGGCTGGCGCTCGCAGCGCGGCAAGAGGTGACGGTCTCGGCGGCCCCTCCGGTGAAGGCGGCCCCTCCCGTGACGCGGGCCGTGCCGGCCCGCCGAGAGGGGATGGACCGTCCGCCGCCGCAGAGGCGATTCCGCGGCTTCCTCGCCGCGGGTGATCCACGCGCCGTGGCGCTCGCCGCGGTGGCGGCGGCGCTGATCACGCTCGAGGCCTGGGGACTGCTGCGGCTGCGCCGGCGAAGGCCGGCCGCGGGCTACGTTGCGGAGGGACCGGCCCGCCGCCGCGAGGCCGCCGGATTCCTCGCCCTGCTGGTGACCCTGGGCCTGCTCTACGCGCTGTCGCTCGAGATCAGCGCGGAAGGGCTCGCCGGCGTCGAGCTCGCCCTGCTCGCCATGAGCCTGGTCGCCTGGCTACGGCGGCGGATCGAGCGGCCCGGGCTCGCGCGCCTGCTCCTGGCCGCGGCGCTGGCGGCCTGCACGATCGTCCCGCCCTGGCTGGCCGGCCGTAACCGGCTGGCGGCCGACACCGCGGCCCTCCGCGGGCCCAGTCTCGCGCCGGGCAGCGGCGCCTTCTTCAGCTTTACAGCCGTTTCCAACGTCGACGACAGGAGGTCTCTCGATGCGTGACCGTAGGATCAGCACCGCAGCACTCTTCGCCGCCGGGCTCCTGCTCGCCGCCACCGCCGCCCTGGCCACGGGCGAGGTGGGTACGAGCGCGCCGGGCTTTCAGCTCAAGGGAGTCGACGGCAAGAGCTACTCGCTTGCCGACTTCAAGGGCAAGGTCGTCGTGCTCGAATGGGTGAACCCGCACTGTCCCTTCTCCGACCGCCACGCTCGCGAGAAGACCATGACCGAGCTGGCCAGGCAGCACGGCGAGGTGGTCTGGCTCGGCATCAACAGCACGAATCCCCGGAGCGGCGACTTCGAGACCCCGGCCGACTACCACGCCTACATCCAGCAGCAAGGGATCTCCTACCCGGTCCTCTACGACGAGTCCGGCGCCACCGGCCACGCCTACGGCGCCAGGACCACGCCGCACATGTTCATCGTCGACCCCGAGGGCAAGATCGCCTACAACGGCGCCATCGACGACGATCCGAGCGGCCGCAAACCGAAGGCCCAGCGCGTCAACTACGTCGGCAAAGGCCTCGACTCCGAGCGCACCGGCGGCAAGCCCGACCCGGCGTCGACGAAGCCGTACGGCTGCAGCGTCAAGTACTGAGCTCGCCAGCCTCTTCGCCCTCTCCGAAGGGTGCGGGGCATCCGCAGGTTCTACCCCGCCCCCCTATCCTTCGTGTAAAATGAAGCTGTTCCGCAGCTTAGGGTTTCCTCTGGGATCTGGCGAACGGCGGCAGGGAGGACGCGGTGGACTATACCCGGGATGGAATCATGGCCCAGATCTACGTCGCTTTCGGCCAGGGCACCGGCACCGTGCGCGTGTCGCAAGACGTCTGCGCGGCGCTGCGCAACCGCTATTACGGCCGCATCGACAACGCGGTGCTCGAGGACTGGGAAACGCTGGCCATACAGGTGCTGGAGCGCTTCCGCGCGCTCGGCCGGTTGATGGCGCTCAACGCCGGCATCGCGGGCAAGACCAACCTTGCCGGCACCGACGTGGAGACCGCCGCGCAGACGATCGAACGCCAATCGAACACGCCCCTCTGTCCGCCCAATTGACCCGGCGGGCCCTTCCTGCCGGCTTGCCCTCTTGCGCTCCTCGGCCTGGACCCGGCTCGCACTCCTGCTCGGCTTCCTGAAGCTCGGGGGAGTGGTCGGCGGCTTCCTGCTGCTGCGGGTGCCGATCAGCGGGCCCAACCCGGTCGCCCTGCCGTCGCAGTTCACCTACGCACAGCTCCTGGCCTTCGGCGCCGCGGCCGTGCTGCTGCTGGTCGCCGGCCGCGGCGACCCCCGCGCCGTCTGGCTCGGCGGCTTCTTCCTGTTCGTGGCCGATTCTTTCTGCAACCGGCCGAGCATGCTGCTGGTCACCCGCGGCGCCGGCCCCTTGGCCAACCTCGGATGGGTCTCGATGGGTCTGCGGCTCGACATCCTGATGCCGCTGTTCTTCTGGTACTTCACGCGCGACTTCCCGCACCCTCCCGTCTCCACGCGGCTGCGCCGGCTGATCGAAGCCGGCATCCGGGTCTCGCTGGCGACGGCGCTCGCCTTCCTCACCTTCTATGCCGTCCACACCCTGCTGCTGGCGATCGCCGCGGCGGAGAACGGCGCCCGCGGGGCCGCCGCCTTCGCCGACGCGGTCGCCAGGCTGCGGGACCGGCCCCTGAACGGACTCTACGAGGCCTGCCAGTTCGGGCTGATCGGCGCGGCATTGCCGGTGCTGGCCTGGAAGGCGCGCCGGACCGCCGGCGAGGAGCGGCGGCGGGTGCAGCTGTTCACCAGCTGCCTGCTGGTCGGGCTCGGACCCACGACAGCCTACCTCCTGTCCTATCTCATCCCCGGATGTGGCGAGTACCAGGAGCGGCACCTCGAGATCGGCCGTCCGCTGGCGATCACCGCCAGCCTCTTCGTGCTGTCGGTGCCGCTCTCGACGGCCTACGTCGTCCTGGTGCATCGCACCCTCGAGCTCAAGCTCATCGCACGGCGGGCGTTGCAGTATGCATTTGCCCGCTACTCGGCGCTGGCGCTCGCGACGGTGCCCCTGGCCGCGGTGCTCGCCTACTTCTACGAGAACCGCTCGCGGTCGCTGGCGCAGCTCTTCTCGGGGGGCCGCACCCTGCTGCTGCTCAGCGCCTCGGCGCTGGGCATGGCGGCGCTCTCCTACCGCCGGGGGCTGCTCGACTGGATCGACCGCCGCTTCTTCCGCGAGCAGTACGACGCGCGGCAGATCCTGACCATGCTGGTCGAGCGCATTCGCGCCATCCGCGAGGGCGCCGACCTCGCCAAGCTGATCGCGCGCGAGGTGGACCTCGCCCTCCATCTCGAAGGCATCGCGCTGCTCATCGCCGATCCCCGGACCGGCATGCTGAAAGACCCGCTGGACCGCACCCGGCGGCTGGACGCCTCGTCGCCGCTCGCCGGCCTGATCTCGGGCGGCTCCGACCCCCTGGCCGTCGACTTCGGGGATCCGCGCTCGCCGCTCGCCCGCTTGCCGGAAAAGGACCGCCACTGGCTGGTCGACAGCGGCTTCCGCCTGCTGGTGCCGATCCTGGCGCGCGACGG
>Ga0070732_10001334_pt1 | contig 13579 bp, 13 predicted proteins | sample Coa_R1_5_FD_66449 | JGI IMG/M metagenome (GOLD analysis project Ga0070732, IMG submission 66449) | Surface soil microbial communities from Centralia Pennsylvania, which are recovering from an underground coalmine fire - Coalmine... | ecosystem: Environmental > Terrestrial > Soil > Unclassified ...
AGGATGTACTTCCAGCGGGCGTATTCGAGCATCTCAGGCGCTCTTGAGTGTGCCCTTGGGCATGAGCTGAGTGATCTGCACCTTCTGCACCTTGACGCGCACGCCGTCGGCGACCTCGAGCGTGACGAAGGTGTCGCCGACCTCGGCGATCTTGCCGAGCATGCCGCCGCTGGTCACCACCTCGTCGCCGGCCGCGAGTTTCGACAACAGCGCCTGGTGTTCACGGCTGCGCTTCTGCTGCGGGCGGATCAGCATGAAGTAGAACAGCGCGATGAACGCCGCCATCATCAGGATGAACTGGAACTGTCCGCCGGGGGCGGCGCCCGGGCTGGCGGCCTGCGCCCAAGCGTCCGAAATCAAGCCATTCATGTATGTGGTCCGGGGGGCGAAAAGGGCGGCATTATGCCACAGCACCGGCTCCGCGCCGGGCGGCGAGGAATTCCCGGGCCCAGCCGGCAAGCCCGCCGCTGTCGATGGCGGCGCGCAGTGCGCGCAGCAGGCCGATATAGAAGTGCAGGTTGTGGATGGTGTTGAGGCGCGAACCGAGGATCTCGTTGCAGCGGTCCAGGTGGCGCAGGTAGGCACGGCTGTAGTGGCGGCAGGTATAACAGTCGCAGCCGGGGTCGATCGGCCCGAGATCGGTGGCGTGGGCGCTGTTGCGGATATTGATCACGCCGGTCGCGGTAAACAGGTGGCCGTTGCGCGCGTGCCGCGTCGGCATGACGCAATCGAACAGGTCCACCCCGCGCAGTACCGCCGCCACGATGTCTTCCGGGCGGCCCACGCCCATGAGGTAGCGCGGCCGGTCGGCCGGCATGAGCGGCACCACGGCCTCGAGGATCCCGAGCCGCTCCGCCTCGCTCTCGCCGACCGCCAGGCCGCCCAGGGCGAGGCCGGGCCAGTCGTGGCGCAGCAGTGCCTCGAGCGATGCCCGGCGCAGCGCAACGTGCATGCCGCCCTGCACGATACCAAACAGGCCACCCGGGGCCGATCGCTCGCCGTCGCGGTAGTAGTGGGCGTGGCTGCGCGTGGCCCAGCGCATAGAGCGCTCCATGGAGGCGCGCGCCGCGGCCTCCGTGGCCGGGTGTTCGGTGCAGTCATCGAGCGCCATCGCAATATCCGAGCGCAGCGCCAGCTGCATGTCCATCGAGCTCTCCGGCGTCAGGAAGATCTCGGCGCCGTCCACCGGAGAGCGAAAGCGCACGCCCTGCTCGTCGATGCGCCGCAGGCTCTTGAGGCTGAACACCTGGAAGCCGCCGGAATCGGTGAGGATCGGGCCGGGCCAGTTCATGAAGCGGTGCAGTCCGCCGTGCGCGGCGATGACCTCGGGACCGGGCCGCAGCAGCAGGTGGAAGGTGTTGGCGAGAATGATCTGTGCGCCGAGGCCGGTGAGTTCCTCGGGAGTCATGGCCTTGACCGTGCCGTAGGTGCCCACCGGCATGAAGGCCGGTGTCTCGACCACGCCGTGCGCGGTGGCGAGCCGCCCGCGGCGCGCGCTGCCGTCTCGCGCCTCGACCGTGAACGCCGGTCTCAAGCGGCCCTCTGCGTGATCAGCATGGCATCGCCGTAGCTGAAGAACCGGTAGCGGGCGCGCACCGCGTGCGCGTAGGCCCCGAGCACCGCGGGCCGGCCGGCGAAGGCGCACACCAGCATGAGCAGGCTCGACTCGGGCAGATGGAAATTCGTGAGCAACGCATCGCACACCCGGAAGGCGAAACCAGGCGTGATGAACAGCCGGGTGTCGCCGGCCCAGGGAGCGAGCGTCCCGTGCTGCCCGGCGGCGAGGGCCGCCGACTCGAGCGCGCGCACGACCGTCGTGCCCACCGCGACGATGCGGCCGCCGCGCGCGCGCGCCGCCGCAATGGCCGCGCAGGCCGCCGTCCCGACCGCGGCGCGTTCGGCGTGCAGCGTGTGCGTCGCGAGCTCCTCGCCACGCAGCGGCTGGAAGGTGCCCGCCCCGACGTGCAGCGTCACGAGCGTGCGCTGCACGCCGCGCGCCTCCAGGGCCGCCACCAGCGCCGCGTCGAAGTGCAGGCTCGCCGTCGGTGCTGCCACCGCGCCCGGCTCGCGCGCGAAGATGCTCTGGTAGCGCTCGCGATCGGCGGGGGCGGCCGGTCGGCGGATGTAGGGCGGCAGCGGCACCTCGCCGACGTGCTCGAAGAACTCGAGCGCCGGCTGCGGCAGTGAGATGCACCACAACTCGCCTTCGCGCCGCACGACCCGCACTACCCCGCCGGCGGTGCTCACCTCGAGGCCTTCGCGGATCGGCTTGCTGGCCGACAGCTGCGCCAGCGCCTCCTGGCCGCCAAGCGGGCGCTCGAGCAGGATCTCCACGCGGCCGCCGGAGGGCTTGTGCCCGAAGACCCGTGCCGCGACCACGCGGGTGTCGTTGAGCACCAGCAGGTCGCCGGGCGCGAGGTAGCCCGGCAGGTCGCGTATTGTGCGGTCAGCGACGGCACCGCTGCCGGTATCGAGCACCAGCATGCGACCCGCGGCCCGCTCAGCCGGCGGGGCCTGCGCAATCAGCTCGGCGGGCAGATCGTAGCTAAAGTCCTGGCGGCGCACGCGCGCATGTTACACGCGCGCGGCTGCCCGCCCGGCCCGTCAGGCAGTGCCGGTGCCGAAGATGACGAACTTGCGCGCCGCGTCAGGATGCGCGCCCGCCCGACGCATCGTTTCCCGATGGCTCTCGCGGTGCTCCGGGACGGACCGCTCCGGCAGCGTCGCCACGATATCCTCGGTCTTGTGCCGGCGCAGGACACGCAGCGTTACCTTCTCGCCCGGCTGGTACGAGCCGAGGATACGGGTCGCATGCGAGCCGCTGGTGGGCTGGCGGCCGTCGATGGCGAGGATCACGTCGCCGTCCTCGAGTTTCAGGGCGCCGTCCGTCGGGGCGCGCACCACCAGCACGCCCTTGTCCGTGCCGAAGTAGCTGCCGAGCTGCGGGCTGATGGTCGCGAGCTCCATGTCCATGAGTGGACGGTGGAACATGAACGCCCCCGTCACCTCCGGCAAATCGCTGAGGCTGAAATCGAGATCGAACATCGGAGTGCTGCGGGCGGTGACGGTGAACTCCTGTGGCTTGCCATTGCGCAGTACGCGCACCGCCACGCGACTGTCGGGCTTGACCTCGCGCATGATGCGCACGACCTGGCGCGTCGGCTCCTCAGCGGTGATCGTCGTGCCGTTGACCGCGACCACCACGTCCCCGGTGCGGATGCCGGCTTCCGCCGCCGGCCCGCCGGGCGAGACCTCGCGCACGCGCGCCCCGCTGGTATCGCCCGCGGACTCGAGCTGCACACCGATGATGGCGTGGCCGGAGCCGATCATGGGCATGACCTCCTGCATGGCCGAAGTGCTGAGCTGCGTGGAAAGGCGCGCCACTTCGCTCGCGGCCTGCTCCAGGCGGCGCTGCGCCTGCTCGAGCCGCCGATCCAGCTCGGCATTGTTGGGCCTGACCACTGGCGCGGGTGGCGCCGGTGGGGCAGGCGGGGCAGAAGGTGCGGCTGGCGCTGGCGGAGCAGGAGCAACAGGATCTGCGGCCACGGGCACCGCCGGGAGGGTCGCAGCCAGGGTGGCCCCGACTATCAGGGCGGCCAGCGAGAAGGTCTTGTTCGTATTCACGTTCGCTCCTATTCCGCAAAGTTCAGCGTGTCGCGGCCGCCAGTGTTTCGGCGTAGCGCACCCGCACCAGCGCGCCCAGCAGCTGGCGGCGCTGTTCCTGCAGCGTGGACAGCCGCGCGGGCTGCGCCCGTTCGGCGCGTGCCACGCTCAGCAGGTCGTCGACCTGCGCGATCCGGTCCTCGAGCCCAGTCACGGCCGCCCGCGACCCGACCCGCACCAGCGCCGGGTCGTTTGGCAGGCTGGCCAGCCAGTGTTCCGCGACATCCGGCCTGGTGACCGGTGTCGGCGGCACCGCGGCGAGCGGCGGTGTTGCCTCGGGGAGCGGCGGCACGGCGTGCGGGCCGGCGAACCGGACCGAGAGGGCGACCAGCGTCAGGGCCACCACGGCGATGGCCGCGGCGAGCGCGTGTCCGCCGTGCGCCATCTCGTGCGCGGCGGTGCGGCGCGCGGCGCGGCGCTCGAACTCCGCGAACCCGTAGGGGCGGGCAGCCACCGTGGGCAGTGCGCGCAGGGTCCGGCCGAGGGTGCGCTCGGGGTCTAGATCAGGGTGCATGACTGCCGGTTCTCCTGTGGCTCGAGCCACGTGCGCAGGCGGGCGTGGGCGCGCGCCAGCTGCGACTTCGAAAAGCTCACCGAACGGCCGAACTCGCTCGCGATTTCCTGATGCGAGTAGCCCTCTACCTCGTACATCCACACTACCGCGCGCGCGGTTGGCGCCAGCGCCGCCAGCGCCCGTTCGACGTCGATGGCCTCACCGCGGAAACCGGGCGTGACCTGCTCGACCGTGGCACCGGGCGGCCCGCCTTCCTCCGCCGTCAGGCTGAGCCGCGCACGCTTCCAGGGCGAGCGCAGGTACATCAGGCACCGCGACACCGCGATCTGGCGCAGCCAGGCACCAAGCGGCGCTTCGTGGCGGAACTGCGGCAGACGCTCGTACAGCGTCATCATGGTGTCCTGGAACAGGTCGTCGGCCAGTGCGCGCTGCCCCACCAGGCGGCGGATCAGGGTGAGGGTCGCCGCCGCGGTGGCCACATAGATCGCCTCACGCGCCTGCTCCTCCCCCGCACACGCGCGAGCCACCACCTCGTGGGTCACCTCAATGTCCACCAGTCGGGTCACGCTCCTTAGATGCCCCAGCCCGGCAAAAGGTCGCAACTGCGGGCGCATTACCCCTGCGGCCCGGGTGCCCCTATACTCCAGCGCGCGCCCTCGCAGCCCGAGTGGCGGAATTGGTAGACGCAGCGGACTCAGACGAAAAAACTTGAGCCCCCGTGGAGAAATCCCCGGGGTGCAACCCGTCAAACTCGGTGAAGGCCCTGGGGCGCGAGCGCCCCGCGCTCACGCCGAGCCAAGCCCGCGTACAGCGCGGGAAGGTGTAGAGAGCAGACGGCGGGCACCTACAGCCGGAAGGCCACGGTGAAGGCGTGCTCCAGACCACGAACCGCGTGAACGCGGGCGGCGAAAGCCGAAGTGGCAGGAAAATCCGCCGCCCTTAAAAGCGTGTCGGTTCGAATCCGACCTCGGGCACCACCCTCTTCGTGCATGGCCGGCCTGCCGTAGCCGTCAGTCCACCGGGGCGCTTCGATGACGCCATGGGGAGCCTTTCCGGATTTACCATCCCCACGAATAGCCGCCCTCACTGGAGGGCCGGTCACTACACTGCGCGGCCGAATTGGATTAAGGCCGCGTGACCAATGGAATTTATCGTGCTCGAACTTTCTGCCACTCTCGCTCTGCTAGTCAGTTACTTGAGCATCGTCGTTTGGGACGATCGATGAGTAGCACGGGAGACGAATGTCTCAGGCCGGATGGCTCGGGTCTGGGGCGGCACCCCACGCGCGTTTCGTGAGTTCTTCTTCGCTCATGGCTCGCACCGTGCTCAGGCCCAGCTGCTCGCAGCGCAGATGCGCCGCACGGCCTGCATACTGTCGGCATCCTCGGGACGCTTGTCCTCGCGGTAGCGCCTGACGCGCGCGAGCCGCAGGGCAAGGCCGCCGGGATAACGGCTGCTCGCCTGCAGGTCACTGAAGGCGATCTCGACGACCAGCTCGGGCCGCACGTACACGGTCAGCGCATCGCGCCGTATCTCGCGTGCGAGCAACTGCTGCGTCTGCCATTCGAGCATTGCATCGGTGAGGCCCTTGAAGGTCTTGCCCAGCATCACGTACTGGCCGGTTGCCGTGTCGAGGGCACCGAGATGCAGGTTCGACAGCCTGCCGCTGCGACGCCCATGGCCCCACTCGGCTGCCAGCACAACCAGATCAAGCGTGTGAGCGCGTTTGATCTTGCGCCAGCTCGCGCCGCGATTGCCCGCTTCGTACGGCGCTTGCAGCGACTTTGCCATCAGGCCCTCGTGCCCTGCGGCAAGTGCGGCCTCGTAAAAGGCGCGCCCCGCGGCCTCGGACGCGGTGACGAGCCGTGGCACCCGATGCAGGCCCGGGACCGCAGCCGCCAGCGCCTCGAAGCGCTCGCTGAGCGGCCGGTCCGCGATACTCTCTTCCCCGACGCGCAGACAATCGAAGAAGAACGCCTGCAGCGGCAGCGTTTCGCGAGCCGCCTCGACGTTCAGGCGCCGGCCAAACCGGCGCATGGTGACCTGAAAGGGGTGCGGGCGACCGGCGTTGTCGACGGCGATCGCCTCGCCATCGAGTATCAACGCCGAGGCCGGAAAGCGGCGAACCAGGTCGACGAGCTCAGGCACCGCGGCCGTTATGTCGTTCAGGGCGCGCGTGTAGAGACGTACCTCATCAGCGCGTTTGTGTACCTGGATGCGCGCGCCATCCATCTTCCACTCGAGGGCGACCTCTCCGGTTAGCTCGCGGAGCGCCGCCCCCACATCGGCTGCGGTCTGCGCCAACATCGGCGCCACCGGTTTAAAGAGCTCGAGCTGGAAGCGCGCGAGCCCCGCCGCCCCTTCCGTGAGCGCCACGCGTGCCACGGTGCCGAGGTTCCCGGCATACATGGCGGCGCGGCGCACGAGCGGTGCCGGCAGATCCGCGGCGGCTGCAATCGCATCAGTCATGACCGCGGCGAGTGCCCCCTGACGGAGCTCGCCCATGAGCAGCAGCGTCAGGAACTGCTGCTCCGCCGCGGTTGCAAGCGAGAACAGCTCGCGCAGCAGAGCCGCGCGCCGTCCGGCGGACCCGCTGCCGCGGGCGGCCGTCAGCGCGGTGAGTTGACGGTCGACATCCGCAACCGACAGCGTCGCGGTGGCGGCCGGCGCCTGCGCGGCGTCCGCAAGCGTCGCGTAGCCGATGCCAATGCGCCCCTGCGGCGGTTCCCCGGACAGGTAGTGCGCCACGATCTCGATCTCATCGCTCCGCAGCGACCGCAACAACGCGGCCAGCTCCCGGACCTTGACCAGTCGCGCCGGCGTGGCGGCGACGCGCTGCGAGGTGGCGGCGAGAGTTGCAAGCAGCGTCACCGGAGGGATTGTAGGCCAGGCGGACCGGCGCGCTCGCCGGCAGCGTAAAGCTTGCGCCGGAGGTTATTCCCCGCGACGCGGCGCAGTCTATTGACCCGGAACGCTCTCGGGGCTCTGATCCGCGGCGGTTTCGGGCGGCTCAGGCGCGCTCGATGCGCGCCGCATAACACCCGGGCTTGGCATTGTGCGCGTGCAGGTAGGCGACCTCGGGGTTGGTGAACATCCGTTCGATCACCCCGGGCAGCGCATCGCCGGCTGCCACGTCCGCCTCCAGCAGCTCGCCCGCGGCGCTGAAGCCGCGCAGCGACAGCAGCCGGATGCGCAGCGCCTGCGGAATTTCATCAACTGCCGGGCGCGCCTCGTGCGCCTCTTCACGGACGTAGATGGCGTAGCGCGAGCGGTACGGAGTGCCGACCGCCAGGTGCTCGTAGTTGACCAGCAGCAGCCGCTCGCCGGGCTGGGCGTCGACGAGGCTGACGCGGCACGGGAACCCGGGGTAGTGGTCAGCAGTCACACGCCGCGCACCGCGTTCTGCGAGTTCCGCGTCGCTCAGTCCCTTGAGCGCTGCAAACTCGGTCACCTTAAGCCCGCTGATCTGGAAGCTCATGACACTCCGTCCCACGTTGCTGCCCCGATGGCGGACAGTGTGAGCGCGGTACCCGGGGCGTGCATTCCGATTCTTGCGGCGTCGACAAGGCCCGGTCCCGTCCGTATCCTCGGCGCACACGTGATGAAATTCTGTTCGCAATGCGCCGCGCCGCTGCAGCTGCGGGTACCCGAAGGCGATCAGCGGCCGCGCTACGTATGCCCGGCCTGCGGCACGATCCACTATCAGAACCCGAAGCTGGTGGTCGGCTGCGTGCCCGAGCACGGCGGGCGTATCCTGCTGTGTCGGCGCGCGATCGAACCGCGGCGCGGTTACTGGACCGTGCCGGCGGGATTCATGGAGAACGGCGAGACGCTGCAGGAGTGCGCCGCACGCGAATCCCAGGAAGAGGCGCTCGCCGAAGTCAGGATCGGCTCGCTGCTGTCCGTGGTGCACGTGCTGCACGCCGAACAGGTGCACGTCTTCTTCCGCGCCGAGCTGCCGCAGGCGAGCTTTGGCATCGGCCCGGAGAGCCTCGAGGTCGAGCTGGTCGAGGCGGCCGACATTCCCTGGGCGGACATCGCGTTTCCCAGCACCGATTTCACGCTGCGCCGCTACCTCGAGGATCGGGCCGCCGGACGCGAGGAACACCACTTCACGACGATCGACCGGCGTCTGGCGCGCGCCCTGCAGGGCTAATTGACGCGCTGCGCGTCGCCCGTGGCACAATGCCCCGTTGCCGTCGCGGCTGGAAAAACATGACCTTTGTCGTCACCGAAAACTGCATCAAGTGCAAGTACATGGATTGCGTGGAGGTGTGCCCGGTCGACTGCTTCCACGAGGGACCGAACTTCCTCGCCATCGACCCGGAGGAGTGCATCGACTGCACGCTGTGCGAGCCGGAATGCCCGGTGGAGGCGATTTTCTCCGAAGAGGAATTGCCGAACGGCCAGGAGCACTTCAAGCAGCTGAACGCCGAACTCGCCAAGAACTGGCCGGTGATCACGGAGAAGAAGGACGCGCCCGCCGACGCCAAGGAATGGGAAGGCAAGCCCGACAAACTCAAGCTGCTGGAGCGCTGAGCGCCGCCCAGCTCCTGCGGGGCTACTTGTCGCCCTGCAGGTGCTTGAGCAGTACGTCCGGGGGAATGTAGCCGTCCAGCAGTTCGCCGTCGCCGGTCACGATCGCCGGCGTACCCTCAATCGCAAAATCCTTGCCGAGCGCATAGCTGCGCGCTACCGGGTTGTTGGTGCACGGCTTGGTCTTCAGGTCCTGGCCGAGCTTGGCGCGCGTCAGCGCCTCCTTGCGGTCGGCGGAGCACCACACCTGCTCGGCCTTGGTCCAGGAGGGGGTGTTGGGTCCGGAGCGCGGATAGAACAGGTAGCGCACGCGCATCCCCAGGCGGTTGTAGTCGGCAATCTGGCTGTGCAGCTTGCGGCAGAACGGGCAATCGACATCGGTGAACACGGTGATGGTGTACTTCGGGTCGCTCGGCCCGAACACCACCATCTCGCTCTCAGGAACGGCGGCGATGGCCTTGACGCGCAGCTCGCGGCGGCGGTGATCGGTGAGATTCTCGTCCTTGGCGATGTCGTACAGGTCACCGGTCAGGGCGAACTTGCCGTCGGCGGTGACGTAGGCGATATCCATGCCGCGCGTCAGCTCGTAGACGCCGGGGATCGGCGAGGGCCGCAGGTCATCAGGTCGCGTGCCGGGAATATGGCTGGCGATCTCGGCGCGTGGGTCGGCCTGGGCCGGCGCGGCGGTGCCCGGTGGCGCGGGCTGCGGCTGCGCGGCGGTGGCTGCCGGAGGTGAGGCGGTCGGTTGCGCGGTCAGCATGCCCCAGGTGGCCAGGGTGCACAGGGCGACCAGCAACACCAACTTCTTGCCATTCATCGGGACGCCTGCCGCTTGAGTGAGGAAGGTTGGACCGCCGCAGGCCGCGAAGGTTTCCGCCCCGCGGCCGGCGCGCAGTCTAGCACGGGGCGTCAGAGCCCAGCGGGAACGGGCCGTCAGCCGCGCGGATGATGCTGCGCGTGCAGTTCCTTCAGACGCTCGCGTGCCACGTGCGTGTAGATCTGCGTGGTCGACAGATCGCTGTGGCCGAGAAGCATCTGCACCACCCGCAGGTCAGCGCCGTGGTTGAGCAGGTGCGTCGCGAACGCGTGCCGCAGCGTGTGCGGCGACAGTTCCTTGGCGATGCCGGCCTTGCGCGCGTAGCGCTTGATGATGTGCCAGAAGGCCTGGCGCGTCATGCGGTCGCCGCGCCGGGTGGGAAACAGGTAGTCGGTCTGCCGCTCGAGCAGGATCTCCCCGCGCGCGCTGCGCGAGAACTCCTTGAGTGCGCGCATGGCCTCCTCGCCCAGCGGGATGAGCCGCTCGCGATCGCCCTTGCCGAGGATGCGGATCACCCCCTGGTTGAGGTTGACCTGGGCCTGGCGCAGGTTGACCAGCTCGGAGACCCGCAGGCCGGTGGCGTACAGCACCTCGAGCATGGTGCGGTCGCGGTTGCCGAGCGGGTCGGTGAGCACCGGCGCCGACAGCAGTGACTCGACCTCCTCCTCGGTGAGCGAGCGCGGCAGCGAGCGACCGATCTTCGGCATGGCGATCTGCGCGGTCGGGTCCTCGCGGATCACGGCCTCGCGCATGAAGTAGCGGAAGAAGCGGCGGAAGCTCGACAGCTGGCGCGCCGTGGAGCGCGGCCGCGCGCCGGCGCGCACGCGCCAGGCGATGAAGTCCTGCAGGTCAGCGCGGGAGGTACGCATGATGGGCACGTTGCGCTCGGCCAGCCAGCGAGCCAGCGCCGTGAGATCAGCCCGGTAGGCGGCGAGCGTGTTGGGCGACAGGCCACGCTCCATCCACACCGCGTCCAGAAAACGCGACACCGCAGGATCTGCGGAATCGTTACCGGTCATGGCGATCGCGGGGTTGGACAAGTCCTGGTCTCACTGCAAGTTAAGGTGACACGAAGCGCTCTGAGCACGCGCCGTATGAGCCCCGGCTTCCCGGAAAGGTGGTGCCCGCAGTATGGTGAGCGGGCGCCCGCCATCGACGTGATGACCTTCACATCTACCTTCCGGCATTAACATAAAGAGAACCAGTTCACATACCCTAGGTCGTCGTGAAGCTGCCTAAGGCCCTGAAGACGCTGGCGCCGGCCCGGTTCCTCTATGCGCTGTGGGCGCTGCTGGCGTTCCTGGCCGTCGGGCTGAGTGCGCTGCTGCTGTTGGCGCTGCTCCCGGGTCAGCGGGCGCGCCGCTTCGCCGCGCGCGGATCGGCACGCGCATTCCTGCGGCTCGCCGGCCTGCCACTCACGGTACGTGGCGCCGAGCATCTGCCCGCGGGCCAGTGCGTCGTGGTCTGCAATCACGCCAGCTACCTGGATGGCCTCGTCCTGACCGCGGCGCTGCCGCCACGCTTCGGCTTTGTCATCAAGCGCGAGATGGCGTCGGTGCCACTGGCCGGTGCGGCGCTCAAGCGGCTGGGGTCGGAGTTCGTGGAACGCTTCAACCGGCACCGCGGCGCGGCGGATGCGCGGCGCGTGCTGCGCAATGCCGATCAGGGACACTCGCTGGTGTTCTTTCCGGAGGGGACGTTCCCGCGCACCCCGGGGCTGCTGAAGTTCCACACCGGCGCCTTCGCCACCGCGGTGCGGGCCGGCTGCCCGCTGGTGCCCGCGGCAGTGTCCGGAACGCGGCGTGCGCTGCCGCCCAGCGGCGGGCTGCCGCGCCCCGGCGCGATCGAATTGCAGATCCTGCCGGCGCTGCCGCCGCCTGACACGGACGGGGACCAAGCGGCGGCGGCTGTGCTGCTGCGCGAGCGGGCCCGGACTGCGATCCTGACCGCGCTCGGCGAGCCGGACCTCACATATTCCGACGATACTGCCCGCCCACCTGATACAGCGCCCGCGAGATCTGCCCGAGCGAGCAGACCTTGACGCTCTCCATCAGCTCGGCGAACACGTTGCCACCACCGGCGGCGCCGCGCTGCAGGCGCGCCAGTGTCGCGGGCGCGGCCGCCGCGTTGCGCTGCTGGAAGGCGCGCACCGCCGCGACCTGATCCTGCTTCTCCTCGTCCGTGGAGCGGATGAGGTGCGTCCCCTTGTGCTCCGCCTCGGCGTCGGCCGAGGAGAGGAAGGTGTTGACGCCCACGATCGGCAGCGAGCCATCGTGCTTCTTGGTCTCGTAGAAAAGCGACTCTTCCTGGATCTTGCCGCGCTGGTACATGGTCTCCATGGCCCCCAGCACGCCACCGCGCTCCGACAGCGCCTCGAACTCGCGGTACACCGCCTCCTCGACCATGTCGGTGAGGTAGTCGATCGCGAACGAGCCCTGCCACGGGTTCTGGATCTTGTTGAGGCCGAGCTCGCGATTGATGATCAGCTGGATCGCCACGGCGCGCCGCACGCTCGCCTCGGTCGGGGTCGTGAGCGCCTCGTCGTAGGCGTTGGTATGCAGGCTGTTGCAGTTGTCGAACAGCGCGTACAGCGCCTGCAGCGTGGTGCGGATGTCGTTGAAGGAGATCTCGCGCGCGTGCAGGCTGCGTCCGGAGGTCTGCACGTGGTACTTGAGCATCTGGCTGCGCGGACTGGCCTGGTAGCGTTCGCGCATGGCGCGTGCCCAGATGCGCCGCGCCACGCGGCCGATCACCACGTATTCCGGGTCCATGCCGTTGGAGAAGAAGAACGACAGGTTGGGGGCGAAGTCGTCGATCTTCATGCCGCGTGCCAGGTAGTACTCGGCGATGGTGAAGCCGTTGGCGAGCGTGAAGGCGAGCTGCGAGATCGGGTTGGCGCCGGCTTCGGCGATGTGATAGCCGGAGATCGAGACCGAATAAAAATTGCGCACGCGCTCGTCGATGAAATACTGCTGCACGTCGCCCATCATGCGCAGCGCAAATTCAGTGGAGAAGATGCACGTGTTCTGTGCCTGGTCCTCCTTGAGGATGTCGGCCTGCACCGTGCCGCGCACCGCCTTCAATGCGCCGGCACGGATGCGCTCATACACCTCGCGCTCGAGCAGCTGATCGCCGCTCACGCCGAGCAGAGCGAGACCCGAGCCGTCATGGTCGGGCGGCAGCGCGCCCTTGTAGGCCGGAGGCGCGACGCCGCTCGCGGCGCTGGCGGCGTGCAGCGCGGCGATTTTCTGCTGCGCCTCGCTCCAGCGTCCTTCCGCCCTGAGGTGACGCTCGACCTGCTGGTCGATGGCGGTATTCATGAACATCGCCAGCAGCATCGGCGCCGGACCGTTGATGGTCATGGAAACCGAGGTGGCCGCATCGCACAGGTCGAAGCCCGAGTAGAGCTTCTTCATGTCATCGATCGTCGCGATGGACACGCCGGAGTTGCCGGTCCGTCCGTAGACGTCCGGGCGGGTGTCGGGGTCCTCGCCATACAGGGTGGTCGAATCGAAGGCGGTGGACAGGCGCGGACCGTGGCCATGCGCGAGGTAGTGGAAACGCCGGTTGGTGCGCTCAGGTCCCCCCTCGCCGGCGAACATGCGCGTCGGATCCTCTTCCTCGCGCCGGTACGGGTAGACCCCGCCGGTATAGGGGTAGGCGCCGGGCAGGTTCTCGTTGAGGATGAAGTTCAGCAGCTCGCCCCAGTCGCGCAGGCGCGGCATGGCCAGCTTCGGCACCTGCGAGCGTGACAGGCTCTCGGTGTAGTTCTCGCCCTGCACCAGCTTGTCACGTACCTTGTACGAGTGAGTCGGCTCGGTGGCCGAGCGCTGCCGCGCCGGCCAGGCCTTGAGCTCGCCCACCGCCTCGGCGCCCATGGTATCGAGCGCGTCGTGGTAGGCCGCGCGCAGCGCGCGCCGCGTGGCGTCCGCGGCCGCCTCTGTCAGCTGCTCCCCGGAGTAGCGCTGCAGCGGCGCCGGCAGCGCGGCATCGTGCAGCGCCTTCAGCGACTCGTACAGCCCGAAGGCGCGCCGCGCCGCCTCGACCTG
>Ga0070732_10001335_pt1 | contig 13565 bp, 11 predicted proteins | sample Coa_R1_5_FD_66449 | JGI IMG/M metagenome (GOLD analysis project Ga0070732, IMG submission 66449) | Surface soil microbial communities from Centralia Pennsylvania, which are recovering from an underground coalmine fire - Coalmine... | ecosystem: Environmental > Terrestrial > Soil > Unclassified ...
CCGTTGAACCAGGTGTCCTTGGCCTCGTTGGTGGTGCCGGTCTTGCCGGCGATGTCGCTGCGCCCGAGCGCCAGGGCGCGCCGCCCGGTGCCGCGCTTGATGACGTCCGCCATCATGTCGGCCATGAGATAGGCGTTCTGTGCGCTGATGACCCGCGGCGCCACCTGCGTGGCGGGCAGCGGCGCAGGTTCTCCGTGCTCGCCGGCCGGCGCCGCGCGCGCCGGCTCGGACACCCGCACCGGGGCGGCGCTCTGCTGAGCCGGCTCGCCCGGCTGGCCGTCATCGCACTGCTGGCACACCATGCGCGGTGCGGCCTGCCACACCACCTGCCCGGCGGCGTCCTCGATGCGGTCGATGAAGTAGGGCGCGACGCGGTAGCCGCCGTTGGCGAACACCGCGTAGCCGCTGGCGACGTCGAGCGGCGTGGCCTCGAGCGTGCCGAGGGCGAGCGTCAGGTCGTGCGGCATGCTCTTGGGATCGAAGCCGAAGCGGCTGATGTAGTCGATGGCGGTCGGGATGCCGATCGCCTTGAGCACGCGGATCGAGACCAGGTTGCGCGAGCGCACCAGCGCCTCGCGCAGCCGCGTCGGGCCGCCGAACTCCTTGGTGGAGTTCTCGGGACGCCAGGAGTCCTCGTTGCCGTTGCCCTCGAGCACGATGGGGGCATCCAGCAGCACGGTCGCCGGCGTCAGGCCGTTCTCGAGCGCCGCCGAGTACAGGAACGGTTTGAATCCCGAGCCCGGCAGGCGCCGCGCCTGGGTGACGCGGTTGTACTTGTTGGTGAAGTAGTCGAAGCCGCCGACCAGCGCCACGATGCTGCCGTCGTTCGGGTCGAGTGCCACCAGCGCGCTCTGCGCCTCGGGGATCTGGCCGAGCTGCGCGTGCCCCTTGTCGTCGGCCACCACGTACACGACGTCGCCGCGCGCGAGTACCTGGGAGGCATCCTTGGGGGCCGGTCCGAGTGTCTCGTTGCGCAGCTCCTTGCGCGCCCACGACAGGCCGTCCCACTCGATCTCCACCGGTCCCAGCGACTTCACGTACGCCTTTACCGTCCGGTCGTTGACCGCGGTTACCACTGCCGGGGCGAGATTGCCGATCCCGGCGTACTCGTCCACCAGGTCGTCGTAGTCCGGCTCGCCGTGCGCGGGCAGGTCGACGTGCCCGGCCGGCCCGCGCCAGCCGTGGCGGCGGTCGTACTCGATGAGCCCGACGCGCACCGCGCGGTTGGCGGCCGTCTGCAGCCGCCCGTCGATGGTGGTGTAGACCTTGTAGCCGGCGGTTTCGGCCGCCGGGCCGAAGCGCTGGCGCAGCTCGAGGCGCGCCATTTCCGCGACGTACGGCGCTTCGACGTCAAACAGCGGCGCGTGCGCGCGTGCCTGCATCGGCTCCTTGTTGGCGGCCTCGGCGGTCGCGGCGTCGATGTAGCCGAGCTCGCGCATGCGCCGCAGCACGTAGGCGCGGCGCTGCGTGGCGGCCTGCGCATCGACGATGGGATTGAAGCGCGACGGCGCCTTGGGCACGCCGGCGATGGTGGCCGCTTCGGCGACGTCGAGCTTGTCGAGCGTCTTGCCGAAGAAGGCCTCGGCCGCCGCCGCCACGCCGTAGGAGCGCTGGCCGAAGAAGATGACGTTCAGGTACAGGCCGAAGATCTCCTGCTTCGTGAACTCGTGCTCCATGCGATAGGTGACGAAAGTCTCCTGCAGCTTGCGGCGCGCCGTCTTGTCGAGCGTGAGGAACATGTTGCGCGCCGCCTGCATGGTGATGGTGCTCGCGCCCTGGGTCTTCTCGCCGGAGATGACATCGATGAGCGCGGCGCGCACCACGCCGAAGTAGTCGATGCCGTGGTGCTCGAAGAAGCGCTCGTCTTCGGCGGCGAGGAAGGCATGTTTGACGACCTCGGGAATCTGGTCGTAGGTCACCGGGATGCGGCGCTGCTCGCCGATCTGCGCGATCAGCTTGCCGGTGCGCGTGTACACACGCAGCGGCACCTGCAGTTCGACGTTGCGCATGGCGTCGAGCGACGGCAACGACGGCACGAGATACACGTAGCCGCACGCCAGTGCGTAGGCGCCAAGAAGTGTGACGAGGATCACACCGCCGGCGGCGAGCGCCCCGAATCGAAACCAATTCCATTTCACAAAAAACCAACTCCGTTGCTTGCGCTAGCTTCGGGGGCTATGCATAGTAGCCGCCGATTCTTGGGCAAACTCACCGAAAGGTGGGGACGCAAAGCCTCCGGTCTACGGGTCACGTGCCTATGACAGCGGGGTTGCCGGTTCGAACGTTAACGCACTCCGATCCGACGGGCCATGACGCCCTCGAGAGACGCGAGACCACGCTCGACCGACCGACTCGTATGCACTCCGCCCGCTTCCGCGAGGCTTTTGACGTCCCCTAGAGGACGCTTGGACAAGTCGCAGCCGCATAGGTTGAACCCCCGCCCCCAGGGGGGGTCGCGTGACACTCCCGGCACGGTCGACGCACCGTGGCGGAGCAGCGTGCGGTTCCGTGAGCCGCCTCACGTTCAATTTGACAGTGCGCTGATATATAGTGTCTCCGGATTTATACAGGGCGGTCATTTTCAGGCGTAAACACCTGAAAAGGAAATAAAAAATGTTCCTTCTCCAGCGCAAGTACCGCCCCATCCTGGGACTCGATATAACGACCTCGTCGGTCAAACTTATCGAGCTCGCCATGGCGGGGGGCCAGTACCGGGTGGAGGCCTATGCGGCCGAGCCCACGCCCCAGAACGCCATCAATGAAAAGGCGATCGTGGACGCGGACGCGGTGGGCGAGGCGATCCGCCGCGCCGTCAAGCGCGCCGGCGCCAAGAGCGGCGATGTGGCGGTGGCGATCTCCGGCGATGCGGCGATCACCAAGGTGATCCAGATGCCGCGCGCGCTGCGCGCCGGCGATCTCGAAGCGCAAGTCGAGATGCAGGCCGACCAGTACATCCCCTTCCCCATGGACGAGGTGTCGTACGACTTCGAGGTGCTGGGCCCGAACGACAAGGACCCGGACACTAACGACGTGCTGCTGGTCGCGACGCGCACTGAGAACGTCGAGCAGCGTCAGGCGGCCGTGAAGGCCGCAGGCCTCGCCGCCAAGATCGTCGACGTCGAGGCATTCGCGCTCGAGAACGCCTGCAAGCTGATGACGCACCAGATGCCCGACGGCGGCATCGACCGCGCCATCGCGGTTGTGGACTTCGGCGCCAGCAGCACCACCTTCAGCGTGCTGCGCAACCTTAAAGTGGTGTACACGCGCGACTTCGCCTTCGGCGGGCAGCAGCTCACTGAAGAGATCATGCGCACCTATGGCCTGGCGATGGAGGAGGCGGGGCGCGCCAAGAAGGAAGGCGGGCTGCCGGGCAACTACCAGTCCGAGGTGCTCGATCCGTTCATCGACGACATGACGCAGCAGGTCAGCCGCTCGCTGCAGTTCTATCTCGCCTCCGGCTCGGGCCGTGAGCAGCCGGAGAAGATCCTGGTGTGCGGCGGCTGCGCCAACATCCCCGGAGTCGCCGAAGTGATTTCCAGCCGCGTCGGGATCTCGGCCGAGAAGGGCGACCCGCTCGGCCAGATGAAGCTGTCCTCGCGCGCCAAGGCGCAGGCAGTGCAACGCGACGCCACGGCGCTCCTGACCGCCTGTGGCCTCGCCCTGCGGAGTTTTGACTGACATGCCGCGTATAAACCTGCTTCCCTGGCGCGAGGGCCAGCGCAAGGAGCGCAAGCTGGCGTTCCTGGTGTCGCTCGGCATCGCGGCGCTCGCCGCGGGCGTGACCGCCTTCGCCGCCTACCTGCTGTACGGCTCGATGATCGAGGGCCAGGAGCATCGCAACGCCGAGTTGCGCGTGCAGATCAAGACCCTCGACAAGCAGATCGAGGAGATCAACAGCCTCGAGAGCGAGAAACAGAAGTTCATCGCGCGCATGGAGATCATCGAGAAGCTGCAGCGCTCGCGGCCGGAGATCGTGCACGTGTTTGACGAGATCGTGCGCACCCTGCCCGAGGGCGTGTACCTGACCGCGGTGAAGCAGTCGGGGAACAAGGTGAAGTTCGATGGCATCGCGCAGTCCTCGACGCGCGTGTCCTCCTTCATGCGCAACATCGACGGCTCGCAGTGGCTGCGTAACCCGGAGCTGCTGGTGGTGCAGACCGTGAAGGGCTCGGGTCCCGGCTCCAGCTTCACGCTCACCGCCGACCAGGTCTCCAACGTCTCCCCGGACAGCGACGCCACCAAGGCCGCCAAGGGCAAGATCCGCAAGGCGAGCGCGGGCGCGGGGGTGCGGCAATGAACCTCCTCGAAGAAATCCGCTCACTCGACCCGCGCGATCCGGGGCGCTGGCCGCTGCCGTTCCGTGCCGGCGCGGTGGCACTGGCGTTCGTGGTCATCGCGCTCGGACTCATCTATGTGTTCGTGTGGAACGACCAGCGCCCGGAGCTGCAGCGCCGGCAGGCCGAGGAGCTGGCCCTGCGGCAGGAGTTCCACGACAAGCATGCCAAGGCGGTCAACCTCGAGGTCTACAAGCAGCAGCTGAAGGACATCGAGCGCTCCTTCGGTGCGCTGCTGCGGCAGCTGCCGGGCAAGACCGAGGTGCCGAGCCTGCTGGTGGACATCTCGCAGACCGGTCTCGCGGCCGGCCTGCAGGAGAAACTGTTCCAGCCCGAGGCCGAGCAGAAGAAGGACTTCTACGCCGAGCTGCCCATCAAGATCCGCCTGAGCGGCAGCTATCACCAGTTCGGTGAGTTCGTGAGCGGCATCGCGGCGCTGCCGCGCATCGTCACGCTGCACGACATCGACATCAAGTCCGACAGCAAGGACGCCTACGACCAGTTGTCGCTCGAGCTCACGGCCAAGACCTATCGCTACATGGACGAGGACGAGATCGCCGCGGGCGAGGCGGACAAGAAGAAGGACGTCGTCCATCGTCCGCGACCGGCGGGGGGCTGACGCACATGATGCGCGCACGATATTCCATGCATAGGCTTTCCTCATCGCCGACCGGACTGCGCCTGCTGTGCGTGGCGCTCGCCTGCGTGTACGCGGGGCTGACCGCCTGCTCCAGCGCCGACGACGAGCTGCAGCGCTTCATCGAGGACACGAAGAAGGAGCCGGGCGGGCGCGTCGAACCCATCCCGGAGATCAAGCCCTACGAAAGCTTCGTGTATTCGGCTTCCGACATGCGCTCGCCGTTCCTGCCCAGCAGCCCGGGTTCGGGCGCGGGCCTGGCCGGCATCCGCCCGGACCAGAAGCGCAACCGCGAATTCCTCGAGCAGTACTCGCTCGACACGCTGAGGATGGTTGGCACGCTGAGACTCGGCGGCCAGATGTACGGCCTGGTCGAGACCAAGGACGGCCTCGTGCACCGCGTGAGCGCGGGCAACCACATGGGTCAGGCCGAGGGCAAGATTACCGAGATCACACCTTCCAAGATCAGTCTCATCGAAATCGTTCCGGACAGTCTCGGCGGCTACATGGAGCGCCCCGCCGCGCTCGGCCTGAACGAGTAAAGGTTCAGCAGGGAGTTCACAGATGCATGCGTCTAGCCTGATTAATCGTCTCCTCGGCGCGGCTGCCACCGCCCTGCTCGCAGGAGTACTCGGCTTGGCAGCGGGAACCCCGGCGCGTGCCGCGGACCACCCCGCGCTGCAGGCCATCGACGTGCAGCCCCTGCCCGGACAGCAGCTGCAGGTCACCATGCGCCTGTCGGGGCCGGCCCCGCAGCCGCTGTCGTTCACGATCGACAACCCGGCGCGCATTTCCTTCGACCTGCCGAACACGACGCTGGCGCTGCCCTCGCGGCGCATCGACGTGCACGCCGCCGGGCTCGACACCATCGTCGCGGCCGAAACCAAGGACCGTACGCGCCTGGTGCTGAACCTCGACAAGCTGGTGCCGTACGACACGCGCGTGCAGGGCAACGACGTCATCGTCATGCTCGGCACCGGCAATGCCACCTCCAACGCCCAGGCGGCCACCGCCGCGGCGACCACGGCCGCCACCGGCAGCAGCGCGCGCGAGCTGCGCGCCATCGACTTCCGCCGCAGCGCCGACGGCGCCGGGCGCGTGGTGGTGAAGCTCTCCGACCCGCACATCCACATCAACCTGCACCAGCTCGGCAGCCAGATCGTGGTCGACTTCTCCGATGCCAGCGTGCCGGCCAACCTGGTGCGCCGCTACGACGCCACCGATTACGGCACGCCGGTCAACGGTTTCGACGTGACCCGCGTCGGCAACGGCTCACGCATCGCCATCACCGCGAGCGGCGACTTCGAGCAGCTCGCCTACCAGTCGGACGACCAGTACGTGGTCGAGGTGGCGCCGCGCCGCAAGGCGCTGAACGTGGCCGAGGAAAAGCCGGTGTACACCGGCGAGCGGCTGACGCTCAACTTCCAGGACATCGAGACGCGCGCCGTGCTGCAGCTGCTGGCTGACGCCAGCGGCCAGAACATCGTGGTCAGCGACTCGGTGAGCGGCAACGTCACGCTGCGCCTGCAGAACGTGCCCTGGGACCAGGCGCTGGATATCGTGCTGCGCACCAAGGGCCTCGACAAACGCAAGCAGGACAACGTCATCATCGTCGCGCCGCAGGCCGAGCTGGCGGCACGCGAGAAGGCGGAGCTGGCGGCCAGGAAGGACGTGCAGGAACTCGCGCCGCTGCGCTCCGAGTACCTGCAGGTTAACTACGCCAAGGCCTCAGACATGGCGGCGCTCATCAAGACGCAGACCAACTCACTGCTGTCGCCGCGCGGCAGCGTGGCGGTCGATGAGCGCACCAACACCCTGCTGGTGCAGGACACCAACGACCGCCTCACCGACATCCGCCGCCTGGTGGCGACCCTCGACATCCCGGTTCGCCAGGTGCTGATCGAGGCGCGCATCGTGATCGTCAACAACGATTTCGAGCGCCAGCTGGGCGCGCGCTTCGGCTTCACCAACTTCCAGAAGAACGGCAACACCGGCCTGGTCACCACCACCGGCACGGCGGCCGGTACCGACCTGGCGATCGGCTCGGCGCTGAGCAACGTGCAGAGCACCGGCTCGATCTTCCCGGTCTCGGTGCCGACCGGTTCGGCGGCCGCCAACCGCTACAACGTCAACCTGCCGGTCTCGAGCCCCGCCGGCTCGATCGCCTTCGGCATCCTCGGCAACAACTTCATCGTCGACCTCGAGCTGTCGGCGGCGCAGGCCGAGACCCAGGCGAACATCATCGCTTCGCCGCGCGTCATCACGGCGAACCAGAAGGAGGCGACGATCGAGCAGGGCGTGGAAATCCCCTACCAGCAGTCGGCCTCGAGCGGTGCGACCACCATTCAGTTCAAGAAGGCGGAGCTGCTGCTGAAGGTGACGCCGCAGATCACCCCCGACAACCGCATCATCCTCGACCTCGACGTCAAGGACGACGCGGTCGGCACGGTGGTGGTGGCATCGGGCGGCGTGAACGTGCCCTCGATCGACACCCGCGAGGTCGCCACGCAGGTGCTGGTCAACGACGGCCAGACCGTGGTGCTCGGCGGTATCCTCACCACCACGCAGCGCGAGGACGACACCAAGGTTCCGTACCTCGGTGACATCCCGATCCTCGGTCACCTGTTCAAGAGCACCGACCACAAGGACAACAAGGACGAGCTCATGGTCTTCATCACCCCGAAGATCGTGCGCGAGGGCGTGAACGTCTACAACTGATCGGCGCCCGTTCAGCGAAAGATGCAGCGGCCGCCTCCGGGCGGCCGCTGTGTTTTGGGCTCCGGCGCAGTGCGGCTAGCCGGCGCGCGCGGCGATCACGTCCACGACGATGACGATCGGGCCGGTGGGCGCGCCGGTCGGTGAGCCGCCGGGCGGCTCGAGGCTCACCGCCAGCTTGTCGGAGGTCGCCAGGGCGGTGCGTTGCGCGCCGCTCAGGGCCCGCTCCAGGGTGCCCCCGACCGGCAGCACCCCGAGCGACACCGGCCTGCCCCCGGTCGGCAGCGCCCACAGCTCGTAGGCCTTGCCGGCGCCGGGCGCGACGGGCCCGACGGTGCGGATGGTGAGCGAAGTCAACTCATGCGGCCGCTCGATGCGCCACTGCGCGTGCGCGGCATCGGGGCCGAGTACCGCCAGCGTCTCGAGATGGGTGCGCTGCTGTTCGCGCACGAAGAGCCCGACCAGCAGCGCAAGTCCCACCACGGCTGCCGCGAGCGCGAGTCTCGCGGAGCGGCGCGCCGGCTGCGCCCCGAACAGCCGCCGGCCGATGCCCGCCCAGACACGCGCCGCGGGCTGCACCGGCGCCAGCCGGGCGCTGAGGATGCCGAGGTCGTCTTCCCAGCGGTGCACGCGCACGCGCGCCGCGGCGCTCACGCCGCACAGCCGTTCGAAGCGGCGCCGCGCGCCGCCGCGCAGGGTGCCGAGGACGTATTCCGCGGCGAGGCGCTCGAGCAGCTCAGGGCGCTCGTAGGTCATGGCTCCAGACACCTGCGCAACGACTGCAGGCTGCGCCGTACCCAGCTCTTGATCGTGCCGAGCGGCTCACCCAGTGCACGCGCGATTTCCCCGTGCGTCAGCCCCTGCTCGTAGGCGAGCACCAGGCAGCGCCGCTGCGGCGGCGCGATCAGCTCCAGGCAGCGCAGCAGCGCGCCGCGCACGCTGCCGCCGTCCGCGGGCCCCGGCACCTGGAACTGCGGCTCGAGTTCCAGCTGCGACTCGTCGAGCACCAGCGTCGGCCGCGCGCCGCGCTGCACGTCGATGGCCCGGTAGCGCGCGATCGCGATGAGCCAGGCCAGCGGCCGGCCGCGGATGGCGTCGAACTGCGCGGCCTGCTGCCAGACCTTGACGAACACATCCTGCAGCACATCCTCGGCCAGGTCGCGCTTCTTCAGCATCTGCAGCAGCACCGCCAGCAGCATCGGCGCGACGCGGGCGTACAGAGCCTCGAACGCGCTGCGGTCCTGGTTCGCACAGCGCCCGAGCAGGGCTTCCAGTACGGCACTGTCGGCAGCGTCCGCGGTGGCGTGGCCGCTGCCCTCTGCCTGACTCATGCCGCCATCCTAACCGAGACTCGCGCCGGAAAGGCGCGCCACCAGCCAGCAGCTGGCGGCCACGCCGATCGCGATCGAACCGGCCGGCATGAATGCCTGCCGGTACAGGCGCGTATGCCGCAGCAGGAACGCCGGTGGCAGGATCGCAAGGACGATCGCCATCTGGCCGACCTCGACGCCGCAGTTGAAGCCCACCAGCGCCAGCGCCAGGTTCGTGCCGCGCAGACCCAGATCTGCCAGCACCGAGGCGAAACCGAAGCCGTGCACCAGCCCGAAGGCGAAGGCCACCACCCAGCGACGGTCGACGATCACGGGCCTGAGGTTGTTGAGCGCCCCGAGCAGCACCGTCACCGCGATCGCGGACTCCACCCAGCGCGCCGGCAGGTGCAACACGCCGAGCACGGCGAGGGAAAGGGTGAGCGAGTGGGCGAGGGTAAAGGCGGTCACCACCTTCAGCACATCGAGTACCGCATCGCGCAGCGATTCGCGTGCTTCCCAGCCGCGCCTGCCGCGCAGCACCACCGCGGGGAACAGCAGCGTCAGCAGGAACAGGATGTGGTCGTAGCCCTTCCAGATGTGCCAGATTCCCTCGCCCAGAAAGTCGCGGAACTGCTGCCAGCGTCCCGGGGAGGCGAGGTTCAGGCCGACCACCGCGGACTCGCGGCTCAGCACCTCCGCCTGCTCATGGCCGGCGGCCGAGACCTCGAGCAGGCCGCGGTGCGTGGGGTCGACGTCGAACAGCAGCGAGTAGCGCACCGCGAGCTCCTGCGGAGCGAGCGTGCAGTCGGCGCGGAAGCGCAGCACGGCGTAGTGCCCGTCCACGTGCTCATCCACCTGCAGCTGCGTGAGCTCGGGTGCGCAGGCGCTGCGATCGCCATGGCCGACGGCCTCGAGCTTCAGGTGGGCGAAGGCGTAGGCGGCAACGCGCGCGCGCGCGGCCCGGAGCTCGCCCCAGGTGATGTCGCCGTCGTGGTTCGCATCCAGCCCCAGCACGAAATCCAGGTCGCGCAGCGCGATGTCCCAGCGGCCCTCGAGCACGGTGCCGGAGTCCGGCACGGTGAGGGTCAGGTAGCTGTCGCTCGGCTTGTGCGCCAGCGCCGCGCCGCTGCCGAGCATGAAGAGCAGACCGAGCAGGAACCGGCGCGCGCGCTTCATCCGCCGGCACCGGGCAGCGCCCGGTCCTCGTAGCGCGCGGCCGCGATCCAGGCCGCGACCGCGCCGCGGTCGGCGGTGGAGTGCGCGCGCTCGGCCGCCTTCACGTACAGCCGCACGTCGATCGGCTCGCGCTGCGTGCGAAAGTTCGCCGCGGCCGCCGCCAGCGCCGCCTGCGGATCATCCGCCACCTCGAGCAGGAACAGCGCCTGCTCCCGGACATGCGTCACATCGCCGTCGCGCCGCGCTTCGCGCATGCGCGCGGCGTACATCGCGGCCCAGCGGGCCGCAGCGCCATCGCCGCAGCGTTTGCCCGCGACGGCGAGGCGCAGCAGCAGCCCGTCCTGCGCTTCCTTGCCCGCGAGCAGGGTGAGGACGTCCTGAGCGCGGCCCCGCGCGAGGAGCAGATCCGCCAGCGCGGCGCTCACGTAGGGGTCATCGGGCGTCGCTGCGAGCGCGGCGCGCAGATCCGTCTCCGCGGTCGCGCCCTCCCCGAGCCGCTCGGCCATGTCGGCGAGCACGGTCAGCGTCCAGCTGCGAACTTCCGCGGGCAGGCGCGGGTCGGTGCTCGCCACCTGCCGGAGGCTCGCATAGCTTGCCGCAAGCGCGCCGCTGCGTCCGTCGACGCTGGCCAGGCACGTCAGGGCCACGAGCGCGTCGGCCGCGCGGGTCAGGCGCGCGCAGGCGCGCCGCGCGGCAGGGTAGTCGCCCCTGAGCTCCAGCAGGGCGGCCTGCGTCAGCCAGGCCTGGCCGTCCAGCGGCGCGAGCGCGAGCGCCCGGTCGAGGAGCGCCAGCGCGGCATCGAACTGATGCAGGTATTGGAGCGCGGTCGCCTGCAGCAGCAACGCGCGCTCGGGCGGGTGCGCGCGGCTCAGCCAGGGCGCGAGCACCGGCTCGGCATAGGCAACGAAGCGTGGGTCGCCTTCGCGGCGTCCGATCTCGATGAATTCCTGGGCAAGCTCGAGTGCGGCACCCGCGTCCTGCGGCCGCGCCGCGACCGCCGCGCGCAGCGGGCTCAGCCGCTCGAGCGCCGAGCGCGCCGGCACATGCTCCAGCACGACCGCGTCGGCCTGCGGCACGTAGGGCGTTGCGAGCGCCGCGGTCGCCGCCGCGAGCGTGAGGCAGGCGATCGTGCGCGCGAACGCGCACGACCGCCCTGTGCATCGTCTGCTCACGTACCGCCCAGCGCGGTGGCGAACGCCGCCGGGTTGTCGTCGTCCCTGAACACGAACTGCGCCGCATTCACGGCCACCGGTTCCGCGGTGTCCGACTGGCTCTTCAGCAGGTCGAGCACGAATGCGGTGAAGTCAGTGGCCGCCGGCGCCGCCGGCGCCGCCGGCGTTGCCGGCGTTGCCCCGCCCATCGAATCGCCGCCGCAGGCGCTCAGGGCCGCCAGCGCCGCGAGCGGCAGGAGCCAGCGCGTCACGGCGACACCGTGGCGCCATTGGGCGAGCCCGGGATGGGATCGAGCAGGTACGGGAAGACGTCCAGGTAGAAGTCATCCGGACTTTCCGCGCCGCTCGGGTGGGCGTTGGCCTGGTCGGGTCCCGCCGCGCGTGCACCATCGGTGTACGGCAGGCCGCTGTTCGGATCTTTCGTCATCGCTCCGCAGTTGCCGACCGCGCCGCACAGCGCGCCCATGGCGACGCGCAGCTCGATGTCGACCACGTCATCGAACGGCCGCCGCCCGTTCGGGAAGCCGGCGACGTCGCCGCCCAGCACGCCCAGGTCGTTCTGGGACGCAGGCAGCACCGGCGCCACGGAGGTATTGAGACGCAGCATTTCCGACGGGGTCACGTGCGCGGGCTGATTGAGCCCTTTAACCCCCGTGAGGAACACCGTCACCAGGTCATCGCGCGGCGTGCCCGGCACCATCGCGGCACTGCCGAACAGTGCGTTCAGCAGCACCGGCAGTGTCGGATTGGTGACGTAGGTGAGGAACTGCGCATCGTGTGCGGGGCTGCTGCCGTTGAAGCGGTTCTTGTCCGGCAGACCGATGATGACTTCGTTGACCAGCGGCATCCCGAGCCGCGACACCTGTGTCCACGCTCCCCCGTGGATGCGCACGCCGTCACCCGCATCGCCGCGATCTGGTTCGGGGCTCAGTACCGTGCCCTGACGCAGGCTGGCGGTCGTCCAGGCGCCGATCACCGGGTCCTTCTTGGTGAGACAGCCGGTCGGCACCTCGAGCGCGATCGAGGTCACGTTCTTGTCGGCGATCGTGTTGGGCTGGCCGTCGCGCGGGCCCACCGGGTTCAGGTTCACGAGGTCGAAGATCTCGCCGAGGTTCACCACGAACCCGTCCTTGCGCTGCCCGACGAATACGCGCCCCGGGGTCGCGCAGCCGGGGATGCTGATGGCGTACATGAAGTTCGCGGCGTACGCCGGATAGTTCGCGATCGACTTGTTGCCGATGTTGTCGATGGGCTTGAAGAAGGTATGGCCGCCGAGGGTCGCATTCCCGACGGTCTCGTGCTGACCCGTGCGCGGGTCACCACGTACCAGCTCGATGCTGTAGCTCTGCGTGAGATTGAGGTTGTCGCCCTGGGCATCCACCGGACCGATGTTGGTGAGCGGCACGGCGACCTGCTTGCCGCCGGCGTTGACGGTCAGGTTCTTGTAGGTATTGGTGAAGCGAAACTGGAAGCTGAGGTCGGCGCGCGCATCCCCGTCGTTGTCAATGAGGATCTCGTACAGTGCCTTGGGGTCGAGCGAGAAGTAGTTCGGGCCGCCGTAGGCGTCCTGCAGCGGGTTGTAGTTGGCGATGAAGGTCACGAAGCCGCTGCGCCCGGGCTCGTAGCTGCGGAACATGTAGAAATCGGTGCCGTCCACCTTCGGCTGTCCGGCAATGAAGGGCGCTTCGCGGTGGCTCGAGGCGCCGGCGATGAGTGGCAGGGACACAGCGCATGCGGCGAGCGCCCCGGTCAGGATCCTGTTCATGGTCTTCCCCTGTGAGTGAGTGGGTCACCCGCTATACGCAGCAGGGGCGCCGGCGGATGCATCCGGGCGTGCGGCGGCGACGTAATAAGCGCACATGGGAACGCACCGGAGCTTGGCTCGTGTGCTCGTCGTGTGCGTGGCGCTGCTGCCGGCCCCGGCGTGGACGCAGGAGACGGCCAGCGCCGCGGTGCAAGAGGTGGTGGTGACGGCGAGCGCGCTGGGCGAGTCCGCGGGGGCGGATGCGGCGAGCGCGGGCGTGGCGGGAGCGGATCAGCTCGCCAACCGCCCCTGGAGCGTACCGGGGAGCTGCTGGAGGTCGTTCCCGGTCTCATCGTCACGCAGCACTCAGGCGACGGCAAAGCGAACCAGTATTTCCTGCGCGGTTTCGATCTCGATCACGGCACGGACTTCGCCACCTCGGTCGACGGTGTACCGGTCAACCTGCCCACCCACGCC
>Ga0070732_10001336_pt1 | contig 13560 bp, 6 predicted proteins | sample Coa_R1_5_FD_66449 | JGI IMG/M metagenome (GOLD analysis project Ga0070732, IMG submission 66449) | Surface soil microbial communities from Centralia Pennsylvania, which are recovering from an underground coalmine fire - Coalmine... | ecosystem: Environmental > Terrestrial > Soil > Unclassified ...
AAAAAAAACGTGTTCGCCCGAGGGACACCAGGCATTGGGGACTGCGACGAGGGCAGAGTTTGCAGGGGCGGAAGTAAGGGTGAAGCTCAATCCGTCCCCGGGTAAGCTTGCCAGCGCCCTGCTAAGGGCCGGTTTGGCTCAGCGATGGACTGAAACCGGCCCACCCGGACCGAATCCCGGCCCTTATAGGAGACCAGCGGAATCAGTCCGTGATCGAGAATGCGTTCGACAGCCTCCTCGGTCAGCAGGACCTCCGCACATGGTTTCAATTGGGAATCACCCTCAACCCGATAGGTGTGTAGTGGTAGGTTCTCGATTTGAGACAAGCTACCCAACCGCATCTCCCATCCGGCCTCACTAAACGATTGGCCCAGCAACAGGGCCACAACAAATGCGGAATTGCCCCATAGATAGCCGTCGTGGGATGGAGGTCCGGGAAATTCTTCGAATTCGAAGGACTCCAGCGGAGAGGTTTGCTGTCCATAAGGCAGTCGCAGCAGGAATCGGGGCAAAGCCAAGGCCACAGACGCGGACTCAGGCCGCGAGCGAAGCTGTTTCCAGGAATCCTGGGACACTGACTCGCTCCAGTCGCGCGGATGTGGGGCCGCTTCGAGGGAAGAACAGCCCAGAAGTGATGGGTCCGCCTCTCCAACAAAGGCAGCACCAGCGCGCTGAGCGACGGCCGCCAGTTTCGCGAGCAGAGCCATGTCTTCACTTCCCGACCCGAATTTGAAGTTCCCAACGACAGCCGTCCATGGATCCGCACCGGGCGTGTCGATCGCTTTTTCGACCAGCAACCGGAAGGTGCCCGAGTTGCGGAGATCGTCCGACGCCTTCAAGTCTGCCGCCAACTCCTGTTTTGAAATATCGATCAGATAAATCCTCAGTTGCGGTCCGGTCTCGATCTGTCGGACTAGCAGTAGCGTTGCACGCCAGATGGCTTCCAGAGCCTGAAAGTCAGGGTGGTGTAGAATCGCACGCATTGTGTCGCCAATTGCCCCGTCAACCGCTGCCACTACATCAGGCTGACGAGGATCAGGAGTGCTGACGGAATACTTGGCCGCGAGCTGGCGCGCAAACTCCTGGATCTCGCCGGTTTGGCGAGCAGGCTGCAATGCCACGCGAGATTCCGTCTGCTCGATCATCTCGTCGAGAAGGCTGCCCGATGCCAGGCGAGCCGGACTTGGCGCCGATATTCGCGGGCTTTCGCTTTCTCGAGCAGCCGACGGCGGACGGAGACCTAGCTCCTCCGCTATCTCGGCAAAAGTCGATGAGTCCTGCACTCGCTGACGCAACGCTTTGAGTTTCTGGAAGGCTTCGTTCTCCAAAAGATGGTCGGGATGAAAATCGTCTAGCTGCGAGAAACGAAACACCAACGGGTTTCCACGCTCAGTGGGTAGATATAATTCAGGGCGTAGTTTCAACAACACTCCATCGAAATTATCCCGGTCGACCAGATGCGGGCGGCGTTCGCCGACCGCCTTCGGCTCGATCCGGCCTCGATTCCCTCTTCCGCTGAAATCGCCGAGAATCGCGATACAGAAGGGCGTCTCCGACATAGGCCGCGCAACGGCGCTTTCTTCGCTTGCTCGCAAATTCACGCCACCAAAATCAAAACGGTTTGACATGGAGACTCCTGGCGAGAATGCTGCCCTGGGGGGTTGAGGCAGCCCCGACTTCCGTCTATTGATCCCGCTGCTGAGCGACTTGAATCTTCCGCAATCCTTCTTTCGCGTCCGAATTGTAGGGCTGCAATTGCAGGATGACCCGGTATTCCTGCGCAGCCTTCGCGTAATTCCCATTGCCGGCGTCCGACCTGGCCCACTGCAACAGGCGCGGGATATCCTTCTGGGTCATGCCATCATACGTACTGTTGCCTTCGAACCCCTGGATCGGCGTGTCTTCCGGCTTTTTGGCCTTGTCTTTGCCCTTGGCCGTCTTTTCCGTGGATGTTTTGATCACAGGCGGCTTCACAGGTTGAGGCTGCGCTTTGACAGGTTGCTCAGGAGGCGGTTGCACCACTGGCGGAGACTGCGGAATGCTTCCGGTCGGCGTTTCAGTGGCCGGTGCTGTCCCTGCAGGAGTCTCACTCGCCTGTGACTTAGGTTGAACCTTGGAGCCCGACCAGGGATGAAATAACACCAGCGCTACAATCACCAGCACGATCGCAACTGCCCCAACCACCATTGTCGAACCCGTGATGAACGAGCGCCGCTCCTCGAATTCCGCGAGGCCTTCCTCGAAAGCTCCTTCTCGATTCGTGAATCCCTCGGTGGCGGGTGGCCTCCGAGAGGCGGTATCGATTCTCTCTGAACCACTGGCCGTGTTACTGCGAGAGGTCGCGAGGGGCGAATTCACGATCAAGGTGGCCCTAACCGGCGGACCGACCTCCGTAGTTGTGGGCGCCACGTTAGCCGAATTCCGCAGGCTGGCCAACCGCTCCGGTGACGTCCAGATCAACTCTGCGAGTCCGGCGTGTTCGGTTCCGCCGGTCGTCAGCGCCGGCACGGCGCGAAGCTCAATGCCGGGGAGATCCTGGAAACGTCGCGAGACTTCTTCGGAAAGAATGATCTGCCCTGGCTCGGAGAGCCGCAGCGCGCTCTGCGCCATGCCTTGACTGAAGCCCTCTGACACGGGCGGATGAATCAATACGGCCGCCCCCGCGTAATCGCCCGGCCGGCAAGCGAGGAACTCCAGGATCGCATTCTCGATACGCTTCGCGGCTACCAGAGCGTGGAGCGAGTTGTCGAAATGCGCGGCCATCGCCGCGGGCATCTCAACCGCGGTGCGGCCATGACTCGCCGCAACCAGGTCAGCAATCATGTAGACGAGCACGCTCTCGCTCTGCCAGTTCAGCGCGGCCGTACCGCCGCCGCCATCGCGGCGCCAAATTCGAATCGTCAGATCCGCGGCTGCGGACGCTGCAATTCGACTCCCCGTTGCTGGGCTCTGCTCGGAGTTCGGGATCTCGAACTCTTTGCTGTCCGTCTTTGGTTCGAAAGGCACCATGGGAACTCGGGGACGCGGGGGAAGGAGGATTCGTCCGGGAGAGTAGGTTACGCCAAATTGGTACGCGTGGCAAACATTTCACTCGCCAACTTCCTGGCAGTTACTCGCCCCTTTCATGGCACCGTCGTGCCCCCGGTATCCCCCTTGCGCATGCTTGACTTCAACACAACACTGAGTATGATTACGGGCACCTACGCAGGGCGATTTTATATGACGATAGCCGTCACCCCGGGGATTCTATGCCACGACGTTCGATGTTTCATGCCGCTTTCTGTCTTTGGCCGTTTCTGAACAGACTGTGTCTTTCACTCCTCCTGATTGCTTTGGTGGTTCCCGCGGTCCAATCCAAAGATGTGCCCATCAGCGCAATCGAACTCTATGACGGTCCCAATGGCGCCGCCTTTGTGCAACTGACGGGACTGCTCATCAATGGCAAGGCAGAAGTCCGCAGTTGCACCGGCGTGACGCAGATCAATAAATCGAACTACGGGAAGCTGCCAAAAGTTGCGCTCACTCCGTCGGTCACCTCCCTGGAACGCGATGCCAAGGGGACCATGACTCTCACCCGTGGCACCGAATCGGAATGCGTGGTGCCGACCAACTTGAAATTCGAAAAAGATGAATCCCTCACACCGGCACAGTTGGCGGACCGCGCCGCGCTGTCAGGACAGGTTCTGAGTTCCTCCGAAAAGGGTGTTACGGCTCTGCCTCCGTTTAAACCCACGGTAAAGATCGTCTTCGTGCAAGCGCCGGACACCGAGCTCGCCGAATATCTACGAGCTAATCGAGCGCACTCTATCGCACAATGGCAGGATTACCTGGGGCGGTACCCCAAAGCAGTCCATACCGATACGGCCAAGCAAAGTCTGGCGGTGCTGCTCCTGAAAGACGGGAACGACGGCTTAGCCGCTTATCGCAGTTCCGTTTCGTCGAGTTCACCCGCATATGCTCAGCTTCGAACAGCCTATCTTCGCGCCGACCAGGCCCACGAACTTATTCCCACCAATGACGATGCCAGCAAGTTGCGCGACGCCGTGCACTCCGAGTTAGTGCTGGTTGCGGATAAGATCCGCGCGGAACTACAGGCCTATCGCCAGGCTCTGGCGAACCACACGACGGGATATGCGCATCTGGGAATTAGCCTTCAGCTAACAGAACAGACTCTGGGGGTGGACCCCCATTTTGATCAAGGCAAAACTCTTGAAGACGCAATCGGAGCGGAAACGAAACGGATTGCAGCGGCGCTGCAAAGCGGAGAGTCGAATATCGCTGCCCAGCATTACGATGAAGCCGTAGCCGCGGTCTCTGATTTCCGCGCTTTCGCCGATGAGGAACCGCGCATTGGTGCCATTCTCGATACGGCTTACAAGCATCACTTCGAGCAAGGCAAAGCCGCCGTTGCCAGTCAGAAGTGGCGTGACGCGGTCCAGGAATACCAGAGAGCAGTTTCCATCAAGCCAACCACCGAAGCCACGGCTGCTCTGAAGCAAGCCCAAGGGAGTCTGCAATCCTCGAACGACCAGGCCGCCGCCGATAACGCTCTGCAGCAGAGCAATGCTTTCGAGCAGGACAAGAAATACATCGAAGCTTACGAAGTGTTGGCTGATCTTCCGGAGACCCAGCGGGCGCTGGTGAAAGATCGCATCCAAACACTGGAGCCCAACTACGTGAAGAGTGCGTCCGATGAGGCCAAGCGCCTGTTGGACGCTCACAACCCGATTCAGGGCCGAGCTGACGAGATTGGCGTACAGCAGGCATATTCGTACCTTCAGCGCGCTTGCATTCTGGAGCCCGACAATCAGAACCTCAAACTCCGGCGCGATCTCGTTTCGCAAACGCTGAGTGATTACTACGTGGCTCGAGCGAAGACTTATCTGGATAAGCCGCTCGGATCCGGCGTCGGTGTTGCCTGGCTGTACCTTCAGGAAGCACAGCAATACCAGCCGAATCGCGACGATATTCGCGATGAGCGCACCAAGTACTCGGCCATCCACAACATTCGTTCCACCCTTTCGATCAAGGTGGTATTCCGCGACCAGACCTCGCGGCGTGACAGTTCTGGTTTTGCGGATCAGCTTTCTGACGCTATTGCTACGGGCCTGGAGACCACGGCGCTTCCTGTCAGAATCATTCGCGCCGCTGACGCTACACCCATCGACCCGAATTTCCAGCTGATCGGCGACGTGCTCGAACATCGCCCGGTCACAAAGCCGAGCATCGAGTCCCTTGATTCGGAATACTTGGTGGGCACAAGGGATATACCCAACGAGGACTGGAACAGAGCCAGCCGCGAGTACGAGGCTGCGAACCAGGACGTTCAGAAAGCGCAAAGAACCCTCGAGGCCACGCGTACGCGTGGCAAGAAGAAGGACATTGCTACGGCGCAGCAGGCGGTCGATGACGCCCAGAAGAAGGCGGACACGTTGGGGCGCAAACTCGATTCCATCCCCAAGACCAAAATGATCGACGTTACGAAGCCGTACAGCTACACCAAGAAGACGATCGATCTGAGCGCCGTCGTGGAACTTGGATTTCGCATCACCGATGCCAGCGGCAGCATCGTTGCTACCAATCCTTCCATCAAGAAGGAAGCGGAAAAGCAGTTCATGGTTTTGGAGAATGTGAAACCCGAGGACACCAAGGGTGTGAAGCAGCTAGGTACTACGCCGGATGAGAATCAGTTCCTCGGCGATGTCGAAATTGGCGCGCGAGGGGATTTGATCAAAGAAGTAAAAGACAAGGTACAGACCCTGCCCAGCAAGATTCTGGCCCAGGCACGCAAGCGCTTCATGGACGGCGATACCGACGGCAGCGCCGAGGAGTACATCCTGTACCTCAATTCGACTCCAGACACCCAAACCCCGGAACGGGACGAAGCCAGGAAGTTCCTCCACGATCAGTTCAATATGGTTTGGCCGGGTGGGGCTGCCTAGCGCAGAACTGTTTTGCCCTGTATTATCCTAATGCTGTAGATCGGCTGGCAGACCAGCAAGCGAGCCACACAGCACTGGCAGTTCTTCCCCGGGGTGTCGCTTCACCAGACAAAGCGACTTTACTTCCGTGACCGTTCCGAATATCAAGCGCATCGGCAAGTACGAAGTGATCGATCTTCTCGGTCGCGGTGGGATGGGTCTGGTCTATCGCGCCTTTGACCGGCAGCTCAATCGCGAGGTCGCAATCAAGACCCTCACCGAAGGATTCACGGGCGACCAGGAAATGCTGAAGCGCTTCTATCAGGAAGCGGCGAAGACCGGAGCCCTGAAACACCAGAATATCGTTACGGTCTACGATCTGGGTGAGCAGGACGGCTTCCCCTACATCGTCATGGAGTATTTGTCAGGCGATCCTCTGGATCGTCTGATTCAGTCCGGCAAGTCGCAGCCGCTCGCCTTCAAGCTGAAAATTGTGGAGCAAGTCTGCTACGCCCTGGGATATGCCCACCGCAATGACGTCATCCATCGCGACGTCAAGCCTGCTAACGTCATCGTGCAATCCGATGGTGTGGTGAAGTTGCTCGATTTTGGAATTGCGCGACAGGAGAAGACAGACGGCCATCTGACGCGCACTGGACACGTTATTGGCACGCTGCAATACATGGCGCCCGAGCGCCTGAGAAACGCAGCCTTCGACGGACGGTCCGACATCTTCTCCGTCGGCGTAATGACGTATCAGCTTTTGACGGGACAACTCCCGTTCACCGGCGACTACAGCATCGTGCAGAAGATCCTGACGGAGAAGCATCCTCCGCTCAGCCTTTATATCGAAAAATATCCTCACGCTCTGGACGCTATTCTCGACCGCGCGCTCGCCAAGAGTCCTGACGACCGCTACTCCACGGCCGACGAGATGGCCGCGGAAATCGGATCCGTTGAGCAGGAACTGAGGAAAGAGCAGGTCACCGAGTGGATTCAGAAGGCTGAACGGCTGGTGCAGGAAGAAGAGTTCACTTCCGCGAGAGACATCCTGCTGCAGGTGCTGAAAGTCGATAATCAGCAAATCACGGCGCGGCAGATGATCGCACAGGTTCAGCAGAATCTCAATTTCAGGGCCCGTGCCGAGCAAATACGGCAACTGAAAGCACAGGCCGAGGACGCGTCGGCGGACAAGCGCTATGAAGATGCGATTCACTGCCTGGAAGAGGCCTGCGGGCTTGATCCGTCCAGTTCGGAACTTGCGGATCTGCTGGAATCGGTAAGACAGAAAAAGAGACGCCGAGAACTGATCGACGGATATCTGCGCGAAGCCGATACGGCGCGCGAACGCGGCGATCTGGAGGCTGCCGGAGCGGTGATCGCGAAGGCTCTCGAGGTGGATCGCGATGATTCACGCCTTCGCGCGGCTCACGTGACGTTGGCGCGTCTGATCGAGGAAGCGGCGCGGCAGGCCAAAGCCAGAAAATTGCTGGAGAGTGCGCGCAAAGAAATCGGCGCCCGTCACTTCACCGCGGCGATGGAAGCCCTGGCCGAAGCCGAAAAGGTCGATCCCGCGAATCCTGAATTAATCACGCTGCAGGCCGCCGCCAGGCAAGGTCGCGAACAGGAGCAGCGCCGGCGCATCCTCGAGCAGCTTCAGAACGAAGTTTCGATTGCCTCAACGGTTGAGGAATTGACCCGCGCGACAAAACTGGTCGACCAAGCTCTGGAGCGCCTTCCCAGCGAGCCGAGCCTGATTAAGTTGAAGGGCAGTCTTGCCCGCAAACTCCGTGACGAGGACGTCCGCCGGCGCGTCGACGAGGTCGCCCTGCGCTGCCGAAGCCTGATTGAGACTTCCCCGGAAGAGGCTTTGAAGCTTGTGCATCAACTCCTCCACGAAGCGCCTGGAAATGAGCGGCTGCTGTCGCTTCAGTCCACGATCGTCGGCCATATTTCTGAGCGCACCCAGGAGCAGAACCGCTCCCAGTACCTGCAGCGCGCGCATGAAGCGATGAGCGCTGGTAGATACCCCGAAGCGCTGCGTCTTCTGGAAGCGTGCCAGAGGGAAGGCGTCTTCTCTCCTGAAATTGCCGAATTGATGGACTTCGCCCGGCAGGAGGCAGATCGCGGCCTGAAGAATACCCACATTCAAGGACTGATGCGGCAAGCGCAGGAACTCATGGCGCGTGGAGCATACGCCGAGGTGGTCGACCTGCTGGGCGCCATCCGGCAGGAACCGGAAACAACTTCGTTGATATTCGTCCTCGAAGACGCCAGAGCGCGTCTGCAATCCTTCGAACGAACGATCGAGTCTGCCCTGCTAGCCGCAGAGGAACTCCGGATCCACGAGCAGTACGCTGAAGCGGTTCGATTACTGGAGTCTCAGCCGCCGTCCATCCTGCAGACTCAAGCTTTACAGAAAGCCCTGACGACATTGCGCGAAGCCAGCGCCAGTGAAGCCACTGCCCTGCGGGCTGTAGGCAGCGCTTACGCCTATCTCGAGTACGGAGACGGCGGTAAACGTACGCTGCAGGAGAATGGGAAGTCTCCACTGCTCGCCCGAATCGTTCCCGTCTTCGCCTCGCGCCGCAACTCGGTCGCGGATCGCCAGATGTCGTCGGCGATCGACCGAGCCCGAGCAGCGTTCGATGCCGGAGACAAGAAACAGGCTGCCAAGGCCCTAGATTCGGTCGTCGCTTTCGCCGAATTCGCCAGCAAAGACCTGCAGAACGAGTGGCACGCACTCAGCAAGAAAGCGGGCAGGGCAAGGCGTTAATCAGCATTGGTACAATTCCACCGCGGAGTTCAGCTTTGGGCGCCGTTTTCCACAACCAAGTTTCGGGCCTTCCGATTCTGTCCAGCCTTTCAGGGTTTACGGTGAGAGACCGATACGTTAGGATTCCCTGACCCAGCATGAGCTACGTGATTCAAGCCGCCGGCATGACCGACATCGGCCTCGTGCGCAAGAACAACGAGGACAATTTTGGATACGATTTGCGCCATGGCATCTTCGTCGTCTGCGACGGCATGGGCGGACAGCAAGCCGGTGAACTGGCCAGCAAGATCGCGGTAGACACGGTTCTGGGTTTCTACCGTGAAACCGGTGAAACAACGCGCGCCGAAGTGCCGCAATTCGAAGGCGTCTCGCAGCGCGCCGCCGACCTCGCCGGAGCCATTCAACTCGCCAATCAGGCGATTCACGAAGCTGGCGCAAGGGACATCACCATTGCTGGTATGGGCTCAACCATCGTGGCCGTCGCAGTAGAGGGCAATCTGTTTTCGATTGCCAACGTCGGCGACAGCCGCATTTACCTCATCCGCAAAAGTGAAATCGCCCAACTGACTCAGGACCATTCCCTGGTCATGGAGCAGGTCCGGCGCGGCCTGATGACTCTGGAAGAGGCCGAAAATTCAAAGATGCAGAACGTGATCGTGCGCGCCCTCGGCACCGACGACACGGTCGAACCCGATCTGGCCGATCACGAGTTCAGTCCCGAAGACGTGCTGCTGCTCTGCAGCGACGGTCTTTCGCGCTATGTGAAAGAAGACAAAATCGCCGAGGCTGTAAATCAGGACTCCCTGGATAAGGCTTGCAGCGACTTGATTGAAGCCGCCAAAGCGGGCAGTAGCGATGACAACATCACGTGCCTGCTGATTCGGGCTACACCGCCATCATGGAAAGACCGATTCTTCGGCCGCCTTTCGGGACCAGCGCAGAAGAGTTCCACCTGAACTGGGATTCCTCCGTTTGGCATGTCATCCTGAACGTCGGCGAAGCCGCCGTGAAGGACCGCACAACACTCGTGAAGCTTAGATGTGTGGATGGGAACGCCCGAGGTGCATGTGGCGTGGGGTTCTCGCCGACCGCATTGCCCCTCGACGCGCTTCGTACGGTCCCTCGGAGGGCTATCGCCCTCCTCGAGATGACATCGCGAACAATCTATCTCCACTATTTTCCCGCGACCTGGCTAACGCACTTCAGCCCAGGCATATCGAAAAACGGATTGGCTGATCCACCCACCTGCAACTGATAGTCGTACGACTTGATTTTGCCGTTGGGCAGTTTCACAGGCTGTCCATTGTTTTCAATCACCCACTCCAGATTGTTGTAGGTCAGGTGATGCGCCCGCGCCACGAAATGGAAAACGGCCCAGGGCCCGCTCGCCGAATCCAGCGTGTCTCCATTCTTGGAGACATCAATATTTTCAGGGCCGCCCGTCCATACAAATGTTTTCTGCGCGTCTTTACCGGAGAGCTTTTCGCTCCCGATCGTCACTTCCACACCCTCCAGATTGCTGGGAAGCGTTTTCAGCGTATAGGAGAAATGCGGCGGTGCCGATCCATTGGAATACATCACTTCGCTGAGAGCTTTCATCTTGCCCAAGAAACGCAGGAACTCCGGTGAGAGTTTGGTAGTTGCCGTCGGATTTGGGGCAAAACCGGAGCCGACTGGCAGTACAAACGATTTCACACCATCATTAAGTTTCTTCCACTCGTCGCCTGCCAATAAAGAATAGAGTTGGTCGAGCGGCATCTCCTTCAACGAAGTTGGATCGAAGGGATACATCCCTCTCATCTGAGAACAGAATCTCGCGGCGGCGGCGCCAGCGGCTTTGAGCGGCGCAAGCTTGTTCGGTCCATCAACTGCCGTGATCGGCCCCTCAAGCAGTCGTCGCACTTCCTTCTCATTACCAACCGGCTGCGAGTTATCGACTGGAATTGCCGTGATCACGCCCGTGACCGCGCCCGAAGCATTCGACTGCGCCGTCGATACTTGGGCTATTACAGTTGGATCGGGAGCGCCGGGACTTTGGGCCGCGACGTGGACCGCAGCCAGCAATCCTCCCAGAGCCCTCATGTAGTCCTGCGTTGTTTTCGAAATCAGCACATCTGGCGGTTTGTCCGCTGGCCCCGGAGGCTCGACCGCCTGCACTGGAGCAAAAGGCGCCTTCACATCTGCCGGCGCAGGGTCAATGTTGTGCGAAACGAAGTAAAACAGCTCCATGAGGGGAGACTTGGTATCCGTAATCTTCCCCAGTTTCTTGTCGGCTTCCGGGAAGCCGCTATAAGGAGGCACGGACGAAGTCTTCATGACGGTATTCCATTCATTCACGAAGTCCAGGTTGTAGCGATCCGTCAGCTTCTGACGAACGACCGCGGGATCCAAACCCTGGGCGACGCTCCTCCCGAGCACCCACTCTTCTCCACCCATGTACAGCGAAGGATTCTTCAGAGCATCCTGTACGAACTGGTATCCTCCACGGCTGAACGCTCCTTTCACCCTGTGAGAGCTGGCGATCAGGCCGACCGAATCCGGATAATCTTCGTTGAAGCTGACGTCGTGGTTATTCTGCGAAGCCTTGGCTAGCAGTCCCACATAGTACCGATTGATTCCCGCAAACCCATTGAGATAGGCCTGCGTGTGGGCAATCATCGATGGAGAATTGCCGGACGAGAACGGATTCTCCTTCGCAAGCTCCGTGCCGTAGAAGTCGAACTGCGACGATGCCAGGTCTTTACGGTCTTTATCGATGTCCCGATCTGCGACCCAGTGACTCATCAGCACAGGCGTCAGGAATTCCTTCGTGCTCTTGTCGTGAAATGAAGTCGTGATCAGATACGCTTTCAGTTCGCTGTACGTTTTCTCGTAAGCATCGTTGGGCGCGTCTGCCGGAGGAGCGTCCGGGAGGGCTTGCAGGCTGTCCACGATTCGCTTCTGCGATTCGCCAAACAGCAGCCGGCGGAATCGGTCGAAGTAAACCGGCTTCGCGTCTCGATAAACTTCGCGGCCCGAATAAAGCCCCCAGCGCATGCTCCACGGAGCACCGTTCTCTTCCCAGTCGGAAAGATCGACCAGGTCGGCGCGCAGGCGATCGAGCTTTTGCAAATCGCCGATCGCGGCCGGTTGGCGCTGATCAGCCGGAGTTTGCAACGTTCTCAGTTCGGTGACCTCATCTTGCACTCGGCTCTCCAGCGCATGATTTTGGAAGAATGAGATGGTGAAGCCGGCAAGAAGAATGAGGCCCAGAAAAGCGGCACACGCTAACGCGATGCGGCGCACCAGACTAACGTGAGAACTCGAACCGCTGGCTGCCAGCGCCATCCGATCTTTCACCAGGATGTCATTGAACAAACTGCTCAGGAAGACCCATTGTGGCATCCGGCGCGGGCCGCCGCCTCGTATCGCGGGAGGCGCTGCAACTTGTGAGCCGGCGCCGCGAAAAATCTGCGTAGCTCCCGAATTCAGCAAAGCCTCAGATGGCTCGGCAGCCATCACTGGCGCCGCCACCACGTCGTCGACCACCACCGGCCGTACACCGGTGAAGTAAAAACCTCTCAAGAATGGATTCGTTCCAAGCTGAGTCGGGCGGAGCAAGTCGACAACAAATTGCACCAGCAGCGTACGCAGTTTCTTCAGCTCTCGTGGAAACTCATAAATCCCTGGCAGCTTGTCGCCATCGTTCTCTCGTGGAAGCAGCAAGATGCGACGCTCGGCGAGGGAGTAGAAGATCTCGTCGAATGCCTTGGTCAGCCGTTGTGTTTCCTGATCTGCATAAACTCCCGCGCTCAACGACCGCATGGGAAGAGTCGCACCGAGCACTTCCGAGGCCTCATCCTTGCTCATCCCGCGCACAAATTCGGTGAAGAACGAAATGCGGTCCAGCTTGGTGAAGAGAACGTACACAGGAAAGCTGATTCCGAGAATCTGCGATACCTCTTGCAACCGTGTCGACAATCTCCTCGCGGCTGAGACGATGGCCTCGCTCGCCCCGCCTTGCAAAAAAGTTTCGCAGTCGAAACACACGATGGCCGCACGCGGCGCCTGCGCCTTCTTTCCCACTGCTGCCGAGAAGCGTGCCGGCTGCAGCAGCTTTACGAGCCGCCTCCAGCGCTCCCGCTGTCCCATCATCGAGCCCGAAGGGTCTACGAATATCGCCTGTCGCGTGTACCACAGGTTGGCGGCTGAGGTCGGAAGCACCTCGTTGTCCCGATACACCTGCCCCGCCAGCAATTCCGGATCGAGAGCGGAATGAATGAGTACGGTTGTCTTGGTCGCGCCCGAGTCTCCAAGCACGAAAACAATGGGAAGGCTGCTGAGATCGGTGCCGCGGCCGAGGGTCGACTGCTTCAGGCGGCGAATCGCTTCGCGAACCAGCCCATCAAGTTCACCGGTTGCGCTTTCTTCTGATTCTCCTTCCCCCGCCGCTTCTTTCGCCTTGTTCACCTTGTGCTGATACCAGAACGCAACCACGGCTCCAATCAACCCGAGCAGCGCCAGGGCACCGCGCAAAATCCATACATCATTGCCGTGCAGGGGTAACCATCTGCCGAGGAGAAACACCAGGGTCATGTAGATCAGCAGAATTAAACCGATCACCCAATACATCAAGGACATCCCAACCCCCTATTTCAGCAGTCCAGCCGCCAAGGCCGAGAGTGACGACGCACCCGACATCAACCAAAACTTGTAAAGAATAAAGAGCACCACAACCACTACGGCCGTAATCAGTGCCACGCGACCGAGCACCCGGCTTACGCGATCCGTGTGGGACATGCGAACCGCGTCCGCTGGAATGGCGCCGCGCGGCGACAATGCTCCCAGTGGCCCACGAATACGCCGGATCTTCTCCTGCGTTGC
>Ga0070732_10001337_pt1 | contig 13546 bp, 8 predicted proteins | sample Coa_R1_5_FD_66449 | JGI IMG/M metagenome (GOLD analysis project Ga0070732, IMG submission 66449) | Surface soil microbial communities from Centralia Pennsylvania, which are recovering from an underground coalmine fire - Coalmine... | ecosystem: Environmental > Terrestrial > Soil > Unclassified ...
GAAGTATCGTTTCACGATCCGGTACGCGCGAATCACGCCGACGGGATCCTTCAAGCGATCGAAACGAGAAATCTGCGTCAAGATCGGGCGCTGGGGATCAATCTGGTAGCGATGAAGAACGTCCTGGATGAACTCCCTATCGAGAGGGCAGTTTTTTTCAGAAAGAGGATCAATGGCCGGGTAGAAAAGATATTGCGGGATGGGGAGCTGGCGGGAAAATTCCGGAGAAGAGAACATGGCGCCGTCGTAGCGCGAGACGAACTTTTCGAGAAAATCCCAAACCGCGCGATTCGGGTGCGATAAATCAATGTGGCAGCGCCAGACCCAGTGATTCCTGCCCGGCTGCCGCGCGTCAATCAGCGCTGCGGGCTGTGGATCATGGATCACTACAAATTCGGCATCCAGCGGAAGCGTCGCGCGACTCCGTTCGTTGTAAGAGAGAAAGACTTCGAAATCCTTGGGTTTTGGGTGATAAGGCTCGCCGTGCAAAGCGTTGTGGAAGGATTTTGTTACATCGAAAAATTCCTCAGCTCCCGTCATCACGTCCCAGCGAAACCCGAGATCGAGCTCTTCTGCGAGGGGCACAAGGCGGTTGAGAATTTCCGCAACGCCGCCGCCAACCGCGGTGGAGTTGATCATTTCGATGCTGCGGCCGCGCAGCGGTTTGGCCAGGGCGCGCAATTCCTCGATCTCGCCGGCGCCTACCACCTCCGCATAGTTTTCGAGAGGGATGCGGCTTGCCGCCAGAACCTCCGTCATGCTTTTCTCCTTTCGCGGTCGATCAGGCGGAGCATCTTGGCCCGGGCGCTGTCCAGCGTGTTGGTATAGATATCGATGCGATTGATGCTATCGGCGAGCGTGCGAAGGCCCAGGCTGTCGGAGAGCCAGCGAGAAAAGTCATTGGTCTGGAGCTGGAGCCGCAATCGCGAAGAGATGAAGTGATAGTAGAAACTGGCATGACTGACGTGCTCGAGGCCCTCGCGGAATTCATCGAGGTCGCGTGCGCTACGCCCGAAAGGCACAGTCACTTCCACGCTCTCGCAGAAGTAAAACCGCTCAAGACCGGATTGCGCAGCGAATTGCGGCTGGGCGACGCAAAAATCGCGGACTACGCGGCAAAGATCGGTTCGCAGCGCGGCAATCGAAAGATAATCGCGTACGTCGAGGGCGGCGAGTTGTTCGGCGAGGTCGTTCCGGTTCGCGGAAGCGAGCGCCCATTGCGCAAAATCGTTGGAAAAGCCTTCGGTGAGAAAGTGATGGAGGCCGAGGGTCTGAAAGGTATGGTGAAAGATGGAGGCGTCGCTGCAATGTTCGAGTCCGGTCAGCAATTCCGCGATGGTCGCGGCCGATTGATTCCCAATGCGCGTAAGATAGGAGGCGGTTACGAAATCGAATGGTGTTTCGGCAACACTCAAGTAAGGCATCCTTCCCGTCCCTAAGATGCGGCAACGCCCGCGTTCGATGCAAGATGCGGTTCTGACACTCGAAAAAAGCCGGCTCGCCTCTTACGCCTCCGCGCGCTCTGCGAGTTCGATGCGAATCTCCGTCAAATCCGAAAGAAGATGCGCGGCCCAGCGGTAGACGTTGTGCTGCCGTACCGTGTGGCGCATCCGCTGCATCCGCTGGGCCTGCTCCTGCTCCGGCATTTCCAGGGCACGATGAATGGCCCGCGCGAGTTGCGCAACGTCGTAGGGATTCACAAGCAGCGCGTCGGTTAACTCGTGCGCCGCCCCCGCAAACGTGCTCAGGATCAGCACGCCGCGTTCGTCTTGCCGGGAAGTCACAAACTCTTTGGCCACCAAGTTCATCCCATCGTGAAGCGAAGTGACCATACAGAGGGAAGCGGCCTGGTAGAAACGGGAGATCTCTTCGTGGGAATGGTGCTTTTTTCGGAAGACGATGGGCTTCCAGCGTGACGTTTGAAAGCGGGCGTTGATGCGGTCAGCCTCGGAACCGACTTCCTCGAGAAAATTCTTGTAGCGCTCGATCTCCGTGCGGCTGGGAGCGCCGATCTGCACGAAGGTGAATCTTTGCTGATAACCGGGATTCAACTCGAAGAATCGTTCCAGCGCGTGGAAGCGCTCAAGGATGCCTTTTGTATAGTCGACGCGGTCCACGCCCACACCCAGGAGCGAAGCTTCGATGCCCATCTCTGCACACAAAGCCGCGCGCAGCGCACCTGAGTTGGCGGAATCGATGCCCGGGTGGTGGTTCTCCGGAAAAGCCACGCTAATCGGATACGGACGAACGCGAGTGACGTGGCCCTGGCGATTCACGGCAAACCTGTCCCATTCCGTGAGCGCTTCCAAGGCGCGGTCTACGGTCTCCAGAAAATTGTTGCAGTGCGATTGAATGTGGAAGCCAATCAGGTCCGCGCCCAGCAAGCCTTCAATCAGTTCGCGTTGCCACGGGCAAATCCCAAAGACCTCGGCGTTGGGCCAGGGGATATGCCAGAAGATGGCCACGCGCGCGTCCGGGCGCGCTTCTTTGACCATGCGCGGAACCAGGGCGAGATGATAGTCCTGCGCCAGGACAATCGGCGAATCCACATCGGCTATTTCCTGTAGAACTGCGTCAGCGAAGCGCTGGTTAATTCGCTGGTATTGCAGCCAGTCCTCCGGGCGAAAAATGGGGCGCGTGTGCGCGATGTGGCAGAGCGGCCAAATGCCCTCGTTCGAAAATCCATAGTAATAACCTTTGTCTTCTTCGTCGGTAAGCCAGACGCGGCGCAGCGTATAGCTCGGCCGGTCGGGAGGAACCCGCAGCCGATCGTGGCCATCAACAACTTCGCGGTCGGCGTTGCCGGAACCGTTCGCGATCCAGGTGCCATTGCATGCCAGCAGGACAGGCTCAAGGGCCGTGACCACACCGCTGGCCGGCACGATCATTTTGATCGTTTTTTCCTTTGCATCGAACACATGCATGTAAGGCTCGCGGTTTGAAACGACAAAGAGCGGCTTTTCCTGGAGGCGGTTGCGCAAGCTGACCCGGAGGCGGTCCGCCGTCCACAGCGAAGCGTTGGAGTCCCGCAGGCGGGCTTCCACTTCCACAGCCGCTCTTGCCGTGTGCAGATCTCTAGCCAGGTGCGTAACCTCATGGTGCAGCTGATCCATGACTTCGCCTTGGGGCAAAGCCGAAGGCGTGTTGGGTTGGCCGGTGCGAAGGGCACGGACCCATTTTGCCGTTCTTGTCAGCGGGCCCGTGAACGTCACGCGGACAAGAACCAAAGCAAGGAGACTGATGAGCAGCGTTTGTATCAGGGCATTCAGGAGGGCATCGCGCAGGGTGAGGGACACTTGCCTGTCAATATAGCTTGTATCGTGAACCAGGACGAGGGACCCCGCGACCTCTTCGTCGCTGTGTAGCGGCAAAGCGAATACATGTTCGGGGACAGCTTCACTTTCCTGAAGCGCGGCGGTCTGCTCGGCGCGGAGAAATTCGCCAACACCCTTGTCTTCCTGTGTGGCTCGCGCCGCTGCGGCGGGGCGCAAAGGCAAAATGGGCGCAAGCCCCGGCGTAATCGCCAGAATGCGGCCCGAAGTGTCGTAGACCGCAATTCCTTTCAGGTGCTCGCGCTGCCCGTAGTGTTCGACCAGGCGTTGAAGATTCTTCTCCTGCCCCCGGCCGAGAGCCCGTTCAACATTTTCCTGAAGGCTTTCTGCCAGAATTTCGGATCGGCGCACGAGATCATTCCGCAAGATGCGCCGCTCGCTCCGCACCTGGTAGCCGGCGAAGAGAAGAGACACACTGGCGACGCTCACGATCAGAGGCAGGACGATTTTCAGATTCGTGCGCATCCGAGCTCCGCAATCCAAAAAGCAAAATAGGCCGCGAGGGGCTAAGCGCGTGCGGCCGTTTTGAACTAAGGACTACTTTTCTCTCGTGCTAGAAGAAATGAGTGTTCCTTTCACCATCAACGGGTCCTCCGGCCTGCGACAAAACGTGAATTACGACCTTCATTCCGGCAGCGGAGATATTTTATCGTGATAAGGGCACGCGGGGAACCAAAGAAAGGGGGCGATATTAGCGTTTAGTTAAACGGCTCAGAATCATACAATTAGCAGGGATGGAGTTATCTGCCCCGAAATCTGATGAGTACTAGTTCTGTGAAGATTTTGCCCACTTTTTGTTGTTCTCCCAACGTGTTGCGTTTTTGCAAGGGAGCGGGTTTACATTCGATCTCATTGCAACATGGCTGGGATTCTTGACCTGCACTCAGCGCTTTCAAACTCAACCTAAGAAACAATTTCGCTGTCGAAGTGGGCCGCCTTGGAAAGGCACGTCAGATAACGAATCCATATCTTCATATCCATTTCCAATTACTAGAGTGGTGTTAATCCGCGTGCTACGTTTTATTTTGAAGCGAGATTCTAAGTGCTTATGTGTGTTTAGATTGCGCACAGACCACGAAATATCCTCTGGTCATCATCTTGCTTGCGGATAATGTTGTTAATTCATAGGGGTGTGGCGGGATTCTGCAAGCATGAGAGCTCCTCTTGAGGGCTTGGTGTGCCTCCGTTTCAATCCCGCCTGGGCAGATCCTAATCTGAGAGCTTTTTTGTGGGGGAAAGGGAAAGTGCAAATCATGCGTAAACCAGTTCTTGTGTGTCTGTTCAGCGTCTTGATGCTTTTGTGGGCGGGGCAGGCTTTTGGACAGTCGTCGAGAGGTTCGATCGTTGGGACGGTCATTGATAGCCAGGGTTTACCGGTCGGTGGCGCAACGGTGACACTTACCAACGTTGGGACGACCCTCAGCTACACATCCACGACCGCGTCGAACGGAGGGTACCAGTTTCAGAGCATTGACAACGGGTACTACCGGGTGTCGGTGAGCAAAGCTGGATTCAAGGCTGGCGTCGTGGATAACGTCAAGCTCGATGCTGCTACGCAGTATTCGGTGCCTCCGATAACACTCGAAGTAGGCGCCACGACAGAAACGGTGACTGTGGAAGCTGGGGCGGAAATCGTGAACACCACGAGTGCGGAGATTACCAGCACCACGGAAAAGAAACAGATTGAAGACCTGCCAATTCTGGATCGCAACCCTCTTGCGCTGTTGAGCCTTCAAGCGGGAGTCGCAAACAGCGGGCCGGGTGGGATTGCCGAGACGACGATTAACGGGCAAAGGTCCAGCTTTTCCACGATGACGCTGGATGGGATCAACATTCAAGACAACTTCATTCGCGAAAATGACCTGGACTTCACGCCAAACTCTCCCTTCTTGAGCCAGGCTCAGGAATTCACCGTGACGCAGCAGAACGGCGATGTGGAAAAGGGCGGGTCCTCGAGCGTAAGCCTTGTGACGCCCCAGGGGACCAATACATGGCACGGCGATGGGTTTTGGTTCTACCGGACAAATGCCTGGAAGGCTAACGATTGGTTTAATGATGCTAGCGGAGTTCCCAAGCCGGGACTTCTGCAGAATCAAGGTGGTGGCAATGTCGGGGGCCCGGTCCTCAAGAACAAGATTTTTGTATATGGATACTACGAATTTCAGCGGCAGCGAGCACATAGTCCCAACAACACGACTGTTCTCAGCCCTACGATCCTGGCGGCTCTGAGTGCGGCGACGCCCTCATTACCCTTTACTTACCAGCCCGTAGATCAGACAACGGGACAGCCTTCGGGACCGCCTGTGACTCAGGATCTCTTGAATCTTCCGAACCATCCGCCTTTCACAATTGACTCAGCCATGCTCGCTCTGATCAAGCGCGTTCCGACGACCTCCAATAACAGCCGCGTTGGAGATGGAGTAAATCTGCTCGGGTTTCAGTTTAATGCTCGAAGTAACACTTCTCGGGATAATGTTGGAACCCGCGTTGACTACAACTTAAACGCAAAAAACGCCTTCAGCGGAACATGGTCCTACAATCGCAGCTACTTTGACCGTCCCGACATCGATACGAGCTTTGATACCGTTCCAAAGGTCTTCAACGATGATCACATCAAGTTTCTTTCTACGAGCTGGCGTTGGAACCCCAACCCCACGCTGACGAATGAAGTCCGTTTTGGGTTTGATCTTGCCCCAGCCTTCTTTCTGACCAGTCAATCTTTTGCTTCAGGATCGATCATTGACGCTGGGGGATTTCCGTTTACAGGACCCGATCCGAATTTTGAGCCGCAAGGGCGAAACACGCACACGTGGTCCTGGCAGGATAATGCGAGTTGGCAACGTGGAAACCATGTCCTCAAGTTCGGTTCCCAGTTGCAGCGCGTGACAATCTTCGAAACAAATTCGGCAGGCATTCATCCTGACCTGCAGCTTGGCTTCAGCGCCGTGAATACAAACGGTCCTGTGCCCAGCGATTTTCCAGCTCCTTCCAATGCACAGATCGGCGCGACGGATTTTGGGAACGCCGTAGCATTCTTGGCTACCGCGGCGGGGATCCTCAGTAACATCTCTCAGACGTTCAACGTTACAAGCCAAACCTCCCGCTACGTGAATCTGGCGCCGGAGGGACGCAACCTTCGCCAGAATGATTTGGCTTTCTACGCTGGCGACAGCTGGAAAATCAACAGAAAACTCACGTTTACGTACGGCGTCAGGTGGGAATACTTCAGCCCCGTGGATGAAAAGAACGGACTCACTTTTCTGCCTGTGATTCCAGCCGGGCAGACGGCAGCGCAAACTCTGCTAAGCGACGCGACCGTGACTTTCGCGGGCGGGCCAAGCAAACGCGGACTCTACCATTCTTATTGGAAAGGCTTTTCGCCAAACATCGGTCTGGCGTGGGATCCGTTCGGCAACGGCAGAACTGCGGTTCGCGCCGGCTTCAGCGTGAACTATGTAAATGACGCATTCTTTACCGCAGCCGAGAACGCCTTCTCCGCTAATCCGGGGCTGTCCACCACCAATACCGCAGCCCCTAATGGCCTTAACGGACCAACAGTGAGCAATCCCGTTGCTGTTCCCATTCCGTCATTCTCGGCTAGTCCCACTTTCTCACAAAACGCAAATCTGCTGGGCGTGCCGAATAACGTCGGCTACGCTATCGACCCCAATCTAAAAACGCCCTATGTGGAGCAGTGGAATTTGAGCATCCAACGTGACCTTGGCGGAAGCACTTCGCTGACTGCCGGCTATATCGGCAACCATGGAGTTGGATTGTTCCGTGCCATTGACGTCAACCAGGTGATCATCGGCTCGAACGGCTTCTTAGCTGATTTCAACCGTGCGCGCTCGAACGGATTCCTGTCCTTGGCTGCTAATGGAACGTTCGATCCTCTGTTCAATGGACCCGGCAGCCAACCATTGACTATTTTTCCTCAAATTGATGTAGGAGGTTGCACTGGGGGCTCGAATGGATTCATTGACCAGTTAGCGTTCGTCAACAATGACATTCAAAAAGGCTTTGTTGGAGACTTGGCTCATCTGTATCAAGAATTTGGATGCATCGCCATCCCCAGTTTCTTTGCTCCTAACGACCTCATCCTTGGAGGGGATCTGCTGAAAAACAGTTCCTTCTCGACCTACCATGCTGGGGTCGTTGAAGTACGCCGCCGACTGAACAGTGGCTTTTATTTCCAGGGAAACTATGTGTTCAGCAAAGTGCTGACGGACTATGCTCCTTCCGTCAACAACGACCAGGTGCGATTCCAACCGTATCTGGACAACGCCAGGCCGTTTCTTGAGAAAGGGAGAGCACCTTTTGACTTCAACCATCAGTTCAAAGCGAACTTCACCTACGAACTGCCCATCGGCAAAGGGCATCGCTTGTCCTCCAGCAGCAAAGCCTTGAGCCTCTTGCTGGATGGTTGGCAAACAGGCTCCATCTTCACCTGGCAGAGTGGCAATCCATTCTCAATTCTTTCCACGCAGCCGACCCTTAATCGCTCGGGATCCCGCTCAGCCCGCAACACCGCTATTGCGACGCTCACGCATCAGCAGATTAGCGGCGACTTGGCCGTCTTCGTGCAGCCGGGTGGCGTGGTCTATATCGTTAATCCGAAGCTCGTCGGCCCGAATGGAACGGGTGCGCCTGGGTCGAACGGCTTGACTTGCGCGCCCGCGGTTCCCGGAGGATTCTGCAACCCCCAGCCGGGCCAGGTTGGCAATTTGCAGATTGACGCCTTCACCGGACCAACGTATTTCGATTGGGACATGTCCGCACAGAAGGAGTTCCACCTAACTGAACGTACGAAACTATCATTCCGAACGGAGGCATTTAATATACTCAACCACCCCGTATTTTTTATCGGGGATCAGAACATCAACAGCCGGCAATTTGGGCAGAGCACCTCGACAGTGTCTTCGCCGCGTATTCTGCAAATGTCGCTGCGACTCAAGTTCTAAACTACCGTTACCGCCAGCAAGAAGCGGAAATTCCCGGGCATTTTTCTCCAAAGGAGGATGCCCGGGTTTTGTTTCTGAGGGCTGAATCAGAGAACTGCCGAGCCGCGCCAGGCAGCTATGGATTGGCTTTTCGCGTTAGTTTTCGGAATGCGGATCAAACACCACGGAAATTTCCATATTCGTCTCGGAACTGGCTGGTGCGAACTTCCACTGAATGACGGCTTTCTCCGCGCTTTCCGCCAGGATGGGGTTGCCGCCAAGGACTTCCGTGTCTCTCACCGAACCATCGGGCTTGATGAAAACCTTCAGCTTGACCACCCCTCCAATGCCCTTGGTTTTTAGTATAGCGGGATATTGGGGTGTGACTTTCTTCAGGATTTTGCGGCCGCTGTCGGGCGCTTGCCCAGCGGCGGTCCAAGCCAGGAGTGCGCCCAGAAGAAGGGCCACGAGGAAGCTCTTGTAGGAACGAGAGCCGGACATAATTTGTCCCCCAGTAATTGAATGGTGCGAAACAACGGTAGGAGACTTGGGGCGCAAGCGCCCACAGGCCGCACTACTGCATCTCTAAAATGCTGCAGGTGGTTTGCCCATCGGCAAACCGCTTTGCTAGCGGACTCCACAGAGTTAACTCCGATCGATTCTCTGGTTGTAACAGACTGATTCAAAACCGCTTAATCTGGGCTGGTTCTTCTGCCGCCAAGGCGTCTCCCGGGAGGAATGGTCGTCGCCAGGGCCGGTTCTCAACAGCGCGTTGCACTTTGAGATTGGACCTTCGTCTTATGGCCTCAGTTGAGATTCTCACCGCCGCGAGCGTTGCCGGGATTTGGCGTAGAATGAGCCGCCATGCCCGCAAAATTGACCCAAATCCTGGACTTATTGGAAGAGCTTTACGGCTCGCAGAAGCTGGCAGGGCCTACGGACCCGTATGAAATGATTGTCTTTTTGAACTGCGGCTATCCCGCGAGCGATGTGAAGTGCGCGAAGGGCTATGACGTGTTAAAGCGCAAAGTCGGCGTGCAGCCCAAGAAGCTGTTGGCCGCCCCGAAGGCGAAGCTTGCAAAGTTGATGCGGCCGAGCGTCATCATGCCGGAGGTGTGCGCGGAGCGGCTGAAGGAAATCGCCGGTAAAGTGGAGAAAGAATTGGACGGAGATTTGACTGCAGTTCTGCAGAAGCGGATGCGCGAAGTCAAGGACCAGCCGGATAAAAGTCTCCGGGCAGCGAAGAAGGTGCTCCAGGAATTTCCCACGATCGGAGAGCCCAGCGCGGAAAAAATCCTGCTCTTCTCCGGACTTGCGCCGGTCGCAGCAGTGCCGTCCGCGTTTGTAGACGTCCCCATCAGGCTTTTCCGCGGTGAGCCGGGGAGGAATTACGCTGCCGATTACCGGGCGGCCCGGGAGATTCTGGACGTTGGGTTGCCAAAAACGTTGGAAGCACGGCAAAGGGCTTACCTGCTGCTTAAAAAGCATGGGCAGGAGATCTGCAAGCGCTCCAAGCCGAAGTGCGAGGTCTGCCCACTAACAGCCCAATGCGTTTACCTTCAGGCGAAAGCGGCGGACAGCAACACCGACTGAGTACTGGACATCAACAGTTACAAGAAGGATGCAGAAATTATAAGTCACGCGCGGCTTCCTTGACTTGGCGTTGACCCCTCGGAATAATGGTAAAGCATGAGCGTGCGCGCCGGAGGCGCTGAACCGATGTTCCTGGACGTCAAGGAATTGGCTGTCCACAAGCTTCGTATCCACAAGAGCTATGCGCCGGGTAGCATTGATTTCCATTCGGCGGAGATCAAACAGGTCGAGCCGCTGGAAGTGACGGCCACGGCGGAGCTGCTGGAGGGCCAGATTCGCGTCGAGGGCAACCTCGAAACCAAAGTGGAATTGGTGTGCGCGCGCTGCCTGGAACCGGTTACTGAAGAAGTGAGCAGCTCATTTGACCTGTTTTATGCGCCGCTTCCGAAAGGCGCCAATCTCATCAAACACCGGGAGGACCGGCTGAAGGATGACGATACGGATATCGGCTTTTACGAAGGAGATGGCCTTTTCCTAGCGGACGTGTTGAAAGAACAGGTGCTGCTGGCACTTCCCATCAAGGCCATTTGCCAGAGCGATTGCCGGGGGCTGTGCCCGAGTTGCGGCGCCAACCTGAACCACGAGGAGTGCCGCTGCGAGACCCATGCCACGGATCCCCGGTTGGCATCTCTCGCGCGCATCAAACAGGACTTGCTGAAAAAACAATAGTTTTTCCGGGCCGAAAGCCCTATATAATCCGCCCAACCGGCGGGAACGAGGTGTAGTGTTATGCCTAACCCAAAACGGAGGCATTCCAAAAGACGGACCAGCACGCGGCGGGCGAATGATTTTCTGGCCAAGCCCATACTGGGCAAGTGTCCGAACTGCCATGAAATGAAGCAGCCGCACCAGGCGTGTCCGCATTGCGGCTACTATAAGGGCAAGGCAGTTCAAGCGTCGGCTTAGGCTGTTTCGTTTCGCTGATTCTGCGGGCAAATCCCATGATTACCATCGCCGTTGACGCCATGGGCGGAGACCATGCGCCACGTCCTGAGGTCGAAGGCAGTGTGCTGGCCGCACGCGAGTTCGGCGTGCGCATTTTGCTGGTGGGGCAGCCGAGTGCGGTGCGCGCTGAGTTGGCCAAGCACGCCTCGCCGAACCTGCCCATTGAGATTGTTCCCGCGAGCGAAGTGATCACCATGAACGATCACCCGGCGCAGGCTTTCCGGCGGAAGAAGGACAGCTCGGTGCACGTGGCTGCTCGTTTGGTGCGTGAGGTCAAAGCGGATGGCATGTTCAGCGCCGGAAACACCGGCGCGGTCATGACCGTAGCGCGGTTTCTGCTCGGGACGCTTGAATCGGTGGATCGCGTGGCGCTTGCGGCTCCGTTTCCCAACGCTCGAGGCGGAGTTTCCGTGCTTCTGGACGTTGGGGCCAACGTGGATTCGCGAGCCGAACATCTGGTGCAATTTGCGGTGATGGGCGAAGTGTATTACCGAGCAACTTTTGGCAGCAGGCGCCCGCGCGTTGGCCTGCTTTCCGTGGGCGAAGAAGAAATCAAGGGTAACGTGCTGACCCGCGAAGTCTATACTCTGCTGAAGAAGAGCCCGGTACATTTCGTGGGCAACGTCGAAGGCGGCGACCTTTTTTCCGGCACTGTTGATGTGATTGTGTGCGATGGTTTCGTCGGGAATATCGCGCTGAAAATTTGCGAGGGCCTGGCGGTTTCGATCTTTGATCTGCTGAGGAAATCGTTAAAGAGTTCCATTCTTTCCCAGGTCGGCGCCAAGCTTTCACAAGGGGCGTTCAAGGGGTTGAAGAAGACGATTGACTACACGGAATACGGCGGCGCGCCGCTTCTGGGTGTGCGCGGCGTTTGCGTGATTGGCCATGGACGTTCCAACGCCAACGCAGTGAAAAACGCGATCCGTGTGGCCGCGGGGCTCGCCCGCGCGCGCATCAACGAAAGAATCGAACAGGAGCTCTCCGCCACTGCGGTTCTCGCGTGACGGTGGCAGAGAGGAATCAGCCATGGGCAAAGTCGCATTTGTGTTTCCCGGGCAAGCTTCGCAATATCCGGGCATGGGCAAGGAACTGGCGGAGAAGCATCCTGCCGCGAAATCCGTTTTCGACGAAGCGGACAAGGCGCTTGGCTTTTCGATTTCAAAACTGTGCTTTGAAGGCAGTGAAGACGACCTGAAGCTCACGGCCAATACGCAGCCGGCGATTCTGACTTGTTCGGTGGCCGTATCGCGCGTGCTGGCGGAAAGGGGCTTGGAGCCGGATTTTGTGGCGGGCCACAGCCTTGGCGAGTATTCCGCGCTCGTCTGCGCCGGTTCGCTGAAGTTTGCGGATGCAGTGCGGCTTGTTCGCAAGCGCGGCACCTACATGCAAGATGCTGTTCCCCCTGGCGTAGGCGCCATGGCTGCGATCATGGGCTTGTCTCATGCGGTGGTAGCGGACGTTTGCAAGCGCGCTGCGGACGGCGAGGTTTGCGCCCCGGCTAACTTAAATTCGCCGGAGCAAACGGTCATCTCCGGCCACGCGGGTGCAATTAAGCGCGCGGTGGAGCTGGCCTCGCAGGCGGGCGCGAAGCGCGCTGTCATTTTGCCGGTCTCCGCGCCCTTTCATTCCGCGTTGATGGCGCCCATGCAGGAGAAGTTCGAGCAGGATTTGCGGAGTGCCGAGTTCTCGGACTTGCGCGTGCCGCTGGTCACGAATGTGGACGCAGACACGCTTACGAAGGGAAGTGAAGCACGCGAAGCACTCGTCCGCCAGGTTTCCATGCCGGTGCGCTGGGAAGAGTCGGTGCGCCTGCTGATTGATGAGGGTGTGAACACTTTTGTGGAAGTGGGACCAGGCCGCGTGCTCACGGGATTGCTGCGGCAAATCGAGCGCTCCGCGGGAGCGTTAAACGTCGAGGACGAGAAGAGCCTGGCAGCGACGGTCGAGAAGATCGCGGCTGCGCGTTCTGACGCGGCGTAGTAGCACAGACTTTAGTCTGTGCTCTTGGTTTTTTGGGAGAGGAAGAAGGCACAGACTAAAGTCTGTGCTACCTGGCCATGTTCAATCTGAAAGACAAAGTAGCCATCGTCACAGGCGCGTCGCAAGGCATCGGCCGCGACACAGCTTTAGAGCTCGCGGAAGCAGGCGCGAAAGTTGCCGTTGCCGCGCGCAATGAAGAAAAACTCGTGGCGTTGGTGAAGGAGATTGAAGCAGCGGGCGGAGAAGCCTTCGCAGTAAAGATGGACGTGGCCGACGCGGAGCAGGTCAAGGCAGGATTCAAGGCTGTCGTCGAGAAATTTGGCCGCCTCGACATTCTGGTGAACAACGCGGCGATTACGCGCGACGGCTTGGCCTTGCGCATGAAGGCGGACGATTGGGACGCGGTGATTCGCACGAACCTGACTGGCGCGCACTTCTGCATTCAGCAAGCCCTGGTTACCATGATGCGCGCGCGCGCGGGCCGCATTATCAACATTTCGTCCGTGGTCGCGGAAATGGGAAATGCGGGCCAGGCCAACTACGTCGCCGCCAAAGCGGGGCTGATCGGCTTGACGAAAGCCATCGCGATAGAAATCGCTTCGCGCAACATCACCGTGAACGCCGTCGCGCCCGGCTTCATTGAAACGCCCATGACCGACGTGCTGTCCGCCGAAGTGAAAGAGAATTTGAGGACGCGCATTCCCCTGGGCCGCATGGGCTGCCCGCGCGATGTTGCGGCTGCGATCGTTTTTCTGG
>Ga0070732_10001338_pt1 | contig 13543 bp, 12 predicted proteins | sample Coa_R1_5_FD_66449 | JGI IMG/M metagenome (GOLD analysis project Ga0070732, IMG submission 66449) | Surface soil microbial communities from Centralia Pennsylvania, which are recovering from an underground coalmine fire - Coalmine... | ecosystem: Environmental > Terrestrial > Soil > Unclassified ...
CGCGCTGTGCCGCGGCGTAACCTTGCTCGATTTTTTTCCGGATTTCGCTGCTGTGCTCGGCCAGCCAGGCCTCTTGTTCGTGAAGTAGGGAAACGGCCTGCTCCACAAACTCATCCACGGTTTGATAGGGTCCACGCTGCACGTCCTGCTTGACGAGTTGTTCCAGCTCAGGTCGCAGTTCAATCTTCATGCCTACAGTTTATCTCATCCTCGCCCACAAGAAATCAAACTATGGGAGCCGGACTTCAGTCCGGCGTGCTTTCCCCGGGTGGCGGGTGGCCGCCCCTCGATCTACTGGGACCTCCCGGGTGGCTCACTCTTTCTGCGGTTTGTGCAGAAAGGGGTGAGGCTGCCTTTCGCTATCCCCGCTGGATTTCGAGCGGGAACACGGGATCCATAATGGACCCTCCACCATCCACATGCACGGTTTGTCCAGTGATGAAGCCAGCTTCGTCCATGCAGAACAACACTACGGCATTGCCGATGTCCGCGGGAGTCCCTATGCGGCCCATGGGTGTCCACCCGCTTTCGTGCCACTTCTTGATTGCGCTGAACACTTCGGTTGGGAGTCGGCCCACGACACTATCTTCTGTGGCGCCCGGACTAATCACATTCACGGTGATCCCACGCTTGGCCAAGGCTACAGCAAAATAGCGCGCCAGCGAATCCAGCGCTGCTTTAGCCGCACCCATTCCGACCCAGGGCTGCCAACTTCCCGTAAGGCCGCTTGGCGAATAACTGATTGCAATGATTCGCCCACCGTCCGGCATGATCCGGCTCACCAACTGCGCCTCGAGTAAAAATGCTTGCGCTTGAGAGTCAAGCGCCGCGCGTAACTGATCCAGGGTGAGCTCCATCGGAGGTTGATAGAACGCGCTGAGCTCCGGCCGCGCGTTGCTCACCAGGATGTCAAGCTTTCCAAACTCCCGCTCAATCCGGCCGAAGAGCTGACGGATCTCGTCTGGCCGAGTCACGTCCGCCTGGACAACGAACCCGTCCCCGCCGCATGCCCGGACTTTCGCCAGAGTCTCGTTCGCCGCGGCTGACTGACTGTGATAGTGAATGGCGGTCTTGACGCCGTGTTCCGCCAGTTTTAGTGCGATCCCGCGCCCGATGCCTCGCGAGCTGCCGGTGACGAGCGCAGTCTTTCCTCGAAGAGACATTTCTACCTCCTTTGTGCTTTCCGGAGGGGCCGATTATACATGCGTCACCATGCCGGGTGGCAGCCCCTTAGGCGAATGGCCAAGACTGGATCCGCTAGACAGGTTTTTGGGTGGGCGCGTGGCAGGCCCTTTCACCGACCGCCGCTCCGCAAATCGCGGTCAGCCATTTTTTTCTTGTCGCTGGGCGCAAATCAATGTGGTAGGAATGTACTGGATGCCCGCTCTCGACTCACCCTGCAAATTCACCAAGGAGATTCGCAAATGAAAATCGCCAAGATCTTCGGAGGATTCGTGTCGTTGGGATTGCTTGCGGGATTGGCCGTACCCTTTGCCTCCGCGAAACCGCAGGCTGCTCCGGCAGCCCAGACCCATGAAAAGGGAATGGGCATGCACGACAAGATGCAGGCCGCTCTGGACAGCCTGAATCTTACGGACGACCAGAAGGCCAAAGTCAAAGACATCCTTGCGGATGCGAAGACCAAGCGCCAGGCCGTATTGGCGGATGCTTCGCTCAATGAGGACCAGAAACACGCGAAGATGAAGGAGCTCCACGAGGCCACACATGCCAAGCTGAACGAAGTGCTGACGCCGGATCAGCAGGCAGAGTTGAAAAGCAAGATGGGTGATGCAAAGGCCAAACCGCCTGCAAAGCCCTGATCCAATAGTCAACCCGGTTACTGATGAGAAAGAAGCGCGCCCAAAACGAGCTACAAGTCGCGATCTTCCGGCCCTTGCTGTCGACTGTCAGCTGTGAGCTTTCTTTCTAAAATCCCGCGAAAACTGCTAGGCTATCTTGGAGTCCACGGCGCTTTCGCCATGTTGAACAGCGTTAGTCCCTTTTTTATTGTCGACGACTTGGGCGCTACGCTTGCGTTCTATCAGTCCAAGCTGGGATTCGACGTTCGTTATAAGGGAGGAGGCGATGGAAACACAGACGACTTCTGGGCCTTCCTCGGACGCGACCGAGTCATGCTCATGTTCAAGGCCATCACGCCCGAGGTCCATCCACAGCCGAATCGTTTGCGTCACGAATGGGCTCGCTGGGACGCCTACATCTACACGGACGATCCCGACTCACTGTACGCAGAGTTCGTAGGCAAAGGGGTTCCCGTGCAGCGGGAACTGGCCAATACAAGCGATGGACTCAGGGCCTTCGAGATCATTGATAACAGCGGATATGTGCTGTGTTTTGGGCGCCCCGTTGACAGGTAGACGACAAGTAGCCCCCGCGTCGTAAGGCCACTCTAATCCCGCCCCCCTAACCCATTCCATCGAAACGACTTAATTGACGCTTCAATTTTGGGCCTTTGAAGCCTATTTTCCCAGTCCCTAACCCCTTTCTCCTCAGTCACTTATTCGGGTATTGACAGAATCGTAATTCCATGATACTTTATTGTGTGAGTTCTTGCACTGAGCCTCGAATTGTCCGCCGCCAGCTCCCTATTTCATCCCCGCTGGGGCCATCGCGTCCACCAAGGCACCCAATCTTACGTCATGGTGACAGAAAACTTGTCGTTGTAACTCTTTTAGATTCTGCATTTACAAAACGTCACACCCGCAACTCCTTTAGAATGTGCATTTACGAAAACTGCCGGGGTGTACCTACATTCTTCCCAAATTGGAACCGCTCCAATCGACATGTTGCACGGCCCGAAGTTGATGCAACAGCGCCGGGCGGGGGCCAGCGCCACGAAATGGGCTCGTGGAGGCTACTTGGTGAGGACGACGGCGGTGCCGCGGTTGAGACCCAGGGTGCGGGCGGCGTTGCCTTTGTTCACCGCGATCTCGACGAAGCCGCTGGAGCCCAGATAGGCAAACGGCTCCGTGCCGTTGCCTTGCGCAAAGGTTTCGACAAACTTGCTCACTGCCTGGGTTCCGGCTTGCAGTTGGATGGCGCCATTTTGGGCAACGCCCTCCGGCAAGTCTTCTTGGCGGAGATTTGTAACCAAATTCCCAAACGAATCCGCGCGCAGGATCACTCCCTTGACCACACCATCGGCTTCCTTGGGGCGGGGAAGAGCGAAGCGCTTGAAGTCCTCAATGACTTCCCCCATGCCGGAGGTCTGCCAGCCTTTGGAGAGCCATGCCGCGACGGGCGCGAAAATGTCGCGGCCATGAAACGTCTTGCTCACCGGCTGCAAGTAATAATGTTCCGCGTTCGCGTTTCGCACCACCAGGCCCTCCGGCTCGCGCTCGTAAATCATGGACAGCACGCCATTGTCCGGCGCCACAAAGTATTGATTTGCCGCGCTAACCAGCAGCGGCCGGCGCTCCGTGCCGACTCCCGGGTCCACCACGACGATGTGGATCGTCTTCGGCGGAAAATAGGAATACGCCGAGCCGATCGCCAGCGCGCCGTCGAGCAGGTCGAACGCGGTGACGTTATGGGTGATGTCCACGATGGTCACGTCGGGATTGATCTTCAGGATGACGCCTTTCAGCGTGCCGACCAGATGGTCGTTGGTGCCGTAGTCTGTCGTCAGTGTGATGATCGCGTTGGCCAAGGAGCTCTCTCGTCAGCGAAAGTTGCGCAGGTCGCGCACGCGGAAGCAATCACTCCGCACTCTTCGACGCTAACGAATGCCGCCGCTGGCGTCAAGAATCCACACGTACTGCGCTTGCTCAATTGTCTACGTGGGCCAACTCACAAGGGACGCGCCCGAAGCGCGCCCCTATAGGTGAAGCGTCGACGCGCAGCGCGACGACACTTGGAAGGAGGGATTCTAGACGTGGCCCTGCTCGGGCGCGCAGGCATGCCACTCGGGGTCGGGGTAATGCGTGCGGCAGAACCACTGGCTGCAGCGCTCGCAATACTGCTGAGCGCCTTTGTCGCAGGGTTCATCCACGCGCGAAATTCCCTGACAGGTTTGTTCCTGGGGCTTGACGGCTGCTGTAGACATCGTTCCTCCTCGGCAATGCATGCTGCCAGGAAGGGGGTTGTCAGTGGGCAGGTTCCACGACACCCACTTTGTTCACTCCGCTGCAAGCAATATACACCCGTCCGTCAACCGTTGCAGCCATATTGCGCACCGTTCCGCCACCGGAGGGAATGGTGGTGCGGGCCATGGTTTCGGTCTTGGGATCGAACCGGATCATAGTGTTTGGCTTCACGCCCGCCTCGCTGTACCAGACCATGCCATCGGGTGTGATGGCGATGCCGTAGGGCTGCGATTTCGCGCCACCCGGCGAAGGCCACATCTTCACCGCCCCGGTCTTTGGATCGAGCCGGCCGAGGTTGCCACCCTCGAAGTCAGTGAAGTAGACGAGGTCGTGACCGTCGATGGCGAGCCGCCGCGGGCGCGCGCCCTCGGGGAGCGGGTATTCGTGAATGGCGAGTGTTTTTGGATCGATGCTACCGAGTTTGTTGGTGAAAAACTCGCAGAAGAAAGGAATGCCCTGGCTGTTGACCTGAATTCCGTAAGGATGAGAGTTCGCTGTCGGAGGTGTTTGCAGGTCCACCTTTCCGATGTGAGGATCCAAACGCCCGACAAAGTTGCCGACTTGCACCGTGAACCACAGGATGCCGTCGGAGTCAAAGACGAGTGAGTGCGGGTCCTCGGCCTTCGCGTCCGGCATTTTGTATTCTTTGACATCCCCGGTGTTGGGGTTGAGTTTGCCGATGTAGTGCGCAAAATTTCCGGTGAACCAGATGTTGCCTTCAGCATCGGCCACAAGTCCGTGCGGGCCGGAGTTGTCCACCTTCAGGGGGAATTCCTTGAACGAGCCGCTCGAGGGATCGAGCCGGCCGATTTTGTTTTGCATCTGCTCGGTGAACCATAGTGCGCCGTCCATGCCCACAGCGGGATCGTGCGGATGCGCACCGCGAGTGGGCACGTCCCATTCCTTGACGGTGGCATTGAGGTCGGGTACGTCGGTTCGCGGCGATGCGCTGCGGGAACTGATGGTGACGGCCAAAGCGAGAGCGGCGATGAGCGACCCGTAAATGATCCGAGCAGATTGCATTTTTGGCGTCATGAAATTACCTCCAGCGAGGGCCTTGGGCAGTCCGAACGGACTCCAAGTTTAATCCTTCGGGAGGGCTTGTGGAAGTCGAAGCGTGCTACGATTTTGGCGAGCACAGGTCGTGCGGGAATGTGCTGAGGACGGAACAGAAAAAACGAAGACTACGGCCGGAAGCTGGCGGCACGAAATGAACCTTGGAATCGCAACGCAGAAAATTGATTCGCGGCTGCAAAAGGCTGCCTGCGGTGGCGGTGTGACGCGAGAAGAAGTACTGGCCTTGGCTCAAAGTGCTTCGTTGCCCGAGTTGCTCGAAGCAGCTTCGCACGTGCGCGAACAGGGAAAAGGGAAGACGATCAGCTTTTCGAAGAAAGTCTTCATCCCCTTGACCACGCTCTGCCGCGACTATTGTTCTTACTGCACTTTCCGAAAAGATCCGGGGCAACCTGGCGCGCATTTCATGACGCCAGACGAAGTTCTGGCGCTCGCGGAAGAAGGGCGGCGCGCTGGCTGTAAGGAAGCGCTGTTTAGTTTAGGCGATCAGCCGGAGCGGATTTTTCCGGAAGCGCGAGAATTTTTGAAGCGGCAAGGTTTCGAGCGGACGCTCGATTATTTGGCGGCGACGTGTGAGTTGGTACTGGAGCGCACGGGGCTGCTGCCGCATGCGAATCCCGGAGTAATGGACGGTACGGCGCTCGGCAAGCTCAAGGAGTCGAACGCCAGCGTCGGGTTGATGCTGGAAAACATTAGCGTGCGGCTGATGCGAGATGGGCTGCCGCATGCGAATGCGCCGGACAAAGTTCCGTCGCTGCGGCTGCGCACGATGGAAGAAGCAGGGAAGCGGTCGATCGCGTTTACCACGGGCATTTTGATTGGCATTGGCGAAACAATGGAGGAACGCATCGATTCGCTCCTGGCGATACGCGCGATGCACGAAAAATACGGGCACATCCAGGAAGTGATAGTGCAGAATTTTCGGGCGAAGCCTGATATTCCGATGGCGAATAATTCCGAACCTTCTCTCGAGGAGATGCTGAGGACACTTGCGACTGCCCGGTTGATTCTGGGAGCGCAGATGAATCTGCAAGCGCCGCCGAATTTGAGTTATGACGATTTCCCGCGATTGCTCGATGCGGGGATCAACGATTGGGGCGGGATTTCTCCGGTAACGAAGGACTTCATCAACCCGGAAGCGGCGTGGCCGCAGATTTCGCGTTTGCGGAGAGAGACCGAAGCCAGAGGGTTCGCGCTGCGCGAGCGGCTGGCGATTTATCCGGAATTTGTCTGGCGCGAGAAGTTTCTTTCGTCGCCGGTGCGCGAAAAGCTGAATGTGCTGGCTGACGCGGAGTGGTTCGCCCACGATTCGGCTTGCGGAGGACAAGAACGCACGCAGACGGCTGGATAAACCATGCCTGCGGCAGGCGGGCCGCGTCCGCACCGCGCCCTCGAGGCCGTGGCAGCAAGCTGCCACGCAGAGAAAGCGCGGCAAGCGGCCGCACTCCAAACCAAAACCTGCCGCGTCGGTTTCAGGCTATTTGAGAGGCAGGCCGGTGAAGCGGATGCCGGCGGTGTGAACTTTGTAACGCGCGTTTAAGCCGATCAGCAACGCGGTAATGGATTCGACGATGCGGGTGTTCTCGAGTTTTCCGCCGTTCAGCGCGCGCGCGCCGGGAATTTTCCCGGCTAATTCGCTCGCTACGCGCTTTGCCGTTTCATCATCGCTGCAAACGAGGATGTCGCAATCGACCGGCCCATCGCGCGCGAGCAACTCGGCACTTAAATTGTGGAACGCTGCCGCGACGGCTACCGAGTCGGGGACAAGTTCGCGGGCTTGCTGGGCTGCGGAGCCTTGCCAGACATTGAGCATTCGCGAAGGTGCACCGCCGACAGCGGCGGCGAGCGGCACGGTGGTATCAATTAGAATTTGGCCGGGCTTCCAGTGAGGTTTGAGTTGCTTCAAGAGCACGGCCTGGCTAGAGAACGGCACAGTGAGGACAACTACTTCGCACTGCGCGACGGCAGAGGCATTGTCCGTGCCTTCAATCTTCGCGTTGGAACCGAGACGCGCGCATAGCAGCTTTGCAGTTTCTGCGGCGCGGCTCGCGTCGCGCGAACCGATGACAGTGTGTTCGCCCGCAGCCGCCCAGCGCGCGGCGAGGCCGGAGCCTTCCGGCCCCGTGCCGCCAAGAATTGCAATTCTTCTGCTCATCTCTCACCTATTTCGTTCGCTGATGCTCATCCATTCGGAACAAAGACCTGCCCACAATCTAGTGTGTCTTGCGGAGTTTTTGAAGCTGAGTTTTGGGAACGGCCATCTCTTGACACGTCAACTCCTACCGGAATAGTCTGCACGCAGTCCTTCCTTTTTTCTTGGGCGGGCGGGGGTGTGGAGTGAGCAAGAAGAGGATCGTCTGTCTGCAGGTTTTGTTTGTTCTCGGAGTTCTGACCCTGGCGTTTTCGTCTGCTTCCAGTGTTTACGGGCAAGCGGTGAATGCGACTCTTTCCGGAAAAGTGGTCGATTCGTCCGGTGGATCCATCGGCAAAGCCACGGTGACGGCGACCAGCACTGCGACGGGATTCGCGCGCTCGGTACAGGCTTCCGACTCAGGCGAGTACACCATCCCCGCGTTGCCCGCGGGCGATTACTCGGTGGCGGTCGTCTATACCGGATTTGGGAAACAGACCAAGACGGTGACATTGCAGGTAGGTCAAGCCGCGGAACTGGATTTCACGCTGACTCCGGGAAGTGTCGAACAAAAAGTGCAGGTCGAGGCGACCTCAGAGCTCCAGGAGCCCACGCGCACGCAGGTCAGCACAGTGGTCCAAGAACGGCAGATTGAAGACTTGCCGGTGAACGGGCGCGAATTCATTGATTTCGCGCTGCTCTCGCCGGCGGTTCAGATTGGCGACACCACCGCCGGAAGCACTGACGTCATCGTGGAGCCGGTGACAAAGCTTTCTTTTGCCGGGCAGAACATCAACTACAATTTCATCGCCGTGGACGGCGCGGACGACATCTCAACTGCGTCAGGTATACAGCGGGGCACGCCGCCGCAGGAATCGGTGCTGGAGTTCCGCGTGATCAACACCGATTACAGCGCGGAGATGGGTAGGGCCGTGGGCGGCATCGTAAACATTATTACGAGGGGAGGAAGCAACGACTGGCACGGCAGCGCCTACGAGTACTTCCGCAACAACAAGATGGATGCGACGAGCATCCTCGCCGCGCCGGGCTTGAATACGCTGAGGCAGAACCAGTTTGGCGTGACCCTTGGAGGGCCCATCCAAAAAGACAAGACTTTTATGTTCGCCAATTACGAAGGGCAGCGGCGAGGTGAATCTCCTTTTTACAATTCCATTGTTTTGAACAACATCGGAGATGCGACAAACCCGGCGCCGGGGACCATCAATTTTGTCAAGAAAAACGTATACGGGCTGCCCACGGAGCCAGTCGGGTTAAATGTGTTGCGCACGGCGGACTCCGACAACGCTTTTGGGCGGCTGGATCACAACTTTTCGGACCACGAAATCCTGATGCTTCGGTATTTCATCAACCACGGCACACTGCGGAACCAGTCGCCGTTGAATGACGGGTTCGACCTGCCATCGTCGTTCAAAAACAACTTTATCAACGACCAGTCGCTAGCGGGGAGCCTGGTCTCGATTGTTTCGACGAAGGTGACGAATGAATTGCGCGGGCAGTTTGCGCGGCGGAATTTTGATTTCCCAGTGACTCACACACAGCCCCACTTGGAAGTGGCCAACACATTTACGACGGGCGTCAATCGAGGCAATCCCGACCTGTATATCGAGAAGCGCGGGGAGATTGTGGACAATGTCACCTTCGGTCTGGGTAAGCACACAGTGAGCTTCGGCGGAGATTTCAATTACGTGGTGACGGACTACGCTTTCCCACTGTTTTTCCCATTCGAAGCGGACTTCCCCAGCCTGCAAGCCTTCCTGGGGACGGATGGAGCGGTCGCCGGGTGTGCCACTGCGCCGGTGTGTCCGCACCCCTTTCTGGTAGAGTTCGAACGGTTCCAGGCACCCAACTTCACGGAACCTAAGCTGGCGAACTTTGCCCAGCTCTATATTGGCGGAGCGATTCCGCCAGCCATCCGGGACCAAGCCCGATCTACCACCAACCACACGTACAACGGCTTGTACGTCCAGGACAAATGGCGGGCCGGTTCCAGGCTGACCGTCAACTACGGCCTGCGGTGGGATTTTGAGACCTTTCCGGCACAGGCCTTAAACAATCAGTACAAGAATTTCGATCCACGCTTGGGCGTTGCTTACAACGTTGGCGGGCCCTGGAACTTGGTCGTTCGCGCGGGGGGTGGGCTTTTCCACGGCATCGTTCCCTTTCGGCTCTTCGCCTGCCAGTCCCCGGTGTGCGGGGGCATTGGGAAGTTCCCCGGCGTAAGCAATGCGAATAATTTGGACAGCAAGACGCTGGACTGGGCCTACGCGGGTACAGCGCCGGACATGAATGCCGCGCTGATGAGTATGTTGACAACCGGGACGTACACAGACGCGGCACCCGTGCCATCATTTGTATTTACAAACAGCGGGACCGCCGGCCCTGGCTGCTTTAACTCTGCTGCTACCAACCTCACGCAGTGCTTTGATTCCTTCTTTGGCCCCGAGACCGTCGTTCGCTTCGACAAGAATCACAAGAATCCCTATGGCATCCAGTCAAGCCTGAGTGTCGAATTCACTCCGTTAAAGAATACGACAGTCAATATTAGCTACTTACGAGTAAAGGGCGTGCACTTAGGAAGCTTTTACAACGTCGACCAGCCGAATCCCACGGGGCAAGTGCTGGTGCACGATTCTCAAGGCCACACGGGCTGCAAGAACGTTTATTTTGTGATTCCTTTCGGGCTTACCACAAGCGCGCAATGCGGGCACACCTACGCGATTCCGGGACAAGCAGGCGTACCTGGAACAGCATGCGAACTAAACGGGATCACGTGCCCGGAAAACTACGCCGTCTATTTCTTGGCCACGTCGCGTTGGAACTCCAATTGGAACGGCTTGCTCGTCAACGTGAACAAGCAGCTCAGCAATCACTTCAGCGGGGGGATCAGCTATACCTACGCGCACTCCATTGACGACGGCCCCAATCCGAGTTTCGTACTGATCCCCCAGGATAGCGGAAATCTCCGCAGTGAGAAAGCCAACTCCGCCGACGACATCCGTCATCGGTTTGTGTTGAATGGGACGCTGGCATCGCCCACGAACGGAAGCCTGTGGCTGCGCGATTACGAGCTGAGCACCATCGTTACGCTGCAGTCGCCGGAATTCTTCACGAAGTTCGCGGGGTTCGATGCAAACGGGGACATCGTGGGGGCCAACGACAGGGTGGGGATCGAGGGGCGAAACACGTTCCGAGGCACGAATCTTTACACAGTTGATCTGCGCGGGTCGCGCATGTTCCATTTCCGCGAACATGATTCGGTGCAGTTCATTGCTGAAGCTTTCAACTTGGCGAACCATGTCAACATCAAGTATTTCAACACGGTGTATGGAGCATCGGACTTCTGCAACGTGACGCCGGTGCCTCTCGCTTGTGGTGGCCCGACGGGGGGACCGTTCTTTAAGGAAGGCTCACCGAACCCGAATTACGGCACGCCGCGCGCGGTGTTCAACCCGCGGCAGATTCAGCTAGCATTGAAATTCAATTTCTAGACGCAAGTTGAATGTTCGTTTGGATGGTCCGGCTGCTGGGCAGGTGCGGCCGGACCGCAGTTCCTCCAAGTGCGGCAAGCCAAGGAATTTCTGGGAATGGCTGAGGTCCAATCGAGATCGAACGAGGCTGCCTTAGACGTGGCGAGGGCTGCTTTTGCAGCCATGAGTGCGCGACGGCTGCTGACGCTCGGTGGAATCGGATTGATCTTGGTGGGAATGCTAGTCGGGGATATTTTTGCGGTGTTTGTGCTGCACCAGAATGCCGCGAAGGTCGGGGAGGGTTTATCTGCGACAGCGCACGCGGCGGTGGCGGGGGATGCAGACGCGGTCGCCGGCAGCTTTCAATCCGTCGGGAGCTTTTTGGAAAATCGCGGGACGAAAGTGGACACGCATGTCCACATGATCGCGTTTGGCTACCTGGCGCTGATGCTGGCGATTCTGCAACCGTGGGTGGCGCTGCGTGGAGGTACGAGAAAGAAGCTGGCTTGGGTATTTCTCGTTGGATCGTGGCTGCTGCCGGTGGGTGTTTTTCTGATTCACTATGTGGGACTGGCTTACAGCCCGCTGACGACCATTGGTTGGGCAAGCATTTTCGCGGACTTGGGCGGTGTAGTGGTGATCGTGGCCACGCTGGGCTACCTGCTGGGAATCGGCCGGCATTTGCGTCAGGCGCAGCGTGCGCCGTCGCAGGACGGATTGTTGGAAGATCGCAGCGTCACGGGACGCATTCTACTTGCCGGCGGGCTGACCCTTGTGCTTCTTGGCTTTGTTCATGGCGGTTACTACGCGGCGTTCGATTTGTACCGGCATGAAGCGCTTGACTACTCACTGCTTTCGGAGATGAGCATTGCAGCGGGGGCCAGGAATGTTGCTGCGGTCGACAGTGCTCTCGGCTGGTACGGGCAATTAGTCGGAGAAAAAGCGGTGAACATCGCGGCGCATGCGCACGCCATCGAGTTCGGCGTGCTGGCGATGCTGCTGGCCTTTTTTCAGCCGTATGTGAGCCTGCGCGAAACGTGGAAGCGAGCCTGGGCGTGGGTGCTGCTTCTTGGCTCGCTAGTGCTACCCGTGTTTGTTTTGTTGGAGTTGAGACTGGGACTTGTCGCCGGCGGAATCGCGGATGTTGGCGGCCTGCTTGTGATTCTCTCGCTGTTGGCGATGTGGATTGGAATTGTGCGGTACACCGGAGAGATTGACGCTATGGCGCCACCTGCGGGAGGGAGAAGGGGATGAGCGCCGCGCGGCGTTTGTTAATCGTCGGCGGAATCGCCCTGGCGCTGCTGGGAATGATTTATGGCGTGTGGTACGCAGTTTTTGCGGAGCATCAGGAACTGGATGGGATTAGCAAATCGTTGGCAACGAGCTTCAGCGCGGCGGCGAAACGCGATTCCGCAACATCCGGGGCGGCCATGGGGGAATATCGAGAATTGAAGTATGCGTATGACCGCCACGTGGACGTGCACGGGCACTGGATCGGGCTGGCGATGATCCTCCTCGTGCTGGGAATTGGGTTTAACCGCATGGGTTTCAGCGAACAGAACAAAATGTTCTTAGCGACTGCGTTGGTGCTCGGGTCGTTTCTTTTCCCACTTGGCGTGCTGCTGCAAACACTAAGCCGCGGGCCGGTACCGCAAGTGTTGGCGGTTGCGGGCTCGGCGCTGGTGATTGCGTCGCTGGCTGGAATGGCAGTGGGGTTTGCGCGGCAAAGAGGCTAAAGAGAGGCGTTAATGCAGGCCGCTGCCTTGCGACATAGTTTCGGGGGAACTAGAATGACGGCGCTGGAATGGGACATCTGTACTTGCAGCGCGGCAGCGCGCCTGCGACTGCGCCACAGAGAGATAGGAATTTAACGTGTACGCGGCACCATTTTCTTACTATCGCGCAGCTTCGGTTCAGGAGGCCGTGAAGCTGTTGCAGGAGCTTGGTGAAGAAGCGCGCGTCATCGCCGGCGGGCAAAGCCTGATTCCGCTGATGAAGATGCGCATGGCGCGGCCAACTGCGCTGATTGACATCAATTTTATTCCAGGACTGAGCGACGTGCAGACTCCCAAGGGAGAACTGCGCTTCGGGGCGCTAGTGCGGCATGCGGACCTGGAGCACTCTGCTGCGGGTGCCACGCTTCCTATTTTGCATGACTGCGCGGCTGGGATCGCCGACGTGCAGGTGCGCAACCAGGGCACCATCGGCGGCTCGCTGGCAGAAGCAGATCCGAGTGGGGATTGGGGAACCGCGCTGCTTGCGCTCGACACTTCTGTGATTTGCTTTGGCCCGGATGGGCAGAGGACGGTGCCGCTGGAGGATTTCATAAAGGATGCCTACACGACGGTGCTGGCCCACGACGAAATCGTTACCGAAGTGCGGGTGAAGGTGCCGCCGAGGAACAGCGGAGGCGCACACCTGGCGTTCAAGCGCAGCGCCCCTGTTTACCCTACGGCGAGCGCGTCGGTTCAGCTCACGCTCGGAGACCAGAACGCGTGTAAAGATGCGCGTGTGATTTTAGGCTGCGTGGGCTTGACTGCGATTCGCGCGAAGGAGGCGGAAGCGGCGCTGCGGGGAAAAGCGCTCGATGAGAAGAACATTCGGAATGCCGTGGATGCCGCGCGGGCTGCGGCGGATCCGCAGAGCGACATGCGCGGCTCGGCAGATTACAAACGAGTGTTAGTGGGAGCTTTGGTCAAGCGGGCGATCGGCATTGCGGCGCGGCGGGCTCACGGCGAGTCGGTGGA
>Ga0070732_10001339_pt1 | contig 13539 bp, 14 predicted proteins | sample Coa_R1_5_FD_66449 | JGI IMG/M metagenome (GOLD analysis project Ga0070732, IMG submission 66449) | Surface soil microbial communities from Centralia Pennsylvania, which are recovering from an underground coalmine fire - Coalmine... | ecosystem: Environmental > Terrestrial > Soil > Unclassified ...
GACAGCGCTGGGGGCTAGAAAAGCACTGAGAATCAACTTTTCCGACATGGAAATGACGAAAACAATGAAAGACGGAAAGAAAACTATGTCCGTCGCTAGTTTTTCAGCGGCCTGCTAGGGGATACCCGCCAAGCGTATGGCAGGAGTAGCGGGGCGTCCGAGGCGTCAACGAAGGCTGAGTATCGCCCTCCGCCTACCGGAATCTCAACTACCTCGCCCGCATCCACTCGGTCCTTGAGTCTCAACCAAAGCAGGGCAAGCTGTCTCCGTAAGACCGGATAATCCTTAGTCGTAACCTTCTGCGGGGGCCTACGTCGCGGAGGAGCGGGATGGCATTTTGTGCAAGGGGTAGGTTCAGAGCGCCAGTTGACATGTCTAACAACCTGTCGCTGACAAGTCGGGCATTCGAATAGCCAATGATCGCGGTTGCGGCTTTCCCTGTCCGTTCTCCGTACCGCCTTCCAGCCCGCAAAGACCTGTCCGGTAATATCTCGTAACGGAGTGGCAAGGCATCCGCAGGACTTAGGAGCGTTTCTCTGGCCGAGTAGATGTGTTTCGGTAACCCGCCCGCACTCTTTACCGTCCCTGACAACAGTGCAACGGGCCGCCCATATCCGCTCGCCTTTCTTGGTCAGCTTGCCTGTATCACGGAGGGCTATCAAATGCCCGTAAATCAGTCCAGTGCGATCTATCTTCATAAGCAGTCCTTATAACTATTGTTCCACGGTTGTGTCAGTTCGGGCGTCCGGGGGTATGGGACCAAAACAGGAGTCCCTGTATAGTATCTAACCGAAGGAACTTGTCAGGGATTCCGGGCCGCAGGGGACCCATAGGAACGTTATTTACAAATCAGTCACGCGCTCGGCTGGCCGGGAGATTAAAGGTACTGTGAGTGGCCCACCCGATGCCTTTCCAGAATTAAGCATTCTTATAGGCAGTCAAGGGAGAACTCGACGCTTCTATCTAACGGCAGCGTCAGCACTTAGCACAGCGTTCTCCCCAAACTGCGGATGCGCTTTCTTCCCCCGACGTTTTCAATCCGGTGACGCTGTTGCAGGAGGGTGACCTTCCGTTGCGGGCGTAGAATTAGTTAGCGGGCTAGTGAACAGCTTGCGGACAGTCTAAGTCATTGCGGGCGAATTAGATAGCGATCCGGAAACCGTACTAGCGATTAAGAAGCGACGAGCACGCGACCCGGACGATTCGGCCAAGCGTGAAAGCTCGCTCAGAAGGCTCTGCGCCGCTTATCCTGTTAGCCCTGTGAGGCGATCTATCCTTGACCGACCTGCGACATCGGCCGAATTTTTATGAGATTTCTTGCCGTCGCCCGGAAGCCCGAAACAGGTACATTAGCTGGCTTATAGCGTGCCATTAACCTACCAATAGCGTACACATCCTGAGTCAATTTCGGATCAGTTGAGCGACGGTCCCACAGACCGCGCATCGTCTATCTGTACCTGTGTTATCAATAGGTTACAATAAGTGCTGCATGACGCGCTGCATGGTTCGATTCGTCGCAATTTGAGATTTCAAAGTACGAAGACCGTCGTAATTGACCGAAAGTTTGTCTTATCGAAAGAGAGCGTGGTGGTATCAATTTCTTAGCTCTAATTAATCCGGGCAATGATTGGGTGTGATCGGCTGTAACTGGATGATTGGGACGCCCCGCTCCGCGCTTACGCGCTCCGCGAACGTACGTTATCCGTACGCTGAACGTATGCTCCCATTCATTCCCATAGTGTCAGCGGTTCTATGTATCTCTTATAACCTATCTGCTCTCTCATTGCGCTCTATGTTTGTTACGGGCGACCCTGTACGCTTTCCGGACAATGATGGTTACGGGCTACTGTGTCCGCTTTCCGCACACATCCATCAGTTTCGGCGACCTACGATCAACGGTGGAGCATTGCACGATCAGGATGTTACAGGACGCGCCAATCGGACCCGAGCCGCCTGATATTTTGCAATGGGTGAGAACTGCCTCCTCCGGGCGAAGATCAATCTTGACGACGTGCGGCGGATCATAGGGTTTCTTGCCTGCTTCCTTCATTTCCAGACACCCCCATCGTGCAGAATCCCACGATTCTTTCCGCCCCTGTTTACTACTTTGAGTGTTGTTACGAAATCGGGACTAGCTTGTTTCCGGGCGAGCTTGTACGGTTTCCGTACGGCTACGGGCTATCCGTTTTCCGTACAAGACTCAGGCTCGATTGGAAACTCCGGGAATACTTGCCTGCGAATCCACTTCTGGGAGACATTGTTCGCCTCAAGTGCCTCTTTCAGACCCCACGCGAGTACCGCCTCATTAAGCGTCTCGATCATCTTTGCTAGCTTTTCGGGCTTGCGGCCTAGATGCGGATTCAATCCGGGCTTCGGGCGGCATTCCCCGCACGATCTAAGTTTGCCTTCGGCCACGGCTGCGACTGAACCCCTGACCCGGCGCTTACATCTGCAACGGAACAAGCCCGTACCATCAGGCTCTATCCCGATAATGGTCAGATAGTGAATGGTTCGGCCTAGGAAATTGATCTAAGTTCGGCATCATGGTTTCCGCACTACTTTCCTATGGTCAAGTCCTGAACTTTGGCACTTATAGCCTTATGGCGAGTATGCGGGGCCGAGCTTACGTCCGATACACTTGCCAAGACGTTTGTCTTAGTTGCGCTGTCCAAGGTTGTATAGGCCGAATAGACGGACGCCGAACCCGGCTGAACCATCGGCTGCCAGCCGCTTCCGGTATTGACGTAAATCAAATCCATCGGCGCGTGATACAAGGTCTTCGGGCTAGATGTGGATGCGGACACGGTCGGAAAGCCCGACGAGCCGTACGTTTTCGCTGCGTAATTTATAAAATCCATTGTGGTCTCCTGTTGAATGCATAAGATTCGAGATTCATAATGTCCTTACGGGCTAGATAGTCGGTTGTGGGCTTCCGGCTGTCCGTAAACCGTACAATGCCGGAACCGGGTACTCCCGCAAGATGCGCTTGCAAAACCTATGGAGTTCCTGCTGCTCTCGGGTTTGCCAGAGACAGTTCCCCGGCTCGTAGTTGCCCGTGTCTAGCCATCTGCTGATAGTTGCCCCAAAAGGGCGGTAGCCAATGTCGGCTAGGAAGTTCGCGAACGATCCGCCAGCCTTTGGGTTCCAACGGGCACAGACTGAAACGCCTTTGGCTCCGTAGTAGCGATAGCTCGTGCTCTTGGGGTTGTAACAACGGGCCAGCATATTGCTCCAACTCGTGTAGGTCTTTCGGGCTTCCGGGCGAGCATTTTTGGATAGCGCTCCGTGCTTCCGTGTCTTCCGCTCACTCAGGCAACCGCAAGACTTCTGCCGCCCGCGTCTGATGTCATGTCCGCGAGCCTCAAACAGTCGCCCGCACGTACACTGGCAATACCAGTACGTGCAGTAGGATTTGTCAGTCTTATCGGATTGCCCGAGGACTTCGAAGAACTCAGACTGATACCCGATCATGTTCTTTACTTTGTTCATGGGTTCCTAGGATTTGTTACGGGCGAGCTATACGGTTTCCGTACAGGTTTCGGGCAAGGATTGGCTGCGGGGAGCAAACCAATGACAGTTCTTCGGCGAATAGTATCCGTTCTTCCTTGGATAACGTCTTAGTATGTGTTTCGGGCTAGGCTTCAGACCGACATCCGAGAGAAAGTTACTGAAGTGTTGCCAGCGTTTGCAAACCTTAGTGCCCGCGCGAGCCCTCATACGTATCCACACTCGATAAGCGGGGCTCTTGGTCTGCCCGTGGATTGTATTTCGCTTGCGGGTGTACTCGTTGTCACCGACCACGAGTAAGTGTTTGAACTTGTTTCCCATCTTGCTAGCGTATTCGTTGCGAATGCATCCGCAGGACTTGGTATGTCCGGACACGAGCTTTGATCCGAGAACTTCGACCACCCGTCCGCAATCGCAAAGGCACAACCACTTATAAGCACCACGGTATTTCCCCGTACGCTCGATAGCGAGCAGCCGACCAAAGCGTTGTCCAGTCAGTTCTAACGGATGCTTACTTCTGGGTCTCATATTCGGGGGTCGGTTCGGGCAGCGCTGAAGGATGCCCGTAATAGCACGCGGGCGACCCATCGGCATGTACCCATTGCGCAGAGCGAACGGAGATAACCTGTCGAATGGGCTTGGCGCAACTGCAAAGAAATGGGGTTGCTACGGGCATTCGTTTTCCGTACTACGCTCCATAGCCAGAGGATCGGGGTCTCCGGCTTTGCGGATTGCCGGTGACTTCGTGTTCGGTGCTCACGTTGCCGATCTGTTGGCCTGCGCTGGTAATTTCGTGCTCTTGTTCCCGTCCGAAGCGTGCCGCGAACGTGATTCGCAGGCAAACTTCACACGGGCAGGATTGCTCATAAGTATGGTTCATTGTGTCCTCTAGTTATCTTGGGTTGCTTGAATCTGATGGGTTAGGCTTCGTAGTGCGTACCGCGAAAGAAGGTTGCATTAGCGAATAAGACCCGAGCCGCTGCATCGTCTTCGGTTTCGGACGATAATCCGTTTCCTTGATATAAGCCTGCGCTTCGGGCAGCGGCAGCGAATCCGTCTGTGCCCCCGCGAACTATGAAGTCGGGAGCCATCGCCGCTCCGCCGTCAAGAGGGGCAGGCATCGCGCCGACTGTGCTGCCAATCGTGATGCTCGGGTTGTGGAACAGGCTTCTCAATCCGTCATAAATCCAGAGAACGACCTTGCCCTGTGAGAGGCGCTGTGAGAATAGGTCAAACTTGCGGCGCGCGTCCATCCATTCTGAGGAAGATTCTAACCGCGGAGGACGCGGAGAAATTCCCGCAGAGATCGCCGGGAGAGCAGGTGCGGTCGCACATTAACCTACACCCGGAGCCGACCGGCGTATACTTTGCGGCATGATTTTTGGAGCGCACGTCCTGTTCTACAGCCAGGACCCTGAGGCCGACCGTGCATTTTTCTCCGACGCCCTCGGACTTCGCTCGGTCGATGTCGGGCACGGGTGGCTGATTTTCGCAATGCCACCGGCGGAGGCGGCGATTCATCCTGCCGACCGCGACTTCTCGCAAACCCATGGCGGGCAACAACTGCTGGGAGCAGTGCTCTATTTGATGTGCGACGACCTGAAGGCGGAGATCACGTCGCTGCGGGCGAAACATGTTGAATGCAGCGAGATCCAGCAGGCACAATGGGGCATGAGCACGACTATCCCGCTGCCCAGCGGACGTGCCATTGGACTGTACCAGCCTAGGCACGAGACTGCTTTGAATTTGAATTCGAAGTAGCGGCGATCTGGAATAATCGGAAGGTCCATGAAAGCGATTGCCGTGATTCCTGCGCGTCTGGCTTCGACGCGCCTGCCTCGCAAGATGCTGCGCGAGATCGGTGGGAAACCGCTGATCGGAGTGGTGTATGAAGCGGTGCGATCGTCGCCGTTGCTCGCCGACGTGATTATCGCGACGGATTCCGACGAGATCATGAGCGCCTGCCGCAAAAATGGGTGGAAGGCGCAGATGACCGCAGCGACTCACAAAAGTGGGACCGAGCGCGTTCACGAGGTCTCGGGCCACGAGGTGGCAGACGTGTATATCAACGTGCAGGGGGATGAGCCGATGGTGCGGGCTGAGCAGATCGCTTCCCTGTTGCGGGGGATGGAAAATCCCGCGGCTCAGGTTGGCACGCTGATGACGCCCGCCGCTGCAGTCGACATCTCAAATCCAAATGCTGTGAAAGTGATAACGGATCTGGCCGGCCGCGCTTTGTACTTTTCTCGCGCGACGATCCCGTTCGACCGGGTCAAGACAAATCCGCGGTACTTCAAGCACCTCGGCCTCTACGTTTATCGCAAGGCGGCGCTGGACCGTTTCGTAACCCTGCCCGAATCCTCGCTCGAGAAGAGCGAGCGACTGGAGCAGCTTCGATTTCTGGAAAATGGAATTTCGATCTACTGCGGGGAAACGCCGTATGACAGCGTTGGGGTTGATACAGAGGAAGACCTGCAGCGGGTAATCGAGATCCTGAAAAAGCCGTGAGGCCGACATAGAGCTCTTTTGTTTTGCTGAAATCCATAACAATGTCATCCTGAGCCGCGTCTTTTGCGGCGAAGAACGCCGCTCAGGATGAGACCAGAAGAGGACTTAACAACTTAGTAATCCGCTCTAGCGCTTGCCCTCATCCGCCAGACGTTGCCGGAGTTTCTCACGCGCGTTCTCGGCAAGTTTGTGACAGGCCCCTGAATCTATGAAGGGATCAGGTTTCACGCCTTTCTCCCGCAAAGCCAGACGATCCCAAAATCCTGACACTTCCGGGTGCGCGGTGATAAGCACATCGCACGGTGTGGCCTCAAAAAATGTAAAACTCTCTTCGAAATCCTCGAGGGCGTGGGGATACTCGCGACTCTTTGTAAATCGGAATCCGGGAGCAGAGATGGGATTCAGGCTGTCGGCGTAGACCATGTCGTCACACACCGATCCTTCGCAGGTTTTCCACGTCCAACTCGTGCCGCCTGGAGTGTGGCCCGGCGTCAGGTGCGGCGTTATCGTGATCTCACCTAGATGAAGGCTCTCACCATCGCGAAACACGCTCACATTCTTGACCGCGGCAATCGGTGTTAACGTCCCGTATTGCGAATCTCCTCTTCCCACTCCGCCTTTTCTCAGTACCTCCGCACTCCACTGGCTGGCCACCACGCATGCGCCGCTTCGGCGCTGCAGTTCCGCGATGCCGCCCGCGTGATCGAAATGCACGTGCGAGTTCAGAATCAGCTTCACGTCTTCCACGCGAAAACCGAGCGATCGGATATTGTCCACGATCTGACCAACTGACTCCGGCAGGTCTCCGTCGATCAGAACATGCCCTGCCGGCGAAGTGATCAGGACCGAACTCAGCCCGTGAGTGCCCACGTAATAGGTGTTGCCAAAGATGCGGAAGGGCGGCTGCGCTTTGTTCCACTCAACACACTTCGCGCACGATACCGCATTCTGTCCGAGTGCCACACTGCAGCAGATTACGGCAAGGAGGCAAGCAAATACCCCGTGCTTGGTTGGCCTACAACTCATAGATGCGGCTTGCGCTCTGAGACTTGCTCCAAGATTCCGCGGCGGCGAGTCGCCTGGAAATCGACGGATGCGAGTGGAAGAACCACTCTACCCACTTCGATGGCACGCGCTCAGCCAGATTCTGCTCCGCGAGTTTGTTCATCGAAGATACGAATGGTTCTACGCTGGCGATCGACTCGAATGCGTAGCGGTCGGCCTGGCGCTCGTTGAAGCGCGAATAGGCGTTGAGCGCGGGCATCAGCACGAGGGAAAGCACGACCGAAACCAGCGCCAGAAGCGGCAAGTTGGCGAAGTCGGAGAGCTCCTCGAACATGTGATGGTCAACGGCGTAGTGCAGGGTCCAGTTCGCCGCCCAGAAGCCGACGAAGGTGATTGCGGCCTGCACCAAGATGCTCTTCAGGATGTGGCGGTGGACGTGGTGTCCGAGTTCGTGGGCGAGTACGGCTTCGATCTCGTCGGGCGTGTAATTGTCGAGCAACGTATCGGCGAGAATGATTCTTCGCGTGCTGCCCAGGCCGGTGAGGGCGGCATTGGCCTTCTTGCTCTTCTCCGACAATTTCCAGCGATAGACTCCGCGGACCTGGGTGCCCGCACGCTGGCCGAGCATGATCAAGCGACGTTTCAGATCTTCGTCGTCGAGCGGCTCGAATTTGTAGAAGATCGGGAACAGGAGAACCGGAGCAAGTTGCGCGAGCAGGATGAACAGCCCCATGAACAGGGCCCAAGCCAGGAGCCACCAGTTTTGCGGCCATTGCCGGATCGTGAAATACAGCAACTCGATCACAATGCTGCCCAGAACCAAGCCGACCAGAAATCCCTTGATGTCGTCCCACAACCAGGAGCCGAACCTCTGGTTCGAGAGCTTGTAGCCCCGCTCCACACGAAATCCGTAGTAGTCGAGGCCGATGCCGAGCACCTTGCTGATGGCGAGCAAGAGCACGATGTACATGAACAGGGACAGCGAATAGTTCTGGAATCCCATGCGGTAGGCCAAATCGCGGAGAGACTCGGACCAGCCCATGGCTAGCAGCACGATGAGAAACACGAGACCGACGGCGAAGTCTGCGATGCCGAGCCATCGCCGAATGCGGTTGTAGCGGCGCGCTTCTGGCGAATCGCTCTGGGCCGGATTGGGTGCGGATGGCATCTCTAATTGATTATCGCCTACATCAGGCGCCGCTTCTCACAAATTGCTCGCCGGTCACAAGTAATTCGTGCACCAGTTCTTTCGATGAGGCTTCGGTGTAGAGGCGTAGCAAGTGCTCGGTTCCCGATGCGCGGAACAGCGCCCATGCTTCGGCCCCGTGTCCGTTCGTAGGGGCGTCGAGAAAGAACTTTACGCCATCCATGTACTCTTTCTTAAGCACTTTGTACTTGCCGAGAGTCTGTGTGTCTTCGGAGCGGGCGCGCTGGATTGCGCTTTGTTTCATGTCGTCCGGAATGTGCAAGTCTCGGCGGCCGTAGTAGTGCGGGCCGAATTCGCGCTGCAGATCGGCGACGAGTTGCCCCAGCGGCTTGCCTTCCTCAGCCATGGCATTGGCCAGCAAGAGAGAGTTCAGAACGCCGTCGCGCTCAGGGAGGAAACGCGAATAGCCGATGCCGCCAGACTCTTCGCCGCCCATCAGGATTTCGCGCTCCATCATGAGATCGGCGACGTACTTGAATCCGATGGAGGTCTCATGGAGTTTACGCCCGTACTTTGCCGCGATCCGATCGATCATGCGGGTAGTGTTGAATGCGCGGACTACTTCGCCCGGCCACTTCTTGCGCTCGAGGAGCCAACGCAGCAGGACGCAGAAAATCTTGTGCGAGTCGACGAAGCTGCCGTCCTCGGCGACGGCTCCGATGCGGTCGGCGTCGCCGTCAGTAGCAAGACCGGCATCGCACTTCTCGTGCACGACAGTCTCCTGCAGCATGGCGACATGCGGCTCAATCGGTTCAGGATTGATGCCGGGGAAGAGCGGATTCAATTCCTGGCGGATTGCGACGCAGTGCACTCCGCGTTCGGCGAAGATTCCGGCCAGAACGCCGCGTCCCGAGCCGTACATCGCGTCGACGGCGAACTTGAATTTCGTTTTCGCAATCAGGTCCATATCGGCGAAGGCGCAGACAGCTTTCACGTATTCCTTCTTCAGATCGACGTCCTCGATCTTCGCCTTTGTTCCTTTGGGCGCCGCACCAGCGGCGAGTTCGTCTTCGATCTTTTTCATGATCGCCGGTGTAGCCGAGCCGCCGAAATTGCCTTTGAACTTCACACCGTTCCAGTTCCAGGGATTGTGGCTGGAGGTGACCATCACGCCTCCGGCGCCGCCTTGATGCTTGACGGCATATGAAACTGCGGGAGTGGGCGTGTAGTCGTTGGCTAGTTTGACCGGAATGCCGGCTTCGGCGAGCACTTCAGCGACAATCTGCGCGGCACGGGGAGAGGCGAAACGAGCATCGTATCCGACGATGACGCCACGCTTGGAATCCTCATTCTTCAGCACATAGCCGGCAATCGCTCCCGCGACAAGGCGGACGTTATCGAAGGTGAAGTCGTCGGCAATGAGGCCGCGCCAGCCGTCGGTGCCGAACTTGATTTCCTGAGACATGATTCTAGAATTAGGGTACAGGGGCCAGGGATCAGAATGAGAGTATCGCTTTGACTAGTCCCGGACCCCTGATCCCTGGCCCCTCTTATACCAGCTTATTCATCTTCTTCTCGTCCAGATACTTAACGATCTTGCCCACGTCCTGCGCGTGCTGGCGCGTCGTGATCAACAGAGCGTCCGATGTTTCTACCACGACCACATCGCTCACCCCCACCGCTGCTACGAATTTTCCCGGGGCGTGCACGTAATTGCCGCGGGCGTTCAGAACAAAGGTTCCGGCGGCGTCGATCAAGTTGCCTTCCGGCGGAGTGCTCTTCGCAGTGTGATGTTCGTGCAGAGCTGTCCAGGAGCCGAGATCGTTCCATCCGAAATCGGCGGGCAGACAGAAGATGTTGCTGTCTTGTTCGCCCTTGGCGGAGCGCGGTTCGAGCACGGCGTAGTCGACGCTGATGTTTTCGCACTTCGGATAGAGCTTGCGAAACGTGGCGGCGAATCTTGAAGTGCCGAACTTTGAAGCGATCTCTTCGAGGATCGGCGCGGTCTTGGGCAGATGCTCGTGCAGGGCGTCGGCCAGGGTTCGCGCGCTCCACAGGAACATTCCGCTATTCCAGAAATAGTTTCCCGCCGCAACGAACTCGGCGGCCGTTTCGGCGTTCGGTTTCTCTCTGAACCGGCGCACACACAGCGCATTACCCTGGTAGAGTCCGCCCCCTTCGATGTATCCATAGCCGGTTTCGGCGCGAGTCGGCCGAATACCGAGGACCACGATGTTGGCTCCCGCGGCCGCGATTTCGATTCCGCGTTCCATGGTCTCGCGGTATCGCTTCTCGTCGGCGATCACGTGGTCGGAAGGGAACAACCCGATTACGGCATCGGGATCTGTACGCAAGAGCAAGAACGCCGCCAGGCCGATGGCGGGCGCGGTGTTACGCCCAACCGGCTCCGCCAATACCTGGGGTTTCGGCAGCTTCGGAAGTTGCTTGACGATCGCAGGCCGAAGATCATCATTGGTGATGACCCAGAATTTCTTTGATGGGGCCAGCGGCAAGAGGCGCGCGACCGTTTGCTGGATCATGGTCTGCTTGCCGTCGAGCGCGAGCAGTTGCTTAGCTCGCTTTTTGCGGCTGAGTGGCCAGAAGCGGGTCCCGCGGCCTCCGGCGAGAATCACGGGATAGAAGTTGGGGTTCTTGCTCATGCTTGCGATTTCAGATTTCAGATCTCAGATTACAGATTGATTCTCGTCGTTTACATTTTCGCAGCTTCCCATCTGAAATCTAAAATCTGCAATCTGAAATATCCTTACATTCTTGTTTCCGGCTCGGGCAGTGCTGTTCCAGGCACATAGGCTCGGAGGAATTCCACGGCCCACTGCGGTCTCACGCCAAAATCCCCCACAGATGCGGGAATTACAACGGCGTCGCCTTTCGCTAGAGTGACGGGCTCAAATCCCGGGGCTTCGATGACTCCGCAGCCCTCGACGGCAACCAGAATCTGTGTCGAACTTTTTCCAGAATCGTCGCGAACCGCTAATTGCAGCGGATCTTTCGCTTCGAACATCTCGACCACGAAGTAGGGTGCTGCGACCAGAGGGGCACGACGCGTCTTGCTGCTGATCTGCTCGGGCGCGCGCCGCAGCACCTTTCCCGACTTCACGTTTTCTTTGACAGCCGCCATGCCGTCTTTGAGATGCAGCTCGCGCGGACGGCCGTAGTCGTAGAGACGATACGTCATGTCGGACTGCTGCTGCGTTTCGACGATGACCGATCCCGGACCCAGCGTGTGGACGGTGCCTCCGGCGACATAGATCATGTCTCCGGCATAGACGTTGATCCAGTTGAGCACTTCCTCGGCACGGTTCTGATGAATCGCTTCTTCCAGTTTCGCCGCAGTGACGCCTGGCTTGAGTCCCAGCGCAATCTGTGCGCCCGGTTTGGCGTGCGCCACGTACCAGCACTCAGTTTTACCCCATGGCTGTCCAACGCGAAGGGCTTGCGCATCGTCGGGATGCACCTGAACCGACAGCTTTTCGAGGGGAAAGAGAAACTTGAGCAACAGGGGAAATCGTTTGGGATCGCGCGCCGCATCGCCCACCAAGTCGCGCTGATATTGCTCGCTCAGTTGGGTTAGCGTTTTGCCTTTGAGTGGACCGTTGGCAACTTTGCAGTCGTCACCGGTCAGCCAGGATTCCCCGATCTTCTGCTCGAACCGGTGGTTCGGATAGATCGGGGATAGGTCCAGCGTCCCCCAGGGGCGCGGATCAAATGCCGGCTGCATCAAGAGTGGATACAGATTTCCCATGTGAAAACTTGCGCCCACAAAAAAGGCCGCTCACCAACAGAACGGCCTGCGCCCAGCCAGATCAGAAATTTCTCTGTGCCCCCTGTGTCCTCTGTGGTGAGTTTTTTGGAATCGTTCACCACAGAGGTCCCAAGGGGGGCACAGTGTAAAAACTAAATCGCCGCGAAGAACTTCCGCATGCGCTCGAGACCGCGATCCAACTCGGCCTTCGAGGTCGCATACGAGACGCGGATGTGGTCGGTCGTGCCAAATCCCTCACCCGGAACGGTGGCGACATGCGCTTCGCGCAGGAGTCTTCCGGCCACATCAGATGCAGATTTCAGGCCTCCGCGACCGAGAAAAGACGAGATATTCGGATAGGCGTAGAACGCGCCCTCCGGCTTGGTGCAGGTCACGCCTGGAATCGAGCGCAACCCGTTCACCACGTGATCGCGAAGCTGTATGTACTCGCGGCGCATCTGCTCGACGCACTCCTGCGGTCCCTTCAGCGCGGCGACCGCAGCCTTCTGCACAATCGACGTCGGATTCGACGTCGACTGGCTCTGCAGCTTGGCCATGGCGCTGGTGACTGTCGCCGGAGCCATCGCGTAGCCCAGGCGCCATCCGGTCATCGCATAGGTCTTCGAGAGCGACCCGAGGACGACGAAGCGTTCCTTGTATTCGCGCAGCGAGCCGACCGAGAAATTCTTGCCGCTGTAGTTGAGGTAAACGTAGCATTCGTCGGACAGCACCCAAATGCCGCGCTGGTGTGCCAGCCGGATCACTTCGCTCATGTCTTCGGGCTTCATGACCGCGCCCGAAGGATTCGACGGCGAATTCAGGATGATGGCCTTTGTCCGCGGCGTAATCAGACGGGCGACCATCTCGGCGGTGACGCGGAATCCCTGCGCCTCGTCGGATTGCAGCAGAACGCACTCACCGCCGGCGTAGCGAATGATGTCTTTAAAGGAAACCCAGTAGGGAACCGGCAGAATGACTTCGTCGTTGTGATCGACCAGAACCTGAATGGCATTAAAAAGTGCGTGCTTGCCGCCTACGGAGGCGATGATCTCTTCGCGGCGATAATCGGAATCAAAATCGACATTATGACGGTGTGCAATCGCGTCCCGTAATTCGGCTGTGCCGGCGACGGCTGTGTATTTGCTGAAGTTCGCTTGAATGGCTGCAATGGCCGCTTCCTTGATGTGCTGCGGCGTGGAGAAATGCGGCTCGCCGGCGCCGAAATCGACGACGTCGATGCCCTGCGTGCGGAGTTTATCGGCCTCCGCGACGACCGCCATCGTGGCGGAAGGTTCGATCCGGTTGATCCTGTCCGTGAGTTTTACCGCTTCCATGGTTGCCGTGGTCATGCTTTTTTCTTCCTTCTCCTGGGCACTTCAACGAGTTGCGTCTCGCCCAACTTGTAGGCCGGGTCCAGTTTCTCGCGCAACTTCTGTTCGACAATTTCCGGGACGAGTCCCTTCACTGGGCCGCCCGCCTGCGCCACTTCCCGCACCAGCCGCGAACTCACGTAGGAGTACTTGACGGCCGGCATCATGAAGACTGTTTCCAGCGTGGGCTCCAGGTTGCGGTTCATGAATGCCATCTGGAGCTCATATTCGTAGTCGCT
>Ga0070732_10001340_pt1 | contig 13535 bp, 11 predicted proteins | sample Coa_R1_5_FD_66449 | JGI IMG/M metagenome (GOLD analysis project Ga0070732, IMG submission 66449) | Surface soil microbial communities from Centralia Pennsylvania, which are recovering from an underground coalmine fire - Coalmine... | ecosystem: Environmental > Terrestrial > Soil > Unclassified ...
GATCTCGTCGGTGATGTGCGGGATCACCTGCACGGTCTTGCCCAGGTAGTCGCCGCGGCGCTCCTTGTCGATCACCGAGGCGTAGATGCGGCCGGTGGTGAAGTTGTGCCGCTTGCTGGTGCGGGTGTGGGTGAAGCGCTCGTAATGCCCGAGGTCGAGGTCGGTCTCGGCGCCGTCGTCGGTGACGAACACCTCGCCGTGCTGGTACGGCGACATCGTGCCCGGATCGACGTTCACGTAGGGATCGAACTTCATCAAGGTGACCGTGAAACCGCGCGCCTCGAGGATCGCTCCGACCGACGCGGCCGCGACCCCCTTGCCCAGGGAGGACACGACGCCGCCGGTGATGAAGATGTACTTGGTCGCCATGGTCGACTCTCCTCGGGTGTCGTTCTTCCTATGTCCGGGCAAGCCGCTATCCGGGCAAGCCGCCGTCTCCCGGCGCGAGCAACCGCTCGACGCGCTCGAGGTCCTCGCGCGTGTCCACGCCGGGCAGCCCCGCGCCGGTCAGCAGCACGCGGATCGACATCCCATGCTCGAGGGCCCGCAGCTGCTCGAGCCCCTCGGTCCGCTCCAGGGGGGACGGCGGTAGATCGGCCAGCCGCAGCAGCGCGGCACGCTGGTAGCCGTAGATGCCCAGGTGACGCAGGGGCAGCGCCCCCGCCGCGTGCCGCACGTAGGGTATCGCAGACCGGCTGAAGTACAGGGCGCGTCCGTCCAGCCCCACCACCACCTTGACCACGTTCGGGTTGGCGAGCTCGGTGATCTCCCGGGTCTCCGGGGTCTCCGGGGTCTCCGGGCCGAGATCGAGCGGCGCGGCCAGGGTCACCATCGGGTCCTCCGGATGCGCCGCCAGGTGCTCGGCGACCGCCGACACCGCCTCCGGGTCGATCAGCGGCTCGTCTCCCTGGACGTTGACCACCGCCGCGGTGCCCGGCCAGCGGCGCGCCGCGTGCGCGATGCGGTCGGTGCCGCTGGCGCAGGCGGCCGGCGTCAGCTCGACCTCGCCGCCGAAAGCCGCCACCGCGCGCGCGATGCGCTCGTCGTCGGTGAGCACGACGATGCGGGCGAGGCCGCGGGCGCTGGCGACGCGGCGGTAGACGTGCTCGATCATCGGCCGGCCGGCGAGCGCCAGCAGCGGCTTGCCAGGCAGCCGGGTCGAGCCGTAACGGGCGGGGATGGCGGCGACGATCTCGGGGGCGGCGATCTCCGGGGCGACGATCTCGGGGACGCCGGACGGCTCCCGCGAGGCCCTGGAAATCGGGAAGGGGTGCACGTCCCAATGTAAGCCATCGCGCCGGGAGTGTCAACGCGCGGCGACCGCCGGCACTTTCGTAGGTAGGACCCCACGCGATGCCGCAGACGCTGCTCAAGCACGTTCGCCAAGGCTTGCCTTCGGGACGTCCGACGGGGCAGGCTTCCAATCACCGCCGTCAGCCGGCAAGGAGAATCGAATGAAGAAGAATCAGGGTAAGGCCAAGCTCCACCGTGAGACGTTGCGCAAGCTGGACCAGACGGATCTCGAGACCGCGGTGGGCGGCCTCAGCGTCAAGGCCACCTGTACCTGCTGCAACACGACCAGGCTCACCTGCTCCACCCGCCTCTGCTGATCTGACCGGGCGCCGGCGGCGGCCGTCCGCGCCGCCGGCGACCGCCACCCCATCGCCGGCTGCGCCGATCGACGACCAGGGCACCGCTCACCTCGCGAGGGTGACGCCGTGTAACATCTCGCGCCCGCCCGCCGCCGAAGGACTCTGTCGAGCGTCGTTACGCTCATGGTATAATTCGAACTAATTGACACATTGCGATCTGCCGATGCGTGACCTGTTCTCTCCTCCTCTTCGCGGCGGGGCGCGATGGTGCGACAGGCGATCTGGCTCGCTGGTCTCGGCTCCGGGCGGGCGGTCCCGCAGCGCGAGCTCACGGCGCAGCTGACCAGCCGGGGGCTCGACTGCCGCCCGCTGACGGGCCCGGGCGAGATTCCCGCCGGCCCCGGGCTGCTGCTCTTCGATGCCTACGGGCCGGAGCTGCTCGACCGCATCGGGGCCTGCAGCCGGGGCGGGCAGTCGCGGCTGCTCGCCGTCGGCACCCGCTGCGAGGCGCTGTCGCGCGGCGACGGCTGGCGCCTGCTGGCCGCCGGGGCCTCGGACGTCCTCATCTGGCAGGAGACGCCGGACCCGGCGGCGATGATCGCCTCCCGCTTCGCGCGCTGGGACGAGGTGGACCGCCTGGTCGATTCTCCCGTGGTCGGCAGGAACCTGGCGGGCCGGAGCCTCGTCTGGCGCTCGCTGCTGCGGCAGATCGTCGAGGTGGCGCGCTTCAGCGCCTCGCCGGTGCTGCTGCTGGGCGAGAGCGGCACCGGCAAGGAGCTGGTGTCCCGCCTGATCCACACGCTCGACCCTCGCCCGGACAAGCGCGACCTCGTGGTGCTCGACTGCACGACGATCGTGCCGAGCCTGGCCGGCAGCGAGTTCTTCGGCCACGAGCGGGGCGCCTTCACCGGTGCGGTGGCGGCGCGCGACGGCGCCGTCGCCCTGGCCAACGGCGGCACGCTGTTCCTCGACGAGATCGGCGACCTGCCTGCCCAGCTCCAGGCCGAGCTGCTGCGGGTCGTCCAGGAGGGCACGTACAAGCGCGTCGGCAGCAACTCCTGGCAGAGCGCCCGCTTCCGCCTGGTCTCCGCCACCCACCGCGACCTGCACGAGGAGATCGGGCAGGGCCGCTTCCGCCACGATCTCTACTACCGGATCACCGCCTGGAGCTGCCGGCTGCCGCCGCTGCGCGAGCGCCGCGACGACATCCCGCTGCTGGTCGAGCATTTCCTCGCCGAGCGCTACGGCGAGCAGCCGCCGGCGGTGAGCGCCGCGGTGATGGACCTGCTGCTCTGCCGCGAGTACCCCGGCAACGTGCGCGAGCTGCGCCAGCTCGTCGGCCGCATGGCGCAGCGCCACGCCGGCAACGGTCCGCTCACCGTCGGCGACGTCCCCGAGGAGGAGCGGCCGCACGGCGAGCCGGCCTTGCCGGCGGGGGCCGACGGCTTCGAGGCCGCGGCGCGCCTGGCCCTGGCCCGCGGCCTGGGCCTCAAGCAGATCGGCGCCCTGGCCACCGACGCGGCCGTCCGCGCCGCCCTCGCGGGGGAGGCCGGCAACGTGCGCCGGGCCGCCGAGCGCCTGGGCGTGACCGAGCGCGCCCTGCAGCTGCGCCGGGCCGCCGGGCGGCGGGAACGGGACGAGGAGGACGAGGAGGAACAGGGCTCCGGTTCCCGGCCGCCGCCGTGAGGCCCGGGGCCGGGACCGCCGCATCCGGCCGCGAGTGGCGTCGGACGGCGCACGGCCTCCGACCGCGACTGGCGTCCGGCCGCGAACCCCGTCAGACCGCGAACGGCCTTGCCGCCCAGGGATCGCCGGCTTCCTCGTCCGCGGGCCATGGGCCGGTCCGCTCGCGGGTCCCCCACCCACCGGCGGCCACGACGAGCGCCGCCCGCCGCACCTCCCCGCCCGCCGGAGACAGCAGCCGCAGCAGGTTCCCGGACAGCACCAGCTCCTCCTCGGCCGGCGGCAGTCCCAGGGCCCGCACCTTGGCCAGCTCGAGGCCGGGGTGAAGCCAGGGGCCGTCCGAGCCGAAGAGGATCTTGCCCGCCCCGGCGCGCCGCGCGGCCATGGCCAGCAGGTCGAAGCGCCGGATGCCGGAGGTGTCGGTGTGGACGTTCGGATGCCGGACCAGGTGGTCGATCATGGCCAGCTGGGCCCGCCAGTCGTCGGCGAAGCTGCCGAGGTGCGGGATGATGAACCGCACGTCGGGATACTCGCCGGCGAGGAGCTCGACCGCCGAGACCTCTCCCATGACGTCGTAGAGCACCGGCAGCGCGTGGGCCCGCGCGGCCTCGCACACCTCGCGGGTGATGCGCGCGTCGTAGCGGTGCACCTTGATGCCGCGGAAGCCGTGCTCCTCCACGGCCTCGCGCACCAGCGCCCCGACCCGCCCGCGGTCGCGCGCCGGGTGGACGAAGGCGAAGCCGAGGAAGCGGTCCGGGCGGCTCCGCACGATCCGCGCCACCTCGCGGTTCGCCGCCCGGTAGTCGGAATGGAACGCGGCGAAGAGGACGGTGCGCCCGATGCCCGCCGCGTCGGCCCGCCGCAGGTAGCCCCGCAGCGGCGCCGCCGTGTCCCAGGGTCCCGTGAGCCCGTCTCCCTTCCCGGCATGGCAGTGACAGTCGACGATCATGGTCCCTCCGAGAGAGAGTGTCCTGGATTGCTGGATTTCCCTTGCCTCCCTGCCGCCGTTTGGGCGAGGGTCCGCAGTCCGACGCCACCGCCCTCCAGACGTGGACCCCTCGCCCAAACGGCGGCAGGGAGGCAAGGGAAATCCAGCCAGGACACTACCCGCTCCGCAGCAGGCGGATCAGCGCCGCCGCGGCGCCCTCGACGTCCTGCGGCTCATGATCGGCGCGCAGCACGAAGCTGAGCAGCGGTCCCGGCCGGCAGGTCCCGCGCCGCAGCACGGCCGCCACCCCGGCCTCCCGCAGCCGCCGGTGGAGCGCCGCGGCGTCGACCCCGGGCGGCAGCTCCAGGTCCTGCACCGGCGACATCCCGCCGCGCGCCCCGAGCCCCGCCGCCGCCAGGCGCCGGCGGAAGCGCAGCACGCTGGCCGCGAGCCGCGCCCGCAGCACGTCGCCGCGCTCGCGGTTGGCGGCCAGCGCGGCCTCGGCGGCGCGCACCGCCGCCACCGCGGGCGGGCTCGAGTAGACCTGCGTCTCGCTCCGCCGCGCGAAGCGGCGCACCGCCTCCCGCGGGCCGCCCAGCATGGCGAGCGGCGCGCCGAAGCTCTTGGCGAGCGACGAGATGGTCAGCAGCCGCGGCGACGCGACCCCCAGGAACGCCGGCGAGCCGCCGCCGCCGCGCCCGTAGGGCCGCCCCGGCGCCGGGCCGCCGCCGAGCAGCCCGAGCGCCTGCGAGTCGTCCAGCACCAGCCAGCCGCCCCGCGCCTCGACGAGCGCCAGGTAGCGGCCGAGCGGCGCCACCCGGCCGCAGTCCAGGCAGAGGCCGTCGGTCACCACCAGCGGCGCGGGCGGCCGCCGCGGCCGCCGCCGGTCCTCCTGCGCCAGCCGCGCCAGCCGTGCCAGCCGCCGCGCCAGCGCCCCGGCGTCGTGGTGGGGGAACGTCTCGACCTCGACTCCCGCCGCCGCCGCCCGCTCGATCCCCCAGCGCCCCACCGGGTAGAGGCTGGCGTCGGCCAGGATCCGTAGCGGCCCGCGCCGGACCTGGCCGAAGAGGTCCCAGAACAGGTGCAGGGTGGAGGTTCCGAGCACTGCGGCCTCGAGCCCCGCCAGCCCGGCCAGCGCGGCGCCCACCGCCCGCGCCCCCTCGGGAGGCGCGAGCGCCGCCGGCATGCCGGACGTCAGCCGCTCCCAGGGCCGCAGCGCCGCGTGCGCGTGACCCAGCCCGAGGTAGAGCGCGGAGGTGAAGCCGGGCACCGTCGCTCTCCCTCATCGCGCCCTCTGCCGCGCCAGCCGCCGCTCGAGCAGGATCGACGGCGGCGTCGTGTCGACCCTCTCGCGGTCGCCCGGGCGAACGCCCAGGTCGACGCCGGTCGCCGCGCGGTAGGCGTGCAGGTAGCCCTGGATCTCCGGCTGGAAGTAGCGCGCCCAGTTCTTCGGCCGGTCCTGCTCGTTGACTTCCATCCAGTTGGCGTAGCGGATGGAGAGCAGGATCTGCTCGCCGTAGACGCCGAGGTCGCGGAAGTAGGTGACCGGCGTGTCTCCCCACCCGGCCAGCCGCCGCAGCGAGTCGACGGGCCCCATCCACGGCTCCTTGTAGGGCACCATCGCCCGGCCGCGCAGGAACTCCTGGATCTCGCGGCGCGACAGCAGCCACTTCTGGATCAGCATCTCGACGCGGGCGGTCCAGGGCAGGTCGCGGAACTGGTTCTGGGCCCCCTCGGCGAGCAGCAGGTGCACCTCCTGCAGGCTGTTCAACAGCGGGAACCCGTCGGCGATCACCGTCGTGTCGGCGTCCTCCTTGTAGAAGACCGCCACCTGCCGCAGCAGGCTGTGGAACGCCTCCAGGAACTTCGACCGGTCGTCGGCCGGGCGCAGCCGCGGGACCGCCTTGCCGAGCAGGCCGAGCCCGTAGTGGTGGCTGTACTCGTAGGCGCGGCGCGCGACGCTCAGCCGGAACGGCTCGTCCTGGATGTAGCCCCAGAGCAGGTTCGACAGCGGCCGCAGCGGGCTGAGCTCGAGCTGGCCCAGCGCGTGATGCTCGCCGGCGAGCTTGTTCTGGAAGCGCAGGGAGACCGTGTTCATCGCCTGGACGAGCATTCCCTCCTCGTGCCAGTACGACCAGATGAGCTCCAGCATGCAGGGGTCGAAAGGCCTGCCCGAGAGCAGGGTGTCGCAGAACGGCGAGCCGACGTGCCGCTCCGGCCGCTCCACGCCCATGCCGCGCAGGACCGTGCGGATGTACGGCAGGCCGCCGCTCAGGTACTCGGCAAGCTTGTGCGCGATCTCGTCGTAGTCGTCGTGCGCGTTGAGCCGTTCCGCCTGCTCGCGGGCGCGGTAGTGCTCCCGGTCGATCATGATGCCGCAGTTGAGGATCAAGAACGCCTCGGTCGCCACCTTGAGGAGCTGGTAGGCGTCGCCGCCGAACGCCAGGCGCGCCGGCTCGGCACGCGGGCGCAGGTGCGCCTTCTCGTCGTCGCTCGCCTCGTCGTCGCACAGCACGCGGTCGACGAAGCGGCTGTAGCCTTCGAAGCCGATGGCGCGGGTGCGGTCGCGGATCGCCACCCAGAGCGCCTGGTCGGTGGTGCTCTCGAGGTCCGGTTGGCGCAAGGTGACGCCGATGTCGCCGCTCACGCGCTGCGGCTGCATCCGGTAGGGTTCGGACAGCTCCGCCGCGGCTTCGTCCGGCCGGCCCGCGCCTGCCGGCTCTTCGAGCACGTCTTCCTGCTCCCGGCCGGCCGGATCCAAGGGGCCTTCCGGGCGGTCCGATCCACTCTTTCTGTATCTGGCCATTGTCGATCTCCTTATAGGTCGAGGCCGGTTCAGGCGGCGAGCGCCCTGGGCGTCTGCGCCGCGGTGTGGAGGTCCCCGAGCGCCCGGCGGAGGGCCCAGTGCCGCAGCAGCTCCGCCACCATCTCGCTCTCCCGCTCGGGGGTCAGCCGGCGGTCCTGCCTGGCCTGGCCGAGCACGGCGAAGACCAGGGTCGGCGCCGCCCGGCGCAGGTGCTTCGGCTCGCGGCGCCAGGCCGCGAAGAGGGACCGCAGGCGCCGGGGCTGGCGCGCGGCGATCGGGAAGACCTGGTGCAGCGCGGCGCCCTGCAGTGCCTGGGGCCGGTGATGGACCAGGAGCCGGACCAGCTCCGGCAGCGTCGCCTCGAGAGCCGCGATGGCGCGCAGACGGCCGCGGTCCAGCTCCGTCCGGGGATAGAAGGACTCCCAGAGACTCTCGACGAGCTGCCATTGCGGATCGGGGAAGAGGAGGTTCCCCAACGCCGTCGACAGCTTGACCCGCGCATAGGGGAAGGGATGGGGATCGTCGGGCTGGATGCGGAAGACGAAAGCGCGCGGCAGGCTGACCACCTGGATCAGGCCCAGGGTGGCGGCGATGCCGAGCTTCGCCACCGCCCAGACGTCGGCGACGATCTCCGAGATCCACCGCTCCCAGAGCCGCCAGGCGAACCGCTCCTCGCCGCGCGCCCAGCGGCCGCGCGCCTGCAGCGTGAGCCGCAGCGATTCGACCAGCCCGAGCAGCGCCGCCCCCTGGTGGCCCACCTCGTGGACCAGCGACGAGGCGATGCCGCTCCCCACCATGCGCTCGCGCGGCAGCCGCAGGATCGCCACCGGCGTCGTGCCGCCGCCGGGCAGCCGGGTGCGGGCGCGGCGGATGGCGGCCCCATGGCTGCGGTCCAGGTAGGTGATGACCGGCGGCGCCGCGAAGGAGCGGCCGGGAAGCTCGAGCGCGTCCGCCGCCGCGACGTCGAGGCCGGCGAGCCAGACGCCGTTGTCGACCTCGGCGCGTTGCGTCAGCGCATCCGAGAAGATGTGGAACTGGGCGAGGACCGCGTCGAAGCGCAGCTTCAGGAAGGCGAAGCGGCGCTGCGCCTCGGCGGCGGTGGACCCTCGCCCTTCGGTGTCCTGCAGCCAGCGGATGTAGCCGCGCACCCGCGCCTGCAGCTCCCGCCGCCCATGGATCAGGTAGTGCTCGACCGCCAGCACGGCTTCCGGAGCGGCGCCGGCGGCCGCCACCATCGGCATGATCTCGGCGAAGGGCCGCACCCGGGCGAGCCGCGTCAGCAGGGCGCGGGCCTCCAGGGCCAGGCCTTCGGCGACGTAAGGGGACAGTGCCATGGCGCCAGGTCCCGAGCTAGATCCCGAGCAGGATGAGATTCCGGCCCTGGCGCACCCAGCGCCCGGCCTGCGCGTGGGCGATGGGCCGGGGGGGAGCGCCGTAAGGGCTGGAGGGAGAGTGGGAAGCGGCGGAGCCGGCCCAGGCTCCGGCTCCGGCCGGCGACGCGTCGGGTGCCTGGCCGTGCGCGGCGATGGCAGCGCTGGCGGATGCGTCGTGCGGCGGGCCTGCCGCCGGGTCCTCGGCCGCCTTCTTCGCCACCGCGGCGGCGAGGCGCACGCAGCGCCGGGCGCTCTCGAGCTCCTGACCGTCGTCGTCCGGCTCGTCCGGCTCAGGCGCCACGACCGCGGCAATCGGGACGGGTTGGATCGCGTCATCGTCTCGCTGCCTCAGGTACCGCCTGAAGTGCCGGCGCAGGCGGCGCCGGCCATGGTGCCGTCGCCTCCTGGGGGGCGGGTACATGCTTCTGCTGAAGACCTCCATGAACTGCTCGAGCTCCGCTTCGTTGGTCACCGCGAGCAGCTCGCCGGCCAGCTGCGTCTCGGCCTCTTCGGACAGGGGCCTGCCGGCGTGGAAGCTCCCCGGGCCGCCGAAGATCTCCGGGTTCAGCTCGTACTCGCCGGCGGCGAATTCGGCTTCCGGCTCGAGGGTCTGCAGGGTGCGATCGAGATCGTGCATCGTCATCTCCTCTGCTGGTCGGGGTTCGCGGCAGATGGGCTCACGCGCCGAAAACGACGATCTTGTTGCCGCGCCGGACCCAGCGCCCCTGCTGCGCGCGGCCGGGATGGCCCGCGGGACCGCCGTAGGGGCCGGCATGGTTTCCGGGAGCCGAGCCGGCGCCGTGGCGCAGCAGCCCGGGCGCGTGACGCGCGGCAGCGGCGGCGAGGGCGGCCTGGGCCACCTGCTGCGGCGGCGCGCCGGGAGGGGCCTGTGCGGCCTGCTGCGCCGCGTCCGCCGCCAGCCGCACGACGCGCTGCGCCACCTCGAGCTCCTGGTCTTCGGGGCTCAGCCCTTCGAGCTCCAGGCCGAGGAGGTTGCTGGCGGCGCTGCCGATCTTGCTGCCGATGGCGGGAGGTATGCCGACGAAGCTGCCCAGGGCGCCGGCAGCGATCGGCAGCGCCGTCTTCGCCACCTTCTTCAGCATCGGCCCCAGGGCCTGGCCGATCGGAGAATGGATCACCTTGCCGGCCACCTGGCCGACCTTCTTGAAGATGTCGCCCAGGAACTGCTCCAGCTCCTGGTCGTGCGAGATGGTCAGCAGCTCCGCTGCCAGGTCGAGCTCCTGCTCCGCGGTGAACGGCCGGCCGGGGCCGGCGCCCGGGGGTGCGCCGAAGCCGTACCCGTAGCCGCCTTCGAGCTCTCCGGCTTCGAGCTCGGGCGAGTATTCGTTCGCGAACGTCTCCTGGTTCCATGTGTCCATCGGTCTCTCCTTCCGGCCGTGGCGGCCGCGGTTCGAAAGCCTGCGTTGGAGAGGGCCAAGGGCAAGGGCCGTGCCAGGCGAAAAACCTTGCAAATCGGCGCTGCGAAGAGAAGCCAGCTTCGTTTTCGAGGGTGGGGCGGGGGCGGCAGGCGAAGCTGGCTTCGGGGGGGGCGGGACGTCCCGGGGCGCGGGAGACGGTGTCGCCCCGGGGCGGGTTGCGGGCTACTTCAGGGGCTGGGCGACGCCGCCGGCGACGGCGCGGTCGAGGAGGGCGTGCAGCTTGGCCTCGGCCTCGCGCGCGGCGGCCCGCTGCTGGCGGCCGAGCTCGCGCTGCTGCTGGCCCAGCCGGCGCTGCGGCTCTCCCAGCTCGCGCTGCTGGCGGCCGAGCTCGCGCTGCTGCTCGCCGAGCTGGCGCATCTCGGCGGCGAGCTTCTCCTGGCGCTTCCGCAGCTCCTCGCGGCGTGCCTCGCGGGCGGCGGCGCCGCCCTTGTCGTCGTCGGCGTCCTCGATGGCGAGCTTCGCCTCTTCCGCGGCGAGGCGCCCCTGCTCGGCGCCGAGCTTGCCTTGCTGGGCGCCGAGGCCGCCCTGGCGGCTGCCGAGCTCGCCCTGCCGGGCGCCGAGCTCGCCCTGCTGCGCGCCGAGCTCCCCTTGCCTGGCGCCCAGCTCCGCCTGCGGCCGGAAGATCTCGCGGACCTCGTGGAGCGTCGCGGCGTCGCGGATCACGTACTCCTTGCCGCCTCGCCGCATCCAGAGCAGGTCGCCGCCGCCCGCCTCCTGCTGCAGCTTGCGGGCGCGCTCGACGCTGGCCACGTCGCCGCTCATCGTGACCTCGGACTTGCCGCGCAGGAGGACGTAGGAGTCGCCGTGATGCCCCTGGGACCGCTCCGCCGACCGCTCGGCCGCGGCCGCCGACCGCTGCTCGGCCGCATCGTCGGCGGCATCGGCGGCATCGGCCGCAGCATCTGCCGCATGGGCGGCATCGGCCGCAGCGTCCGCGTCGGGGGCGTCGTCGGGGTCGGCCGGACGGCCCTTGACGGCCGGGGCCTGGCTGCCGAGGGAGGCGAGCCGCGTCGCAGCGGCCACGGCCGGGGTGGCGGGCACTGCCGGCGTGCCGGCGATGGTCGGCGCGGGGGCGCCGGCGGGCGTCGCGGTGACGGCGGGCGTCGCGGTGACGGTCAGGATCGCGACGGTGGCCGGCGTGGCGGCTACGGCTGGGGTGGCGGCGACGGTTGGGGACAGGGCGATGGCTGGGGACGGGGCGATGGCCGGCGCGGCGGCGACGACTGGGGAAAGGGCGGCCGGCGTGGCGGCGAAGGCTGGAGTGGTGGCCGCGGCGGAAGTGGCCGCGACGACCGGTTGCGTAGCCGCTGTCGCGACCGCCGCGGAGTGGCGGGTCGTCGCTGCCGATGCGGTGGCGGCCGGGTCGGCCGTGGCACCGGCGGCGGTGACGAGGCGCAGCGGCAGCAGGGCGGCCACGGCGAGGAGGGCAAGCAGGGAGAAGCCCGCGCGGCGCAGGCGTGCCGGGCGAGGCGGGACGTCTTGCGAGTGGTGCTGAAGCATCTCGAGTCTCCTTTTGAGCTGCTGCAAGGAAGCGGCGGCGCCGCCGACGGTGGCGGCGCCGGCGGAGGCTGCCGCGAGGTCCGCGAAGCGCGTCGTACGCGGGCCGGACGGGGAGCGGACGCCGAGGCGCAGGAGCAGGCTCCCGTAGCTCGCCGGCGTCGCGCCGAGCAGGCGCAGCACGGCGGCGTCGCAGGCCGCCTCGCGCGCGAGGCCGTACTCGCGCGCCGCCAGCGCCGCGGGCGGCAGGAAGAAGAAGAGCCGCGCGGCGGCCGCGGGGATCCAACCCCAGAGCAGGTCGCGGCGGCGGACGTGCACCAGCTCGTGCGCCAGCGTCATCGCCAGCTCCTGGCGAGACAGGCTCCCGAGCCCGGCAGCCGGCAGCACGACCACCGGGTGCAGCGCACCGGCGGTGAGCGGCGCCGTCAGTCCGGCCCAGCCCGGCGCGGCGCGTAGCGCGACCGGCGCCAGACCCAGGGCCCTGCCGAGCTCCGCGGCGAGCCGCAGCACCGCCGCATCGCCCACCGGCGCCGAGCGCGCCAGGAAGCCACGCACCCGCCGCAGCTCGCGCGCCGTCCCCGCCGCCTGGCGCAGCACCCCGGCAACCCAGAGCCCGATCAGCGCCAGCACCCACCAGGGCGCCGCGGGGGCCCCGGCGGCGGCCGCGGCGCGCGGGTCCATCGCCGCGGGGAGCCGGTCGGTCGCCACGAGGCGCGGATCAGCCACCGCGGGACGCGGGCCAGCTGCCGCGGAGATCACGCCGGAGGTGCGCCCGGCGAGGGGAGGCGGGGCCGTCCGCGACGTGCCGTCGACGACGGCGCCCGGGAACCCTGTCGCCTGGACGGGTGCCGTGGCCTGCGCCCGTAGCACAGGGATACCTGCCGCGGCGCCTCCCGGCGCCTCCGGCGGAGCAAGCCAGCCCATCGCCGCGGCCGCCGCGGGGGGCAGCAGCGGCAGCGCGACCGGCGCCGGCCAGGCCAGGCCGAGCAGCAGCTTGAGACATGCGAGCCACCAGAGTGCGCAGCGCAGGCCGGCGGGCAGGCGAGGCGCCAGGCGGCAGAGCAGCCAGACCGCGAGCACGAACAGCGTCCCCATCAGGCTCGCTTGCACGAGCTGGCGCAGCAAAGCCGCTGCGGCCGCGAGAGGCGCCTCCGCCCGGGGCGCCAGGAATGCCGATGCCGAGACCGCGATCGATGACGGCGCGTGGAATGCCGACGCCAGGGGCGCCTGGATCGCCGGCACGACGGACGCGGCCGAGAGGGATGCAAGAGGAGCGGGCGCCAGGAACCAGGGCGCCAGGAGCCCGGGCGCCAGGATCTCGGCGACCAGATGCCGTGTCGCCAGGCACGCCGGCGCCGGGAACGCCGGCGCGAGGGCCGTCACGAGGGCCGTCGCGAGATGGAGCACTGCCGGCAGCGGTGGTTGCATGTTCAAGGCTCCTGGCGCTGCGACTGGAGCTTGGCGACCAGCCTTTCGAGCTCGGCCAGCTCCTCGTCGCTCACCTCGGCGGACTCGACGAGATAGCTCACGAAGGGGGAGAGCGATCCGTCGAGCGTCTTCTCGACGAAGCTGTGCACCGCGCCGCGCAGCAGCTCCCCCGAGGACCGCGGCGACGAGTACTGGAAGACGCCGCCGACCCGCCGCCGCTCGAGATGGCCCTTCGCGCGCAGCCGATCCATCATCGTCAGCACCGTCGACCGCGCCAGCTCCCGCTCCGCGCCGAATCCCTCCACCGCCTGCGCCACGGAGACCGGCCCCTGCTCCGCGACATACCGCAGCAAGGCAAGCTCCTGATCGCCGATCGACCTGGCCGTCACCATGACCTCCTCCAATCTCTGCCGTCCATCGGCCTGACGACAGCTGTAGTCAATCGCATCGTACACCTGACTACACATGTCGTCAAGGGGAATTACGGCGCCGAGTACCCCGGGCCGCAACGCCTTGAAGGGAGTACGCGGCGCCGGCCCCGTGGGTTCCTGCGAGCGCCCGCTCCCGTGAGCCGCTTCCTGGAGACAGGGAGCCGCCACCGCATGATCCCCATCGAAGAGATCACTGGCCGCAGGGAGGAGGCCAGGGCCGCGGGGGTCGGATCTCCTCGGCCCCTTCCATCCCCCCTGAGCCCCTATGGCGAGGGGTCATAGTCCTTGACTGCCGCCCCATCGACTTGGACCCCTCGCCATAGGGGCTCAGGGGGGATGGAAGGGGCCGAGGAGATCC
>Ga0070732_10001341_pt1 | contig 13522 bp, 9 predicted proteins | sample Coa_R1_5_FD_66449 | JGI IMG/M metagenome (GOLD analysis project Ga0070732, IMG submission 66449) | Surface soil microbial communities from Centralia Pennsylvania, which are recovering from an underground coalmine fire - Coalmine... | ecosystem: Environmental > Terrestrial > Soil > Unclassified ...
GTCGTCGATCAACTTGTAGCCTTGCAGGGAACTGTGGAAAGCGCCGACACCGCACCGACGGCCGCGTCATTTACCGTCTACGACGAGCTCAATACGCTGCTGGACAAACAGTTGGCCGCTTGGCACGAAATCCAATCCAAGGATCTTGCCGCGCTGAATGCCGCAATCCAGAAAGCTAACATTCCCGCGATTGCTCCTGCGGCGGAAAAGCAGGAGAAAAGCGAGAAGTAGTCAGGGCCAAGAGCCCTTGCGCGAGCGAAGAGGAGGACCCTCGGCGTCCTGCGCTTCGCGATCAATTGCGTAAGTTTCGCAGCATTTACAAAATCCATTGCTCTCGCATCGCGCTTTTGCTACTCTCCGCGCACAGTAGAACCCCCTCGGAGGTGCGTTCATGGCATTTTGCAAAGCGTGTGGTCAGGATGCAGGCGAAGCATCGTTTTGCCCGAAGTGCGGCGCTCCTCAAGGCGCCGCGCAGGGCGTAGGGATGGGTGCTTCGGCTGGAGCGCCGAGTTCGGCGGTCGCGGCTCCCGCCGCGGCTTCAGCCACGGAAGGGATCGAGGAAAATGTTGCCGGACTTCTCTGCTATGTCTTTGGCTGGATCACCGGTCTTATTTTTCTCTTGATCGACAAACGCCCCTTCGTGAAGTTTCACGGTGCGCAATCGATTGCGCTAAATATTTGTTTCGTTGCGGTCTGGATTCTCTATGTGATTTTCAGCTTTTTTATCACCATGGTCTCGGCAATGCTTCATTTCCCGATCGGCTTTATCAGCTTTTTCTTGCTCCCAGTGATTGGCCTGGCGTTTCTCGCGGTTTGGATTTTCTGCATGTTCAAGGCCTATAGCCACGAGAAGTTCAAGCTGCCGGTTATCGGAAATATCGTTGAGAGAATGGTTGGCCAGTAGCTGCTGCTGACTTTTGCTGCGAGCCGCCCGGCCTTGCCGGACGGCTCTCTTTTTTTGGTTCTTACTATCGGTGGTTTCTGCTTGACTTCTTTTTCGTGTCCCTCCACCCTAAAAGGCTTTGTCACTGCTTTGGCAAGGCAGGAAAACCGAAAGGCCCATCGCTAAGACATGACCCGCGTCCGGCTTTGCTTCCATGACCGTTGTTTTGATGGGACCGCCTCCGCCGCTCTTTTCTATCGCTTTTACAGGGAAAAATTCGATCCTGCCGCGGAATTTGGCTTCACCGGCATGACTCACCGCGCTTCGCAGCCGTGGACGCCAGGCCTCTTCGATGGAGACGAAAATGCTATCGTCGATTTCAAGTATTCGAACTCTCCCAAAGTCACCTGGTGGTTCGACCACCACCAGAGCGCGTTTCTCACACCCTCCGATGCCGAACATTTCCGCAGTCATCCCGGCGTGCACATGTTTTACGAGCCGGACTATAAGTCCTGCACAAAACTCATCGCCACTGTTGCCAAAGAAAAATTCGCCTTCGACACCAAGCCGCTCGAAGAACTGATTCACTGGGGCGATATCATCGATGGCGCGCAATATCCGACGCCCGAGTCCGCAGTCGAGCTGGTCGAGCCGGCCACGCAACTCGCCTTGGTGATCGAAGCTGCTCCTGAGGATGGTCTGCCGGCGCGTATCATTCCCGAGCTCGCGTATCACCCGCTGGCCGAAATGGTCAAGCTTCCGCTAGTCGCCAAACACCTCGGCGCTTTGCTCGAACGGCACCGCAAATCCATCGAGATTCTTCGCCAGCGCGCGGAAGCCATGGATGGCGTGATTTTCTTCGACGTCAGCGATCTCGACCTCGAGGGCTACAACAAGTTCATCCCTTATCTGCTGCATCCCGAATGCGTATATTCCGTCAGTGTTAGCTCGTCCGCTGTCCGCGCCAAAGTTTCCCTCGGCACCAATCCCTGGAACCAAGCAACCGCCGACAAGAATCTTGCCTCACTCGCAGAAAAGTTCGGCGGCGGCGGCCACCCGCGGGTCTCCGCCATCTCTTTCGATCCCGCCGACCTTCCGCGCGCGCGCCAGGTCGCTCGCGATTTAGCCGCCCAACTTCGCGCCAAGTAAAGCCGTTCCGAGCCCGACCGGGTTCCTCGCACCTCGCACATGGTTCGACAAAAATGCGAGTCCAATGTAAAATTCCAAGAAGTCGTGGACCGGTAGCTCAATGGTAGAGCAGTTGACTCTTAATCAACGGGTTGGAGGTTCGAGTCCTCCCCGGTTCACCAAGTCCTTTCAATGAGTTAGCTTCATCGGCCTTTTCGCGCAAGAAAAAATTGTGCTCTGGCTTGTGCTCACCCCGGCCAAACTCCATGCGGCTGAGATGGTCAACGGCTCGGCCCTTCGCAGATCGAGACACGGCAGGGGTATGAATTGAGCACATTCACCAAGTAAAACACGGGCTGTTCACTTCACGGCAGAGTGTCCGAAGTAGACTAGCGCGCAGAACTTGGAGCGCATCCATGCAGCTTAACTTCGCACGCATAGTGGCCTCTGGTGTCGGACTCGTCGGCATGATTAGCATAGGGCTTTTTCTGAGGGGTCAGGAACCTGCCTCCCCTCAGGCCAGAATCTCCTTGCCTTTCGACTGGAGCCACCGCCACGTCGTGTTTTCGACTCCCACAACGTTAGAGCAGTCCCTGCGAGTCAGGCAGGACGCGCGGTTCTGGCATCAATGGTACCGGCGCAACGTTCACCAAGCCCTTCCGGCGGAGTCTACTCTCGACGAGTCTCGCGAGCAGGATGAGAATTTGTCCTGGCTGGACGACGACTGGTTCGGCTGGTTTGGACGGTTTCGCCGGCGACACCGTACACCGCCCCCTCGGAATACATTGAAGCGCGACTGGAGCATCTCCCTAGGACCGAATGCAACGGTCGGCGCGGGCAATTATCCGGCTAAATTCTCGTTTGATATAACCACGGCAAATTGTGGCAACGCCGCGCAGCCCGATTTCGTTGTGTTCAACACGAGTGTCAGCACAATCACTCAGGCAAGCATTGTGGCCTATGACAACCTCTATAGTGGATGCAGCGGCAGCGGCGCTGTGCCGACAACCTACTGGTCCTATAACACGAGCGGCGCCGTGGTAACCTCGGTGACGCTGTCCCTAGACGGCTCGCAGGTGGCGTTCGTTCAGACCCCTATCGCGGCGACCACTGCAAATCTGGTCTTGCTCAAGTGGAAGGCGACCAAAGACGGCGCCACGAGTACGAGTCCGGATCCCATTTCCAGCGTAGTGCCCAGCACGTATCCCACGTGCACGGCACCCTGCATGACCACGCTGGCCTTCAGTGGCGTCGCCAACGACACCAATTCTTCGCCGTTCTATGACTTCGCAAACGACACTCTCTATGTGGGTGACGACGGCGGCAGCCTGCACAAGTTTCATCCCGTATTTGGTTCTGGAACGCCTGCGGAAGTTGGAAGCCCCTGGCCGGTCGTTCTTGGAGGTGGATCGAACAAACTGGACAGCCCGGTACTTGATTCCGTCACGGGAAGAGTATTCGTGGGCACGTTGTACAACGGCACGTCCGGAGCGCAGTTGTTTGCAATCGATTCTTCGACAGGGGCGGTTCCGGGGACAAGTTCATCGTTAGGCAAAGGGAATGGCATCGCGGACGGCCCGGTCGTGGATTCTACGACAGGCAAGGTGTATGCATTTTTGGGCAACGACGGCAGCGCCAATTGCTCCGGCCCGTGCGGCGTCGTCCATCAGTTTGCCACGAACTTCACTTCCGGGACAGGAACCAGTACCGTCGTGGGGTTTGGAGGAAGCACAACGCTTTACGCCGGGAGCTTTGACAACGCTTACTACACCTCGGCCGATGGCACCGGCACGCTCTACGTGTGCGGGCAAGGGTTTCCAGGATTTTTTCCGGCTGAACCGATGATTCTTAGAATACCCATCAGCGCCGGCACGATGAGCGCGTCGTCCCAATTCGGAGCAGGATTGGGAACCAGCAACGTGTCGTGCTCACCTGTGACGGAGGTCTTCAATCCTGCAGCAGGAGGCGCAGACCGGATCTTTGCCAGTGTGGCGTCGAGTGGATCGGCAGCGGGATGCAGCAGCAACGGGTGCATCATGAACGTGATCGTGACTAGCTGGCAGCCTTCAACGAATTATGCGGTGGGCCAAAGCATTATCACTCCCAACAACAACCTGATGGTTGTGGCGACCCCTGGCACATCCAAGAGTGGCAGTCCTCCCGCGTGGCCTGACGTTTTGCTGACGGATGGAGGTATGGAAATCACCGATGGGACGGTCACGTGGGTTAATTCTGGATTCGATACCACAGCCACTCCAGCGCCCTGGCAAGCCAATACTTTTTTTCCTCAAGGCCAACCCATTATAGATACCAATGGCAACCGCCAGCTAAACCTCACCAGCGGCCAGCATACTGGGCTCTCCGCTCCGGTATGGAACAAGACCATTGGTGGGACAACTGGCGACTCACTCGTGACGTGGAGGAACGGAGGCCCAATGGCCAACTTTGGGCTGGCCGTTAACGGCGGCACCAGCGGTATTGTGGTGGATAACGTTGTGCCGACGGGAACGCTAGCAGGTGGTTCGCAAGTGTACTTCTCACCGCTCACTCTTGGATTCGGCACTTGTGGAGCGGGCAATGGCTGCGCCGTGCAAGCTTCGCAAGCGGTGTTGAAATGATCTGAATTCGCCGGACGAGAACGGTCCGTGCCAAAGAGGACCATCCTCGGAAGAATCCCAAGAGCGACCCTATCAAAACCCATCGTTTCCCTACGAGCGCGTGTTCGAGACACCGACGCTTTCCTGAGAGAATTTCACGCCACGCAGATCGGCCGCATCCCCACAGAAAAGCCCTTGGCGTCTGCTCCTGGTTTTGGGAACAGGTTGGTCGCTATGCCGCCAAGCATTCGACGATTGCCGCTCGTTTGCTCGCCCAGCATGTTAGAAGCAGGGATTTCGGGAAGCGAGACGCCACTTGCTGCTCCAAACGCAAAAAGGGCGTGACCTCCGTGCGATCGCTTATGTACTCTCTCTTCTGCGCAGAGGCAGGCTATGAACCCAGCGAACTCCGATCGCATCCTCCAGGCTCTAGAGAAGTTTCGCATTGAGATTCCCTCTTGGGGCTTTGCCAACACAGGTACCCGTTTCGGGAAATTCATTCAGGCTGCCGCGGCAACCACCACGGAAGAAAAATTCAGCGATGCAGGGCAAGTCCATTTCCTGACTGGAGCCTGCCCGACAATCGCTCTTCATGTGCTGTGGGATTTTCCCAACGGCGTCCATAGTGTCTCGGAAATTCGGTCCTTCGCCGATCGTTACGGCGTGAAGCCCGGGTCCATCAATCCGAACCTCTTTCAGGATCAGGAGTATAAGTACGGCTCGTTTGGCAACCCCGATCCCTCGATCCGCGCGCGAGCGCTTCAGCACACCCGCGACAGCATTGAGATCGCTCGAGGCCTCCAGACTCGCGACATTTCCCTCTGGTTTGCCGACGGCTCGAATTATCCAGGCACGGCAAACATCCGCCAGCGGAAGCGCTGGTTTGAGGAACTCCTGAAAGTTGCTCACGCCGATCTTTCCGCGGCTCAGCGCCTGCTCGTCGAATACAAACCCTTCGAGCCCGCTTTTTACCATACGGATGTCGCCGACTGGGGCATGGCGCTTCTTCTCGCTCGTCATGCGGGGCCTCAGGCTAAGGTTTTGGTGGACACCGGCCATCACTACGCCGCACAAAACATCGAACAGATCGTCGCCTGGCTCCTTGCGGAGGACATGCTCGGCGGTTTCCATTTCAACGATCGCCGCTACGCCGATGACGACCTAACTCTCGGCTCCATCGACCCCTACCAGGTCTTCCGCATCTTTCATGAGATTCTTTTCTTCGAGTGGGAGACTCGCAAACACGCTGATATCGCCTACATGATTGATCAGAGCCACAATCTGAAAGGAAAAATCGAGGCGATGCTTCAAACCGTTTCCATGGCACAGGAACTTTTCGCCAAGGCTTCCCTCGTAGATCACGCCGAACTCGCCGTTGCGCAAAAGCGCTGCGACCTGGTGAAAGCGGAATCCTTCTTGCAAGACGCGTTTGCCACGGATGTGCGGCCGGTGATTCGGGAATGGCGACAATCCAAGGGCGTCCCGCTCGATCCACTGGAGGCCTTCCGGCAGAGCGGATACCTGGAACGCGTCACGCGAGAGCGCTCAGTCAGGAATTCGCAGAGCGTATCCTCGTATGCCTAGCCCCGGCGCTCCCCAACCTTTTTTGGCCATCGATTTGGGCGCCGAAAGCGGCCGCGCCATTCTTGCTCATCTTCATTCCGGCGTTTTGACCACGCAGGAAATCCATCGCTTCAAGAACGAGCCGGTTGAATATGGTGGCAGTTTGCACTGGGATGTGGCGCGTCTCTGGTGGGAAATCCGCAAAGCTCTCTCCTCTCTTGAGGAGATTCAGCTATCGGGAATCGGAGTCGATGCCTGGGGCGTGGACTATGCCTTGCTCGGGGAAAACGGAGAGCTACTCCAGAATCCCTACCATTATCGCGACGCACGAACCGCAAACCGCATGGAGCAAGTCTTCCGAAAAGTGGCTCGCGAAGAAGTTTATATGGCCACCGGAATCCAATTCATGTCCATCAACACGCTCTACCAGCTCTTTGCCGCCGCGCAAGATACTCCATCCCTGTTGAAGGCGGCGCAAAAGTTTCTCACCATTCCTGACCTATTTCATTTTTGGCTCACGGGAATCGCTGTTTGCGAATATACGAACGCGACCACCACGCAGCTAGTCAATCCTCGCACAAGAACTTGGGCGAAGGATTTGATCGAGCGACTTGGATTGCCGACGCATTTCTGGCCGGACATCGTCGAGCCAGGCACTTTCCTGGGTAAATTGTCGCTTGCAATCGCACGGCAAACCGCCCTGGCAGAAACGCCGGTGATTGCGCCGGCAACGCACGACACCGGGTCGGCCGTCGCCGCCATCTCCGCGCATGAAGGCACAGCGTTCTTGAGCTCCGGAACCTGGTCCCTTCTCGGCACGGAACTCGACGCCCCGGTCATCAATCCCAAGGCCCTGCAGATGAATTTCACCAACGAAGGAGGCGTCAACGGCACCACGCGTCTCCTGAAAAACGTGATGGGCCTTTGGATGCTTCAATGCTGTCGCCAGACTTGGACGGCGCAGGGAAAATCCCACGACTATCGGGAGTTGATGGAACTGGCCTCGCGCGAATCTTCCTTCACGAGTCTCGTTGACCCGGATCACGAATCCTTCCTTCGGCCCGGCGATATGCCAGCAAATATCGACCGGTTTTGCGCGCGGACCCAGCAATCCGCTCCCGGTTCGCCGCCCGCCTATGTGCGCGTAATCTTGGAAAGCCTCGCGTTTAAATATCGCTTGGTATTATCGCATCTGGAAGAACTGATCGGCAGGCGTATCGAACAGATTCGCGTGATTGGAGGCGGCTCAAAAAACCGCCTGCTCAATCAAATGACCGCGGACGCCACCGGCCGGAGAGTCATTGCGGGACCTGCCGAGGCTACAGCGCTCGGCAACGTGGCATTGCAAATCCTGGCCACTGGCGCCGCTGCGTCCCTGAAAGAGATTCGCGGCATCATCGAGCGCTCTTTCCCGTCCGAGATTTTCGAACCCATCGACGCCGAAAAATGGGATCGGCAAGCGAAACGATTCGAGCACTATTGCGAGGTTGTTTATGCCTGAAATCAGGAATGAAATCTGGAAAATGATGCACCTCGACGATCTTTGGGATTCCAACGCCGCCGAAAAACTTTCCAACAATCCTCTCGGACTTCTGCGCTATCGCTCCAATCTCCTTGGAGCTGACTTGCGCATCACTAATTTTGGCGGCGGCAATACCAGCTCGAAGATGAATCTCCCCGATCCTTTCACAGGCAAGCCTGCCCGCGTCCTCGCCGTAAAAGGCAGCGGCGACGATCTCGGCTCCATTAAGGAAACTGGTTTCGCGCTGCTCCATCAAGACCGCATCGAGCAACTCAAAGATCTCTACCGCGGGGAAGCCCACGAAGACGAAATGGTGAACTTCTATCCGCTCTCTGCTTTCGGAGAAAACCGCGTGGCCGCTTCCATTGATACGCCACTCCACGCGCTCCTTCCTTTTCCGCATGTCGACCATCTTCATCCGGATTGGGCTATCGCCCTGGCCGCCAGTGCGAACGGCCAACGAAAGCTCGAACAATTCAATCGCGAGTACGGGCGGAAGATCGTGTGGGTTCCCTGGCAACGCCCCGGCTTTGAATTAGCTCTGCTGATCGAAAAAGCGGTGCGCGAAAATCCTGGTATCGACGGAGTTTTGTTGGGTGGCCACGGGCTGTTTACCTGGGGCATGTCGCAACGCGACTGCTACCTCAGCAGCATTCACACCATCGACCAGATGGGGGAATTCATCGCCAAACATCAGAGCCAGAAAGGCCCGCTTTTTGGCGGCTTGGAACATCCTTTCTGCACTGACCGCGTTCAAATGGCTGCGGAGATACTGCCCGCTCTGCGTGGCGCTCTGTCCTCGAACCGGCGAGTCATCGCACATTACACAGACCATGAAGACGCGCTTCTCTTTGCTGGATCAAAATGGTCGCCCGAACTCAGCAATCTCGGCACCAGTTGCCCCGACCATTTCTTGCGCACCCGCGTGTGCCCTTTGTTTCTGACCTGGGATCCGGCAAAACAAAACCCTGCCGCCCTCAAGGCCAGTATCCAGGCACAGGTCGCCGAGTATCGCGCGGCGTACAAAAAATACTATGAAGAATGGGCCACGGCCGATTCGCCGAAGCTCCGGGATTCCAATCCGTCGGTTGTGATTGTTCCCGGAGTCGGACTTTTCGGATTTGGCAAAAACAAAAAAGAAGCACGCATCACCACGGAATTCTTCATCAACGCTATTCACGTAATGGCCGGCGCCAACGCTCTCGAGGACGGCGACGTTTCCCATCCTTTGCCACAAGCTCGGCGCCCCGAGCAAGCCCAGCAGTTCACTCACTTTCACAATTATGTCGCTCTGCCGCGCTCGGAAGCATTCCGCATCGAATACTGGGCCCTCGAAGAAGGAAAGCTCCAACGTATGCCGGCGGAAGCGGAGTTCAGCCGGAAGATCGGCCTGATTATCGGCGGTGCCAGCGGCATCGGACGGGAAGTTTCTCTTCTCCTCGCCCGCAAGGGAGCTCATTTGCTGGTCGCCGATTTCGACGAAGCCGGCGCCAGAAAAGTAGCGGAGCAAGCCGGCGTCGCCGCGAGCCAGGAGTTTGTTACATCCGCTGGCGTGGACTTGAGTTCCTTGCAGAGTTTGGAAGAAGCCGTCCGCCGGACTATCTTGGAATTCGGCGGAATCGACATTGTTGTAAACACTGCCGCGATCTACCCGGTCCCCGGTCAGGATGGTGAACTCTCTGATTCGCTCTGGGCCAGGACATTTCTCGTCAACGTGACCGGCAACTATCTTCTCGCGCGTGCCACCGAACGAATGTTTCAGGACCAGGGCCTATCCGGCTCCATGGTACTCACGAGTTCTGCAAATGCCATTGTCCCCAAAAAAGGCAGCGAGGCCTACGACACCAGCAAAGCTGCACTCCACCACTTGATTCGCGAACTCGCCATCAGGCTGGGGCCCGCCGTTCGCGTAAACGGCGTTGCTCCCGCCACGGTTGTCTCCGGTTCCACGATGTTTCCTCGATATCGTGTTATGCAATCCTTGCGAAAATACAAAATCGCCTTTTCCGAGTCCGACTCCACCGAAGAGCTGCGCGACAAGTTGGCGAATTTTTATGCGCAGCGCACCCTAACCAAGCTCCCGATTACACCGGAACTTTGCGCTGCCGCCATCGTCTGGCTGGCCGGTGAACAGAGCGCTCGCACCACGGGCCACGTCATTCCTGTGGATGGCGGCCTACCGGAAGCTTTTCTCCGGTAGGCTGTGGGATTTTTCGCTACGGGAAAGGGTTGTTCGAAACACGGAATGGGTGAATGCATGCAGAGAATCTGCTTCGTACTTCAGGTCAAAACTGAACATTTGGCCGAATATAAGGAGCGCCACCGCTCAGTTTGGCCGGAGATGATCAGCGCGCTCCGCGAAACGGGCTGGAACAATTACTCGCTCTTTCTCCGCTCGGACGGCCTACTGGTCGGTTACCTTGAGACCGAGGACTTCGAGCGCGCACGCGCTGGAATAGCTTCGCGCGAAGTAAACGAGCGCTGGCAACGCGAGATGTCCAGATTCTTCGTGCAACCCCAAGGCCTCTTGCCCGACCAAGCCATGGCCTCGCTCGAAGAGGTTTTTCATATTTAATTCTCAAACGAGGACTTCGTGATCCCTAATCCTGCGCTCGGCGTATTCTTTCACTGGCTCGGCGGCCTGGCTTCCGCCAGCTTTTACGTTCCTTATCGTGGAGTGAAGCGCTGGTCCTGGGAAACGTACTGGCTCGCCGGTGGTTTTTTCAGTTGGATCATTGCGCCCTGGATTCTCGCGTCTTTCCTGACTCGCGATTTACTTCAAGTCCTGGCCGAAGCTCCGGGAACAACGATCTTCTGGGCCGTCTTCTTTGGACTTCTCTGGGGAGTCGGAGGTCTGACGTTCGGCCTCACCATGCGATTTCTGGGACTCTCTCTAGGCATGGCCGTCGTCCTGGGCCTTTGCGCCGCCTTCGGCACGCTGATGCCTCCCTTATTCTCGGGCGTCTTTGCAAGCCAGGTCCTCGGCACTCTTTCTGGCCGCGTTATCCTCGCCGGCGTTTTTGTTTGTCTTTTGGGGATCGCAGCGGCGGGCATCGCCGGAATCCTGAAGGAGCGTAGAATGTCTCCCGAGCAAAAGACGGCGGTTATCCGGGAGTTTGATCTAAAGAAAGGCGTTGCGGTTGCCACGCTGTCGGGAGTGATGAGCGCGTGCTTCGCCTACGGCTTGGCGGCCGGCGCTCCGATCAAAATGCTCACAATGAAACACGGCACGCCATCGCTTTGGCAGGGGTTGCCAGTTCTGGTAGTAGTTCTGATCGGCGGCTTCCTCACGAACTTTGTCTGGTGCGTCGCTCTGAATATCAGGAACAAATCAGGCTTTCAGTATTTCAGCGCTAATCCTGAAAAGTATCCGGCGATCCAGAACGAAACCGTGCTTGAAACGGCTATCGACGCTCCCGCTCGCGAAGTTGTCGAGCACATCCCTGGTCAGGCTAAATCAGGGGGAGCCCGCGTACCCATGCTTGCCAACTACCTTTGGTGCGCTCTCGCCGGAACCACTTGGTATTTCCAATTCTTTTTCTACACCATGGGCGAAACCCAGATGGGCAAGTACGGTTTTTCCAGCTGGACGCTTCACATGGCCAGCATCATCATCTTCAGCACGCTATGGGGGCTGGGTTTCAAGGAGTGGAGGGGCGCCGGAGCACCCGCGATGAGCTTTCTTACGCTGGCGCTGTTTCTGCTGGTTGGTTCCACGGTGGTTGTCGGCTACGGAAACTTCCTCTCCGCGGCAGGAGCGCATTGAGCGGTATACCTGCGGCGTCCGATGCGCGTGGGGTTATGAAATTGGCCATCACTACGATGCCATTAATGCGAGCCGAAAGAGCACCATCTTCAGAGGCTGGGCGCGTACGCCGTATTTTGCTTACGACCGGGTTGCGTCTTCCGCTTTTCGGCAACTCCCTGGTTCGACAATATGGAGTCTGAGGGGGCGGCGGTCTGTATCTTTGCAGCTTTCTTTGTGACCACTTTTTTTGCCGGGTAAACGTCTTCGACGCCCGTAGCCGTGAAGATGGCTGGGCTCACTTCTTGCGCTTTGCAGGACGGCGTCCCGCCAACCAGAATCGCCGCCAGACCGATCGTTCCCAGCCAGAGAGTTTTGGATTCCCACAGTTTGCAGTGATTCATCGCCGTTGTCCTTTCTGCTTTCGATTTCGAGTGCAACGAGTCCAATTGCATGGTCTACCTTTTCGCACGCGCCGCTTTTCCTGCCAATGCACCGCATCTGGACACTGCGTCAAGAAAAGGTGAACGCCTAACTTGCACATTCCATAAGAGATTCCTGCTGCCTGCAGTCGCGAACCACATCCACGTTCCGTCTCTTTGCAGTGCGGCTAAGCTCCAAGAAGCTTTGCAGGCGCGTCTTGCGAGCCGGAATAGTCCAAGGCCGCCAATTGAAATGAAAACCCCAAACCTGTTATGTTGCGCGAACGCCTGTGTCCATGAACAATGTCAGCATCTGAAACACCCTGAATCGTCGAGGGTACAATGCGCCCAACAGGGAACCCGTCTGGGAGAGGAAGCTACGAAACGAACCATGGCCGACAAAAGAAAAATGACAATGGGGTTGATTGTAGGGAACAGAGGCTTCTTCCCGGACCATTTGGCGAAGACTGGACGGGAGGAGATGACCCAGGCCCTGCAAAAGGCGGGCATCGACGTTGTTGTGCTCGATACGGATCAGAGCAAGCACGGAGCGGTCGAGACCTACGAGGAAGCAAAACGGTGCGCGGCGTTGTTCAAGTCCAAAGCCGACGCCATTGACGGCGTGGTTGTCACTCTGCCGAATTTCGGCGACGAGCGCGCCATCGCCGACACGCTGCGGCTGGCGCGCCTCGGCGTACCCGTCTTGGTGCAGGCTACGCCTGACACGCAGTCAAAAATGACCATTACGCACCGGCGCGACAGCTTTTGCGGGAAGATGTCGGCCTGCAACAATTTGAAGCAGTACGGTATTCCTTATTCGCTCACTACGCTGCATACCGAATCGCCGGATTCGCCAGAGTTTGCGAAGGATCTCGAATGGTTCGCGGGAGTTTGCCGGGTTGTGAGAGGGCTGCGCAATTTGCGCATCGGGGCACTCGGCGCGCGGCCCACGGCGTTCAACACGGTGCGCTACAGCGAGAAACTGCTCGAGGGCAGCGGCATTTCGGTTGAGACGCTCGATCTATCGGAAGTACTCGGACGCATCAGCCGGATGAAGGATACCGACGAAGCTGCGGTTCAAAAACTGCAATCCATCCAGAAATATGTGTCGACGACGGGCATCCCGCAGGCCGCGCTGCTCAAGATGGCCAAACTCGGCGCGGTGATCGATCAATGGATGAAAGCCACCGACCTGCAGATCAGCGCGGTGCAGTGCTGGACTTCGCTGGAAGAAAACCTCGGCGTGGTGCCGTGCACGGTGATGAGCATGATGAGCGACTCGCTGCTCTCGAGCGCCTGTGAAGTGGACGTCTGCGGCGTGCTAGGGATGCACGCGTTGCAGTTGGCTTCGGAAACGCCGAGCGCGCTGCTCGATTGGAACAACAACTACGGAAACGACCCCAACAAGGCGGTCTGCTTCCACTGCAGCAATTTGCCCAAGCACTTTTTCAAAGACGTCAAAATGGATTATCAGGCGATCATCGCGGGCACCGTCGGGAAGGAAAATACGTTTGGAACGTGCGTAGGGCAGGTGAAGTCGGGGGCGATGTGTTTCGCGCGCTTCTCCACCGACGACAGTTCCGGCAGAATCCGCGGGTACACCGGCAGCGGCAGGTTCACGGACGATCCTCTCGAGACCTTTGGCGGAGCCGGAGTGGTGGA
>Ga0070732_10001342_pt1 | contig 13512 bp, 9 predicted proteins | sample Coa_R1_5_FD_66449 | JGI IMG/M metagenome (GOLD analysis project Ga0070732, IMG submission 66449) | Surface soil microbial communities from Centralia Pennsylvania, which are recovering from an underground coalmine fire - Coalmine... | ecosystem: Environmental > Terrestrial > Soil > Unclassified ...
GCGGCGCGCGAACGCCCAGAGGAACCCCAATGACACGACGAATCGCCGGACTCCTCATCCTCGCGGTGATGCCCACCCTGGCGGCACAGTCCGCTTCCAAGCCGGCCGCGCCCGAGATCGCCTTCGACTCCGTCGCCGATCCGTTGAAACTGCCGGCGGACATGAACCTCGGTGAGGTCGCGGGCGTCGCCGTGAACTCGAAGGGCCACATCTTCATCTATGACCGCGCCGCCCGCACGCGGCTGCTCGAGTTCGATCACGCGGGCGCGTTCGTGCGCGAGATTGGCAAGGACCTCTACGGCTTCTACCAGGCGCACGTCGTCCGCATCGATAAGGACGACAACATCTGGTGCGTCGACGAGGGCACCAATACCGTCATCAAGTTCAATCCCGCCGGTCACGTGCAGATGGTGCTCGGACGGAAGTGGGAACTGGTCGATGGGCCCCCGGCCCAGCCGTCGCCGAATGGGCCGCCGCCCCGCGCGCGTGACAACTACTTCAATCGGCCGACCGACGTCGCGTGGGATGCCGCCGGCAACATCTTCGTGAGCGACGGCTACAACAACTCCCGTGTCGCCAAGTTCGACAAGAACGGGACCTGGATCAAGACCTGGGGCGACCGGGGCAACGCGCCCGGCCAGTTCAACACGCCGCATACGATTGCGACCGACGCGGTCGGGCAGGTCTACGTCGGGGACCGGGCGAATCGACGCATTCAGGTGTTCACGGGCGACGGCACGTTTGTCAGGCAATTCGGCGACATCGGGCAGCCCTGGGCGATCTGCATCACGCCGCCGCCGGCTCAGGTGCTGTTCAGCTCGGACGCCGACTCCGGGCGCGTGTTCAAACTGGGCCTGGACGGCACGCTGCTCGGCTGGTTCGGATCGTTCGGCAAGCAACTGAAACAGTTCGGATGGATTCACGAGATCGCGTGTCCGTCCGACCGCGAACTTTACGTCGGCGAGCTGCTGAACTGGCGGATGCAGAAGCTGCTCATCCAGCCCGGCCACTAACCCGGACACTCGCGCGGCGTGCCCGGCCGATCGGGGCGCTGGCCGCTGGCACGGAACGTGAACTGAGTCTCAGCGTGACCGGTCATGAGCGGATCATGACCGCCCATGACCCGCCTGTAGAGGGAGGCGCAGTGCCTGCCGATATAGCGGAGAGCGAGGTGTGCCATGTCTTACGCGCCCTGGTTGGCCGTGACGAATGGTCAGGCCCTGCGATTCTTCTACGAGCGACTCCGCGACGTCGTACACGACCGCGCCTCGTCCGGCGCTCCTGAGGACGAGCTCCTCTACAACGCCAGCGTGCTCGCGCACTTCGCCACGACGTCCACCGTGTCGACCACGGACTTTCCGCCAAGCCCCGTCAACCTGTCGACGGTCTTCGACGTCTTCGTGCTCGATCGGAGTCAACACGTCGACCCCGACCTCATGGAGGCCGCTGGATCGCAATGCCTGATGCTGACCGGCTTTTTCCAGGACCAGCTGCGCCATCGCCACAACGTCGACTGGTTCGCCGACCTCGGCGCCGACTTCTACGACTCGGCCGCGCACCTCAGTCGCGACCCGTCCCGCAGTCGGATCATGGCGGGCATGGCCGCGCATTTCAGCTTCTGGCGCCGGCAGCAGCAGCGACTGGCGGTCGACCTCCGAGAGGAGCCCTTGTTGATTCATGTCCCGAAGACCGACGAGGCGGACATTCAATAACTTTTCGGCTATCATGCGCGCTTGGAGCCAACCCTTTCCGACCTTCAGGCGCAGATCGATCAACTGAGTCTGGCCGTCCAGCGCGAGCGCGAGACCCCGGGATCGCCGGAAGCGCTCGATCAGTTGAGCGAGCTGGCGGAGCGTTGCCGCGAGATCCTGAAGCGCTGGACGGACATGGACGATCGCCATGCCGAGGCGATCGTCGAGGTCGAAGCCCGGCTGGGCGAATGGAGCGCGATCGAGAGCCGGCTCGAACGCGAGTCGGCCGATCGAATGCGAGCGCTCGAGCAGGCGATCGAGCGCGAATGGAAAGCCCTCAAGGACATTCACGAAGCGCCGGCGCAGCAGCTCCGGGAGCAGGCCAACGCGCTCAGTCAGACGTCCGTAGCCGCGGCGAACCTGTCGCTTCGCGCGTTCGAACGGACCGAAGCCAGGCTCGCGGCCCTCGAAACCGACCTGCACGCCCGTCTCGGCCAGCTGTCCCATGACCTTCACACCGCGGTGAATGAGCTCCGCCGCGACGGCCTGCGGGCGCCGTCCTTGCCGGCCGGCGTCGCGCCGTTTCCCCTCGAAGGCGTGATGCGGATTCACGAAGAACACCGCGACGATCCCGACGCGGCCGATCCGAACACCCAGCCGCACGACGGTCCGCCGGCGCTGGAGATGCGCGCCTCTCACGCCGACGAGCCCTCCCGCACGCCGCCGGAGCCGGTCACCGCGTGGTCGGATCGGCTGGCCTCGCTCGAGCGCGAGGTGACCAGCGAGCGCAAGGACGTGCGCGATACCGCGGCGCGCACCGACAGGCTGCGCCGCAATTCGCTCGCAACCGCGATCGTCGCCGGCGTGCTGATCGTCATCGCCGCCGTCCTCGGCTTTCGGCTGGCACGGAACGTGACCGCACGCCTCGACGAGGCCTCCGCGCGCGTGAACGCCGCGGAGCATCAGGCCCAGACGGCGGCCGATGCCGCCAGTCGAGCGGTGGCGTCAGCGCGCGCGGACGCGAATCGTCAGATCGCGGAGGCGCGCGAAACGGCCCGGCGGGCCGAGGTGACCAGCACCGTGCTCGCAGCGCCCGATCTGCTGCGGATGAACCTCGAGGGATCGGATGAGACGGGCCGAGCCGTCGGCCAGGTGCTGTTCAGCCGAATCTCGGGCTTCGTCGTGAGTGCGTCCCACCTGTCTGCGCTCGCAGCCGGCGCCACGTATGAGGTGTGGCTCATCGGACCTGGTGGCCCCGCCGGCGTCGGGTTCCTGGTGCCGGACACTTCTCTCCGGGCGGTCCTCGCCAGCGACAGCGTGCCGGACCTGCCTCGCCCGGTCACGGGTGTGATGGTGACGATCGAGCCGACAGGCGGGAAAGCGGCGCCCTCCGGTCCGGTCGTGCTGGCGCGCGCGCCGCAGCAGTAATCCCCGCGGATCGCGGGCTGCTACGATGGAAGGGCGAATGGGCGTCACGCTCGACCAGATTCTGATGCTCACGGGGCGCCTCGACGACGCCTCCGGCTTCGACTCGGCGCGCGAGCGCTTCCGGCGGTTCCTGCTCGACCATGTGCGCGAGCCCGCGATGGCGCGCGTGCTGATCGATGAGTGCCGCCACGCGCCCGGCGACACACATCGGCGCGCGCTCCAGGACCTCGTGGTCCTCGTCGGACGATTCATGGGCTTCCACGCCCGCTTCGCGTCCCCACTGGGGACGCCGGCAGCGGAGTTCTGCGGCGAATGGCAGTCGCCCACCCTGCACGTCCTCGTCGACGCGCGCGCGGATCTCCCGGACGGCGGCGTCCTCGCCGCGCTCGCTCACGCGGTGACGCTCGCGCCGGCGCCCCCCTCAGACCCACGCCCCCCGGTCGTCGGCCTGTGCGTCATGACATCGCTCGCGGCCGGCCGACCGGTGCTCGAAGCCGCGACGGCCTCGTCCGGATCGGTCACCGTCGTGTCCCTGAGCGCGCTGCTCTCGGTGACGGCCCTCGCCGCCGCCGGCCGGGCCACGCACGCCGACGTGGTGCGGCTCCTGACGTCGAGCGCGCCGCTCGGTTTCGTGATGGAACTGCTGGAGCGATGTGTGGACGATCGCGCCCTCCTCGCGCCCGGCGCCGCCGCCGGCCGGATTCTGAGCACGGGGTTCTGGATCCTGCGCGTCGCGGCCGACCGTGGGACGACGCCGGAAGAGTTCGTCGAGGTCGTGGTCGGCAAGCGGCACGTGCTCGGTCTCGCAGGCGATCGCGCCACGAACGACGCGGTCCGGCCGGGCGATCGCATTTGTCTGTCCATCGCCGGCAAGGGCGTCGTCGGTCACGGCCGGATCGCCGCGCTCGATACCAGTCATCCGGGCATTCGCGATGCCCATCGGTTTCGTCACCTGTGGCGGCTCGACGACCTCAGTGTGTATCTGTCGGCGCCCGTGCCCGTGGACGTGGAGACGGAATTGCGACTGCGCGCCGCGGGCGATCCCGCGCACGATGGCCAGACGATCGTCAGCATCTCGGGCGAGAGCTTCGACCGAATGACATTGGCGTCCGAACCCTCGGCGCCGGAGGCGGCCCCCGGCGCCCCGCGCCTCGTGTCTTGAATGGTCAGCGAGGTGACAGCGACACCGCGATGAGCCGTTGATACTTGACCGTCTCGCCATTCAGCGTCGCTGGCTGGAACGTCCAGTCCTTGGTTGCCGCGAGGAGGAGCGGGTCGTAGGCGACGTGCACCGACACGACCATTGCGGCCGACTCGACATGTCCCGACGCGTCGATCACGATGCGAAGCAGCCCGTGGTACTCCTGATTGAACCTGGAGGTCGGCGGACGCCATGTCGGATAGGGTGCTGAGATGGCGACCGGCGGCACGACGTTCGTGTCGCTCTCGGTGTAGATCTTCACGCCCGAGTTGGGCGGCGACGCCACCGGCGTGGTCGGCGTCAGATCGGGCGGGGTCGTCGAAGCCGGAGGCGCGGCGGCCGCTTTGGCTGCGGCCGCCTTGGCCGCCTCGGCCGCGTTGGCATCGGCCAGCTTCGCAAACCCCTCGGCCAGTATCTTCAGGTCGCCGACGGTCGAGGCCGCGTCCGCCAGATCCTCGTCGCCGAGAAGGGTCAGGAGGTCCTTGAACTCCGCCGCCGCCGCGGCGTACTGCCGCTGCTCGTAGTCGGCCTTGGCTTTCGCGTAGAGGTCCCGCGCGGTGCTCGGCAGCAGCCGCCTTCGGGTCTCGCGAAACATCGTGACCAGCCGGGGCGAGATGTCGGTCTCCGACATCTTGAACAAGGGCTGGCGGGTCACCAGGTCCTCGAGTGAACGCTGGGCGTCCGCGGACCGGCCGAGCGCCAGCTGGCACAGCGCCCGGTACTCGTCGACTTCGCCGACCGTCGCGTCACCGGGCGCCGTCGGCAGGCGGCTGAGCGCCTCCTCGTAGTTGCCGGCGGCATACAGCGCACGCGCGGCTGCCAGATCCGGTCCGGAAGACGCACTGATCTGCTGCGGGCCTGCCAGCGCCCACAGAGCCGCCGCCACCAGGACGGGGATCATCGCTTGTTCAAGTCTACGACGAGACGGACCGGACCCTTGGTCGTCACGAGCACGCTCTGGCGCCGCTCGCCGAGCTGCGGATGCCGTAATACGAACTCGTGGGTGCCGAGAGGCACGTCGACGTTCGCGATGGGCGTCGTTCCGAGATCGCGACCATCGAGCGAGACGGTCGCCCATGGCAGGGCGTTGATGGAGACGGAGCCGTTGGGCAGGTTGACGGTGGCGGTCCCGCTCTTGCCCGCCTGGACGTCGACGCGCATGGGCGCCTGGAAGCCGAGCGCGGCGTTCGAAACGACCAGCTCATGGCGGCCGGCGGGCAGCATCAGCCGGGCGACGCTCGTCGTGCCGATGACCACGCCACCCTCGAGGATTTGGAGCTCCACCGGTGACGCGATCGTCACCCAACCGGCGCCGGAGCCTGGCGCGACCAGGGTCGCCATGACAGCCGCCGTCGTGCCGGCGCCGACCGTCACCGTTCGACTCATCGAAGCCGACCCGCTCGAGATACTGACTGCATGGGTTCCCGGGTCGACCGCCACCGAGAGTGGCGTCACCCCGGACGCCTTGCCGTCAATCATCACGCGGGCACCCGGCGGGTCCGAGGTGACGTCCATCGTCGTCCTGGCCGGTTCCGCCGCCGCGGCCGGTAGAGCGCCGGTCACCCGGACCGCCGCGCCGCCCGGTTCGAGGCGAATGGATTTCGTGCCTGCGCCGACGCTGAGCCGGAGCGGCGTCACGCCAGCCGGTTTGCCGTCGACCAATACCGTCGCGCCGGGCTGCGGCGAATCGACGAGGAGGCTCGTCGCGGCGGGTCCAGGCGCGGAACGAGCCGACGAGCGGGCGGAAACCACCGCGATGACCACCGTCTGAAGGGCAACGACCAACACAAGGCCGGGCACGATCCACCGGGCCGTGGGTCGAGGCAGGACCTCGCCCAGCCGCCGGAACGTGAAGGCGATGCCACGAGTCGGAGCGGGGGACGCCTTGGGATCGCGGGCTGCCCCTGGCGACGGGGCGCCGGTTGCCTCGGTTGAGTCAGTCGACCCCTTCGGCCGAAGCCGCGTCACTCTGCCGGTCCTCCAGCCGACGCCGGGCCTGGCGCCGTGAGCCGAAGGGTCGATCGGCCGTTCCGACGCCGGGTTTCGAGGCAGCGCGACGGGGGGCGCCGGCTTCAACTCGGGTTGCTCGTCTGGCGGACTGCGGAAGGCCTCGTGAGCCTCCGCCGCGGTCGCGAAACTCGATCCGTTGAGCTGCAGCGCCCGCTCCAGCCAATGACGCAGCCGCGGTGAGATGGGGGACCGGGTCAAACCCGGTCGACAGGCCTCGGCGATGAGCGTCTCACCCTGCCGCGGGTCGTCGGTCGGGTTGATGCGGCGGCCGAGCGCCACGGCGAGCGCCAGGTAGGCGAGCTGGAAGACGTCGGTCCTCGGGTCGAACATCGATCGATCGCCGCCGGGCATCGGCAGGCCCAAGGAGGTCCTGGCGCGACTTGGTGGCCAGCAGAGCGTGGTCAGGGCCGCGCCGAGCACGTGCTCGACGACCACAAGCCGGCCGGTCTCGCTGATCACGACCCGGTCCGCGTTGATCGCGCCGTGGGCGATCCCCTTGCCATGGCGCTCGAGCGCCGCGACGAACTCCATCAATTGGCGGAGGAGCTCCATCGCGTAGGCCGGGCCACGCGCCTGGCCGAAGGCCTCCGACAGCCGCCGTCCCGCCACCTGGTTCGAGACGAGCGCCAAGCCGTCGCCGGTGCCGAGCCACTGGATCGAACGAATCGTGGCGGCAGCCGGGTGGCTGAAGGTCGTCAGCTCGTCGATCCGGCGCCGCAGCGCCAGCTCGAACGACGCCGACTGGCTGAAAGATCGCGGAAACCGCAGCAACTCCAGCGGGACTGCCGCGGAGTTGTCGAACATCAGCAGGCGGTCGCCGAGGCCGTCCGACAAGCCCGGCGTGTACCAGCTGGCAACGCCAGTACGCGCCGCGGCCGCTGAATCAGAGCTCTCGGCTAGCGACTCGCGAGCGATCGTCATGCTGGGGTGCGTTGTAGAAGCGCGAGTTCAATTGTCCACAACGGCACGGAGCAGTCAAGACAGATCGAGGACCGATCAGCGAAAATCTCAACCCGCGGCCACCCGCGATCGGGGCGACCGGGTGCTCCGTCACACCACGCGGATCACCGCGTAGCTCCGCCGGCCCTTGCGTAAGAGCAGAAACCGCCCGAAAAGCAGGTCGTTCATGGCAGCCGATCGGCTCACCTCGGTGATTCGTTCGTTGTTCAGGTACACGCCGCCGGCTTCGATGTCGCGTCGGGCCTGGCTCTTCGAGGCCGACAAGCCTGCCGCGACAAGCGCGTTCGCTACCGGAAGGCCGTTGCCCGCCAGTTGGGCGGCGCCGATCGTCGTCGTCGGCACTTCACCGGCCACGTCGTGGAAGGTGGCCTCGGTCACGCCGTCGAGCGGGCCGCCAAAGAGGATCTCGCTGGCCCGGGCCGCGGCCTCGAACGCCTCCCGTCCGTGGACGAGCACGGTCATTTCGCGAGCCAACGCCTTCTGGGCTTCCCGCGACTCGGGCTCGCTGGCCGTGGCCTGCTCGAGGGCCGCGATGTCGGACTGGGGCAGGAACGTGAGCGACTTCAAGAGCGCCCCGACGGCGGTGTCGTCGCTGTTCACGAAGAACTGGTAGAAGCGATAGGGTGAGGTCCGCTGCGGATCCAGCCACACGGTCCCCGTCGCCGTCTTGCCGTACTTCGACCCGTCGGCCCTGGTGAGCAGCGGGAACACCAGTCCCCACACGGTGGCGCCCAGCTTCTTGCGGGTCAGCTCGGCGCCCACCACGATGTTGCCCCACTGGTCGGTCGCGCCGATTTGCAGGTCGCAGTCGAACGTCTTCTTCAGATGGTAGAAGTCGAAGCCCTGGAGCAGCATGTAGCTGAACTCGGCGAAGCTGATGCCGGCGGAGCGGTCCTCCATGCGCGACCGGACGGAGTCCTTGGCGACCATGCCGTTGACGGTGATGTGCTTCCCGACGTCGCGAAGGAAGTCGAGGATCGACAGGGGCTGCGTCCAGTCATAGTTGTTCACCAGCCGCGCCGCATGGGTCTTCGCTTCGAAGTCGAGAAACTTGGCGAGCTGGGGCTTGATGCACTCGAGATTGTGCGTGAGCTCCCCTGGCGTGAGCAGGTTGCGTTCGTCGGACTTGCCGGATGGGTCGCCAATCATGCCCGTAGCGCCGCCGGCGAGCGCGATCGGATGGTGGCCCCGGATTTGGAAGCGGCGCAAGGCGAGAAGCGGGACCAGGTTCCCCACGTGCAGCGAGTCGGCCGTCGGGTCGAAGCCGCAGTACAGAGTGATCGGTCGCTCCGCCAGGCGCGCGGCCAGGGCGGATCGGTCCGTGCAGTCGGCGTAAAGGCCGCGCCAGTCGAGTTCGTCGAGAATGGAGCCGTTCGGCATGCCCGGCAGAAGAGTCTACTTGAGTGCAGCCTTCAGGCTTACTTATGCTAGCCTCCGACTGTTGACCCTCCCCGGCAGCTGGAGGCCCCATGCCGTCGCGCGTGCACCACGGGTTGCTGAGCGCCATCGTCGCGAGCCTTGCCGTCGCCGTCGCCTGTGGAACCTCATCGCCGACGTCGCCCTCGGGAACGAGCGTGACCAACTTCTTGAGCGGCGCCTCGACGAGTGGGGGCGCGCCGGTTCAGGGCTCGCAGCAGTCCGGGACGCCGCCGGCGCCGAACGGCGGGCCCACGGCCACGACAGGCGGGAACGGCTCGGCCGTCGCCGGCGGATCGAGCGGAGTGGCCGTGAGTGGGTCCGCGCCCTTCCAATCCGTGGTCGTCTCGGCCAGCAGCTCCAGCGGGAGCGCGAGCCTCTTCGTGCCGGGCGGCCTGGGCGGCCCGCGGACGTCCGCGACGTCCACGGCGACGGGTTTCTTCCGGATCGATCTGCCGTCTCCGGTGACGAGTCAGACGATCGTCGTCACGTTCAGCCGGTCGATTCCCGCGGCGGCCTTCAACATCCAGATCCAGCTCATCTCGGCGACCGGCGCGGTCGGCGCCGTCGCCACACTGCCCGTCACGGTGCACACCGTGAGCGCGAGTGCCGTCGAAGTGAACGTGTCCTGGAACCAGCCAAGCGACGTCGACTTGCACGTCGTCGAGCCGAGCGGGAACGAGATCTTCTTCGGGAACAAGGGGCCCTCGCCCACGGGTGGCACCCTGGATCTCAACTCGAACGACGCGCCGCTCGGCGCGACCGGCGTGTGCGCGATCGACAACGTCGACAACGAGAACGTCAGCTGGCCGACGGGCACACCGGCCGCAGGGACGTATCAGGTCAAGGTCGATTACTTCTCAACGTGCGGCGTGCGCAACGTCACCAGCTTCGTGGTGACCATCACGAACAACGGCGTGGTCTCGACCTTCACGGGCGAGTTCACGTTGGACGAAGCGGACGCCAATCAGAGCGGCGGGCGACTGATTACGACGTTCGTGCACGCGGCCTCGGCGGCGAGCGAGACCGCGGCCGCCCCCAGGGCGTTGATCAATGCGCCGTCCGTGATGGCGCCCCAAATTGATCAGATGATGCGGCGGCGGTAGCGCCCGCGATGTCGGCTGTCGCGAGGACCGGGCCGGCCCGGACCCGGCCCTCGCAGCCCACGACGCGGTTGCGTCCTTCTGCCTTCGCCTGGTACATCGCCGCGTCAGCGGCCTGAATCAGCGCCAGCTCGTCGTATCCGACGACGCGTGTCGACGCGACGCCCACGCTGACGGTCACCGCGACGCGCCGGTCGCCCATCGCCGCCGGTCGCTCGGCGACCGCACGCCGGCAGCGCTCGGCCACCTCGGTCACGGCTGCCGTCTCGGCCCTCGAGACGACGATCAGGAATTCCTCGCCGCCGTAGCGTCCGAGGTAGTCGTAGTCGCGCAGGATGGTCCGCATCCGATCCGCGGCATGTCTGAGGACCCCGTCACCTGCGGCGTGCCCGTACGTGTCGTTGATCTCCTTGAAGTGATCGAGGTCCACGAGCGCGACCCCGATGTGCGTCGACTCGCGCTTGGCGCGGTGGAGCTCCGTCTCGAGCCGGTCGAGGATCATGCGCCGATTCCAGAGGCCCGTCAGGTCGTCGTGCGCGGCCAGGCGCTGGAGCGCCTCCTGAGCCCGGAGGAGGCCTTCCTGCAGGCTGATGACGCGCTCGCCGGATCGCAGCCGGGCGCGAAGCTCGACGACGTCGAGCGGCTTGGTCAGGAAGTCATCGGCCTCGGCGTCGAGCCCGGCGACGAGGTCCTCGCGCCGGTTGTGCGACGTCAGCAGGATGATGTAGACGTACGGGGCCTGGCGCTGGCGGATGGTGCGACACACCGCGAGACCGTCGGCACCCGGCATCATCCAATCGAGCACCGCGAGCCGCGGCCCGTCTGGCGACAGGAGCGCCGCCATCGCCGCCGTGCCGTCGGCGACTGACAGCACCTCATGCCCGAGCCGGCCGAGCGTGGCCTCGAGCAGCCGCCGCGAGACCGGATCGTCGTCGGCGATGAGAATCCTCACGCCGCGCGCTCTCCTGCGAGCGCGGCAAGCCCCGCCTCGATGCGGTTGACTTCGCGCGCGAGCGCGGCGATGTTTTCACTCGTGTCGGCCAGGGCGCCGTCGCGCCCGGCAATTTCGAGGGCGAGGGCGAGCTGGGCCGCGGTCGTCGCGCCGAAACTGCCGACCGAGCCTCGGAGCGTGTGCGCCGTCTGCTCGAGGGCCTTGGCGTCGCCGATGCGCTGACTGTGCACGATGAGGCTCAGCAGGCGTGGGGACTCCTGGCGGAAGATCGAGAGAAGCTCCCGGAGCAACTCGCGATCGCCGCCCACCCGCCCGAGGACATCGTCGGGATCGAACGGCGGCTCGGCCGTCATGGCGCTGTCTGTCTCGGTGGCGGAAGCGGCCGGGGGCTGCCAGGCCGCGCCGGTCAACTGGTCGATGAGCGTGACGAGCTCTGCCGTGCGAATCGGCTTCGACAGGTACGCGTCCATGCCCGCGGCCAGACACCGCTCGCGGTCGCCCTTCATGGCGTGCGCCGTGAGCGCAACGATGGGGATGTGCCGCCCGGTGCCCAGTTCGGCGGTCCGGATCGCCGCCGTGGCCTCGAGGCCGTCGAGTTCGGGCATCTGCAGGTCCATCAGCACGACCTGGAACCGTTCGGTCCCGCCGGTCCCGGCAGACGCGACCGCCTCAACCGCGGACCGTCCATTGTCGACCGTGACCACCGGATGTCCCCGCTTCTCGAGGAGTGCGGTCACCAGACGCCGGTTGATCGGGTTGTCCTCGGCGAGGAGCACGCGGGCTCGAGCGCCCTGGCTCATCGACCCGTCCGGTCCGGCATGCACGGCGGTCGTGGCCGCAGCCGGCCGATCGGGCGCCGCGAGCGCGGCGAGCAGCGCCTTCTGCAGCACCGACTGGCGCACCGGCTTGGTGAGCGACGCGGCGACGCCCAGTTCGGCGAACCGCAGCGCATCTCCGGCCTGGCCGACGGAGGACAGCATCATGATCGCGACGTCGTTGAACTCGGGCGACTGCCGGATTCGCTGCGCCACCTGCAGCCCGTTCATGCCGGGCATCTGATAGTCGAGCAGCACGGCGACGAACGGCTCGCGGCTCCGGAGCGACGATTGGAGCGCTTTGATCGCCCAGTCGCCGCTGTCGACGACCGTGGGCCGCATGCCCCACCCGATCAGCACGTCGCGAAGGATCCACTGGTTCGTGGCGTTGTCGTCCACCACGAGAATCGGCAGCCCCTTGAGCTCCGCGGGTTGACGCGGCGTGCCCTTGGACTCGGTGTTCGGTCGCACCTCGAAGGGCAGCGAGACGTGAAACTCGCTGCCGGTGCCGACCTGGCTCTCGACCCAGATCCGGCCGTTCATGAGGCCGGTCAGTTGGGCGGCGATCGCCAGGCCGAGGCCCGTGCCGCCGTACTTGCGCGTGGTCGACGTGTCGGCCTGGGTGAAGGTCTCGAAGATGTGCGCGCGTTTCTCCGGCGGGATGCCGATCCCCGTGTCACGCACCGAGAAGCGCAGCTCAGCCTGCGTGCCCTCGAGTCGATCGCGCGTGATGTGCAGGACGACCTCGCCCTTCTCGGTGAACTTGATCGCATTGCTGACCAGGTTCAGCACGATCTGCCGGAGGCGCATGGGATCTCCGCGCAGCGTCGTGGGCACGTCGCCCTCGACGTGATAGGCGAGTTCGAGGCCCTTCTGGTGGGCCCGCGGCGCGACCGCCCGCATGATGTCGTCGACGAGCTGATTCAAGTCGAAGTCCGCGAAATCGAGCTCGAGCCGGCGGGCCTCGATCTTGGAGAAGTCCAGGATGTCGTTGATGAGGCTCAGGAGCGAGTCCGCGGAGATGGCGACCATCTCGATGTACTCGCGCTGCTCGGGCGTGAGATCGGTGCCGAGGGCGAGCTCGCTCATGCCGACGATGCCGTTCATCGGCGTGCGGATTTCATGGCTCATGTTTGCCAGGAACTCGCTCTTCGCCCGGTTGGCGGCCTCCGCCGACTCCATCGCTTTCTGGAGCGCCGCTTCGGCCTGCTTGCGGAGTGTGATGTCGACGATGGTGCCCTCCATGCGGTCCGGCTCGCCCGGCCGGCCCTCGACGAGCGTCGCGGTTTCGAGCACCCAGATGGGGTTGCCGTCAATCGTGCGCAGTCGGTTTTCGAAATCGGTGAGGTTCTTCTCTTTCCGGAGCCGCGCGAGAAAGGCCACCCGCGCGTCCGGGTCGACATAGTGCGCGCCGGCGCGGCTCTGCATGCACGCCTCGCGCGACGTGTAGCCCAGGATCCGCGCGAAGGCGTCGTTGCAGTTGAGAATCCGTCCGTCGGTCCCGCTCTCGTACACACCGGCGAGGCTGCGGTCGAAGAGCTGGCGGTAGCGCTCCTCGCTCGCCTGGAGTTTGCGGTTCTTCTCCGAGAAGCGCCGATCGACCGTCGCGGTGATCGTCGCCAGGGTGAGCACCATGAACGTCACGATGACGATCCCACTGAGGCCGATCGCGGAGATGGGGACGGCGCTCGTGAGGTCGACGGTCTCGGCCACGGGCACGAACGTGGCGGCGGCCATGCCGGTGTAGTGCATCGCGCAGACGGCGACGCCCATGACCACCGCGGTCGCGAGCTTCAAGGGCGCAAAGGCGCGCGCCTCGGACCGGAACCGGAACGACAGCCAGAGGGCCGCGAGCGACACGACGACCGCGATCACGACCGAGAGCGTGACGATCCCGTAGTTCCACATGCACATCGCCTGGAGACGCATCGCGTCC
>Ga0070732_10001343_pt1 | contig 13507 bp, 12 predicted proteins | sample Coa_R1_5_FD_66449 | JGI IMG/M metagenome (GOLD analysis project Ga0070732, IMG submission 66449) | Surface soil microbial communities from Centralia Pennsylvania, which are recovering from an underground coalmine fire - Coalmine... | ecosystem: Environmental > Terrestrial > Soil > Unclassified ...
CATCGAGTTCTACAAAGTCTTGTCCTCCTTTGATTTCATGAGTTCGACGCCGACGCTGTTCAATGCCGGCACGACGCGCTCGCAGCTTTCCTCCTGCTATCTGACGACGGTATCGGATGATCTCGACGGCATCTACGAGGCGATCAAGGAGAACGCGCTTCTCGCCAAGTACGCCGGAGGGCTGGGCAACGACTGGACCCCGGTGCGGGCGCTCGGCTCCCATATCAAGGGGACGAACGGCAAGTCCCAGGGCGTCGTGCCCTTCCTCAAGGTGGTGAACGACACCGCGGTGGCCGTCAACCAGGGAGGCAAGCGCAAGGGTGCGGTGTGCTCCTACCTCGAGACCTGGCACCTCGACATCGAAGAGTTCCTCGAACTGCGCAAGAACACCGGAGACGATCGCCGCCGCACGCACGACATGAACACCGCGAACTGGATTCCGGACCTGTTCATGAAGCGGGTGATGGAAAACGGCGAGTGGACCCTGTTCAGCCCCTCGGATGCGCCCGATCTGCACGATAAGTGCGGGCGCGAATTCGAGCGCGCCTATCTGGGCTATGAAGAAAAGGTCGCCAAGGGCGAACTGAAACTGTACAAGAAGCTTCCCGCCGCGCAGTTGTGGCGCAAGATGCTCTCGATGCTGTTCGAAACGGGACATCCGTGGATCACGTTCAAGGATCCCTGCAACCTGCGCTCCCCGCAACAACACGTCGGTGTGGTGCACAGTTCCAACCTGTGCACGGAGATCACGCTCAACACCAACGATCAGGAGATCGCGGTGTGCAATCTGGGTTCGGTCAACCTGGTTGCGCACATGAAAAACGGCAAGCTCGACCATGAAAAGCTGAAGAAGACGATCAGCACGGCGATGCGCATGCTGGACAACGTCATCGACATCAACTACTACGCGGTGACGAAAGCACGCAACTCGAACCTCAAACACCGGCCGGTCGGCCTGGGGATCATGGGCTTCCAGGATTGCCTGCATATCCTGCGCCTGCCCTACGGCTCGGACGAGGCGGTGGAGTTCGCCGACCGTTCGATGGAGGCCGTCGCGTATTACTCGTACTGGGCGTCCACCGATCTCGCCGAAGAGCGCGGGCGCTACGCTTCCTACAAGGACTCATTGTGGGACCGCGGCATCCTGCCCCAGGACACGCTCAAGCTTCTGCGTGACGAGCGCGGTGGTTATGTCGATATAGACATGACGGAGTCCATGGACTGGAAGGCGCTGCGTGAGCGCATCAAGCATCATGGCATGCGCAATTCCAACTGCCTTGCCATTGCTCCGACTGCGACCATCGCCAACATCATCGGGGTTTCGGCATCGATCGAGCCAACTTTCCAGAACCTTTTCGTGAAGTCGAACCTGTCGGGCGAATTCACCGTGGTGAACGAGTATCTCGTGACCGACCTGAAAGCGCTCGGGCTTTGGGACGAGGTCATGGTCGCCGATCTCAAGTACTTCGACGGGAATCTCGCGCGTATCGACCGCGTGTCGCCCGAGCTCCGCAGACTCTACGCCACCGCGTTCGAGGTCGATCCGGTGTGGGTTGTGGAAGCCGGTGCGCGCAGGCAAAAATGGATCGACCAGTCGCAGTCGCTCAACATCTATATCGGTCAGGCTTCGGGCAAGAAGCTCGACGAGACCTACAAGCTTGCCTGGCAGCGCGGCCTGAAGACTACCTACTACCTGCGCGCCATGGGTGCGACCCACGCCGAGAAGTCCACGGTGAAGACCGGGCACCTGAACGCCGTGCCCGAAGGCGGGACTTCCGCCTCGACGAAGGCGGCGGCTTCGGCACCGGCGGAGCCCGAAGTCAAATTCTGCAGCATCGACAATCCTGAATGCGAAGCCTGCCAATGAACCACGGCAACAAGAAGAGGGGGAACCATGCTGTCTTTTGACGACGAGGCCACCGCAAACCCGATTCAGGGCCTCGGCCTGCAGCCGGCGGCCGGGTTCGTCCCGGCGTCGCCCGCACCTGCCGAAATTTCTGAGGAACGCTATTCCGCAGGGAACAGCCGCCGGCGAGTACGCGTGGAAGACAAGCGCATCATCAACGCCCGGGCCGACGTCAACCAGCTGGTGCCGTTCAAGTACAAGTGGGCATGGGAGAAGTATCTGTCGGGCTGCGCGAATCACTGGATGCCGCAGGAAGTCAACATGAGCCGCGACATCGCCCTGTGGAAGGACCCGAACGGGCTGACGGAGGACGAGCGCAGGCTCGTCAAGAGGAATCTCGGCTTCTTCGTCACGGCGGATTCGCTGGCGGCGAACAACATCGTGCTCGGCACTTACCGGCATATCACTGCTCCGGAATGCCGCCAATACCTGCTGCGCCAGGCGTTCGAAGAGGCGATCCACACGCATGCCTACCAGTACATTGTCGAGAGCCTACAGCTCGACGAAGGCGAGGTGTTCAACGCCTATCACGAGATCAAGAGCATTCGCGACAAGGACGAGTTCCTCATCCCGTTCATCGATACCCTGACCGACCCTACGTTCAAAACCGGCACGCCCGAGGCGGACCAGAAGCTGCTGCGCAGCCTCATCGTGTTCGCCTGCCTCATGGAAGGGCTGTTCTTCTACGTCGGGTTTACCCAGATCCTGGCTCTCGGCAGGCAGAACAAGATGACGGGCTCGGCCGAGCAGTACCAGTACATCCTGCGCGACGAGTCGATGCATTGCAATTTCGGCATCGACCTCATCAACCAGATCAAGATGGAGAACCCGCATCTCTGGACCCAGGAGTTCCGGGAGGAGATACAGGAACTGATCAGGAAAGCGGTGGAGCTGGAGTACCGCTATGCAGAGGACACCATGCCGCGCGGTGTCCTAGGTCTCAACGCCCCGATGTTCAAGGAGTACCTGCGCTTCATTGCCAACCGGCGTTGCCAGCAAATTGGCGTCGACGCGCTGTTCCCCGGGGCCAGCAACCCGTTCCCGTGGATGAGCGAGATGATCGATCTCAAGAAGGAGCGCAACTTTTTTGAAACGCGTGTCATCGAGTACCAGACAGGGGGCGCGCTCAGTTGGGATTAAGCCTTCAGCAATCCGGCCGGATCTTCGGAGAGGGGGAAGCATGCATCGCGTGACTCAGTGCAAGGCTTCGCGGGACTATAAGCTCTGGTTGAAATTCGATGACGGGCTCGAAGGCAGCGTATTCCTGGGCAATCTCCTCGAAGTGGGCGCGTTCAGCGCCTGGAGGGACGTGGAGCAGTTCTGCCGCGCGACCGTGGACGGCAAGGAATCGACTGTCGTCTGGGACGGCGGCATCAGGCTCGACCCCGACATTCTTTACCAGGACCTGGCTTCGACCAGGGTCCGAAAGGAATTCAGTTCCCTGCGGGCAACCGCGGGGGTTGAATAGCCCGTGCCTGCGAGGACGGGTTCAACGCGTTGTTCCTTCAACTCTTGACGGAGGCAGTCATGGCAAAGAAGAGAAAAGCTAAAAAAGCAGCGAAGAAAAAGAAAAAGAAGAGAGCATCAAAAAAGAAAGCCAAAAAGAAGTCGTTAAAGAAGCCCGCAAGGAAGAAAGCGGCTAAACCCAAGAAGAAGGCAGCCAGGAAAGCTGCGGCGAAACCGGCAGCGCCGATGATGGGAGCGGTGGCGTCAACGCCGTCCTCAGCGGCAACGCCCGGGGCAAGGACTGCCCTGAATCCCGCAGCAGCTTGGCCGTTTCCTACGGGTTCCAGGCCCTGAGCGGGTTGCGAATGAACTGCGGTCAGTCCGGGGAGCATGCTCCTCGGACTGAACCGCAGACATTCGGGGACTTAAGAGAGATTGCCCCCCGGCTTTGCTGCCAAGAGACTTGAGAAGTCTATCAGGTCATCGCGCAGTCGAGCCGGGGACTTTTCGGAAAGCAATCGAACCTCGGAGGCATCTGCGTTATGCAAGGCTTTGACGCAAAACACATTTTTGTTATTGACTGAGGCTGAAGGCTTCCTTAGAATGGCTTTGCTGCATTGCGTCAAATTTCTTCTAACGCCGACGGAACGCGAGTGTCGCGAGTTTTGATTTAGTAGCGATAGTTCGTTCCCAGCGCTCAGTAGTTCGGGTCAACCTGTAAGAGGGTGGCCCATCCGGAAAAGTTAATTGCATCAAATTGTTATGCAGATTCTGATGGCGCTTGGTGCCCATTCGGAAACTGATTTGAGCCTTACCGCCATTGTGGCGGCGAAGGAAGGAGGTTAAGTGCTTATGAACACCACTAACAGCTTGAGGCACGGGTTTCACGGACGACTGGGAACGGTGGTATCCGCTCTGCACCATGGGCTGGCCCTGATTGGGCTCGTGGCCATTGCGCTGCTCTGCCTTCGCGGAAAGGCGCTGATCGTCGATGAGGATACCGGCCACTCGTCCACGTTCGGGTCCATTCGCTTCGATGGTTCGGTGCCTCTGGTCGATCGGGTCGATGACGCGGACAACCCGAAGTATCGCGCGCTCGTCAGCTACCTTTCCAGACGGTATCGAGTCGCACCGGATGCCACGCAGCAACTGGTGAGCGCCGCATATGGAGCCGGGCAAGAGGTGGGGCTCGATCCTCTCCTGATCCTCGCCGTGATGGCGATTGAATCCCGCTTCAATCCGATTGCTGAAAGCCTGGTGGGGGCTAAAGGCCTGATGCAGGTCATTCCCAAGCACCATCAGGACAAGCTCATGGAGAGCGGGGGGGAGGAGGCGGTGCTTGATCCGGAGACCAACATCTTCGTCGGAGCCCGTATTCTCAAGGATTACATCCGCCGCACCGGCAGCCTCGAGGCGGGTTTGCAGTTCTACAACGGATCGCTCGCAGACCCTTCGAGTCAGTACGCGCAGAAGGTCATCGCCGAGAAAGAGCGGTTGCAGCAGGCGGTGCGGCAGTACAACCGCGTGGTGGCGCGCAGCGCCGTTTAGGCGCCGGTCAGCGTGCTGCGCCCCGCGGAATGAAAAGCGTATTGCCGCTGGCGAGTGCCGTGTTTCTGGCGGCCGGTGCGCTTTGCGCTCCCCCGCTTGCCGCGCAGCAAAAACTGTCAGAAGCCGACCGCGCCGCCATCAAGGCGGTTATCAGCCGGCAGATCGAAGCGTTTCGGCGGGACGACGCAGCAGGGGCGTTCGCACTCACATCGCCGGGGATTCAGGGTACGTTCGGAACCCCGGAGAATTTCCTGCGCATGGTCAGGGACTCGTATCAGGCGGTCTATCACCCGGCCTCGGTGACTTTTCTCGAGGCTACCTTGGTCAACGACGAAGTGGTGCAGAAGGTCCGGCTCTCCGACAGTGTCGGCGCTGTCTGGTTGGCGCTCTACCCGATGGAGCGGCAGAAGGACGGCGTCTGGAAGACGAACGGTTGCAGCTTGTTCCCGCTCGAATCGATCTCGACCTGACCTACGCGCGCGGCTCGAGCATCTGCGCGATGCTCCGGACGCCTTCCTTCAGATCCTCCAGGGAGCGGGTATATGCGAAACGCACGTGCCGCTCGGGCCGGTGAGAACCGAAGTCGAGCCCCGGTGTGATCGCGACCCCCGCTTCTTCGAGCACGCGCAGTGCGAATTCCGCGCTGTCCGACGCGAAACGCTCGCAACCAGCGTAGATATAGAACGCCCCCTGCGGCATCACCGGTATGCGAAACCCCAATTTCCGCAAAGCCGGGACCATGTAGTCTCGCCGACGCTGGAATTCGCGCCGTCGATCCTCCAGAACGCCGATCGTTTCCGGCTTGAATGCGGAGAGCGCCGCGTACTGGGCCGGAGCGGACGGGCAGATGAACGCATTCTGCGCGAGCTTCTCGATCTCCCGGACATAGGTTTCCGGCGCGACGAGCCAACCCAGCCGCCAGCCCGTCATGTTGAAATACTTTGAAAAGCTGTTAACGACGAACACGTCTTCGGTAATGTCGAGCACCGTTGTTGCTCGTTCGTCGTAGACCAGTCCCTGGTAGATCTCGTCCACTACGACGAAGCCGCCCGCGCGGCGCGCCGAGCCGACAATGGCGCGCAGCTCGCCGCGGGGGATCGCGGTCCCTGTGGGATTGGACGGGGAGGCGATCAGCACGCCGCGCGTCGCTGTGCTCCAATTGGACCGGACGGTGGCGTCGGTGAGCTGATAGAGACTGCTTTCGTCGACGGGAACCGGGCGAGCGCGCCCCTCGAACATGCGCACGAAATGACGGTTGCACGGATAGCAGGGATCCGGCATCAGCACCTCGTCGCCCCGATCGAGCAGAACGCCGAGCGCAAGCAGGAACGCGCCCGAGGCTCCAGCGGTTACCACGATGCGCGATGCCGGAACCGTCACGCCGAACCGGTCGCGGTAATGGTCGGAGATCGCCTGGCGCAGTTCCGGTATCCCTAGAGAGGCGGTGTAGCCGAGACGGCGCGTACGGATCGCCTCCACTGCCGCTTCGGCCACCTGGGGCGGGGCCGGAAAATCCGGCTGCCCGATCTCCATGTGGACGATGCGCCGTCCCTTCGCTTCCAGCTCCTGTGCGCGGTTCTGCACGTCCATCACGTGGAAAGGTTCGATGTCGGCCATGCGGGCCGCGAACGGGGAGGATTTTTCCAGCATGCCGTCATTATGACGCAGCGCATGGAGCCCGAGCGGATCGCGGACGCGCAGCAAGGAGTGCGGCATGCCGCCGGTGCGCGGAATTCGGCTATCATGGCGTCACGTACCGAAGAACCCGCATCGCCGTTTCCCCATGGACGAAAATCTCCGCAAGAGCGCCCTGGACTATCACCGCCTGCCGCGTCCGGGGAAGATCGAGGTCACCCCCACGAAAGGCCTGGTGAACCAGCGCGATCTCGCGCTCGCCTACACGCCGGGCGTCGCGGCGGCATGCGACGAGATCGTGCGCGATCCGGCGGAAGCACGGAACATGACTTCCCGCGGCAACCTGATAGGCGTCGTGACCAACGGCACTGCCGTGCTCGGGCTCGGTGCAATCGGTCCGCTGGCAGCGAAGCCGGTGATGGAAGGCAAGGCCGTGTTGTTCAAGAAGTTCGCCGGGATAGACTGCTTCGACATCGAGATCAACGAGCGTGATCCGGACAAGCTGGTCGAGATCATCGCCGCGCTGGAACCGACTTTTGGCGGCATCAACCTCGAAGACATCAAGGCCCCCGAGTGCTTCTACGTCGAGAAGAAGCTGCGCGAGCGCCTGAAGATTCCGGTCTTCCACGACGACCAGCACGGCACCGCAATCATCGTCGGCGCCGCGGTGCTAAACGGCCTGCGCGTCGTGGGCAAAGACATTGCGAAGGTCAAGCTCGTTTGCTCGGGTGCGGGCGCTGCGGCGCTCGCCTGTCTCGACTTGCTGGTCAGCCTGGGTCTCAAGGCGGAGAACATCTTGGTCTCCGACATCAAGGGCGTAGTCTACGAAGGCCGCAAGGAAGAGATGGACCCGAACAAGGCGCGCTACGCGCGCAAGACCCAAGCGCGCACGCTCACCGAGATCATCCCGGGTGCCGATGTCTTCCTGGGTCTTTCCGCCGGCGGCGTGCTCAAGGCGGAGATGGTGGCGAAGATGGCCGAGAAGCCGCTGATTCTCGCGCTCGCCAATCCCGAGCCCGAGATTCTTCCCGATATAGCGAAAGGCGTGCGTCCCGACGCCGTGATCGCCACGGGCAGGTCGGACTACCCGAACCAAGTCAACAACGTTTTGTGCTTTCCCTTCATATTTCGCGGAGCGCTCGATGTCGGCGCCACGACCATCAACGAGCCCATGAAGCTCGCGGCAGTGCGCGCCATCGCCGATCTGGCCATGGCCGAGCAGACGGAGCAGGTCACCGCGGCGTACGGGGAGCAGAACCTGAAGTTCGGCCCCGAATACCTGATCCCCCGGCCGTTCGATCCGCGCCTCATCGCCAAGATCGCGCCGGCGGTGGCGAAGGCCGCGATGGAATCCGGGGTCGCGACGCGCCCCATCGCCGATTTCGACGCCTACAACAACCAGTTGATGCAGGTGGTCTACCACTCCGGCCTCATCATGAAGCCGATTTTCTCCTCGGCGAAGCAGGGGCCGAGGCGCCGCATCGTTTATGCCGAGGGCGAGGACGAACGCGTGCTGCGCGCCGCGCAGATCGTGATGGACGAGGGCCTCGCCAAGCCGGTCCTGATCGGCAGGCCTGCGGTGGTGGAGCGCCGCATCGAGCGCTACGGGCTGCGCATCAAGCCGGGTGTCGATTTCGAACTGGTGAACCCCGAGTCCGATCCGCGCTTCCGCGACTACTGGACGGAATACCTCCGCCTCACCGAACGGCGTGGCGTGTCCCAGCAATACGCGCAGATCGAGATGCGCCGGCGTCACACGCTGATCGGCGCCATGATGATGCACAGAGGCGAGGCCGATGGAATGATCTGCGGCACCTTCGGCACGCATGCAATGCACCTGCAATATGTTGACCAGGTGATCGGCAGGAGAAGCGGCGTCCGGCACTTCTACGCCATGAACGTCCTGATGCTCCCGAAAAACACGGTCTTCATCTGCGACACCTACGTCAACCTCGATCCTAGCGCCGAGCAGATCGCCGAGATGACGGTGCTTGCTGCCGAGGAGATCCGCCGGTTCGGCGTCGTTCCCAAGGCCGCGCTGCTTTCGCATTCGAGCTTCGGCACGAGCGATGCCCCGTGCGCGCAGAAGATGAGGCGGGCGCTGGAGATGATCCAGTCGCTCGCGCCGGAGTTGGAAATCGAGGGAGAAATGCATGGCGACGCCGCGCTCAATCCCACGCTGCGATTCGCAAACTTCCCGAACTCGCGTCTGAAGGGCGAAGCCAACCTGCTCATCATGCCGGCCCTGGATGCCGCCAATATCGCCTTCAACCTGCTCAAGACCGCCGCCGGCGGCGGCATCACGATCGGTCCGATCCTGCTGGGCGCGGCGCGGCCGGTCCATATCGTCACTCCCTCGGCCACCGTGCGGCGCCTGGTCAATATGACTGCCCTCACCGTCGTCGACGCCAATGCGTCCCGCGAGCAAATGCGGCTTTTTGTTCGTCCCGCCTGAGAAGCCTGCTCCGACAGGTCCGCGGCGCGCCAACCGGAACAGCGACGGCTTCGAGCATGGCGTTGATACCAGAGCCCACCAAGTCGAAGGCGGGACTCATCCTGACCGGCGGCGGCGCCAGGGCCGCTTACCAGGTCGGGGTGCTGAAGGCCGTGAGGGAACTTCTGCCGTTGCCAGAAAAGAATCCGTTTCCGATCGTCTGCGGCACTTCGGCCGGCGCGGTCAATGCCGCCACCCTCGCGGTATACGCGGAGAATTTCGACGCGGCAGTGGGAAATCTCCTCGAAGTCTGGGAGAACTTCCACGTCCGGCACGTGTACCGGTCCGACCCGATCGGGGTCGCCCGCGTGGGGGCGCGCTGGCTCGCCGCCATGATGCTGATTTCGCGCACCAGCCCGGTTTCCCTGCTGGACAACAGCCCGCTGGCGGAGATGCTGGCGCGCACGCTCGATTTCGGTCGCATCCAGGAAAACATCGACAACGGCCACCTCTACGCGGTATCCATTACCTGCTCGGGCTATTCGTCAGGCCAGAGCGTGTCGTTCTACCAGGGCGGGCCGGGCACGGAAGCGTGGGAACGCACGCAGCGGATCGGGGCGGCGATGCCGATCAGGCTCGAGCACCTCATGGCATCTTCGGCGCTGCCTTTCATCTTTCCCGCGGTGAAACTCAACCGCGAGTATTTCGGTGACGGGTCGATGCGACAGATCGCGCCGATCAGCCCGGCTCTGCATCTCGGGGCCGACCGGGTGCTGGTGGTCGGCACCGGCCGGCAAAGCACCGTGGACATGGAACCGCCGCGCGTGCGCGGCAGCCTCTATCCGTCGCTCGCCCAGATCGCCGGCCACGCGCTGAACAGCATCTTCCTCGACAGCCTCAGCGTGGACATCGAACGCCTGCAGCGCATCAACCGCACCGTCAGTCTCATCCCGCCGGAAAAGCTCCAGCAGGGAGGTTTGCCGCTGCGACCGATCAAGGTTCTGGTCATATCGCCAAGCCAGCCCATCGAGCGCATCGCGGTCCGCTTTCTCGGCGACCTGCCCTGGACTGTGCGGTTCCTGCTGCGAGGCATTGGAGCCATGAACCGCAACGGCTCCAACCTGGCGAGCTATCTTCTTTTCGAAAAGGGGTACTGCCGGGCGCTGATCGATCTGGGCTATCAGGACACCATGGCGCGCCGCGGCGAAGTGCTGGAGTTTTTGAACGCTCCGCAATAGACTTCAGTCCTTCCCGCGCGACTTTTCCAATGAGCCAGCCTCCGGATCCGTTTGAGTTTTTGAAGAATCTGTGGGGCCCGATGGGGCTGCCCATAGCCGGCATGATGGCGCCGACGCTCAACGTCGGCGAGATAGAGAAGCGCATAGCCGACCTGAGGTCGGTGGAAAACTGGCTCAACATGAACCTGAACGTCCTGCGCATGACCATTCAAGGCCTGGAAATGCAGAAGTCCGGCCTGGCCATGATGCACGGGACCGCGGCCCCGGCGGCAGGGGCTCCGGAGGCCGGTGCTGCGGCTGCAGGCAATCCCGCCGGCGCGCTTGCCGAAGCCTGGTGGAACGTGCTGCAGCAGCAGACGCCCCCGGCTCGCAAGGACCCGGCAAAGAAATGATCTGACGAGGAGAAGCAATGCCCAAGGCAATACGAATCCAGCAGCAAGGCGGACCGGAAGTCCTGAAATGGGAAGAGGTGGAGGTCGGAGATCCCGCGCCCGGCGAGGCGCGCGTGCGCCACAAGGCCTGCGGCCTGAATTTCCTCGATGTCTATCAGCGCAGCGGCCTGTACAAGATTCCGCTGCCCTCGGGAATGGGCAACGAAGGCTCGGGTGTCGTCGAAGCGGTCGGGCAGGGCGTGACGCAGGTCAAAGTCGGCGACCGCGTCGCGTATTCGGGCGGCCCGGTCGGTGCGTACAGCGAGGTGCGCAACCTCCCGGCCGACCGGCTCGTGGTCCTGCCCGAGGGCATCTCCTTCGAGGCCGGCGCGGCCATGATGCTGAAGGGCATGACCGCGCAGTACCTGCTGCGCAAGACCTACAAGGTGCAGGCAGGCGAGACCGTGCTCTGGCACGCGGCCGCGGGCGGCGTCGGGCTGATCGCCTGCCAGTGGCTGAAAGCGCTCGGCGTGACGGTGATCGGGACGGCGGGCTCGGCGGAAAAGTGCGCGCTGGCCAAGGCCCACGGCGCCGACCACTGCATCGACTACCGCAAGGAGAATTTCGTCGAGCGCGTCAAGGCGCTGACCGGCGGCAAGGGCGTCCCGGTGGTGTACGACTCGGTCGGCAAGGACACGTTCATGGGTTCGCTCGATTGTCTGCAGCCGCGCGGCCTGATGGTGAGCTTCGGCAATGCCTCCGGCGCGGTCCCGCCGTTCGAGCTCGTGGTGCTGTCGCAGAAAGGATCGCTCTACATCACGCGGCCGACGCTGGTGACCTACACCTCCAAGCGGGAGGACCTGGTCCCGACCGCAAAGGACCTGTTCGACGTCGTGCTCTCGGGCAAGGTAAAGATCGAGGTGAACCACCGCTACGCCCTGAAGGACGCCGCCCAGGCGCATCGCGATCTGGAGGCGCGCAAGACCACCGGATCGACGATCCTGGTCCCCTAGCCGGATCGCCATGGGCGATCTCGCGATTCCGGCGGCCGCGGGGCTGTTCCCGGCCATCGAGCCGGCGGCGAGCGGCATGCTGCGGCTCGATGGCCTGCACTCGATGTACTGGGAGGAGTGTGGCCGGCGTGACGGCATCCCGGCCGTGTTCCTCCACGGCGGGCCGGGCGCGGGGAGCACGCCGAAACACCGGTGTTTCTTCGACCCCGGCGTCTACCGCATCATCGTCTACGATCAGCGCGGCGCGGGACGATCCAGCCCGCTGGGAGAATTGCGCGATAACACCACGCAGCATCTGGTTGCCGATCTGGAGTTGCTGCGCAGGCATCTCGGCGTCGAGCGCTGGCTGGTGTTCGGAGGTTCCTGGGGCAGCACGCTTGCGATCGCCTACGCCGAGGCGCATCCGGAGCGCTGCCTGGGCCTCATCCTGCGCGGGATATTCCTGTGCAGGAAAAGCGAGATCGACTGGTTCCTCTACGGTTTGCGCGGCGTTTTTCCGGAGGCCTGGGAAAGGTTCGCGAATTTTCTTCCGCAGGCCGAGCGTGGCGATCTGCTGCGCAACTATCACCGGCGATTGACCGATCCGGATCCGGGCGTGCATATGCCGGCCGCGCGTCGCTGGAGCAGCTACGAGGGCGCCTGCTCGACGCTGCTGCCCAGTCCCGAGACGATCGCCTACTTCGCCGGGGACACGGTCGCGCTCGGCCTCGCCCGGATCGAGGCGCATTATTTCGTCAACGACATCTTTCTTCCCGAGAACTCGCTGCTCGCGGACGCGCACCGGCTGCGCGACGTCCCCGGCGTCATTGTCCAGGGCCGCTACGACATGGTGTGCCCGCTCGTCTCGGCTCATGAGCTGCACCGCGCCTGGCCGCAGTCGGAATTCCGGATCGTCGCCGACGCGGGCCACTCGGCATGGGAGCCGGGCATACTCGCGGCGCTGGTAGGCGCGACCGAGCGCTTCAAGCAGACCGGCGCGTTCTCCGCCTGACCATGACTTCCGTATTTGCGCCCGATGCAGCCTGGCTGCGGGCGCGCTTCGCCGAGCCCTGCGAGATGGAACCCGTCGCGGCCGGAGACGGACACCTGTGGCGCAAGCCCGACGAGATTCGGCCCGCCGCCGTGCTGGTGCCTGTGGTGGCGCGCGAAGAAGGGCTCACGGTGCTTTTCACGCGCCGCACCGCGCACCTGCACGACCACGCCGGGCAAATCAGCTTCCCGGGCGGCCGCGCGGAGACCGGGGACGGGTCCGCCGCGCAGACGGCCTTGCGCGAGACGACGGAGGAACTCGGGCTTGCCGCGGCCCGCGTGGAGGTTCTCGGCGAATTGCCGAAGTACGTGACGGTCACCGGGTATCGGGTCACGCCCGTGGTCGGCCTGGTGACGCCGCCGCTCGAACTGCGGCCCGACGAATTCGAGGTGGCAGAAGTTTTCGAAGTGCCGCTGCCGTTCCTGCTCGATCCGGTCAATCACCAGCGCAACAGCGTCATCTACGAGGGCGGGCATCGTCGCTACTTCGCCGTGCCCTACCGCCAGTTCTACATCTGGGGAGCCACGGCGGGCATGCTGATGAACCTCCACGCCTTCCTCGCCGGTCCGGAATGCCGGCCGGGCCAGCCATGAGTCTCCTCGCCCTGATCGCAGCGCTGCTCCTCGAGCAATGGCATCCGCTCGCAGACCGGCGCCACCTGCTTTCCCCGGTGGCGCGCTATGCGACTTTCCTCGAGCGCCATTTCAACGCGGGCGAGGAGCGGCACGGCGCGATCGCCTGGAGTCTCGCCGTGCTGCTGCCGGCGCTCGCCGCCTGGCTGGTCTATGCCGCCGTCTACGCCGCGAGCCCGGTGTTCGCGCTGCTGCTGAACATAGTGGTGCTCTACCTGACCATGGGATTCCGCCAGCGCAGCCACTACTTCACC
>Ga0070732_10001344_pt1 | contig 13502 bp, 15 predicted proteins | sample Coa_R1_5_FD_66449 | JGI IMG/M metagenome (GOLD analysis project Ga0070732, IMG submission 66449) | Surface soil microbial communities from Centralia Pennsylvania, which are recovering from an underground coalmine fire - Coalmine... | ecosystem: Environmental > Terrestrial > Soil > Unclassified ...
GATTGTAGTTGCGACCCATCAATACTCTCCGCTTGCGGGTGGAGCGGCGTTGTCAATAATCATGCTTCCTATAGTTACAAGGACCACTGAGGAATCACTCAAGACCGTGCCTAACTCGATCAGGGATGCGGCGATGGCGCTGGGAATCAGGCGTTGGCGGACCACCATTAGCGTTGTACTTAGCACTGGGAGAAGTGGCGTCATCACTGGGGTCCTGCTTTCTGTGGCGAGAATCTCGGGAGAGACCGCTCCGTTGATCCTTACGATTCTCGGCAGCAACTTTCTCTTCTCAAGCTGGAACCAGCCGATTGACGCATTGCCCCTTCGAATTTACCATGACGCGTTCGAGGCGGATCCCTTTACCCGCCAGCAGGCGTGGGGAGCAGCCCTGGTTCTGATAGTGATCGTGTTGACTCTCAACATAGCTGTTAGACTTGCCGTGAGAGGAAAGTATGGTTCAAGCAGGTCCAGAATATGACCCTAGACCTTCAGCTAGAGGACCTGAAACCCGCAAATACGACATCTCCCACGGTAACTAAGACGATGGAGAGATACAAGGTCCGAACAGAGAAGCTCAATGCCTGGTTCGGCTCCAACCATGTACTCAAGGACCTCTCCATCAGTATCAGAGAAAACGAAGCGACCGCGATCATCGGACCCTCAGGCTGTGGCAAGTCGACATTCATACGATGCCTCAACCGAATGCATGAGCTCGTTCCCAGCGCCCGGTCAACCGGGACCGTCCTCCTTGACGATTCCAACATTTACACTAGGGGGGTTGACCCGGTTACAATCAGGCGGCGAGTCGGAATGGTCTTCCAGAAACCCAACCCATTCCCGACAATGTCTGTCTACGACAACGTCGCCGCCGGGCTCAAACTCAACGGTGAGAGAGATCACGCTGTGTTGGATGCAGCTGTTCAAAAGAGTCTCGAGCTAGCGTTTCTCTGGGACGAGGTCAAGCAAGACTTGGACAAGTCAGGTACGAGCCTGTCAGGCGGGCAGCAACAGCGACTCTGCATCGCGCGGGCACTCGCGGTAGAGCCTGAGGTTATCTTGATGGACGAACCTTGCTCAGCACTTGACCCGATCGCGACTGCGAAGATCGAGGAGCTCATTAACAGCATCAAAGAAAAATACACAGTCGTGATTGTAACCCACAACATGCAACAGGCGGCGAGAGTCTCCGACTATACGGCGTTCCTCTATCTTGGACAGCTTATTGAGTATGGGGAGACAACGAGCCTGTTCGAGAACCCAAGGGAAGAGCTGACGGAAAGGTATCTTACCGGAAAGTTCGGCTAGGAAGCAAGCAATGACACGACTCATGGACATCGGACTAGATAGGCTACGAAACATGGTCCTCGACATGGCCGAACTTTCTCAAAACACGGTCTCGACAGCTATCGACTCTTACGTGCAGGGTCGAGACCTGCGGGACCGGATCTACGGATGGTCCGAGGAGCTTAGAATGCTCCAGGACGAGGTCAGCGAACTCGCTGTCGAGCTCATTGCCAGATACCAGCCGGTAGCCACCGATCTTCGATTTATCAAGTCGTGCATGGAGGTGGCGTACGGCTTCTCCAGGTTCGGCAGGTACGCCCACGACATTTCGGAGGTGGTCAGTATTTTCGGAGAGTTGTCGGGCTGCGATAGACAAGTTGTCCAGGATGCTGGAGCCCAGGCCAAGGATATGATAGCGCTCAGCATCAAAGCATTCACTGAGCGGAATATCGAGATGGCATCTAGGCTCAAGAAAATGGACGATGTGGTCGACAACTTGTATCTCGACTTTGTGAAGAAATCGGCGAATGAGCGGGAAGCGAATCTGAAATGCGTTGTATCTGGAACACTCATCTTACGCTATCTGGAAAGGATTGCTGATCATGCGACGTACGTGGCTGAAACAGTTCCCTACATAGTGTCCGGGGAACGAGCGGCGAGAAAGTAACATACGTACTTCTCCTGTGGTCTGTAGGCGACATACACCCGACTTACACTCGGTCGGGCACCTAGTTATCCGCGATTTTCGGTCAGTGCTTCTACAGATATCGAATGATGAGAGAGATAGTCTCAACCAAGCTTCGAATGAGCGAGGACCCGGGATTCCGACTAAGATCTACAATCGGGGACGAGCCGGCAACAGGCTACTTCGAGGCTGCTCGAAACACCAAGAGTCTCCATTTCGCCGGCTTGAGAGCATTTGGAGATTAACAGTATGGATAATCTTCCCAATCAGCCATGTCCACGATGCGGAAGAGCGGAGCTAAACATCTACTACTCGAGTAACGCTGACGAGAAGCTGGGTGCCTGGTGCGAGTACTGTGATCTTAGAGCCTACTTCAACGGGCACGAGCTTGTGTCGATGAAGGAGTACAGCTAGATTAGTCGAGGCGAAATGGTGATGGCGAAACTCATGGTCTCAATACGAGACGAAAGCTACCGACTCCTCAGCTTCGAAGCTCGCGAGCGGGGAATAACGCTACAAGAGCTGATCCGCGCGGTCATCGTTCCCGAGTGGGTCCGCGGTACCAATATGGCCGCAATCACCCGAGATTACAACCCGTTACATTCCGTCCCGATAGTCCGGGAAGAGAGCGAGATTCGGCCGATCTCAACGCGGCACAATCACTAGTCGACCGTCCGACTATTCTTGAACTAGCGCTATTTCAGGAACATAGTTCGAGTAATCTTCCTGTACTAGTCTCGCCGGATTACTACGCAACAATCCTAGACCGACGCCGCAGGCAACGAATCCCGTCGGGAAAACGAGGAAGGTAGGAATTTTCCCGCTGGTTCTTGGATAAGCTTTTCAACTCGGAAGGAATCTTATTCAAGATGAATATGAATCGGGATTCGCATAGAATCTCCCTCGTTCTCATCATTTGCTTAGCATTGCTAATGGCGACTGTCTACTATCCCGTCCAGGTTCACGCCAGTCCTGTGATACCAACGGTTGGAGTCTGGAGCGATGTCTACAATTCGCCAGTTATCTCGGACCCTTCCATAGCACCAAACAGCACAATTATCGTCTCGGTCAACGTCACTAATGCTCCTGCCTTCAACGGCTATGATCTAACCCTCTACTATGACCCGGCATATCTCAAACCGGTATTCATTGATGTAAGAACCGGGTTCAACCATCCCTTCATCGGAGCCGATACCTTGTCGCCCGGCAGTATCCACTTGGCCGTGGTCGATCTGGGAGAGAATGTTACCGCAACAACGGCGACGATAGCCCGGATAAGCTTCGAAGTTATGGGTAGAGGCGTCAGCCCGCTCACACTCGCAGCGGCAATGACGCACCCGTCGATCTGGGATCAAAGCTGGACCCAGCTCGTTTTTCAAACCGCAGAAATTCCAGTCCAGACCGTTGACGGATACTTCAGCAACATTCCCGCCAATGACGGGCCAGTCGCGAGCTTCACGTTTTCCCCTACCGTCCCAATCGTGGGCGACACTGTCGTCTTTGACGCATCTTCAAGTTTCGACCCTGACAACAACCAGGGTGCCAACCACGGAATAGCATTGTACATATGGGATTTCGGCGATGGCTACACGGATGTTACGAACTATCCTGCAGACACTCACCGTTTTGCTAACACCTTTCAGCCCGATTACGGCGGCTACTACGGTAATTTCTCGGTAAAACTGACCGTGGTCGACTCAGACCAGGGATTCATATCCGTCTTGACCCAGAGAGTCGCGATAATGCTAGCGACACCCTCGGCCAACAATTTTGTTGTAGCAACCAATCCAACCCCGAGAGAGATAGCCGCTGGTGACACCATGACCTACGCAATAACACTGACCACACTCGGGAACTTTACAGGTCCAATAGCGCTAAAGGGTTCGGTTGTCCCATCCGACAAAAACGGGCCGAGCGCCTCCATTCAAGGCAAGCTGAACCTGCACGGAGCAAGCCAGTTGACAGCCGTACTGGACATTCACACGACGAATAACACGCCTCCAGGATACTACACTGTCCTCGTAACAGCAACCGGAGCAGGAATATCACACTACGGAATCATGTACCTCACAGTATACGCCGCCGCATCTAAGTAACCCCTGATTTCGGGTTGATTCGGGATCGGCAAACGGGTTGGCCCAGGGACTGAACGGAACGTTAACCGGCAACCATTGGCAGACTACAACCTACAACTATAACGGATACAACAACGAGCTCTCCTCTTCGGTAAGCAACGGCGTCACCTCACAGTTCAGCTACGATCCGAACGGCAACCTCGTCCAGAAGACCACGGGATCAACCAGCTGGAACTATACATGGAATGTTCCAGGCCAACTGCTGCGAGTCGGCAACAACACTGGATACCAGGGCTACTATGCATACGATGGTCTAGGCCGACGAGTCGAGTCGAAAGAGAACAGCTACTATGTGTTCTACGGCTACCTTGGGACCGAGACACTCGCCGAGACTGGGACGTTTGGTCCTGACAACGACTACGTCTACGCGAACGGTCTCCGTATAGCGATGGTTAACAATGCAGCCGGAAGCAATCCTACAGTCGTCTATTATCATACCGACGCGCTCGGAAGCACGAGGCTAGTAACTTCTGCAACCAAATCTGTTCTGTTCTCTGACAGTTACCAGCCGTTCGGAATTGACAACTCGGTCTCAGGCAGTCAGACCTACAAGTTCACCGGTAAACCTGTTAGCCAGACGACGGGTCTCTACTATAACTACCAGCGATGGTACGATCCGTCAACGGGCCGCTTCATCAGCCAGGATCCTCTGGCGGGGATCTCTGGTCCAGGTAGCCTGAACCCGTACGTGTACGTTCGTGACAGTCCGACAGTCCGTATTGATCCTTCTGGTTTGGATGATGAGGGGTCCACCGGAAGGTGCAGCGACGATTCGAGCTGTGGTGGGCTCAGTCTGACAAACTGGGAATATGGGGATCCCAGTTTGAAAGGAGAGTCCACATGGGGCGGCCTCGAAGGAGCTTCCAATGAGCTAACCGCCAACGCAATAGAACCAACAATGGTTGACTCAGTCACAATAGAGCCGATTACAACTGAAACAATAACGCTCACAGACACCACAACACTAGCAACAACCAGCCTCGTAAATACATCAGATTTCTTCAACCAGGCAGATTCAATCCAGTTTGCGATCTCTGGTGGAGATCGACCCGTTGACCAAGGACCGACTGAGACAGGGTATAAGTTCGTGAGCACTCAGAATGGGTATGTAATACGGGTGCCTGAGAATTGGGGAGGGAGGGTCGCAAACAATGGTCAGGGATTGGTGTTCCAAAAGCCGGGAGCGAGCGGAAATGCTAACACGATCCGGATTATGGATCCAACGACAGACTACCCCAAGGGTTATGTCGTGTATTACAATCAATACGGGCAGCCCTTGGATCCGGACGGTCTGCCTACCGGGCGTGATGCGACCCACATACCTCTTGACTACGAAGGGTCTCTCCCAAAATGGCCGTAGGGGCAATTAGATTGGAAGGCGAGAGCGCTGACGTTGACCTCCGATTGAAAGGCAAGATCATATCCCGATGCTGTATTGATGCCGCATTTAGTTTGGAAATACTCGAGGAGAGATCGCGAACAGTAATTCGAATAGGCGGGCAGATGAGCATAGAGCACGATGGCTTCCGGCTCTCTCTTTCTGGGGAGAAGCCAAAGGAAGCCGCGCAGGCGTCCGTATTACTAGGAAAGACAATTGGAAGCGCGATTGCGCATGGAGACGGAAGCTTAGAAATCGGTTTCAAGGATGGGAGCAGGCTTCTCGTTCCCGTTGACCCTCATTACGAGGCGTGGGAGATGAACGCCACCGATGGATTCATGGTGGTCAGTCGACCTGGAGGCGGCCTGTCAACGTGGAGTCCACGATAGCGCGCGCTTTTGTTTAGAATCTCATTCGCATTTGCATTTCACATCCAACTGGACATGTAATGGCCAAGATTTACCGTGTCAGCGGATTAGTTGACGCACGGTAAGTAACTATGTAAGTGAGCGTCGATGGACTTGACGAGAACAACAGTTCGGTAGCGTTCTAGGGAGTTGGTAGATTTACGAATAGAGGAATGCCTGTTGCTAGGGAAGTTTATGCAATCTACGACATTCAAACTATATCCGGGATTGATGTATGGTACCTTCCTTACAACGCAGAGTGAAGAAGACCAGTCTTGGGACGGCAAATTAGCTTCTACATGACAACGGAAGATGAGAGGAGGTTTGTGGATTTTGTTAGGAGTTCGGGTCGTGTTCAAATATTGCCTGAATCGGCTTCAAAGGATAACTTTCGGCCAGTACAGGAATTGGCAACTCCCTTCTCGGGCAAGTCATGGGCGGGGTATGTGCTGTTTAACGACAGTATCTCAAGAAATCTTGTTACGATGCACATCCCAAATGTAGGCAACTACAGGATCGACAAGCTTCGTTCGTCGGTCATAGAGTTCAACCGTTCATTTGTGAAAGATAGCAAAATACGCCCTGGTCGAATATGGGCCCAATTCACATTTCTTGATTCTGAGAAAAAGACGATTTTGCCAAAGGAGCAGGCATTCGAGGAATGGTACGAGACAATCGCAACTTGGTTGCGCAAGAACTACAAACACCTTGACAGACAGGTCTATGTCGCTCCGGGCGCACAGAGGCTACGCGACCAAGGCATGGACCTCCTGCCATACTAAGCGAATTTTTCGGGTCCCGAATGTTAGGCGAGTTTGCCTGATTTTCCATATGAGTGGCTGCTTGTTGAAGTTACGTGAGTTTTGTGCCGCAGCGTCTGCAGTTAGATGCTCCGGGTAGGTTGTAGCTGTTGCATTGCTTGCACTGGACCATTTTGGAGACGTTGAGAGAGCTGTTAGGTTGGAGTGAATAGTGTGGAATCACATGCCTTGCGTTCTCCGCCGACAATACTCATCACAGTAGTACAATTGGAGAAACGTTCCTATCATCGGATTGGTACCTAGGAAGTGCCTTCCAAGTTTCGCTATGAGAAACCTTCAGGTATCTAGAGCTTGTCTTACGGAAAATCCTGAGAAACCAGCCTGTTTGCCTGGTGCGGGGGGTGGGATTTGAACCCACGAACCCCTACGGGACAGGGTCCTGAGCCCTGCGCCTTTGACCTGTCTTGGCAACCCCCGCTGCCTGAGGGGACGAGGAACCTTGTTTGATAAAGCCTTGAACGGTGCTGACAATTCGTGACGGGTTGTACGGCCGGGGTTTTCCGAGAATCGTTCAGAACAAGCCCTGAGTGCGAATCCAGGCATGCGTTCTGACCTAATGCCCTTCTGCGCGTTCACTGGGACGCTGACCTGGTCGATCTTCGAAACGCTCTACTAGACGATACTGCGCCCTGACTTGGAGAATAGGCCCAATATGGCTTCAACTGGCGATACCTCCCTCGAAAATTTCCAGAGCTCGTTTACTCGCGACCAAAAGGTGGTCTTTGGAGGAGAACTCTGTCTAGAATTCGCTCGGAACGAGTCCCGATTCGCGATCTGGAAGAAGGGGCCCAATACAGCCAACGTTAGCCCGTTTGCTAAGCGTGAAAGGGCCCTACCGACGATAGGGATCACGCTTAGATTGACTGAAAACAAAAATGTTCCCGCGGTATAGACTGGGGGGAGTAGCGAATACTAGCGATCCTAGACTGTTCTAAAAAAGGGTAGTTTCCCTAAAAATGGGGGTTAGTGTCCCAAGCCGTCTCCATGTTTCTATTTGGTCCGTTCGAGTATTACTTCTATGGTGGAGACGTTTCGCGCTTCTTGGCCATCACCGACAATCTCCGTGCCCAAGTTCACGTGTTTTCCGAGGCTGCCTTGGAAGAAGCGGTTGTTCACCACTTCAGCCACGTCCACAGCCGTGCTGATGGCTCTTCCACGAGCCTTTAGGGTCAGCTTCTTGGCGCCCGTATTGAAATGCATCATGACAGCCGTAGCATAAGCCATGATCGGTTTCTTACCGATCAGTATAGTGTCCGCTGGAATCTCGCTTCTACGAGCCTGGGCAGGAGCCCTCTCCGCTTTCTTTGGTTCTTCTGACAAGCAATTCACCTCCGAGTACACGAGTGCACTGAAACGGCAAACCCCCTATGCAGTGAACGCTCCTAAATAGCTATCTGAAAACCTGCGCCGAGACCCGCCCAGAGCCGTTTTCGGCCCTACTGTTTCGGCCCGGCCGTGCACCTCGGCTTGTCCCAAGAACACTCCCATGAGAGACAGCGAGTCTCCCGACTCGTCCGGAGCCTCTCCTCCAAACTCTTCAACACCGACTAGGAATCCTCCCATTCCAGAAACAGGAATAATGAGCTTGAGGAGCAGTAGGGTATTCGTGTCAAACTGGATCGGCCAGTCAGACCAGCTCTCTCCGCGAGCTTGTCGAACAGACAATTCTAATCTCGCATCTTGATCACTCAGTGTAAAACTAGAAGACGGCTCCGAAATATCGAATCAACTGTGGAAAACAGGATCCAATCCGCGTTCAAATATGATGAACGAGGAGAAGGTTCTTCGAAGGTTCCCGTTCAAATTTCAACCTTTATCTCTAACGACAGCACAATATATCCTAGTATGCCCAAGTTTATGCAGTCACTCGGAGCAGAAACCTACCAGAGACTCGCAACTGAAGCAAAGCTGAGAGACGTTACCGTACAATCCCTAATCCGGACGATCATCGTCCCGGACTGGCTCAAAGCAGGACCCGTCGCCCGAATAGGCACGCAGACAGACACCAAGACACTGGCCCAGCCAACAACGTTCCTCTCACAGACTGGAATCCTAACGGAACCCGCGCGCAGACCCTTTTTCCACTCCAATGTCGGGCGAAGGTAGACCCTCGCCCGAACCTTTTTCTTTCCGATAGACCCGCTAAGAATCCGGGATCCTAGGCCACAGGCGCCGGGGTCGACCGAATCTTTGGCCGAGCCGACTCTGAAAACTGTTGAGAGAACCTCTCGTACATTTTCAGCTCCTCACCCGACATCGGTTTGATCTTCTGAAGCGCCTCGTCAAAGTGGCGCTTCGCAACCTTCAACCCTTTCGCCCGCTTTTTCGCATCTTCAGGATCTTTGGCCTTCGAAATGTGCTCGCGTAGCGCGAGCATTACAGCCGTGTTGGCAACCGAGGCAATATCCGCGCCAGTATACCCGTTTGTCCGCCGGGCTGCTTCGTCAAGGTTCACATCATCAGCCATCGGCGTCTTCCGGGTGTGAATCTTGAAGATCTGCTTCCTCGCCTCAAGGTCAGGCGGGGGAACGAACAGGAGCCGGTCAAACCTTCCAGGCCGTAATAGCGCGGAATCGATGATGTCAGGACGGTTGGTCGCGGCGATAATCACCACGTTCCTCAGTTCTTCAAGCCCGTCCATCTCGGTCAGAAACTGGCTAATCACGCGCTCCGTCACGTTCGAATCGCCCATGTTGCTCCCGCGGACCGGGGCGACCGAGTCTATCTCGTCAAAGAATATGATGCAGGGCGAGGCTTGGCGAGCTTTCCGGAACACTTCACGGACAGCCTTCTCCGACTCGCCAACATACTTGTTCAACAGCTCTGGACCCTTTACACTGATGAAATTCGACTCGCTCTCATGCGCCACCGCCTTAGCCAGCAAGGTCTTCCCCGTCCCAGGCGGACCGTACAACAGCAATCCCTTCGGTGGACTAGCGTTCAGCTGAGCAAACAAATCCGGATACTTCAACGGCCACTCAACCGCCTCTCTCAACTCCTCCTTTACATCCTCCAAGCCCCCGATCTGATCCCAAGAGATGTCCGGGATCTCAACGAGAACCTCTCGCATCGCAGAGGGATCAATCTCTTTCAGAGCATCCTGGAAATCCGCCATCCTCACAATGATCTTGTTGAGAATGTCGCCCGGGATGCTCTGCGCTTCAAGATTGATCTCGGGCAGAATCCTCCTCAGCGCCCGGATGGCTGCCTCCTTGACCAAGGCTTCAAGATCAGCGCCGACAAAACCGTGGGTAACATCCGCTAGTTTCTTCAGATCCACATCCTCAGCTAGTGGCATGCCTCGAGTGTGAATCTCCAGCACCTCGAGGCGTCCGTCACGATCCGGGACCCCGATCTCGATCTCTCTGTCGAATCTGCCGGGTCTTCTGAGCGCAGGGTCGATGGCGTTCGGCCGGTTAGTCGCACCTATCACGACGACTTTTCCGCGCGACTGTAACCCATCCATCAGTGACAACAGCTGGCTGGTAACCCGTTTCTCCACCTCTCCAGTAACCTCCTCGCGCTTTGGAGCGATCGAATCTATCTCGTCGATGAAAACGATCGAGGGAGCATTCTCTTGCGCTTCTTTGAAGACTTCTCTCAATCTTTCTTCGCTTTCGCCATAGTATTTGCTCATGATCTCCGGCCCTCCGATACTGAGAAAGTTCGCGTTCGTCTCACTAGCCACAGCTCTCGCCAATAGTGTCTTACCAGTCCCGGGGGGACCGTGCAGAAGAACACCCTTCGGAGCCTCGACCCCCAGTCTCTCGAACAATTCAGGATGACGAAGGGGCAGCTCGATCATTTCTCGGATCTTCTGGATTACGGGTCGCAGACCCCCGATATCCTCGTATCTGATCTTTGGAATGGCCCGGATGGGTTCTTTGACCTGCTCGCCCACGGAAACTTCCGTCGCCTCCGTGACGATAACCGCCTCGGCCGCGGGACTCGTGTTGGTTACGACCAGGTTCACTGTTCGTCCCATGATGTTGATGGGGACGTAGTCGCCACGGGACAAGACCCGCCCTTCAAGGAGCTGGCTGAGATATTCTTCACCACCGACAATTCGGAGCGGCTCGGTCGGGGCTAGAGTCAATCGTTGCGCGATCTTCGCGTCGATCTTCCTAATCGTGACCTTGTCATCAATGGATACACCCGCATTGTTCCTCAGATAGCCGTCTATCCGAACAGTCCCTTTTCCGTAGTCCTGCTCGTGAGCCGGCCAGCAGAGCGCGTTCGTCTTCCGCTTTCCGGTAATCTGGACAACATCGCCAGAGGTCAAGCCTAGGTCTTTGACGACTTTGGGATCAATTCTGGCTATGCCCCGGCCCACATCACGTTGAAGTGCGTCGGCGACCCTCAGAGTGGCAATCTTCTCAGGCATTTTTCAGTCCACCGAAAACAGTTGGAAAGCTTCCGGTTGGGCTAATAAAATCTACATTGGGGAAATGCTAGGCCGTCGATTTCTGGCGCGGATGTTAAAACTCGTGATCGGCAGTTCTGGCTCCGTGTGATTTATACACCGCTCAGCCACTTTTACTGGTGAGGCAGCAGAGTGGGGATGTGTCGCTAGTGTCTGAGGATGTCAAGCGGATGGCTGATCTTCTGAAATCTGGAGCCACGATGCTCTCGGATACTTGCCCTGTCTGTGGTAGCCCGCTTTTCAAGGTCAAGGGTGACATTTTCTGTGCAAAGTGCAACAAGCCAGTGGTCTACGCCCGAGCCACGGGCCCCCAGGCCACAGTATCGCCCAGCATGCTCTTAGAAAGTGTCGAGCAGACGATTATTGGAAAAATCACAGAGACTAATGAATTGTTGAAGCTGGAGAAGGATCCTGAAAAGCTCTCCATTTACAGTAATCTGGTTTTCGGCTGGCTGTCAATGTTGGAAAAAATCCGCAATCTCAAAGGAAATCTCAGTAACCTGTAACCTTACGGTTTACAGAGCTCAAACACGCCTCCATCGCCCAGACTCGTGAGCACAACCTTCCTACGACGTCGTCTCGCTAGGACAACGGTCGCTCCAGCTTGTTGTCCAAGCTCCAAGAGTTCTCGCTTTCTCTCCTTGCCAAGGTAAGACGTACCGGCTTTACACTCGACAAGCACGGACTTGCCATTGCGTAGACACACCAGGTCAATCGGTTTTGACTGGGCCGCTCTAACGACAAAGAACCCGTTCTTGCGAAACATGTTCCTAACTCGGTACTCTAACCGACGGCCCATTTCATAGTTGGACAATTCATCCCCGCGAAGAGATCAACTTATTCTTAAGAAATGTCAGAGTGAGTACAGAGACTAAGCCAGACGGGCTTTTTTCTTTTCCGGCTCACGCCTGTACGTCAGAAGAATGAGAAGAGCGACGACCGCTACCAACACTAGTGTTCCGCTGAACGCGATCTGGTCGATTGACACGCTCAAGAAGCTGCCGAGGACGAGCAAGCCCAGTGACAGAAGGAATGCGACTGTCGTGAGTTTTACGATGTTTAGGAGCTGGCCCCTCGCCCATTCGACTACACGGGCTCGAGCCTCGGTTGAGGTCTCATCGTTTCGGCCTTCAAGTCGTTTTCGCATCTTGTCGAAGATGAGCTCTGTGTTTGAAGCCTCCATTAGCAGAATTACAACCATGAACTGGAGGAGGAGTAAGGCGCTATCTGGAGACGTAAGACCGTAGAGGTCGCCTGCGATTTTTCCCCAAATTATCAACACCAGTAGACTGGCCGATACTGCCGAAGCCATGGGCTTGTTTCTGACAAGCATACCCGTTACGCCGAAAGGAGCGAGGGTTGCTATCAACAGCAATTGCTGCTGGAACAATGCGGCTGGAGGAATGGTCAGAAGAATCCAGGGAACAAGAAGCGCGTGGTTAAGTTTCAGCACAGGCATTATGATCCTTAAACCGAGAACTATGCCGCCACGACTGGACGTATCCGTCTCACCTTCGTCATTACAGCGGAGAGAGGAATATCTCGCGGCCAGTCGATGACGGTCGATGATCTTTCGAGTGAGAGCAGAGTAATTGATCGTTCAAGCATGACCATTTTGAACGCAGTCTCTTCAATAGGATCGTGGAAGGTCGACGGTGAGGCTGGAGTGGGTGACACGATCAACATGCTGTAGCCGGCAACGATTAGCTGTCGGACCCCCTCTCTGATCTCTGGGTCCAGTAGAGAGGAGATTATCACAATCTGTGCGCGTGAGGGCAGCATGCGTCTGGCCAGGAGGTTCATGATGTAGCTCGTGGAGACAGCTGCTCGTCCGGGTTTAGCGGCTGCAAGTAGGTAGAGGATTCTCCGTTCATGTCGCTTTCCGAAGCCAGCTAGAACTGATCCTCTTTCTCCTCCTTGCAGGACCAGTCCGACCCGGTTGCCTTGTCTCAGCAAGAGACTTGAGATCGAAGCTGCTGCGCGGATTCCCCGTTCAAACATCTCGCCTTCGACTGGTCCAAAGAAGGTAACGTCGCTGTCAAGGACCACCATGACATCAGTTACCCTCTCCGCTTCCGTCTCGTTTACTATCAGCGCATTGTGTCGAGCTGAAGCTTTCCAGTTGATCCTCTTAGGGTCGTCGCCTGAAACATACTCGCGCATACTGTAGAACTCAGTTCCTATCCCGAGCACTTTGGAAGGGATTACTCCGGGCCAAGGTCCGACGTGTCTCGGTCTAAGTTGTACGCCTCTCAGACGTTCAGGCCGGGGCATGACGCAAAGGGTCTCAGGCTCGAGTTTCTTCTCCACGAGATAGAACCCGAAAGGATCCCTTACTCTGACTATGAACGGTCCAATCTTATAGTTGG
>Ga0070732_10001345_pt1 | contig 13498 bp, 11 predicted proteins | sample Coa_R1_5_FD_66449 | JGI IMG/M metagenome (GOLD analysis project Ga0070732, IMG submission 66449) | Surface soil microbial communities from Centralia Pennsylvania, which are recovering from an underground coalmine fire - Coalmine... | ecosystem: Environmental > Terrestrial > Soil > Unclassified ...
TTGCTGTAGCGCCGCTCTATGAGCGGCGACTAACGATTCGCCGGTCGCAGACCGGCGCTACAGCGCGATCCTCTACCGCGCGGCGGCGACGGGCTGCGTGACCAGAGTGAGCCAGCCGTACTTGTCCTCGGCGCGGCCCTCGGCAATCTCCAGAAACCGCTGCTGGAGCTGCCGGGTGACGGGACCCGCCTGTCCTTTACCGATGACGATGTGGTCGATGGAGCGGATAGGCGTGACTTCGGCCGCCGTGCCCACGAAGAAGACTTCGTCCGCGATATAGAGCATCTCGCGCGGGATGGCCTGCTCCGCGACCGTGTAGCCTAGTTCGTCCGAAAGCGTCAGGATCGATTCGCGCGTGATCCCGGGCAATCCGGCGGAGGCGATGGGCGGAGTGAGCACCCGGCCGTGGCGTACTACGAAAATGTTCTCGCCGCTCCCCTCGCTCACGTAGCCTGCGGCGTCGAGCGCGATGCCTTCCGTAAAGCCGTTGACCGACGCCTCCATCTGGATGAGCTGCGAGTTCATGTAATTGGCGGCGGCCTTGGCCATGGCGGGCAGGGTATCGGGGGCCATGCGGCGCCACGAAGAGACGCACACGTCGACCCCCTTGGTCAAAGCGTCGGCGCCCAGATACTTGCCCCATTTCCAGGCGAGCAGGTAGATCTCGATGGGATTGTGCAGCGGGTTCACGCCCACCTGCCCGTAGCCGCGGAACGCCAGGGGGCGGATGTAGCAATGCCGGGCGTCGTTCACGCGCACCAGTTCCACCATCGCCTGCTCGAGTTGGGCGTTCGAATAGGGGAGCTCCATGCGGTAAATCTTCGAGGAATTCACCAGGCGCTCCGTGTGTTCCTTGAGGCGGAAAATCGCCGGACCCTGGGGCGTCTCATAGCAGCGGATGCCCTCGAACAGGCAGGAGGCGTAGCTCACGACGTGGGACGCGACATGAATCGTCGCACTCTCCCAGGGAATAAACTGGCCGTTGTGCCAGACTTTCGGGTAATAGTCGATGGACATAGCCCTCTCTTATCCGCCCCCATCTCGGTTCGCTTCGCTTACCGCCGTTTGCCCTGCCACCCGCTCCCTCGCGTCGGCTAGCTGTCCACGGCGTCGCGTCTCGCCCTGACGCGTCGCACGCACTGGCCTCGCTGAGAATTATAGCACGAGGGGTTCGGATGGCCATTGGGCCATGAGGCTGCTGGAATCATTAGGCCATTTGTTTTTCCGAAACTCTGAACTTCGAACTTCGATTGCGACGCTCGCCGAATCCGCAATAGGAGGCATAGCTGGGAAGTCTTCGCGACTGAAAATAAAGGACATTCCGGCTTCCGTTTGTCATGGTTGCGAACTTCCGCCAATTGGCTCGTTTTGGCGTCCCAATCTGCAATAGGAAGGGGGGCTGAGAGCAGTTTGTGATTGAAAACAAAGCACATTCCGGTTTTGAATGTAATGAGCTGCACCACGAATGGCAAAGAGCACGGGAGCCCTCCGCGCTCCCGCTCCGGTACCGCCAATGTCCGGCATGCCAGCATCTCTTGAAAGCACGTTGATTATCATTACGTTAAGTATACGTTGGTTACTACACGCATGTCAAGAGAACAGTGACGGACGGCAGGACTGGGGAACTCGGCTCACGACAGGATCTCGCGCACCGTTCGCGTGTTCTCGCCGACCTGGTCTGAGAAGCGCGGGTACATGCCGACAATCGCGGCGTCCGAAGGCTTGATATTCTTGTAAGCCCATTCGATAGCCTGCCGCACTTGCTGTTGCGACTCGCAACGGCGTCCCGCGGCAAGAATCTTGTAAACCAGGCAGGGTTTCTTGACCTGGCGGACAACGCCGCACATGCGCGGCGGATCCGAGGCGACATAGACCTCGCCGAAGGGCTCCATACTGAAGTCTTTCTTGAACTCCTCGGCGCGGCGCGTCTGATAGTGGAACGACGCCATGTAGAAGTCGTTCGACCACCCTTTGGATTCGAGGGCCGTGAGGATGGCGGGGTTATGCGTCGATATCCCCGCCAGCAGTCCGAGGTCGTGCACGCGATGGATAAAGCCCTGGATCAGATCGAGCTTGCCGGCCCGGTAAAGGCGGTCAGTCGCACTGCCGTGATGGGCGATGCCGATGGGCTTCAGGCGCGCCGCCGCTTCCACGCACCGGATCATTCCTTCGGCAATCCCGTCGGGTGTGTCCGGGAACTTCTCGTCCAGGTGCCCGCCGGCGGCGAGGCAGATCCACTGGATGTGGCAGCCCGCGGCGCGAATCTTCGGGAATTGCTCCGGCATGCGCGTGTTGTAACTGGCCTGCCAGGTGTTGATGCCGGCGCGCTGGCAATCGAGGAGCAAGCGGACGATGCGCTCATCGGTAAACCACTCGGTCATGTGCTCGCTGTACTGCCGGTTGAAGTGCGAATATCCATAGATGGGATTGCTGCCGACGATCAGGCGCGTCACTTGATGAGGTCCGAGAGGAATCGTGGGCAGCAAAGCCGGACTTTCGGACCGGGCGGCGGGTACGGCGACCACTCCCGCGGCGAGCGCGGTTGCGCCCTTCAGAAATTCACGGCGGCTCGATCCGGATCGCAAGTCCGCCCCAGCGCTTCCCTCGAGCGACTTCTTCTTGGCCATTTGAGACTCCCCGTTGAGTTGGATCACCCTCGTGATTGCGGACTGTATTCCGTTCCCTTCAGCCTGTCAATCGGCCGCCGGAAACCTCCCGAAGAAGACCGGTGAGTCGAGACTGGTGTAAACTGTCCTACGGTGATGCTGGGCAGTCCGAAAGCGCCTTCCGGAAGTCGCGTGCCGTGCCGCAGGATTGCCTTCCTTGTCGTATTCGCTCTCGGCTGGCTCTCCGGTTGCCGCCGCGCGCCGGCGCCTGAGTCCGCGGCGCATCCCCGCGACGCCAACGTCCTGCTGATCACCCTTGACACGACGCGCGCCGATCACCTCAGTTGCTATCGCGAGTCTGGAGCCGGCCCCGGCGCGAAAACGCCGCATCTGGACGCACTCGCGACGCGCGGCGTCCGCTTTGCCCACGCGACGGCGCAGGTCCCGCTCACTTTGCCCTCCCACGCCTGCATCATGACGGGCGCGTATCCTACGGTGCACGGGTTGCGCGACATGGGCGGGTTCGTGCTTGCCGCGAGCCATCCGACCATCGCCTCGATCACGCGTGCCGTCGGTTTCGAGACGGCGGCGTTCGTCGGTTCGCGCGTGCTCGCCCGCCACTTCGGGATGTCGAACGGCTTCGAGACCTACGACGACGACATGGGCTCGGACACCGAAGAAGGGAAGATGCCCGGCGTTTTTCCCGAGCGCCGCGCCTCCGTGGTCACCGACCGCGCGCTCGCCTGGCTGAATGAACACGCCAACCAGCGCTTCTTCCTTTGGGCGCACTACTACGATCCGCACGCGCCTTACGATCCGCCGGAGCCTTACCGTCGGCTCTACGCCCACGACCTCTACTCGGGCGAAATCGCTTATATGGACGAGCAGGTGGGCCGCCTGCTTGACGCGCTCGACCAGCGCGGCCTCGCGTCGCGCACGCTCGTGGTCGCCATCGGCGATCACGGCGAAAGCCTGGGCGAGCACGGCGAGATGACGCACGGGATTTTTCTCTATGATGCGACCACGCACGTGCCGCTCATCATGGCCGGGCCCGGCATTCCCGCCGGCAAGGTCATTTCCGAACAAGTACGCTCGATCGACGTCATGCCCACCGTGCTCGGCTTCCTCCATCTGCCGGTAGGCCGTGAGGCGCAGGGCGTGAGCCTGTGGCCGCTCATCGAGCAGGGCCGCAAGGTGCGCTCGAACTACGCCTACCTCGAGACCATCTATCCGCGCACTTACATGGGTTGGTCGGAGCTGCGCGGCATGCGCACCGACACCTGGAAGCTGATCATCGCGCCGCATCCCGAGCTTTATAATCTAGAGCGCGACCCGGACGAGGCGACGAATCTGATTGCCAAGTATCCCGCCGACGCCGACGAATTACAGAAACAGATTTGGGAGGTGGCAGGCAACGGCGCGAAGCATGAAACGCTCACCAGCAGCCCTGTGGACGCGCAGACGCGCCAGGAGCTTGCGTCGCTCGGCTACGTGAGCGCCGGGACGCCGCGCGAAATCCAGTTGGGCACCGACGCGCCCGATCCCAAGGACCGCGTCGAGGTGCTGAAGATTCTGAGCGAGGTGGAACACCAGATCAACGCGCGGGCATATCCCGAGGCCGTTCAGTTGATGCAGCGTGGACTCAAGCTCGATCCCACGAATCCGATGGCGCACATCTATCTCGCCATGGCCTATGAGCGGATGGGCGACTACACGCGCGCCGTCGACGTCTACCAGGACGCGCTGCGCAGGAGTATCGGCACCGACCAGGTATACTCGCGCCTGGGGAAGGACGAGTTACGGCTGCACCAGCTTGACGCGGCCGTCGACGCCATGACGCACGCCAACCAGATCGATCCGGCCGACCTCGACAATCTGCGCAATCTCGGGACGGCAGAGCTTCAGCTGCAGCGGATGGACGAGGCGGAGCGCGCGTTCAAAGCCATCACCGTGCAGAACGACCGCTACTCGGCCGCGTGGAACGGGCTCGGCCTGGTCTCGATCCAGCGCGGCGACGCGTCGACGGCGCGCCAGGATTTCGAGCGCGCGATCGCCGTGGGGCCGGGCGAGGTCGAGCCGCTGCTCAACCTCGGCGTGCTGTATCAAAAGACGGGCAACAAGGAGCAGGCGGTGCACTACCTGACGCTGTTCCTGGAGAAGGCGCCGCGCGATCAGTACGGCAAGATGTTCCCGGACGTGCGCGCCGCCATCCGCGAGTTGCGTGGCGGGGCGTGATGGCCACCCGTGCGCCTCTCCTTCCATTGCTGACATTCACCATTGCCTCCTGCCCTCTGCTCGTTGTGGCGCCGGCCTTCGCGGCACGATCCGCCTGCGAGCAGGCCGAGGTCGAGGCGAAGAAGTCGAGCAAGCTGGTTGACGCGAAGCAGTACGCGCCCGCGGTCGAGCGTCTGCGCGCGGCGCTCGCCGGGTGTCCCGGGAGCAAGGCGGCGTCGCTCGCACTGGCGCGGGCCTACATTGAGTCGCATCAGTTTGCCGACGCCGAGCGCGCGGCGCAGAAAGCCGTCGCGCTCGATCCGCGTTCCGAGCCAGCCCAGTTCTTCCTTGCCTACAGCTACTTCATGCAACAGCGTTTCCCCGAAGCGGGTGAGACGCTCAAGAAGCTGATCGCCGAGGACGATCGAAACGCCGACGCCCACAAGTTGATGGGGCTGACGCTTTTCTTTTACAAACAGGACGTGATGGCGGAGCAGCAACTCCAGACCGCGCTGCGCTTGCGGCCCGAGGACATCGAGGCACGGTACTATCTGGGACGCGTTTACTACACCCAGAACAACTTCCCGCCCGCCGTCGCCGCGTTTCGCCGCGTCATCGAGCTCGATCCCAAGTACGACAAGGCGTACGACAACCTGGGGTTGTGCTACGAGGCGATGGGAAAGACGGACGAGGCGATAGCGGCTTTCAAACGCGCGCAAGACATCGCGCGCCAGGTCGATCCGTCGTACGAATGGCCGTACACCAACCTGGCCGAGATGCTGATCAAGCAGGATCAGGCCGCCGAGGCGCTGCCTTACGCCGAGGAAGCTTTGCGCATCAACCCCCAGTCGGCACGCGCCAACTATCTCGAGGGTAAGGCGCTGTCACGCCAGGCGAAATTCGAGAAGGCGCGCCCGTATCTCGAGAAGGCCGCCGCGCTTGACCCGAAATACGCCGAACCCCACTACTTGCTCGGCCAGATTTACGAAAAGCTTGGACGGCACGACGACGCCACGCGCGAGTTCGCGCTGTTCGAGAAGCTCCGCGGGCAGACTCCGTCCAGGCCGCGATGAGCGACGGCTGAGGCAGACGGGTGCGCCCGACGGCTTACATTTTCTTGCGGGAATAAGCCGTCGTCACCATAACGCCCATGGCGCCACCCTCGCGGTTGAGCTGGATGTCGTAGTGGACGGGATATCCGCCCTGGTCGGTCACGTTGCTCCCGGTGATCGCTCCCACAAAGTATCCCTTGCTTCCACCTCCACCCAAGCTCACCGTAGCGTTGGGCGCGTTGACGAGCGCCGAGATCGCCCCGTTCCCACCCAGACTGACGCTCCCCGAGCCGGCAAAATTGATCTGCACCGCTTCGGGCGGAATATCAACGGTGCCGCTGATGCCGTTGGTGACTCCGTTGCCCGTGATGCCGAGCGAAGTGCGCACATTGAGAACCACAAAGCCCGAGACGTTGATCTGCGCCTTGCCCGACTCGCTGACGCTGTCGATATCGTAGTACACGGGATGCGAGACGTCTGGACCGCCGATCAATTGCACGGCGGTGCCGGTGCCGGCGATGCTGATACTGTTGATCTCGAAGGGATGGGCGGCGGTTCCGTTACAGGTGATGTCCATGCAAGGCCCGCCGGCAATCAGGGGCGGCGTGGTGCTGATGGAGGGAATAACGTTGTAGCTCGAGGCGGGAAACGTAGACGGCCAGACGATCACACTCAAGGGCAGGTTCTGGGAAGAAGAGTAGCTCGGAGCGCCTGTCGGGAACCCGGCGCGAAGGGTGGGCACCGGGGGCGGCGGCTTGTAGGGGCCGTTCACCACTTCGCCGAGCACGGAACTGACGCTGCCCTGGTATCCCGTTCCACACGCTGACGGCGCGCCCGTTCCGATGGTGACGTTGCCCGCCACGGTCACGTTGCTGCCCAGGGTCACGCTTCCGTTCGCACCCACGCCGGCACCAGCCGCGATCACGTTGGTGGAGCTCGAGTCGCAGGCTCCCGCCGCCACGCTCTTGTTGCCGCCGCCGTACTGGCCAAACGCGGAGTTAAACGAATCGGTACAGACGCCGGCGCTGCCGTTCATCGTCACGGAACAATAGCCGTAGATCGCGTTTCCCCAGGTAGGCGTGTAGATCGGCTGGATCACGGCCTGCTCCTCGGCCGTCGCGATGGCGCCCGAGTGGCTTGAAGCGCCCGTCCACGTGCCGAGCGACGTGATCAGCCAAGTCTCGACCGGCACGGTCGCCAGCACCGGTGGTGCTCCGGTGTTGACGGTCTGGTAGCCTAGCAAAATCGCGTTGACCGAAAACGTGCCGGAATTGTCAGGATCGCCGGTGAGGCGCACGCTGACCAGGTCGCTCGCAAACGCCGTGGCCACGGCGGTTCCGCCGCCATTCGTGATATTGGGATAGTTTGACGATCCGCTGCCGTAGCCGATGAGTTGGACCTGGCTGTTCAACTTCGAGCACCCGGAGATGCACTGGACGGGCGAATTGTTGGCGGTCAGCAGCTTGTAAGTCGAGCTGTCGCTCGCAACGCTGTAGTAAGTCGCGGCTTGCCCCTGCGAAACCGCTTGGTAACGCCCGCTGCGAAACCAGTTCAGGGCTTCCTGGATGCCGGCTTTCGCGAGGTAGTCCGCTTCGGTGTTCAGCATGTAGTTGTGGCTGGCGTAGGTTTCCGAGCGGGCGGAGAACACAATGGCGGCCGCGAGCACGGAAAGAACCAGCAGCGCCAGCATCACGAGAATCAGGCTCACGCCGCGCTCGGTGACGCGAGTTTCCGCCGGGATATCTGCTGCAACCGTGAATTTCATCCTGAGCCTCCTGCTGTCCGTGCGACGGCTGAAAACGCCGGCTCGCCCGCTCGCTACTGGTAGTAGTTGCCAGGATTGGTCATCGGCAATCCTGCCGGTAACTGCGGCAGCAGCCGTCCGCCGCCGGAGTTGTTCACCGCGATGGCGCCCGCCAGGTTCAGCGGACGAATCCGGGTGGCCATCGTGTACCAGGTGTTCTGGCCCGCCTCCATGCTCTTCGGATTCACCGCAATGCTGAGGTTGACCGCCACCGTACCCACCACCGTCATGATGTTGGGCACCACGCCCACGGTGACGGTGACCGGATAGGCGAAGATTGGCTGCCCGGTGGGTCCTTGCTTGCTAGCCGCGTTATAGAGAACGTTCTGGACGAGCGGCGAGGCCGGATTGTTCTGGGCGCCTGCCGCAAACGTGACCGGGGTGATGGAGCGGTAGAGCGTGTACAAAGTGTACGTCGTACCGTTGAGGATCATCGTCGTGGCGCCTGCCGGCGCGTACAGGCTGTACACCACATAGTTCAGCACGCCGTCGCCATTGACCTCGCCAAAGAACTCGAGCGTGCTGTCGGCCGAGGTTCCTGCTCCCTGGAGGATGCCGCTCGGATAGGGCTGCTTGTAGCCGGCCACGGGCGGCGGCCACGGCGACCCGACCGCTCGGCAGCCGGACGACCCTGATTGGCAGTGGTCCTGCTCCAAGATCGCCGTGACGGTGCCGCCCACGGTGTGCGGAGTGGCGCAGTTGCTTCCGGAGAGCGGGGCGGTCGAGATCACCTGCACCTGCTCGAAATTGACACCGCTGTCGACGGCCAGCCAGTCGCCGGGAAAGATCTGGCAGATATCGTTGAGGGCGACAGCCTGCGGCTGCGCGTTGGCCGCGGTCGGTGGGGTCGCGAACACCTTATTCTGGGTGAAGTTGGGGTTGAGGCCGGCCTGGCCAATTTCCTGGGTCATCAATTCGAGCGCCGCCCGCGCACTCTGGTTTGACTCCGAGCTGACGGCGTTGCCCTGGAAGCGCTTCTGGACCTGCGCCATGAAGGCAAAGACGGCCGACATCAGCACCGTCAGGATCATCACGCTCACCAGCATCTCGAGAAGCGAGAAACCGGCGCGCCCCTTGGGTCCCAAGGCCGAGCGTCTTAGAGTAGAGCAGCGCACGAAACAGTCCTCTAATTAGGATTCGAGAGCACACTGGTCACCAGGACAATCGGTTTACCGCCCTCGGAGCCGATGCCGCTCTGCGAGTAAACCGCGACGCTGATCGCTTTGAGCGACGGACCTCCGGTGGGCGGCGTGAGATCGGTGATGGTCCATTCCCGGACGTAGGAGACGCCGCTCGCGGCGCCGGAACAGGCGCCCGTGAGCTGCTGGCCGTTGATATCGAGGAAATCCGTGTAGCCGATTGCGACGCCCAACGCGGCCGGACAATTCACGGCGACCGGCGGGCCCGTCACCTGCGAGGAGGAAAGCGGTCCGCCCGCCAGCAATCCGCTGGTCCATCCGGAGCCGGTGATGCCCGTCGTGTTACAAGTCGTGGGCTGTGACGAACCGGCCTGCGTGCAGCTTAGGAAGTCGAGCGAAAGCAGCTTTTCCATCTTGTCCTGGGCGTACACCGTGGCGCGCGTCTTCTCGGCGCCCTGGTTCTTGTTGACCACCGTCGCCTCAAACACCAGACTTCCCAGCCCGAACACGCCGACGAGGGCCACCAGTATCGCCACCATGGTTTCGATCAGGGTTACCCCTGAGGTGTCCCGATTCTTCCGGATTTTGCGGCAACCGTGCATCGCTTGCGTTCTAGCCTTCCTATCTCAAATACCAGGCGCTGGATTTCGTGTCCCAGTTCCAGACCGCCACGCGTCCACCGACCGACACCGTCACGGCGTCGATGGCGTTGTTCTGGTTCTCGACGTACAGCGCGGCGCCGCCATTCGCCAGCGGGCTGCCGGTGCCATCCACCGGCGCGCCTCGCGTGTTGAAATAAAGCTGGAGCGGATCGGGGCCGGCGCCGGGGCATCCCGCCGGATTTGCGGTGATCGTGCCAGGATATGTGCTGAGCCCGGAGGGCAAACAGCTCACGAACTTGTTGCCTATAGAAACGTACTGCTGGCCCGACGAGTCATAGTTCGGCGTCCTGAAAGCGTTGTAGGCTGACGTACAGTTTGCGTCCCCGCCCGCGCCGCTCGATGGCGTGTTGCCGCAAAGGCGCTCGAGCTCATACGTTCCGGCGCTGGGACTTGCGTCCAGCCGGTAAGGGGCGTACTGGGAGGCGGCTTTCATGCGCGCCAGGTTGAGCATCGACGCCAGGTCCGACGCATCCGCGTGCAGCCGGTAGTCGCGCAAGGCGTTCAGGGCATTGGGCAGGGCCATGGCGATCACGATGCCCATCACCAGGAGCACCGTCATCATCTCGAGCATCGAGAAACCAGGGTCCCGCGGGTTGGTCGCCGGACTAAAAGCCATTTCACAGTGGACATCGGCGGGTCGAAGGGTGGAGAGAAGGGTACTTTGGTACTGTCGAGAGCGGGATGATTTGGTGTCCGCCGACGGTGCGCGCCGGCACGGCGATTTGTAGAGGCGGTTCGCGAACCGCCCCTACGGTTTTCGGTCGTTCCCCAGTTCAGAAGAGCTTCACTCTCACCGTCAGGTACTTCTTGGGATTCTGGCGGAACTCCTTCAAGAATTCGCTCAGTGACGCGGCGCTGTCGCTCAGGCTGTGGTAGAGCTTGTCGTTGGTGGAAAGCAATCCGAGCGAGCCCTGACCGCTGTCCATGCGGGCGGTGATGTTGTCGATATGGGCGGTCGTCGAGTTGAGACGATTGTAAAGCTGGGGATCGTTGATCATCTTGCCCAGGGTGCCCTGGCCCTCATTCACCTTGGCAACGAGCGTATTCGTCTGTTCCACGGTCTTCTTCAGGTCATTGTAGACAGCGGGGTCGTTGATGAACTTTGCCATGCTGCCCTGGCCGTGCTGGATGTTGTCAACGACCTCGTTCAGGTGGTCCACGGTCGCGACCAGGCGATTGTAGAGCGTCTCGTCAACGAACATCTTGCCGAGCGATCCCTTGCCGCCCTGAACGTCCGTCATCAACGTTGTCGCCTGCTTGGCCACCGTGTCGAGCCGGTTGTAGAGGTCCGGGTCATAGATGAACTTGCCGAGCGAGCCTTGCCCGGCGGTAATCTGGTTCGAGATGTCGTTGAGCTTGGCGCTCAGCACCCGCAGGTTGGAGATGACATCGTTGGCGTTCTGCACGATCTGCTTGATATCGGCTTCTTCGACCGACTTGATCTCACCGTTCTCTGGAATCACCGCATTGCCGGGGGTACCGCGCGAAATCGAGACGTACTTCTCACCCAGCAGGCCGGCGCTTACCGTCGAGGCTTCCGAGTCAGCGCGGATCTCGTTCTGATATTTCCTGGTGACCTTCATGTCGACCTCGACGGCGCGCTTGGGGTCGGGATAGGAAGAAATCACGATGCGCGAGACGTTACCGATCGCCACGCCGGCGAGCTGCACCTCGGCCCCTTCCTTCAACCCGGAGGCGTCGGAAAAGAAGGCCTTGAGCGTGTAGCGCCGCGTGAGGAATCCCACCTGTCCGCTGATGAAAAAGATCCCGATCGCGAGAACGATGAGCGCGACGGTCGCCATCGCGCCGACGCGGAGTTGAGACCACTGGATTTCTTTGCGCTGTGCCATGATTCATCTCCCTGCAAGTGTTGGACGTTCGATGGTTGACGAAACAGCCCTCCCCGTCATACCAGAAACTTCTGCAGATAGGGATCGCCGGAGCGCGCGATCGAGTCATGATCCCCCTCGAAATAGACGCCCGAATCGCGCAGGACGAGAAATCGCGTCGCCGCGATCTGCTTCGGGCCGCCGTCCGAGCCGAGCGGCACCAGGCCTTTGGTGTCCGGCGAGTAAGCGAAGTTCACCAGGAAAAATGCGTCCTGGATGCGATGCGACACCACGAGCGACGTGACGTGCCGCATGTCGCGCAGCTTGGCAATCAAAATGTTGATAGTATGCGACGTCACCGGATCGAGACCGGCTGTGGGCGAGTCGTAAAGCATGATCGAAGGCTGGCTGACGATGGCGCGCGCAATCGAGACCCGGCGCCGCATGCCGCCCGAGAGTTCGGCAGGCATTTTGTCGATGGCAGCTTCCATCTCGACGAATCCCAGCACTTCGCGCACCCGGCCCTCAATCGCGTCTTCATCGATGACGCCGGTCTCCCGCATCCAGTAGGCAACGTTTTCGTAGACAGAGAGCGAATCGAAGAGCGCGCCTTCCTGGAAGACGATGCCCATCCGCTGCCGGATGGGGCGCAACTCTACTTCCGGGATGGGCACGATGTCCTGGCCGTCGATCAGGATCTGGCCTGCGTCCGGCTTGAGCAGCCCCAGAGTCAGCTTGAGCAGCACCGACTTGCCGGTGCCCGTCACCCCGAGCAGGAACAGGGTCTCACCGCGCCCCAGCTTGAAGGAGACGCCTTCAAACACGAGCTTTTCCCCGAAGGACATGGCGACGTCGCGGAATTCGATGGCGGGAGTGGATGGAGGTGCGGCCATGGGAGCCAGCGTCCCTATGCGAACCCGATCCCGATGAGGAAGCGGGTGATGAACAAATCCAGAACCAGAATCCACACCGAGGCGGTGACCATGGCGCGCGTCGTCGAGCGGCCCACGCCTTCCGTTCCCCCCGTCGTTTTCAAGCCGAAGTAGCAGCCCACCAGCGCGATGACGATGGCGAAGAAGAACGGCTTGATGAGCCCCTGGGTCACGTCCTGGTAGTCGAGCGACGTGTACGCGGAGGTCCAGTACTGGTCGTAGGTCAGGTGGGCGACGGTGGCGCTCATGATGTAGCCGCCGATGAGCGCCGTGAAGTCGGAGAGGATGGTCAGCAGCGGCAGGGTGAGCACCGTCGCATGCAGGCGTGGGGCCACGAGCTTGCGGTGCGGGTCGGTACCGAGGGCGCGCATGGCATCGATCTGCTCGCTCACCAGCATCGAGCCTAGTTCCGAAGCGATGCCGGAGCTGTTGCGGCCCGCCACCATCAGCGCTGTCAGCACCGGCCCCAGCTCCCGCACCACTGAGAGCGCCACCGCCTCGCCCATCAGCGCAGCTTCGCCAAAGGTTTGGAGCGTCCTATAGGTCTGCAGCGCCAGCACCGCTCCGGTGAAGAATCCGGTCAGCAGCACGATGGGCAGCGAGCCTACGCCGATGGTGTCCATCTGGACGAGCGTGTCAACCAGGTAGCGCGGCGGCGTCAGAATGGCGCGGAAGGAATCGTAAAGGAGATACAGGAACTCCTGGACAGCCAGCACCGAGCGTTTGGCAAAGTCGCCCATCAGGACGCTGGCCTCGGGGAGCGGCCAGGCAGCTCGACGGCCCCGGCGCTGGAGATAGATGTCCGCATCGACGGCTCAGGGGCGAACGCGTCCACAGGATGCGCCCTTTTAGCAATCTAACCACCGGAGGGAGTCGAGTCAAGCAGGAAGGGAAGCGAAGGTAGCGCGGATTGCGGAAGGGCACGTCTTCAGGCGTGCCGTCAAACGCGTAGTAGAGGCCGCCTTTAGGCGGGCAATTACTCGATACAGGTGCCGCCCTAAAGGACGCCTCTACGATCTCTGCTCTATATCGTGGCTCCGAGACTCTGAGCGCCTCGAAAGGACTATTCAGAAGCACCTTTGAGGGCACGACCGAAGTCGTGCTCTTTCGCCAACCCACGGCCAACTCAAGGGCGAGTCGACCGTGGGTCGGCAGCGCCTACTTCCACTCCCAGACTTTGGCGACGGTCTCGCCCTTGGCGTCGACCTCGTATTCAAACACGCCCGGATTCGCGTTGAGCTTGGCGAACTTCGGCGACGT
>Ga0070732_10001346_pt1 | contig 13496 bp, 7 predicted proteins | sample Coa_R1_5_FD_66449 | JGI IMG/M metagenome (GOLD analysis project Ga0070732, IMG submission 66449) | Surface soil microbial communities from Centralia Pennsylvania, which are recovering from an underground coalmine fire - Coalmine... | ecosystem: Environmental > Terrestrial > Soil > Unclassified ...
ACTTCGAGGCACGCGGCAATTCCGGCGAGTCGCAAATGTTTGAGACCAGCGCGGGCAACGGCCTTCTCGTGCAGCTCTTCGCGCAAGCAGCGCCGCATCCTTCGGGTTCTTCGCTCACGTACGAAATTTACAAACACATGCCCAACGACACGGACATGACCGTGTTCAAGAAATCCGGCGCAGCGGGACTCAACTTTGCGTTCATCGGGCACTGGGAGGCGTATCACACTCCGCTCGATAGTCCGCAACTGCTCGACCGCGGCAGTCTGCAGCAGCACGGTGAAAACGCGCTGTCCCTCGCTCGCAGCTTCGGCAATGCGGACCTCGCGCATTTCCAGGACCGTGACTCGGTTTACTTTTCGCTATCTGGAAATTTCTTTGCGCACTATTCAAACCGCAACCTCTGGCCGCTCGCGCTTCTCTCTGGCGTTTTGCTCCTCGGTGTAATCTTCTACGCCAACGGTGCCTGGCAAACGCGTTGGCTTCCGATTCTTGGCAGCCTTTTAATACACATCGGAGTCCTGCTGCTGCTGTTGCTCATCGGGCTTGGTTTTGTCCTCGGCGTGCATTGGTTGCACGCCCACGCTTTGCCCGAAGGCGGCCTTGATCAAAACGGGCTTTACGTTCTCGGCCTATTTTCTCTGCTGGCCGCAGTTCTGACGATGCTCTACTCGTTGATACGCAAAAGAATCGCACCTCCTGCTTTCTTTCTTGGCGGTGCGCTTTTAATCTTTGTGCTCGCCGTTGTAACAACGAGATGGCTGCCTGGCGGGAGTTATCTCTTCGTTTGGACTTTGCTCGCCGGTCTTCTCGCAACGGTCATCGCTGCGTTTCGTCCCGGACGACTGTCGTTGCTTTCCGCTCTGATTCTTTGCGTGTTGAGTCTACCTGCTCTCCTTCTTTTCGTCCCGCTTTTGAAAGGGTTTTACACGGCGCTCGGATTTAACAGCGTAGGCGCTCCGCTCTTGGGCGTTACTTTCGGCTTGCTATTCCTCTTGCTGTTTCCATTTCTAGACGCCGTGCTGGAGTCCGCTGGCAAGCTTCTTACGATCGTCGCGCTTACGGCGACGGTTATCTTATGCATTGTCGCTGCGAAGACCACTCGCTACTCACCGGATCAACCCAAACCCAGCCTGCTTTCCTACGCGCTAGACGCTGACACTGGCAAAGCCCTGTGGACCAGCTCCGTAAACCGCATCGACGATTGGACCGCTCAGTATCTCGGCACCACGCCTTCGCGCGGAAGACTTCCCGACTTCGTTCCTGACTGGTATCCCATCACTTTTCTCCAGCACGAAGCTCCCGCGATTGGCCTTGCGCCGCCCCAAGCGGAGTTGCTCGACAATTCTTCTGACGGCGCGACGCGAACGCTTCACCTGCGCATCACGACGCCACGACACGCGCGAACTTTGCACGTTGGCCTCGCGCAAGCCGAAGTGCTCAGCGCGAGCGTCAATGGGCATGATCTTGGCAAGCCCTCTGAGGCGCGCTGGCATCAGCCGGGTCATTGGGGTTTCGATTATGCCAATCCGCCCTCCGAGGGAATCGATCTGCAAGTTCGCGTGCAAGCCTCGGGGCCACTCACTTTCGTTGTGGTCGATCGCTCCAGCGGCTTGCCCTCAATTCCTGACGCGAACTTTCCGCCTCGTCCCGCTGATTCCATGCCCATCCACTCGGGCGACCAAACGATGGTTCGCCGCAGTTTTGTGTTTTAGCGGTTTATCTTGCGAGATTTTGGTTTTTAACCGTCGCGGGAGTACTCTGCTAATTCGCGTTTGTACCTTTGGGAGCCGTTGTGAATTGTCCGATCTGTGAAAAACGCAAAGCCGCAAGGTTTTGCCCTGCGAAGGGCGAGAAAATCTGCGCGGTCTGTTGCGGTACGGAGCGTGAAGTTTCCATCGACTGTCCGTCCGACTGCTCTTACCTGGTCGCCGCGCACCGCTACGAAGACGAGCACCAGCGCGAACTTCCCGCGGACACCCCGCTTCTCGGCGTGAAGGTTCCGCAGGACGTCATCTACACGCATCAGAATGTGCTCTCGGGGTTGGCGTTCACTGCGGCTAAATTTTTCGCTGCGCGTCCCGCCACGACGGACTCGGATGTCCTTGCCGCGCTTCAAGCGCTCGCCGAAACTTATAAGACGCTTGGCTCGGGCATCTATTACGAAAAGCCTCCGGACGCCGTGCTGCCGCGCGAGCTATATGGCGCGTTCGCGCAATTCCTGAGTGAATCGAAACAGCAATCCGCCGAGCGGCCGGGTTCCTCACCGTTGGCAAGCGCTGCGCAAGTCAAAGATTCCGAGATTTTCTTCTTGCTTGTGTTTCTTTATCGCATGGGCTTGCTGCGCACCAACGGCCGCCCCCGCGCCCGGCGTTACCTCGAATTCCTTCGCAGCCAGTTCCCTGCCGCTCCCGAACTGAAGCGCGAAGAATCCCGCATCGTCGTCCCGTAGCGCCGTTTTGTTTGCTGCCGCGCGGACCCGAGAGTCTGATACTGTTTTTCTCCGCAATCGGTTGCAGGAGGACGAAAATGTTTCACGTGAAAACGGGGAATAGCGCACCGGCTCGATCGCCGTGGAGGAAGAGACGGCTCCGCATAGCGGCGTCGATGACCCTGTGTGTCAGTGTGGCGGTTGCCGGTGCGCGCTGCGCTCGCGCCGATGAACGTGAGTCCGCCGCAAAACTGGTGGCGCGCACCATGTCCAATCCGGACTTTCGGCCCAAATCCTTTCGCGGCGGCGAATGGCTGGGCAACGGCGATTCGTATCTCGCCATAGAGCCTTCCGCGAGCGGAAGCGGCAGCGACATCGTTCGCTACCAGACCGCGACCGGCGCCAGGGAAATCCTGGTTGCCGCCAGCCGTTTGATTCCCGCTGGCGAGAAAACGCCGCTCCCCGTCGAAAGCTACACGATATCTCCCGATGGCTGCCAGGTTTTGGTCTTCACTAATTCGAAAACCGTCTGGCGTCAGAACACACGCGGAGATTATTGGGTTCTCGATTTGAAAAGCGGTGCACTGCGCAAACTAGGCGGCGATGCTCCCGCATCGAGCTTGATGTTTGCTAAATTTTCTCCGGATAACGCCAAGGTTGCCTACGTCCGCGGCAACAATGTCTACGTGGAAGATTTGGCCACCGGGAAAATCACGCAACTTACGCGAGACGGTTCGGAAACTGTCATCAACGGCACTTCCGATTGGGTGAACGAGGAAGAGTTTGGCATCCGCGATGGCTTTGCATGGAGCCCCGATAGCCGCGCCATTGCGTTCTGGCAGTTCAACACTAGCGGTGTGCGAAACTACACATTGATCTACGATCTAGGCGAACCGCGCGGCGAGATTGTTACCGGCATACCCTATCCGAACACGGGTCCGTATCCGCAGACGCTTCAGTATCCATATCCGCTTGTGGGAACGCCCAACTCCGCGGTTCGGGTCGGCGTCGCAACGGCCGCTGGCGGGCAGGTTGTTTGGATGCAGACGGCCGGTGATCCGCACGATTCTTATATTCCTCAAATGGGTTGGGCTGATTCCGCCCACGTGCTGCTGCAACACTTGAATCGTTTGCAGAACAAGAATGAATTTCTGCTAGCCGATGCCGCATCAGGCGTTGCGCGCACAGCTTTCGTGGACGAAGATCGCGCGTGGGTTGACGTGAATGAGTCCGTTTTGTGGATCGACCACGGGCGCGAATTTCTGGTGCTCAGCGAACGCGACGGCTGGCGGCATTTGTACCGCGTGGCGCGCGATTCCGGTAAGGCGGAACTTGTCACGCGCGGGAGCTTCGACGTCGTCGCTCTCGAGCGAGTCAGCCCGGACGAAAAATCGATTTACTTCATCGCCTCGCCGGACAATCCGACGCAGCGTTATCTTTATCGCGCGCCACTGGACGGCTCGGCTGTGCCCGAACGCCTAACGCCGAATCACCCCGGCACGCACTCTTATGCGATTTCTCCGAACGCCGAATGGGCTTTCCACAGCTACTCTTCCTTCGATGTGCCGCCGACATCTGAAGTCGTGCACCTGCCCGATCACCGCGTTATGCGAAACACCGCCGACAATTCCGCGCTTGCCGAACGCGTGAAACCGCTTTCGAGCGGACCGGCGGAATTCGTGAAGGTGGATGCAGGCAACGGCTTGATGGTGGACGCGTGGCTGATCAAGCCGCCGAATTTCGACCCCGCGAAAAAGTATGCGTTAATCGTGAATGTCTACTCCGAACCAGCTGGCCAAACTACCGCGGACCGCTGGCCCTCCATGTTCGACCGCGCATTGACCAGCGCCGGCTACCTTGTCGCAAGCTTTGACAACCAGGGCACGCCTGCTCCACGCGGCCGCGAATGGCGCAAAGCCGTCTACGGAAACGTAGGTCCGCTTTCCTCGAAACAGCAGGCCGCCGCGCTTCAATCGCTGGAAAAAACGCATCCCTATGTCGATCCGAAGCGCATCGGCGTGTGGGGCTGGAGCGGCGGCGGGACGGAAACGCTGAACCTTATGTTTTGCTATCCCGAGGTTTACAGCGTTGGCGTTTCGGTCGCATCGGTGCCCGACCAGCGCCTCTATGACAGCATCTACCAGGAGCGCTACATGGGCTTGCCGCAGGACAGCCCGAACGCGTACGAAGAAAGCTCCGCCATCAATTTTGCGGGCGGCCTGCACGGAGACTTGATGATCATCCATGGCTCTGGCGATGACAATGTCCACTTCCAGGGCTTCGAACTACTCGTCAACAAATTAATCTCGCTCGGCAAGCAATTCGACATGCGCGTCTACCCTGGCCGCACCCACGGCATCTTTGAAGGCAAAGGAACCAACCTCGACGTTTACACCAACATTCTCGGCTACTTCGAAGCCCACCTGCCGCCTGGCCAGCAGCCCGAATCCCGCTGAGGCGTGGCGAATCGCGGCGCTGGCGCGGTCTACAGCGACACCAATCCCAGCCAGGTCTCGCTGCTCCGGTGCTATACTGCCTCCGCAGCGACACCAAAAGGACGTTCCTCCCCTGAGGTGCACATGTTCTATCAATCCTGCTTAGCTTTGGTTTTAGGACTGGCGTCCGCATGGGCGCAACACACCACCACCGATGCTCCGGTCGCGGCGCAAACAACGATTCCCGATACTCCAGCCGGCCGGACGCTTAAGGCCTGGCTTGCGGCTTTCAACAGTGGTGACCGCGCGCTGATGGACGCTTATTACAAGAAATACGATCCGAGCAAATCGGTGGATGACGAGAAACGGTTCCGTGACATGACCGGCGGCTTTGACCTTCTCAAGATCCTTAAGAGCGAACCGCTTCACGTGGAATTCCTCGTCAAGGAGAAGAGCGGCGATACACAAGCAATCGGGAAGATAGACGTAAAAGAGGGCGAACCCGCTTTGGTAGCTGACTTTGGCCTCCGCGCGATTCCTCCGGGAACATCCGTTTCCGATTTGGATTTCAAGATTGATGCGAAGGCTCGAACGCGAGTCATCGATGGCGCGATCGAAAACCTGAATTCGTTCTACGTGTCTCCGGAATTAGCAAAAAAGATGGAAGATTCCGTGCGGGCGCGCCAGAAAAAAGGCGAGTACGATTCGCTGAACGACGGTGATGCCTTCGCGAAAAAGCTCACCGATGATTTTCGAGAAGTGAGCCATGACAAGCACCTGTGGGTGGACTTCAGCCCTGCGAAAACTCCGGAACGTCCGGAAGGCCCGCCGAATGCGGACCAGGTCGCCCAATATCGCAAACAGATGGAAAAGATGAATTGCGGATTCGACAAAGTCGAAATTCTTTCCGGCAACGTCGGTTACGTGAAGTTCGATATGTTCGCCGACCCGGATATCTGCGGTCCCACGGCGATTGCGGCAATGAATTTCCTCGCCAACGTGGACGCGATTATTTTCGATCTTCGCGAAAACGGCGGGGGCGATCCGAAAATGGTAGCGCTGGTTTCCACTTATCTGTTTTCTACGCCCACTCATCTGAATGATCTCTGGGAACGGAAGACCGACAGCACATCTCAGTATTGGACCTTGCCATACGTACCGGGGAAACGTTTGGACGGGAAGCCCGCGTTCGTCCTGACTTCCAAGCAAACTTTTTCAGGCGCCGAGGAGTTCACCTACAACCTCAAGAATCTCAAGCGTGCCACCATCGTTGGCGAGACCACTGGGGGCGGCGCTCATCCAGTCTCCGGCCACCGGATTGACGACCACTTCATGATTGGCGTGCCCTTTGCAAAGGCTGTCAACCCGGTGTCCAAGACGAATTGGGAAGGAACGGGCGTCGAACCCGACGTGAAAGTTCCCGCTGCCGATGCGCTAGCCACAGCCCAGAAGCTCGCTGCCGAAAAACTCGCCGCAAAATAAAAACCATTTCCGACATAAGCCAAACACAGCAAAAGGCTTCACCAACTAGGTATCGAGCTCTCTATCCCGCCGCGCAGGACCGCATCCCCTGCAATTCCGTGCTGACTGCTGCGGCATCCCAGCCGAGTTTCATTTGCGCACACGGCGCGGTTCGTCGCGGCTCTCGGTCCGGGCGCGAATCGAAACCGTACTTTTGTTTAAGCCGCGCTACGCGTTCAGCGATCATCTTTCGATATTTCTCCGGCGCGTAGGCTTCCTTCGTGTACCACTCCTCGTACTGTTTGGTCAGCCGCGGAAATTTCTCGCGCACAAACGGCAAAAACTGCTTCGCGGAAGACGGCATCAGAAAGAGCACTCCAGAAAAGAACCACAGCGCTCCCGCTTCGTGCACAGCTTCCGCTACGGCTTCCAGCTCCCCTTCGCGATCCGTAATGCCGGGTATCAACGGCGACGCCGACACGCCCACCCGTAGACCTGCTTCGCGCAGCTGCCGCACCGCGGCAACTCGCAAATCCGGCCGCGGGGCGCGTGGCTCGAGCAACCGCGCCAGCTTTGTGCGCAGCGTCGTGATGGTAATGTTCAGGGAAAGCTCGGACCGTTCGGCAATCTTCTTGAATACGTCGATGTCTCGCACAATCTGATTCGACTTCGTAATCACCGAAATGCTCAACCCCTCGCGCTTGGCCAGTTCCTCGAGGCACGCGCGCGTCACTCCATATTCCCGCTCGGCAGGCTGATACGGATCCGTCGCCGTCCCAATCGCAATGTGTTCCGGCTTTTCGCCGCCGGAACTCTCCGACGCGTACGAATATTTGTGCGCCACGTCATACGCCAGCAGCGGCCCGGCATCCTTCTTCACGTAAATCTTTCGTTCAAATTCTCCGCCGTCCAGTTCCATATACTCGTGCGTATAGCGTGCATAGCAATACTTGCAGCCGAACTCGCATCCGCGGTAGGGATTGATCGTCCAGTCAAACGGCACGCGCGCGGAGTCGCATTTGTTGAGGATTGACTTCACGGGCAGCAAAAAATACTCGGGCCGGTCCGCGGACTTCCGCTGACTCTCTGCCTGGGGAGAGTGTGCTGCGAGGCGGGCAATGCCCACCAGCGGTACGGCTGCATCCTGGGTCCGGTGATCCGCTCGACCTGCAAAACCGCGCGGGACCGCCTCTTGAGAGGTCGGCGGGGGGCAATCCGCCGTGGTGTAACCCGAAGAGCTTCCGCCTGAGCCGGCAAGCGCTGCGGTCGCCACATCGTCATGAACGTTGTGGATACCGCCTGGCGCATCACCGGCCCTTGGTTTTGGGCTTGTCGCATAGGGGCTAACAGGAAAGAGTGTTGCTGTGGATTGTCGAACGCGGCGGCGCGGGATACCAAAGGTCCGCGCCGTGGAGGAAAGAACTGGAGACATAGCCCACCTCGAAGCACGGGAGCATTGTTTCGCTTTTATTTCGCTATGTCAAGCATTGTTTCGCTTTTTCTTCGTTAACGGGTATCGCGCCGAATCCCTCAAACCACTATGGTTCACCCGCTCACCCCAGCCGTTCGTCCGGATTGTGCGCTTCCGCGCCACAGGGTATCCTGCTCGTTCGGGAGGATTTGCGTGCGATTGTCCCAACGAGCACTGCTCATTCTTGGCGCTTCCGCGATTTTTTTCATGGTCGCGGCAGAGCCTTCGCCCGCGCCATCGCCTCAATCCCAGCAACAGCCCTCGCAAGCGCCCGCTCAGTCGTCTTCCCAATCACCTCAAACTAAGAGGCCTCCCGTCGGACCTACTGCTCCTCAATCGACCCACTATCCAATCCTTCTTCTGGTTCAGGGCACTGACCAGTCTTGGAGCCTGCGTATCGGGCTGAGGGGCCCGGAACGGCTCGACCGGAATGGCTATCCGCCGATCCCGCTAGAACCTGCTGACGTTGTGCGCGAGGGAACCACCGATTCCTGGACTTACCACGCCAAAGATTTACAGACCGGCGCCGCTGTTTCTGCCCATGTCGCACGCGCCCCCTGCTCCGATCCAGCCGGGACCACCAAGTTCGCTTTCACCGCTTCGGTCGAGCATGCCCAGATTGGCTCGAAGGAAGGTTGCGCCCGGGTAGCAACCGAGCTGTTTCCCAAAATTAATAACCAGCCCACGGACGACGATGACGATGCCAAGAACAAGCCCGCGCCGCCAACGGTCACAAACTTCAAACCGCCGGTTGCCGTCGCGTACATCGGCGCCGCCGGAAAGCTAGTCATCAAGCGCGGAAGCGTGGCGAGAACAATTCCCGGAAAAGATAACTACCAGCCCGCTCTTTCGCACGATGGAAAGCGCCTGCTCTACACAACCGATTTAAAGGGCGACGCGGCGAGCGGCGTAAAGGGGAGTGAGCGCACGATTTCGGTCTATGACTGGGCGACGGGCAAATCCTCCGAGTTGCTCAAAGGCTCTGTTCAACAGGCGTTTTGGTCTCCCGACGATACACGCATTGCATTTCTGAAATTTGACGGCTCCAAATGGCAGTTTTGGACAATGCCGACGGATGCGCCGGAGAAAGCGGCACTTGTCTATCCGGGCGAAGTGGATAGTTTGCACGGATGGGCGGATGCGCAAACGATCCTCGCGGACGACTTGCAAACTCTTTCGTGGATCGGTGATGACGGAACCGTGAAGCAGACTCTTTCGGGTGCGGACTTGTACGGTAAGGATCAGTTCGGCCCTTCCAGCGCCAATACCGTGCGCATTCATCCGCTCAATCCGGATTTGCTGCTGGTTTCGGCTGAGTGGCTCGCTTCCCCACCAGGTACTCCCAGGGATCCTGGTATGGGACGAGCTCAAGCATTTTTTATCTATGAGATCCGTTCAAAGCGCCGGGTCCTCCTTAGTCCCCTAAACATGTTTTCCGCGCAGGCGGAATGGTCAAAGGATGGTTTGCAGATTTTTTTCACGGGCAACGAACCCGCGGCCAAAAAGACAGCGATTTACAAAATGTTTTGGGATGGCACCAGCCAGGTTAAGGTTCAAGACGGATACAACCTCGTTATTGGGCAGTAAGGCGCTCGTCGATCTATTTCCGCGCCGCGATGGTCAGGCTGGCCGCCGACCCGGATATCTCGAACGTGCCGCCTCGGGCACGGCTTGCGGTTCACGGACAATCGAAAATCAAGGCAAAACGCCCTCTTCCGCTGCCTCGAAGGCAGTACCGCTTCCACGGCAGCGACTCTGGGGTGCCTACTTTCAGCGTTAGCCGATACGCCGCAGGCCCTTTTGTGCGGGCCCAAGGGGTGCCGACGCAAGGATATACTTGTTAGATGGCGACCCCTACTCCCGTCCAGCCAGAGCAAGTTGGCATCCTTATTCTGGATGACGACGACAATAACCAGGGTGCCCTGCGTCAAATCCTCGATTCGGAGGGCTGGCGTGTGCGCCTGGTGCAGGACCCCAAGGTGCTCCTCGCCGAGCTCAAGTCCGGCGAGTGGTCTTTGGTTATCGCCAATATCGCGCTGGCGGGTGTGGACACGCCGATTTTCATTACGCTCCGCGAGCTCGCCGGCGTTTCTCAAGAAGAAGGAGGGCGCATTCGCGTCCTCTATCTGGTGCCGGAGATGACCGGAGGCCAGTACGTCGGCGCGCTTGAGTCGGCGCGTGCGCCGTACGTGGTTCGTCCTTTTCACCTGCACGACTTTCTCGAAAAGGTCAGTGACCTTCTGGTGGAAGTGAAGGCGATCGAAGGTCCCATCCGCCAGGTGCGCCACGAGTTTGGCGCGATGCGCAAGAAGAAAAAGCAGGCGGCGCGTTCTAATTCCATGTTTGCTTCGCGCGATTCCTATTCGTACAGCGATGAAGAAATCGCCGAGTACGAAAAGCAGGAAAGCGAAGCTTCTGCTACCCGGCGCAACAAGCCGCGCACCAACCTGGGCGGCTCCGACCGCTAACACTGCACGCATTCTAGAAATTGGTTTTCTCTAGTGCGCGCCAGTGCCTGCGTCGAGTTCAGTGTCCAACCGCAGCAGCGTGCGATAGAGGATTTCGGCGCCGTCCGCCGCTTGGCCGGGTGAGGTGTACTCCAGGGGTGAATGGCTGATCCCTCCGCGGCTCGGGACGAAGATCATTCCCACGGGCGCGAAGCGCGCTGCATTCTGCGCGTCATGGCCGGCTCCGCTTGGCGAATCGAGCGTCGCCAATCCTGTTTCGCGCGCCGATGCACGAATCGCGTCTTGAAATGCCGGGGCCGTCAGTGCCGGAGCGTGAAAATCCGGCTTGGTGCAGCTAATCTCCACGTTTTCCTCGCGGCTGATAGCATCAAGCCGGTGCAGAACTCGCTCGGCAATCCGATTGATCTTCGCCGTGTCCAAATCTCTCAACTCCACCGGAAAAGTCACCTTGCCCGGAATCACGTTGCTCGCGCCGGGCTCGATCTTCATCCAGCCGACCGTACCGACTTGGCGCCCGGTTTCGGCTCGTACTTCATCGCGCACCGCCAAGACCGCCTTCGATGCCGCGGCGAGCGCGTCCTCGCGCTTGTTCATCGGCGTGGTGCCCGCATGATTGGCAAAACCCGTGGCGGTGCAGGTTCGCAAGCTGATTCCCACGATTCCTGTCACCACGCCGATCGGCACCTTTGCTTCATCCAATACCGCTCCTTGCTCGATGTGCAATTCCAAATAGCCGGACACTGTGCCTGGCGCGATTTTCGCCGCCGCTATCCGGGACGCGTCGCCTCCCATGCGTGTAAGCCAGTCGCTCAGCTTCTCTCCATTCTCGTCTTGCCGCGTGGCGATATCCGGCGGCAGAATGCCCGCGGCTGCAGACGAACCCACCAGCCCCGAGTAGAAGCGCCCACCTTCTTCATTCGTCCAGATGACTACCTCGAGAGGATGCCGGGTGATCAGATGCGCTTCGTCTAGCGCCCGAATGACCTCGATAGCACCGAGGCTTCCCACATCGCCGTCAAAATTTCCGCCGTGTGGCACGGAATCGATATGCGAACCAAAGAGCAGCACTGGCAACTTTTCCGATCCGGTGCGTCGGCCAAAAATATTCCCGGCAGGATCCACGTGGACCTCGAGGCCCGCCTCCCGCATCAATCCGATGGCATAGGTTCGTCCGGCAACGTCTGCGTCCGTGAACCCGACCCTGGTGACGCCGCCCTCCGGGTTTTTCCCAAATTCCCCGAGTTTCTGCAGAGTCGTCCACAAACGATCCTGCCTCACGTGTCTTTCCGCGCGGCGCGTTTCTTGCTTTTGTTTAGCGTCCTGGCTCCAGCCACTCTCCACGCCTAGCAGGCACAAGCCCAGTCCAGCCACGAGGAGCGCACCTCTTCGCGTCAGCATTCTTCCCTCCGCGCCCGCAGTCTCGCACACACACGCGGATCGTGCTTAAGAAATATTTCTCAATGCTTTTGCGTGGCGTGGCACCGCACAGCTTGACTTCGATACCTTGCAGGCGCGATGCTACCGCGTCCGAGCGGCCGAAACTTTCGAGCGGAGCGACGGAGAGCGAATACTTCCGACTGGCTCCCTCGGTCGCACGCCCGTGCATAAGCAGATACCAATGAGGATCTAAATGCCACTTCGCTTGCCTGTACGCACTTTTGCCCAGAGATTCTTTCCGTTTGCAGCTATTGCCGTTTGCTTGGCAGCTGAAGCCTTGGCGCAACAAGGCAATTCCGCGGGGCCGCGCGTTTTCACTGCCGACGACTACAAGCGTGCTGAGAAATTCATGGCTTACAACACCCGGCCGCTGGTGTTTCACGAGGCGCGCGGCAAGTGGCTGCCTGCGGATCGTTATTTGTTCCGTGACACGGGACCGGAGGGAAGCGAGTTTGTGATTTTTGACGCGGCGCACGGTTCCCGGCAGGCCGCGTTTGATCATGCAAAAGTTGCGGCGGCTCTTTCGGCGGGCGCTGGCGCTCCGTATGACGCGGCGCATCTTCCGTTCACGATGTTCGAGTTTTCCGCTGACGCCAAATCCATTTCGTTTCGCGTGAAAGGCCAGCGTTTTACGTGCGATGTGCAGGGGAGCAAATGCACCGCCGAGTCTAAGCCCGCCAAGGGCGCGGCCGAGCGGCCTGAAGAAGAGCTTTCGCCCGACGGCAAGAAAGCGGTGTTTATTCGTGATTACAACCTTTGGCTGCGCGATGTCGCCACGAATAAAGAGACACAGCTTACGACAGAGGGCGTGAAAGACTTCGGATACGCGACTGACAACGCCGGGTGGATTCACAGCGACCGGCCGATTTTGTTGTGGTCGCCGGACTCGAAGAAAATCGCGACGTTTCAGCAGGACCAGCGCGGCGTGGGCGAGATGTATCTGGTGGAAACAAAAGTCGGGCATCCGGTGCTTCAAGCGTGGAAGTATCCGCTTCCCGGCGACGACGTAGTAACCACAATTCAGCGCGTGGTGATCGATCTGGATACCCGCAAAGTGATTCGTTTGCAGCTTCCTCCGGATCAGCACCGCTCGACTCTCTGCGATGACGTGAAATGCCGCGGGAGCGAGTGGGACGACGTTGAGTGGAGTCCCGACGCGTCGCATCTTGCGTTTGTTTCGACCTCGCGCGATCACAAACATGAGCACTTACGCGTGGCGGACGCGGCCACAGGCGCCTTCCGCGACGTATTGGAAGAAACCGCCGCCACACAATATGAATCCGGCTGGGGCCGCGTGAATTGGCGCTACCTGCCGGCCTCGAACGAAGTGATTTGGTTTTCTGAGCGCGACAATTGGGGGCACTTGTATCTGTACGATCTGGCGACAGGCAAGCTCAAGAATCAGATCACTTCCGGAGAATGGGTCGTCACGCAGTTGCTGCACGTGGATGAGAAAAGTCGCCTGCTCTACTTCCTCGCCAATAGCCGCGAGAAGGGCGAGAATCCGTATTTTGCTCATCTTTACCGGATTGGATTCGACGGCAAGGGCCTCACTTTGCTGACTCCCGAGAGCGGCAACCACGAAGTTAGTTTTTCGACTTCCGGGCGATATTTTTTCGATAGCTATTCCAAACCGGATGTTCCGAGCGTTGCGGTGGTGCGCGGCGACGATGGCAAGCTGATCGCCACGGTGGCGAAGACGGACATTTCGAAGCTTCTCGCAGCGGGCTGGCAACCGCCGGTGCCCATCACGGTAAAAGCGCGCGATGGCGTTACCGATCTTTACGGGCTGA
>Ga0070732_10001347_pt1 | contig 13494 bp, 10 predicted proteins | sample Coa_R1_5_FD_66449 | JGI IMG/M metagenome (GOLD analysis project Ga0070732, IMG submission 66449) | Surface soil microbial communities from Centralia Pennsylvania, which are recovering from an underground coalmine fire - Coalmine... | ecosystem: Environmental > Terrestrial > Soil > Unclassified ...
CCCTTTGCCGGCAACGTGCGGCTGCTCGGGGCGATCATCGATCCGGCCACGCGGCTCGGCGACATCCGCATCCAGCTCAAGCCCGACCCGGCGCTGCGGCCCGGCGCATTCGCCCGCGCCGAGGTCACGGTTAACAAGGCACAGCGGCCGGTGCTGCCGCAGACCGCCGTGATGGCCGACTCCGCCGGCAGCTACGTGCTCGTGGTCGATGCTTCGGAGAAGGTTGAGCGGCGGCCCGTCAAGGTGTCGGGCACGACCGAGACCGGCGTCATCATCGCGCAGGGCCTGACCGGCAAGGAGCGCGTCGTGGCCACCGCCGGCGGCTTCCTGCGCGATGGCGAAACCGTCAAGGTCGCGCCGGGCACCACGGCCACCGCCAGCAAGTGAGGCGCCCGCGCCCATGAAAAATATTTCCGCCTGGGCCATCCGCCACCCGGTCTCGCCGGTCGTGCTGTTCGTGGTGCTGCTGTTCCTTGGCACCGTGGCCTTCAACCGCCTGCCACGTACCCTGAACCCCGACGTGAGCTTCCCGGTGGTGCTGGTGCAGGTGCTGCAGCCGGGTGCTTCGCCGCAGGAGGTTGAGACGCAGATCATGCAGAAGGTCGAGGCGGCGGTGGCCAGCGTCGGCAACATCGACAACATCACCTCGCTCGCGATCGAGGGTCAGTCGCGCGTCTTCGTGCAGTTCAACATCGGCACGCCGATCGATCGCGCGGTGGCCGACGTGCGCGACGCGGTCGCCAAGGTGCGCGTCGATCTGCCGCAGGGCATCCAGGAGCCGACCGTCACCCGCATCGACATCGACGGCAACGAGATCGTCGCCTACGCGGTGAGCTCGAGCGCGCTGTCCGCCGAGGACCTGTCCTGGTTCGTCGACAACAGCGTCAGCAAGAACCTGCTGGCCGTCGAGGGCGTCTCGCAGGTGACCCGCAGCGGCGGCGTCAGCCGCGAGATCCGCGTCGAGCTTGATCCGGCACGCATGCAGGCACTCGGCATCACCGCCGCCCAGGTGAACCTGCAGCTGCGCAGCCTGAATCTCGACTCCCCCGGCGGCCGCCTCGAGATCGGCGGCGGCGAGCAGGCGATCCGCGTGCTCGGGGAAGCGCGCACCGCACACGCGCTCGGCGACACGCAGATCATGCTGCCGGGCGGGCGCTTCGCGCGTCTCTCGGACCTGGCGGACGTCAAGGACAGCGTCGGCGAGATCCGCGCGCTGGCGCGCCTCAACGGCCGGCCGGCCACCATCTTCAAGGTGTTCAAGGCCAAGGGCACCTCCGACATCAAGGTGCTCGACGGGGTCGAGGCCGAGCTCGCCAAGATCAAGCAGCAGAACCCGCAGGTGACGATCTCCCAGGTCTATACCTCGGTCGACTACACCAAGGCCACCTATCACTCGGCCATGAGCGCACTCGTCGAGGGCTCGATCCTCGCCGTGCTGGTGGTGTTCCTGTTCCTGCGCGACATCCGCGCCACGCTGATCGCCGCGCTCGCCATCCCGCTGTCGGCGATCCCGACCTTCGCGCTGATGCAGTGGGTGGACTTTTCGCTCAACCAGATCAGCCTGCTGGCGCTGTCCCTGGTGGCCGGCGTGCTGGTCGACGATGCCATCGTCGAGATCGAGAACATCGTGCGCCACATGCGCATGGGCAAGAGCGGCTTCCAGGCCGCGCTCGATGCCGCCGACGAGATCGGACTGGCGGTGGTCGCGTGCTCCGCCACCATCATCGCGGTATTCCTGCCGGTGAGCTTCATGGGCGGCATCTCCGGACAGTTCTTCAAGCAGTTCGGGCTGACGGTCGCGGGCGCGGTGTTCTTCTCGCTGCTGGTGGCACGCCTCATCACGCCGGTGCTGGCCGCCTATACGCTCAAGTCCGAGAACATCGCCGCACACACCGACGGCCCGATCATGCTCTGGTACCAGCGCGTGCTGCGCTGGAGCACGCGCCACCGCTGGAAGACCCTCGGCGCCGGCTTAGCGTTCTTCGTGCTCTCGATCATCGGCCTCGGCATGATCCCCTCGGAGTTCATCCCGGCCTCCGATGACAGCTTCACCGAGCTCAACATCGAGCTGCCGGCCGGCGCGCGCCTGGCCGACACCGCCGCGGTGTCCGCGGCCGCGTACCGCATCATCGCCCGCCAGCCCGAGGTCGTGTCGGTGGTCGAGCAGGTCGGCGGCGACGAGTTCGGCGAGGTGCGCACCGGCACCCTCGAGATCAACCTGGTGAAGCCCGACAAGCGCAAGGTGACGCAGCGGCAGTGGGAGGACCGGGTCATCAAGGACCTGGCGGTGATTCCCGACGCGCGCATCCATTTCAACCGCAACGGCAACGGCCGTGACATCAACCTCTACATCACCGGCGACAACCCGCAGCTGGTCGAATCGAGCGCCCGCAAGCTGGTCGAGGAGATGCGCGCGCTGCCGTTCCTGCGCGACGCCGGCATCGACGGCGACATGCCGCGGCCGGAGATCCTCATCAAGCCGCACCTGGATCTCGCCTCGCAGCTGGGTGTTACGGTGGCATCCCTCAGCGAGACCATCCGCATCGCCACGCTCGGCGAGCTCGATCAGAACAGCGCCAAGTTCTCCCTGGCCGACCGCCAGGTGCCGATCCGCGTCAGCCTCGCCGAGGGCACGCGCCGCGACCTGTCCACGCTCGAGAACCTGCCGGTGCCGACCGCCTCCGGCGGCGCGGTGCCGCTCAAGGCGGTCGCCGACATCACTTTCGGCCAGGGGCCGACGCGCGTGCGCCGCTACAACCAGGCGCGGCGGCTGTCGATCGTCGCCGACCTCAACGGCGTCAAGCTCGGCACCGCGCTCGACAAGATCAAGGCGCTGCCGGCACTGAAGAATCTGCCCCCCGGCGTGCACCAGGTCGACGTCGGCGACGCCAAGATCATGGCCGAGCTCGCCACCAACTTCATGATCGCCATGGTGACGGGCGTGCTCATGGTATTCGCGGTGCTGGTGCTGCTGTTCGCGCGCGTGCTGCAGCCGATCACCATCCTCGGCTCGCTGCTGCTGTCGATCGGCGGTGCGGTGGCGGCGCTCGCCCTCACCGGCTCGGCGCTGTCGCTGGGCGCCATGATCGGGTTCCTGATGCTCATGGGAATCGTCGCCAAGAACGCCATCCTGCTGGTCGACTTCGCCATCGAGGAGATGCGCGCCGGCAAGGACCGCCTCACCGCGATTCTCGAGTCCGGCCACAAGCGCGCCCGCCCGATCGTCATGACCACGGTGGCGATGGTGGCCGGCATGATGCCCGTCGCCATCGGCATCGGCGGCGACGCCTCGTTCCGCCAGCCGATGGCGATCGCCGTCATCGGCGGCCTGATCACCTCCACCGCGCTCACCCTGGTCATCGTCCCGGCAGCCTTCACCCTGATCGACGACATCGAGCGCTGGCTGGCGCCGCGCTTCGGCCGCGTGCTCACGGCGCAGCCACCGCCGGCGGGGCGGCCGACACAGCCGCATCCGGTAAACTAAGGCGGAATGCTCACCGAGGTCTCGCCCGACAAAGCCACCCCCTCCTCCGCCGTGCCCCCGGCTGCGCCCGTGCGCTCAGCCTGGTGGGCGCGGCTGGTATCGCGCCTGCCGCTGCCCGTGCTGTACGGCCTGTCGAGCCTCCTCGGCTGGCTCACCTACCGCTTCTTCCCCCACCGCGTGCACGTGGTGCGCGAGAACCTCGGCAAGGCCTTCCCCGGGCTCGACGCGGCGGGGCTGCGCGCGGTCATCCGTGCCTACTACATGGGCTTCGCCGACATGCTGGTCGAGGTGGTCAAGGCGGTAAGCATGCCGCCCGAGGAGTTCCGCCGCCGCGTGAGTATGGTGAACGTCGAGGCGCCGCGCGCGCTGCTGGCGAGCGGCCAGCCGGTGCTGCTGGTGGCCGCGCACCAGTGCAACTGGGAGTGGCTGCTGCTCGCGCTGTCACTCGAGCTCGGCTACCCGCTGGATGCCGCCTACAAGCCGCTGGTCAACAGCTGGGCGGAGCGCGAGATGAAGAAGCTGCGCACCCGCTTCGGCAGCCGCCTGGTGCCGGCCCAGGACCTGCTGGCCGACATCATCAAGCGGCGCGACATAGTGCGCGCCGTGGCCATGGTGGCCGACCAGGAGCCGACCAAGAGCGAGCACAAGTACTGGACGCGTTTCCTCGGGCGCGACACCGCCTTCTACATGGGGCCGGAGGAGATCTCGCGCGTCACGCACTTCCCGGTGTTTTTCATCGGCCTGAAGCGCACCGCGCGCGGCTGCTACGCGATGCACTTCCAGCCCCTCAGCGACGGCCGCGAGACGCTGCCCTCCGGCGCACTCACCGAGCGCTACGCGCGCCTGGTCGAGGAGCAGATCCACGCCGCACCGCCCGACTGGCCGTGGTCGCACAAGCGCTGGAAGCTCAAGCGCTCCGTCTACCAGAACCGCGGCCGCTGAGCTCGGGCCGAGATGCCGGCCCGCTCCTCCCTGAGCGGACCGGCCAGGGGATCCTGCCGCGACCCGCTACGGCGCCGGCGCGTCGATCTGCCCGCGGATCGCGCCCGCCGGCTGCGCCGGGGTGGCGAGGTTCACGTACCAGCGGCTGGCATCGAAGTCGGAGATGTCGATGGCGCTGACCGCGGCGAGCTCGGTCGACCAGTGCCCGGGATCGACCGGGTCCTTGGCGAGCGCGGTCAGTTTGCCGCCGGTGGTGCCCATGGCGCCGTCGTCGACCGCGGCGGCCATGGCATCGTCGACGCCGGCGGCGTGCACGTGCACGGTGAGCGTGCCGGCGGCGGTGTCCACCGTGACCGCAGCGCTCCCGGTGGCCGCGATGCTGACCGGCGGCACCTCCTGCGCGCCGTCCATGCCGGCGAAGCTCACCATGACGCCGGCGGGGATGACCTGGCCGCGCACTTCACCGCCGGGATGGGCGGCGGAGACCGCGACGAGGTAGAGCTTGCCCTGCAGCAGCGCCGTCACCTGCTCGGCGGTGAGGAGCGCCGCGGCGGGCAGGTCCCACTCGCCGCTGCCGGCGCCTTCGTGCAGCGTGATGAGCGGTGCGCCGCTGTTGCCGGCGAACGCCTCGTTGAGGCTGACCGCGGTGGCGCTCATGCCGCTGAGCATCACCTGGCCGCTCAGCGCGCCACTCGCGAGCTTCGCTGCGATGTTCGCGGTGCCCGAGGCACCGGAAGGGGGGGCCGGCATCAGCTGGGTCGGTGACAGCGACACCGCGAACGACGGGTTGTTGTCGACGCTCACGCTGAGCGGCGCCGAGCTCGCCATCATGCCCATGCTGTCCATGACACTGGCGGTGAGCGTATGCGTGCCGTCGCTGACTGTAGTGCTGTCCCATTCGACGGCGTAGGGCGCCATCGTGGCCGTGCCGACGGGCGCCCCGTCGACCAGGAAGTCGACCTGCGTCACCGGGTCGTCCATCCTCATGGAGGTGACGCTGGCGCTCAGCCTGACGCTGAGGTGCACGTTCGCACCGGGGGAGTGCATGGTGACGGTCGGGGCCATGCAGCTCATGCCGCCGTCTCCGGACATGGACATGGACATGCAGCCCATCGCGGTCGCGCCCGGCATGTTGCTCATGCCGTCGCCGCCGCACCCACCGAGCAGTGCCGCGACACCCGCGATGGACATCCAGGTGAGCGGTCGATGGATACGCAGAGCGGCGTGCATGGCGTTCGCCTCCCCTTGCTGCGTCGAGTAGGTGTCGTCAGCCTACGCGCCGGTTCCCTGGGCGACTCGCCAAAATCGGCTGCGGGAACAGCGACCGCGCGGCCGCTGCGGCCGCGGGAACGCTAGCGGCGCAACTCCCGCGGCAGGGTGAAGGACACCCGCTCCTCGCGCCCGACCACCTCGTGCGGGGCCTGCCCGCCCCAGCGGACGAGCTGCTCGATCACCTGCCGCACCAGGAGCTCCGGGGCCGAGGCCCCGGCGGTCACCCCCACGGCGCGCTTGCCCTCGAACCACTCGCGGCGCAGGTCCTCCGGGCCGTCGATCAGGTAGCCGGGAACGCCGGCGCGGTCGGCGAGCTCGCGCAGCCGGTTGGAGTTGGAGCTGGTGCGCGAGCCCACTACCAGCAGCACGTCGCACTGCTCGAGCAGCTTCTTCACCGCGTCCTGACGGTTCTGGGTGGCGTAGCAGATGTCCTCGCGGCGCGGTGTGGCCAGCTCCGGGAAGCGCCCGCGCAGCGTGGCCACGATCTCGGCCGTGTCGTCCACCGACAGCGTGGTCTGCGTGACGAACGCGAGGCGCTGCGGGTCGCGCACCGCGAGCGCGGCGGCATGGGCGGTGTTCTCCACCAGCAGGATGCGGCCGCCGAAGGAGGCGTCGAAGCGCCCCATGGTGCCCTCGACCTCCGGATGGCCGGCGTGGCCGATGAGGATGACGTCGCGCCCCTCGCGGGCGTAGCGCTGCACCTCCATGTGCACCTTGGTGACCAGCGGACAGGTGGCGTCGAAGACGCTGAGCGTGCGCTGGCGCGCCTCGTCCTCGACCGCGCTCGAGACCCCGTGCGCGGAGAAGATGACCGTGCCGCCGGGGGGCACCTCGGCGAGCTCGTCCACGAACACCGCGCCCAGGCTGCGCAGCCGCTCCACCACGTGGCGGTTGTGGACCACCTCGTGGCGCACGTAGATCGGCGGCCCGAACAGCTCGAGCGCACGCTCGACGATGTCGATCGCACGATCGACGCCGGCGCAGAAGCCGCGCGGGTTGGCGAGCAGTACCTGCACGTCAGACCCGCAGCCGCTTCGCCGCGCGCGTCTCGCGCCAGGCATCGATGAGCAGCACCGCCGCGCCCACGGTGATGGCCGAGTCGGCGACGTTGAAAGCCGGAAAGTACGCCAGCCCCCAGTGCACGTGCACGAAATCCACCACCCGCCCGAGCACCAGGCGGTCGATCATGTTGCCGAGCGCGCCACCGGCGATCAGCGACAGCCCGCAGGCGAGCAGGCCGTGGTGGCGCGCGCTCAGACGGCGCATCCACGCGATCAGCACCGTGCTCACGATCAGCGCCAGCAGCACGAACACCCAGCGCTGCCAGCCGCTGGCGCCGGCAAGGAAACTGAAGGCGGCACCGGTGTTGTAGGTGAGGATGAGGTCCAGCACCGGCAGCACGTGCACGCGCTCGGACAGCGCGAAGTGGTGCATGATCCACGCCTTGCTCACGTGATCGAGGACGATCACCAGCGCGGTGAGCGGCAGCCAGCGCCAGCCGCTCTCCGGCAGCGGCACTTTGACCCGCGTGTAAGTCTGCTTCGCCTCGCTCATACGTACCGCCTCTGCTCCCCGGGCCCTTCGATGTTCAGGATGCAGCGGCCGCACAGCTGCGGGTGCGCCGCGTTCGTGCCGACGTCGCCGCGGCGCTGCCAGCAGCGCACGCACTTGGGTTCGGCGGTCGGCTGCGCCAGCACCCACACGCCGGCGCCGGCGTTCACCGCCGGCACCGCCTGCGGCGGCGCGGCCGCCACCTCGTGCACGTGCGCCTCCGAGGTGATCAGCAGGAAGCGCAGCTCGGCGCCGAGCGCGGCGTAGCGCGCATACTCCGCGCCCGTGCAGTAGACCTCAACCCGGGCATCGAGCGGCGCGCCGATCGCGCCGGTGTCGCGCAGCCTCTCCAGCTCGCGCGTGACGTCGCTGCGCAGCCGCATCAGCGCGTCCCAGTCGATCGCCTCGGGCGCCACCGCCGGCAGCTCGAGCCAGGTGGCGTGGAACACGCTCTCGGCGCGGGCCCCGGGCAGGTGGCCCCACACCTCCTCGGCCGTGAACGACAGGATCGGTGCCAGCCAGCGCACCATGGCCTCGGCGATGTGGAACATGACGGTCTGCGCCGAGCGGCGCCCGCGCCCGGCCGCGGGCGTGGTGTACATGCGGTCCTTGATGACGTCGAGGTAGAAGCCGCCGAGGTCGACGCTGCAGAAGTTGTGCACCTTCTGGTAGATGAGGTGGAACGCATAGCGGCGGTAGGCGTCGACGATCTCGTCCTGCAGCGCGCGCGTGCGCGCCAGCACCCAGCGGTCGAGCGCCAGCAGCTCGCCCGGGGCCACCGCGTGGCGCTGCGGGTCGAAGCCGGCGAGATTCCCGAGCAGGAAGCGCAGGGTGTTGCGCATGCGCCGGTAGGAGTCGGCCATGCGCTTCAGGATCTCGTCCGAGACCGCGATCTCGTTGGCGTAGTCGGTGGCCGAGACCCACAGCCGCAGCACGTCGGCCCCGAGCGAGTTCACCACCTTCTGCGGGGCGATGACGTTGCCCAAGGACTTCGACATCTTGCGGCCCTTCTCGTCCACGGTGAACCCGTGGGTGAGCACGCCCTTGTACGGGGCGCGCTCATACAGCGCCTCGGACATGAGGAGCGAGGAGTGGAACCAGCCGCGGTGCTGGTCCGAGCCCTCGAGGTACAGCTCCACCGGAGCTGCGATCTCCGGGCGTTCCTTGCCGACGCACTCGAACGACAGGCCCGAATCGGCCCACACGTCCATGACGTCGGTCACCTTGTCGTAGTCCGCCGCGTCGGCCCCCAGGAGCTCGGCCGGGTCGAGATCGAACCAGGCATCGATGCCGCCCGCCTCGACGCGCGCGGCGGCGGCCCCGATCAGCTCCTGGGTACGCGGGTGCAGCTCGCCGGACACCTTGTGCACGAACAGCGGGATCGGTACGCCCCAGGTTCGCTGGCGCGAAATGCACCAGTCGGGGCGGCTCTCGATCATGCCGGTAATGCGCGGCTCGCCCCAGGCCGGCGTCCACTGCACGCCGGGGATGTCGCGCAGCGTGTGCGCGCGCAGCTGCGCCTGCTCCATGCTGATGAACCACTGCGGCGTGGCGCGGAAGATCACCGGGCTCTTGTGGCGCCAGCACACCGGGTAGCTGTGCTGGAAGGCCTCCTCGTGCAGCAGCTCGCCCGCCTGGCGCAGCGCCTCGATGATGACCGGGTTGGCGGCATCGACCTTCAGGCCCTCGACCAGGGGCGTCCCGGGCAGGAAGCGGCCGTCGTTGCCGACCGGGTTCAGTACCTCGAGGCCGTAGCGCTGGCCGACCGCGAAGTCCTCCTGGCCGTGGCCGGGCGCGGTGTGCACCGCACCGGTGCCGGCGTCGAGCGTCACGTGCTCGCCCAGGATCACCGGCACCTCGCGCGGCAGGAACGGGTGGCGGAGCTTGAGGCCCTCGAGTGCGGCGCCCTCGCAGCGCGCCAGCACCTTCTCGAGCGTGAGCCCGAAGCGCTTGAGGCATGCCTCCATGAGTTCCGCGGCCAGCACCAGGCGCCGCACCGAGGCGCCGCGCGCCTGCACCAGCACGTAGACGAAATCGTTCTTCAGCGCGACCGCCTGGTTGGCCGGCAGCGTCCAGGGCGTGGTGGTCCAGATGACGAGATCGACCGGCGCGGTATCGAGTTCGCCGGCGCCGAGCCCGGCACGGCGCGCCAGCTCGGCGTTGTCGACGACGCGGAAGCCGACGTCGATCGCGGGCGAGGTGCGCTGCTCGTACTCCACTTCCGCCTCGGCGAGCGCCGAGCGGCAGTCGAGGCACCAGTGCACCGGCTTCACGCCCTTGTAAAGGTGGCCGTTGGCGATGATACGGCCGAAGGCGCGCAGCTGCTGCGCTTCATAGCCCTTCGCCATGGTGAGATAGGGGTGGTCCCAGTCGCCGAGGATGCCGAGACGCTTGAAGTCGGTGCGCTGCAGCTCGATCTGCTCCTGGGCGTAGGCGCGACAGGCGGCGCGGAAGGCGCGCGCGTCGAGCTTGGCGCCCGGGCGCCCGTGCTTCTTCTCCACCTGCAGCTCGATTGGCAGCCCGTGGCAGTCCCAGCCCGGGATGTAGGGTGAGTCGCAGCCGTCCATGGAGCGCGACTTCACCACGACGTCCTTGAGGATCTTGTTGACCGCGTGCCCGATGTGGATCGCGCCGTTGGCGTACGGCGGGCCGTCGTGCAGCACGAAGCGCGGCCGGCCGCGCGCGATCTCGCGCAGCTTGCGGTAGGTGCCGCGCGCCTCCCAGGCCTCGAGCTGCTTGGGCTCGCGCTGCGCCAGGTCCGCCTTCATGGGGAAGTCGGTCTGCGGCAGCGTGATGGTGTGCTTGTAGTCGGCCATGTCCTCTTTCAAACCTTGAGGATGCGACGTGCCTCCGCCGCATCGGCGCGCATCTGCGCGGCGAGCGCCCCGAGGCTCGCGAAGCGCTCCTCGTCGCGCAGCTTCGCCACGAACTCCACTTCGATCTCGCGCCCGTACAGGTCGTCGGCGAAATCGAACACGTGCGCCTCGAGCAGCGCCTCCCCGCCCCCCACGGTCGGACGCGTCCCGAGGCTCGCCACTCCGGCCCGCGCGCCGCCGCCGTCGACGTGCACACGCACCGCAAAGATGCCGGCGACCGGCGCACGCCGGCGCTCGAGCGGCAGGTTGGCGGTGGGAAACCCCAGGTCCGCGCCCAGCTGCTGCCCCGGTCGCACCCGGCCGCGCATCGACCAGGGGCGCCCCAGGGCGCGTTCGGCCGACGCGAAGTCACCGCGGTCGAGCGCTGCGCGCACGGCGCTGCTGCTGATGCGCTCCCCGTCCCTGAGCACCGGCTCCTGCACGTCGACCTCGAAGCCGAGGTGTCGGCCCTGCTCGGCGAGCAGCGCCACTGTCCCCTGACCGTTCTTGCCGAAGCGGAAGTCGTGACCCACGACCACGACGCGTGGCTGGAGCTCGCGCGCCAGCAGCTGCGCGAAGGCCTCCCCCGAGAGGTTACGCAAAGCCCCGCCGAAGCGCAGCAGCCACAGGTAGTCCACCGGCTGCGTGGCGAGGATGCGCCAGCGCTCGCGGAGCGAGGTGAGCCGGGCCGGCGGGTCCTGCGGCACGAGGTACTCCCGCGGCAGGGGCTCAAACGTGCACAGCACCGCCGGCAGGCCGAGCCGCCGGGAATGACCGGCCAGGCGCCCAAGCAGTGCCTGGTGGCCGAGGTGCAGCCCGTCGTAGGCGCCGATGGTGAGGACGCTGCCGTGGGCCGGGCGGCCGGGGGCGCCGCATCCGCGGATGAGCTCCATGAAGGGTAATTAAGTCACTGAAAGAGAAAGACTAAATGAATCGTACAGCCCCGGCACCGCCGCCTCGCGGATTGAGTTTATGTGAACTCCCGGGCGGGCGCTGCCGCCCGTCGCAGTCAGTTTGACAAGGCCTTCCTGGATAGCGAGACTACGGCCCCCGCGACCGGGGGCGTTCCAGATACGGAGATTTCGTGGCCAATACCAAGTCCGCCGAGAAGGCTGCCCGCCAGGCCGAGAAGCACCGCGCCCGTAACGTGGCGCTGCGCTCACGCATGCGCACGGCCGTGCGCACCGTGACCACGGCCATTTCGGGCGGCGACAAAGAGGCGGCACGGATGAGCTACGTGAAGGCCGTCCCGGTCATCGATGCCCTGGTGAGCAAGCAGATCATCCACCGTAACAAGGCCGCGCGGCACAAGAGCCGCCTGTCGGCCCGCATCCGCGCCATGCAGTGAGGCTTGCAATGAGTGACAAGGCCCGAATTCCGGTTCCCGTGATCCCTACCCCGCTCAAACTGCGTCCCGCGGCGCGGCGCCAGCATCTCCTGGATATGATGCGGGCCCGCGTTTATCGCGCTCCTCCAAAAGCGTCATAACCGCCTCGCACAGCGCTTTCGTCCCCTCCCCGGTCGCCCCTGAAATCAGGAAGTGCGGCCCGCGGTAGCGCAGCGCCCGCACGATCGCGCGCGCGCGCTTCTCGGCTTCCTCCGGCGTCAGCAGGTCGCGCTTGTTGAGCACCAGCCAGCGCGGCTTCGCGGCCAGCTCCTTGCTGAATGTCTTGAGCTCCCGGGCGATCGCGCGCGCGTCCCGGACCGGGTCGGCATGCGGATCGATGGGGGCGATGTCGACCAGGTGCAGCAGGAGGCCGGTGCGCTGCAGGTGCTTGAGGAAGCGGATCCCGAGCCCCGCCCCCTCGGCCGCGCCCTCGATCAGTCCCGGGATGTCGGCCATGACGAAGCTGCGGTGCATGCCGACGGCGACCACGCCCAGGTTCGGATACAGGGTGGTGAAGGGGTAGTCCGCGACCTTGGGCCGCGCCGCGGAGACGGCACGGATGAGCGTGGACTTGCCGGCATTGGGCAGTCCCAGCAGTCCCACGTCCGCGATCACTTTGAGTTCGAGCTCGAGGGACCGCTTCTCCCCCGGCAGGCCGGGACCGAACTGGCGCGGCGAGCGGTTGGTGCTCGACTTGAAGCGCTGGTTGCCCCAGCCACCCTTGCCGCCGCGGGCCACCAGCAGCTCCTCGCCGTGGCGGGTCAGATCGCCGAGCACCTCCTGGGTGTCGGTGTCGCGCACCACGGTGCCGATCGGCACCGGCACGTAAAGGTCCGCGCCGCCGCGGCCGGTGCAGTCGTTGGCGCTGCCGGGCTCGCCGTGGCCGGCCTTGAAGGTGCGCTCGATGCGGAAGTCGGCGAGGGTGTTTATCCCGGAGGCGGCGCGCAGGAACACGCTGCCGCCGTTGCCGCCGTCGCCGCCGTCCGGGCCGCCGAACGGCACGAACTTCTCGCGCCGGAAGCTGGTGCTGCCCCGGCCGCCGTTGCCGGCCTGCACCCGCGCCCTCGCCTCATCGACGAACTTCATGCTCTGACTCTAGCGCAAACAAAAACCCCGGCGCCGGGCCGGGGTCGTGGGGGATCCGGTGTGCGCGCCTTCAGGCCTTCTGGGTCAGTACGCTCACGTACAGGCGCTGCTCGGCGCCCTTCTTCTTGAACTGCACCGTGCCGGTCACCTTGGCGAACAGCGTGTGGTCGGTGCCGACGCCGACGTTCACGCCGGGGCGCACCTGCGTGCCGCGCTGGCGGATGAGGATGTTGCCGGCCAGCACCTGCTCGCCGCCGAAGCGCTTGACGCCCAGCCGTTTGGAGTGGGAGTCGCGTCCGTTCTTGGTACTGCCGCCTGCCTTTTTATGTGCCATGAGACTGCCGTCCTGCCGGTGATGCGCGGCCTCAGCCGGCGCTGATGTCCGTGACCTTCACTTCGGTGAACTGCTGGCGGTGGTTCTTCTGCCGCAGGTAATGCGCGCGGCGCTTGAACTTCACGATCGACACCTTCGCACCCTTGCCGTGTCGCACGACGGTGGCCAGCACCTTGCCACCCTTGAGCATGGGCTTGCCGACCTTGACGTCGGCGCCCTCGCCCACCAGCAGCACCTCGCCGAACTCGACCGTGGCGCCCGGCTCCGCGTCGAGCTTCTCGACGCGCAGCACGCCGTCCTTCGTCACCCGATACTGTTTACCACCCGTGGCAATGACCGCGTACATGTACTATCCGAGGGAAGGTCCGATGCGAAAGGCCGCGCATTCTATGGCGGCCCAGCCTCGCGGTCAAACGGTGATTTCCGTAGCGCCGGCAGTGAGTTAGCTGCGAAAAGCGACGCCCGGAACGTCCCCGCATCCTTTCCCCAAACCGCCGGCGGTCGGCTAGGATGCAGCCGCCCCAGCTCCCACAAGACCCGATCGCCGAAGGTGCGGGCCCGAAACTGATGACCCTCGAAGAGA
>Ga0070732_10001348_pt1 | contig 13488 bp, 13 predicted proteins | sample Coa_R1_5_FD_66449 | JGI IMG/M metagenome (GOLD analysis project Ga0070732, IMG submission 66449) | Surface soil microbial communities from Centralia Pennsylvania, which are recovering from an underground coalmine fire - Coalmine... | ecosystem: Environmental > Terrestrial > Soil > Unclassified ...
AGAGAGGGCTATCAAACGAACGCGCTCGCGCTGATCGAGACCAAGCGCGGCACGTCCGATCCAACATATCTTTATTACACGCTTGGCAAACTGCAGATCTTGAAGTTGCGCGAGGATTACCGTAAGCTGCGCGGTGCGAACTTCTCACTGCTCGATTTCCACAACCAGGTTCTCGCTCAGGGTTTTCCGCCAATCAAGATCATCCGGCGCGCCATGCTGGGCAACGACAGTCCGGCACTGTGATCCCACGCTATCCGGTTTACCTGTTCGATATCGACGGAACGCTGCTCGATTCGGCGCCCGACATCTGCGGGGCGCAAAGCGAAGTGCTGGAAGCGGCAGGCGGCGCGCCGGTACCGTTTGCTGTGCTTCGCGCTTATGTGGGCCGAGAACTCCGGGCCGTGTTCAGCGACATGCTTCCGCAGGCCAGCGAGACCGAAATCAAGCGGCTGATGCAAGAGTACACTCTGAGGTATCGCAGCCGGAAGCATGCCGGGACGCGCGTTTATCCGGGTGCCCGGGAAACGCTGGCCACGCTCGGCGGGCGCAAGTCTACGGCAACCACGAAGACCACGGAAGGAACGCGCCTGGTGCTGGAGCATTTCGGGTTGCTGCCTTATTTCGATCATGTGCAGGGCAGCGATGGCCTGCGCTACAAGCCGGCGCCTGACGTGGTGTTGGCCGCGATCCAAGGGTTGGGAACGAAGCCCGAAGAGTGCCTGATGGTGGGTGATTCGCCTGCGGACATGGAAGCCGGTCGCCGCGCCGGCGTCAAAATTTGCGCCGTGCATTACGGCTACGGCGACCCTTTGGAACTGGCGAGATGGGAGCCCGATCATTGGGTCTCCGATCTGCGGGAACTGGCGGGCTGACGAGGGCGCGGCACATCCGCTTGATATCATGGTTTTCTAATCCCGACACAAGGAGCCAGACCATGTCAGACGGATTCGCTCGCCGCGATTTTCTGAAAACCTCGGCCGTTGCCGCCGCCTTGGGCGCACCCGCCCTCCTGCGAAGCCAGAGCCCCAACGAGAAACTGAACATCGGCTGGATCGGTGTAGGCACTCGCGGGTACGCGGGCTTGGACTGGCTGAACAAGGCCGAAGCCGGAAAGGTCGCCGTCACTGCCATCTGTGACACGTATACCGGCTATATCGCTCGCGCCAAGGACCGCATCCAGACCATCTACGGCATCACTCCCAAAACCTACAACGACTATCGCGATTTGCTAGCCGACAAATCCATCGACGCCGTTTTCATCATGACGCCGGAGCACCTGCACCACGACATGACGATCGCCGCTCTGCGGGCAGGCAAGAATGTATACATCGAGAAACCTCTGGCGCACACCATCGAAGAGGGCTTCGACATCGTCAACGAGTGGAAGAAGTCGGGCAAGATCGTGCAGGTAGGAACGCAAAACCGAAGCTCGTCACTTTATAAGAAGGCCAAGGAGATGGTCGAGCAGGGCATGATCGGCGACATTCACTACGTGCGCGCCTTCTGGTACCGGAACTCGCCGCCCAATGATCCGGCGTGGCGATATGTTATCCCGCCCGAAGCTAACCCGCAGAACACCGACTGGCCGAAATTCCTCGGGCCGGCTCCCAAGCGGGAGTGGGACCCGCAGCGTTATTTCCAATGGCGGTTGTACTGGGATTATTCCGGCGGAATTTCGACGGATCTGTTGGTACACCAGACCGACATTGTGAATTTCGTGCTGAGCAAGACCGTGCCGCAATCGTGCATGGCGTCCGGCGGCATCTACCGCTGGAGCGACAAGACCGACGATCGTGACGTGCCGGACACGTTGAGCGCCATCTACGAATACCCCGACCGGTTCCATATCAACTACAGTTGCTATTTCGGCAACGTGCATTACGGCTATGGCGAGCAATTCTGCGGCAACGAAGGCACCATCGAGGTACTGAACCGCCAGGACCTGCACTTCTACCCGGAGAAATATCGCAACGCCGACACTCGGATTACTTCACGCGCTGAAGTGCATTTAAACGGCATGAAGGACTTCAACGAAACGGATGGCGCCATCAATCACTTCAAGAACTTTATCGAGGCGGTGCGTGGCAACGGAACGGTAATCGCTCCGCCAACCGTCGGCCAGCAAGCCGCGATCTCCGGTCACATGGCCACGCTCTCGTTCAAGCACCAGAAGAAAGTCATCTGGGACGACAAGAGCGACAAATACCAGTTCGTATAGCGGGCAGGCGCGCCCGGCTGGCATTCTGTTACCATCAGGCTCTATGTCTGCCGCCGTGTCTAAAGCTCGTCTGATTCCCGCCGCTATTCTCGCGATTTTCGTCTACGGCATGATCGCCTCGGTCGCCGGCACCATTGCCCACGAAATCTCGGGCCGGTTCGCGCTCTCGCCGGAGCAGATCGGCAACGTTTTTCTGGCACAGGCCATCGGGCTGATCATCGCCTCCGTATCGGTGGGACCATTACTCGACAACAAGGGCAAGAAGACCGGGCTGTTATTGGGCCTCTCGCTCATCGTGTTGGCGCTGTTTGCCATTCCGAACTCTACGAGCTATTACATGATCGGGATGTTCATGCTTTTGCTGGGATTGGGAGGCGGTATCATCGTCACTGCGGCTAACGCTCTGGTCAGCGATATCAGCGATGAGCGTCGCGCTTCGGTTCTCAATCTGCTGAACCTCTTCTTCGGTTTGGGCGGCCTCGCGACGCCATTCATCGGCGCCAATATCTTCCACGGCAATTCGATCGCTCTCTGTTACCTTATTGCGGGGTTGACAGCCGCGACTCTGGTTCTTCACATTCTGACGCCCATGCCGCCACCCACTGGCGAGCGCGGGTTCAAGTTCTCGGAGGCCGGCGCTCTTTTGGGCCGTCCGCAGCTCTTCTTGCTTTCACTGTTGCTGTTTCTTTATGTGTCGTGTGAAGTCGGCGTGTGGAACTGGTTGACCAAGCATCTGATCGCGCAGGGAATTCCCGAGAGAACCGCGCTCAACATTCTCTCGCTCGGATTTGCACTCGGTCTCCTGATTGGCCGCGTGGTTGTCTCGCGAATTTTGATTAAAGTGCCAGCCGTCACGGTAACCCTGGCCGCGGCGATTCTAATGACCATCACTACATACGGCATGTTGCAAACCACCGATGCTGGCATCGCGGCGGTTTTAGTGTTTTTCGCCGGCTTGGCTATGGCTCCGGTGTTTCCGACTACGCTGGCTATGGTGGGTGACGCCTTCCCCCGCATGACGGCCACCGCCATGGGAATCGCGATTACTTCAGGATGGATCGGCCTCGCGGTCAGTTCCAGTGTCATCGGCAGCATCGCCGGCACGGATCCCACCCGCATCAAAATCGCACTGTTGGTGCTGCCCGTCTGCTCGGCGGCCATGGTTCTTGTGAATCTGGCGTTGCGCCCGATGCTCAAGGTGAAGCAACAGGTGGCAGCTTAACGGGACAGGCGGATCACAGCGCGCGGACCTTGCGCACTGCGCCGGCAGTCTCGGACTTCGCGGGCTTGCGCAGCGGTGGTGCAGTAAACCTCCGCACCTGATCGGTGACACATACCAGGAACATCGGCTGTCGCGCGTTCTTCAGCACATCGATGATGCGCTCGGGGCTCTCCTCGAGGAAAATGGATTTGCCGTCGGTGAGCAGGTGGATTTCAGATTCGCTGGCAATGGAGTCACTCAGCCGCTTGCTCATTTCCTTCTGCAGGTACTTCAGAACCCGGCGGATCTTTTGCAGGGAGAACCCTTTTCGGCGCAGTTCGGCGATGACGGAAATTTCTACCACCTCTTCGGGTGCATAGACCCGCTTGTGCCCGTCCTGCCGCGGCGAAACGACTTTGCGCTCGTCCCACCATTGCAACTGGCGCAGGCTCACTCCGGAGATTCTGGCAACCTCGTTGCTTGTGTAGCGCTGCTCGCTGGGTAGAATCACAGGCCGGGTTTTTCTTGTTTTGAACATTTCGCCAAAATCGCGCTTCGGCATTCTAGCGCTACTCCGGATTGTACTGGAGAGTTCGGGCATGTCAACCGTTCTTTCTCCAAATTTTGCAGGAGCCCGGTGTGCGCAAGCGGGCCGATGGAGAGTATATCACGGCATCGAGCTTTGCTGATCCGTCACAACTGCCACATTTGCACCCCACCGTCACCCGACCTGTAACGGCTGCATTCGATCTCCGCACCCCAGCACTTCCGGTGCCCATCTCAGGGCAAGCTGAACAGCTCTTGACACGCCGTGGCGGGTGGTCTCGCCGGCCCGGAATGCGGGGCCACCGTGTTACCATATGACATATCCTTTTGATCCCTTCTGAGGTTTTTTGTGGCCGGTAGAATCACGCGAAAAGAGCTGAAGTCTGACAAGTTCGCTCTCGAAGTCGAACAGACGGTAGATTTCGTCACCGAACATCGGCGGGAGCTGACGCTCTACGGCTCGATCGCAGCCGCCGTCGCTCTGGTCGCCGTAGGCATTTATTTCTATATGGGCCACGAGCACACCGTCCGCGAGAACGCGCTGGGAGAAGCCATTCAGATGCAGGAAGCGCCAGTCGGCCCTTCGGCTCCCGGCGCCAGGCTAAGCTTCCCAACCGAGGATGCCAAGCGCAGCGTGGTCACAAAGGCATTTACTGAGATTTCAGCTAAGTATCCCGGTTCCAGCGAGGGCGCCATTGCGAAATATTACCTGGGCGCGATTGCGGTCGACCAAGGAAAGATGGCGGATGCCGAAAAATTGTTTCAGGAAGCCGCTAACGCGGGCGACAAGAACTACGGACCGTTGGCACGCTATTCTCTGGCCGAGGTTTATTTCGCGGAGGGCAGGCCTGCGGACTCGGAAAAGATCCTGCGCGACCTGATGCAACATCCCTCGATTTTTGTCTCGAAGGAGCAAGCCACTATCGCTTTGGCCAGGGGCATCTCCTCAACCAAGCCGGACGAAGCCCGCAAGCTGCTCGATCCGCTCCGTACCGCGAGCGGCTCGGTGGGCCAGGCCGCCGTCGCCGCCCTGAGTGACCTGACGGCGCCGAAGTAGGTCCGCCGCACGTGCTACAGCGCCTTCGCTTCCCGGTAGAGCGCAGCGCCGGCCGCCGTTATCCTGAACCGGAGCACCCTTACCGCAATGTCTTCCAGCGAGATCGCGACCGCATCATTCATGCGCGCGCCTTTCGCCGCCTGGAGGCCAAGACCCAGGTCTTCACGCCGGGATTGTCCGATCACTTCCGTAACCGGCTAACGCACACCATAGAGGTTTCGCAGATTGCGCGGACCGCGGCCTCGGTTCTCGGCCTTGATGAAGATCTCACAGAGACACTGGCCCTGGTACATGACATCGGCCATCCGCCTTTCGCGCACGCCGGTGAAGAGGAACTGAACCGCCAGATGAACCGGTATGGCGACCATTTCGATCACAATATTCACGCTCTGCGCATCGTCGAGAAGTTCGAGCAGCGCTATGCGCGATTCCCCGGATTGAACCTGACGTTCGAGGTCCGCGAAGGCATGGCCAAACACTCCCGTGATTTTGCTCCGGGCGAAATTCCGGAGTTGGACGAGTATTTGCCGGGGAAGCGGCCCCCCCTCGAGGCGCAGCTCATTGATCTCAGCGATGAGATTGCGTACAACACCGCGGACCTGGACGATGGTTTCGCGGCGCACCTTTTTGCGGCCGAGCAGGTGGCCGCGGAAGTGCCGCGTTACGCCGAGATTTACGAAACCATTGAGACTCAATTCCCCGGGGCGACACCGCGAGAAAGATTCTACGAAGCCCTTCGACAGTTGATCGATGCCCTGGTTTCCGGCCTGATCGAAGGCACGGTCGAGCGCGCCCGCCAGTCAGGCGCCGGCACCGCCGGCGAAGTGCGAGACTGCCCCTATCGCCTCGCGGCATTTACCAGTTCTCCCGCTGCCTCAAGCCGCGAGTTGAAGACCTTCCTGCACCGCCACGTGTATTCTTCGCCGGCGCTCGATAACGAACGGCGCCGCTCCACCGCCATGATGGCCGAGCTTTTCGACTTCTTTCTGGCGCACCCGGACCGGCTCCCCGATCCCTATCGCGAGAGCGCCGGTAGCGAAGCGCCGCACCGGATAGTCTGTGACTACATAGCCGGGATGACCGATGCATTCTTTCGCCGCACGTACGAACAGATGCTGATGGCTAATCCTCCACACGCGTAACGTTCGATACCTCGGCCAGGCGCACGCCATAGACTCTTAGAATCTGGCGGCAGATTTCCGCCCCAAGCTTCCGCGGATTTTCTTCTTCGTCGTGCTCGATTTCGACCTTGATGAATAAATTGGTGACGGCCACCTTGCCCCCCACCCTCTATACTAAGAAAATGTCCTGCGCGATTTGCCATGTTCGCCGCCCCAAGCGGTTCTGTCCCGGCGTCCGCGGTGACATATGCACCACGTGCTGCGGCACCGAGCGGGAAGTCACCGTGGATTGCCCGCTGGATTGCGTTTACCTCTGCGAAGCCCACCGGCACGAGAAGATCGCGCCCACCGATCCGCATGATTTTCCTCATCAGGACATCCGCGTCACCGAGGATTTTTTGCGCGACCACGAGCAGTTGCTGTTGTTCCTGGCGCGAACTCTCGTGGAGGCGGCGCTGGCTACTCCAGGCGCCGTTGATTTCGACGTGCGTGAGACCCTGGACGCGCTGGTCCGCACTTACCGCACGCTCCAAAGTGGCGTCTATTACGAGACGCGCCCCGCCAATCCTCTCGCCGCCAACATGTGCCACGCGGTGCAGGCGGGTGTTGAAGAATTCCGCAAACAGGAACCGGAACGCACCGGCATGATCCGCACGCGCGATAGCGATATTCTGGCTATGTTCGTTTTTCTCCAGCGCCTCGAGTTGGACAACAACAACGGGCGCAAGCGCGGCCGCGCCTACCTCGATTTCTTGCGAGGGTTCTTTCCCGAAGGGGCCGGTGAGCCCGCCCAGGCCGGCTCCCTCATTCTGCCCTAACGTCAGACTTCCAAGGGAATACGGAATTTCGAAGCTATGGCGCGGATGCGATCGACTGACTTTCGATAATCGTTCGCAAGCGTCTTGCTCATCCCCAAATCGAGCCCGAGGTAGCCCAAGTAATTCATGGTCTTGAGCGTGCGGAAAAATTCCTGCCAGTCGATCGAACCGTCGCCGATGGGGAGATGATCCGAGTTGACCGGATCGTTGTCGGAGATATGAATGTTCGCAAATTTTCCCTGAAGCTTGGTCAAAGCGAGGACGACGTTTTCGCGCTGCGCGGAGAAGTGCCCGGTATCGAAATTCGCCTGGAAATTGGGACAGTCGACGTGCTCGATGAGTCGTAAGAGCGAATCTACCGAACAGATCACCTCGCCCACCCGCGGCTCCATGATAACGGTCTTCCCGTAGCCGGCCGCGATGGCGGCGCACTCTCGGCACGAAGCGACCAGCGCCTCCCAAACGCGCTGCCACTGGAAACCAACCGGGATGCGCACGCGGGTCTGGTTGACGAATTTGTAGCCGGTCTTGCCGCCCAATTGATAAGGCCTCGCGCTGGTATAGCGCACCGGAGGCGCATAGCTTGCCAGGTGCAGAGTTTCGGAACCGAAGAATGCGGCGAGTTCCGCCCCCATGCGAAAGCGGTCGGTGGCCTCCCTACGCCGCTCCGGTTGGAGCGAGACCAGAGCGGGATCGACCACGCAGAAATTGTGAACGTGCAAACCGCAATCTTCGAGCGCCGCGGCCACCAACTTGCGATGCGCATACATCGAGCGCAGGTGCGCCGCTCCAAGGCCCTCCATCTCTAGAAAACGGAATCCCAGCTTCTGGATTTTGGGCAACGCACGGAGCACGTCACGCACCGTGTGCGGATAGCCGTACTGAAAGATCACGTAGAGGTAAGTGATACTGATGCGCATGAGACCTGGATAGGCGAAGCCTCATTCTGCCCGACGGACCAGTGTACGCGCAAGTAGGAGAGTCGCCGAAGCGCTAGGCCGGCTTCGCGAAAGTGATGCGCAGGCGCCAGTTCTTGATCTTGACCAGATTGGCGAAGGTCAGCTTGAGCGGCTCGTGAGAGCGAGGGGCCGCGGTCGAGTCCACGGCGTCACCGTCCACGAAATCTGTCGCTCGTTCCGGCGCAAGTTGAGGCTGTAATTCAACCGTCGAGGAGAGTGCCGGAGCGTCGCCCGAACGGGCCGAAGAAAGTTCCAGGGTGGGCGGCATCATCACCGGCAAATTGCCTTGACCGCGAATCGGCCGGTCAACAGGCACTGAACTCAAGGCCATCTCAGGCGCGACTGCAAGTGAAGAGCCGAGGCCGGCGCCAGCAGGCGCCGGATCCGAATACAGCTCACCCCAATATGGTTCCATCTCATCGTCGGCATGCTGCTGATCATCGCCTTGCAGCAATTCGGACCCCGGCGAAAATGCAGGAATTCGCGCCTCATGCGCTGGCGCGATTTCGCTACATGGAACAGGCGTGCTTTGAAGCTGCTCGCAGAACAGCGTGAGTGGAGCATACTCGCCGGCGGAAGTCGGAGCCAAAGCGGTCGTACCGGCGGACACGGGGAAGGATGGCAATTGCGGCGATAAGTCGTGAACCGACGGCGCAGGTTCGAGAGTCTCAAACACACCCTCGGAGGGCGCGATGAGATCGGCCGGCCGCTCTTCGAATTCGAGCACCGCGCTCCAGGCGATCTCGCTATTTGGGATCTCAACTTCCTGCGAAACGGTCAATAATTCGGGCTGATGTCCGTCTCTCCCCGCCTCGTGATCCAGTGGGAGAACCCGGATGGGCTGAAAGCCGGCAGTACGGGGGTCCGGCGCCGATGCGGTACGAGCAGGTTCTGCAGTTTTTTCGACGGGCTCTCGGAGATCGCCAAAGCCGGTCAGCGCCTTTCGGAATGATGAGGAATACTTCTCCCGGTGCTCCCGACAACAAAAGTCTTCGTCAAAAAAGCCGCGAAAAGGCTTTAGATCCGCATCACAATAGAGACACTGCACGGCAGGCTTCTCACTCCAGGAAGCTGCCTCATTATAACCTGAAAAATCACGGTAATTTGGCGAAAAAGGCACCGAAATTGGTATTAATCCTGTGGACTAATTTCAATGGAAAGCAGGGCATAACTATCTGAAGGTAACAAATGAAGACTTGAACGAAGCCGCTGGCGCGGCGGCCGACCGACCATTTCTGGACGCTAGCGGGTAGGGTTATCACAGGAGATTCCTGTGATGACACTCATAGAGCGGATGCGAGAAGAGCTCGTACGCCGCAACTACGCAGCTACGACCATCCACTCGTACCTGAAAGCTATAGAGCATTTCCGAAGCCACGTTGATACGCCGATCGACGAGATCGGTCCCGATGACCTTCGAAGTTACCACGCGTACCTGCTCGGAACCCGGAAACTGGCCGTCAACACCGTTGTTCTGAACATTTGCGCTCTCCGCTTTCTCTACATCAAGGTGCTGAAGCGGCGAGACATGAAGGAGGATCTGCCGTATCCAAAACAGCGCCTGCGGCTGCCGGTGATCCTCAGCCCGGATGAAGTCGCCCTGTTGATCGGCGCGGCGCGCAACCTCTACCACCGCACCATATTGATGACCCTCTACTCGACCGGCCTGCGGCGCGCTGAGTTGTGCCGTCTCAAGGTCGCCGACGTTGACAGCAAGCGCATGATGCTGCGCGTGGTACAAGGCAAGGGCGGCATCGATCGGGAAGTTCCCCTGAGTAAGAAGCTGCTTGGCGCGCTGCGCGCGTACTACCGCTGGATGCGGCCCCAGACCTACCTGTTCCCCGGCACGGTGAATCACTCGCGCGCAGACAAACCGATCACTGAAAAGATTGTCTGGCAAGCTGTGCACGAAGCCACCATTCGAGCTGGCATAAAGAAGCGAGTGACGCCCCACACGCTTCGCCACTGCTTTGCCACCCACCTTCTCGAATCCGGCGCCGACTTGAGAAGCATCCAGATGATGCTCGGCCATTCGGATCTGGAGGCAACCACCGTTTACCTGCATCTCTCACGGCGTCACCTGCAAGCCGCGGCAAATCCTCTCGAAAAGATCGTCATTCCGACTCCGGCCAACCTCGCGCTTTCCCGGAGGTTGCGGAAACCGCAATGAGACGGCCTGCCGTGGAGGTGGCCGATCTACTCCACAAGCAAGGCGGCCGTTTCGTAGACAAGAGCCCCTGGTTAAACTTCCAGCAACTGAGTGTATTGCGGGCCATCACCCGCTGTCGCACGGCAGCGCTGGGAGGACATATTGATCAGTGCTCCCAATGCGGTCATCAGGCCATCTCTTATAATTCCTGCCGGAACCGGCACTGCCCGAAGTGTCAGGCACAAGCTCGCCAACGCTGGCTCGCCGCGCGCGAAAGGGAACTCCTCGAAGTTCCGTACTTCCACGTAGTATTCACCTTGCCTCATGAGTTAAATCCTCTATGCCTGCGCAACGCCCGGATTCTGTACGACCTGCTTTTCCGGGCCAGCGCGGACACCATGCTCGAAGTGGCGGCCAATCCCAAGCGGCTGGGTGCGCAGATCGGTTTCATCAGCATTCTGCACACGTGGGGGCAAAACCTACTCTTGCATCCTCATGTGCACTGCGTGGTCCCGGCAGGCGGACTCGCCCCAGACCACGAGCGGTGGATTCATCCGAAGTACGCTTTCTTTTTGCCGGTGAGCGTGCTCAGCTCCGTTTTTCGAGCCAAGTTCATTGACCGATTGCGCAAAGCATTCCGGGAGGGAAAGCTCGTCTTCTCCGGTTCGATCGCTCAGCTCGCAAACCCAAAGCGATTTGCCGCTTTTGTCCGTTCACTTTTCAAGCAACGGTGGGTCGTATATGCGAAGTCGGCATTCGGCGCTCCAACCCTGGTGCTCCGCTATCTTGGCCGTTATACCCACCGCGTCGCCATCAGCAATCACCGCTTACTGGCCTTTGACGGAGAGCGCGTTACCTTTCGTTGGAAAGATTACGTGCATGGCAACAAGCAGAAGAAGATGACTCTGGAAGCGACGGAGTTCCTCCGCCGCTTTACCCAGCACATTCTGCCGCGGGGTTTCGTCCGAATCCGTCAGTTCGGATTCCTCACGAACACCCGACGATCCACCCTGCTGGCGCTCGCCCGAAAGCTTCTCGACACAACGCCGAAGCCGGCCGTAGCTTGTCCTACCGCCGCTGCCAACGATTCCACCTGGCAGTGCCCTCACTGCAATGGCGAAATGAGCATCGGACCGAATCTCTCCGCCCGCCAACTGGCTTCCCGTTGCAGGCCTCTCGACAGCTCGTAAATCACGGCAAATCCCGTGGTCCAGCCACGCGCTCCTCGGGCGCGAACGCGGTTGTGTGCCCGCGTTCGGCCGGGACGCTCTACGTCACTGCGATCCTCTCATGCCGACCATCACCGGCTCGCCCCAGCGTCCGCAGAGGTTTCGAAAGCGGCCGTCCGCGCCTCGCTCGCTACGTAATTATCCGTGTGAACAGTACTAAAAATCGAAAGACCAAGCTAGCGGCTCCATAGCGCGGACCGCCGCGCCAGCGGCTTCCTTCAAGTCGTCCCTATCGAAAGTGCCGCGGCCGAACCTTGTTCCGTTCCGTTCTGCGAGGGATCGCCAGCCGCGGCACTCCCGATAGGGCGCTAACGACTTACCAGGACTTTTTCCGTGGAGGGCGTTTACGTGATCTACTGGCGGTGAGAATGGCATCGATCCAATCCTCCTCGGAACGACTTCCGCATCACGGGACGCACATCCCAGATTATTACTCGTTCGCTCTACGCCAGGTGTTTCCAGCGGGCACGGGCGCGGGTAGCCTGAGGATGTGGGCCTGTTAAATTCATACTGGCCGCCGATTCCCAGCCTCAGAGCGTCTTGAGAAATCCGATGAGCGCTTTGCGATCCTCGTCTGGCAGGTCCAGTCCAAAACGGTGACCCTTTACTGCGAAGGTTCTCGCGCCATAGGGCTTGAAGCCGGTGGGTACATAATCTTCTTGCTCGCGGTTTGGATCGAACCAATCTTCGAGCGTTGCGCACCACCCGTCGTGACCAAACATGCTTCGGTACCACACACCCCTGAGGGAAGGCACTTTGTAGTAGCCGGTGCCACGGCGAGTCCTCATAGTGAGGCCGGGATCCGTTTCAACCGAAACTGGAAAGATTTCGAGATCTTTGCTTGCGTCCGCGGGCACGTGAAAGCCCTCCGCAGGTGTGAGCTTATTGCTCGTATAGAGCGGCGGCACGTGGCAAGTTGCGCAGCCCTGACTTGCGAAGATTTTCTGGCCGCGCGCCGCAAGCGAATCAAATGGATTCGGGTTTGCCGGTGGCTGTAGAGAATACAGGTATAGTGCCAAGGCGTAAAGTTGCTCGTCGCTATAACGGCCTCCAACGACGATGGGATCAGCAGGATCAATCCGCGTTGTTGCGGAAACGAATTCGTCTGGAACGAAACCGTCATAGCTCGCGAGGCCGTCCGCCCCTTGGTTGAAAGCTGCGTATCTCATGAGGTCAGCGATCGAACGCTGCTTCTGCAGGCCTGTGTGATCCAGATAGTGCCGATCTTTTGTGCCAATCAGGTCTGGGACCTGGACCGGATAAAACAGGTTTGAGCGATGCCGCGCCATCACCTCTGCTGGCATCCCTCCATGCGCGGCCACCAGTTCGTTAAACGATAGAGCATCTATTGGCTTCAGCGGATCAGGTGTGACCCATGGGGCCGCAAAAAGGGCTTGGTCAAGCCGGCGAAGGAACGCTTCTTTCTTTGAAAGCTGGTCAGACGTAATGGAGGGATTCCGGGAACCCCAAGCCTTGCTCTTCTCGAACGGAAAATTGCCTTGCGCCCCTTTTAGGACCCTGCCATTAGGCATGATCCTCGTATGACATAATCCACAAGCAAAGTCGCCCAAATCGACAGCGCCCTTCTTGCGGACCACGTACCGCACATAAGGCAGCGTCCCATCCCTGCTGATCGGCGCGCCAGTTTTCTCGTACCAATTCATGTCGCGGATGTCTTCGAGAGCAATAACCCGGTGCGTCGTGTAGTAGATCGGGGTATCGAAAATCATCTCACCGGCCCGGATCCAGTCGCTTTCCGTCTTCAGCGGAGGCTGGTGATCGCCGTCCCAAACCACTTGAGGTTCCTGCTCCTTTAGCCATGCCATGTAACCGGCCGGTTCGCGGCCCGGCGCATAGACGGGATAACTCTTATAGATGGGCCGGACGGGTATCTTGTAGTAATAGTCTGACGAGATATGCTTTGGCGAGCCCACCGGATTCGCCAGGGGCACCTCAACAGTCGCGATAGCCTGGTCATCCCAAACGCGTGGGACGGAGGCGTGAAATACCGGCTGCGACCACATCGTCCCGCCGGCAATGACAGCGAATGGCAACAGGCACTTGCATATCGATGAACTCATGGTCCCTGATTGTTGCGGCGTCTTGCTTTCACTCGCAATGGAGGCGATATGGAGAATGCTGTACTTCGTGTGTATTTGCGTGTAGGCAGCTTAACGTACTGAGCCTCTT
>Ga0070732_10001349_pt1 | contig 13473 bp, 8 predicted proteins | sample Coa_R1_5_FD_66449 | JGI IMG/M metagenome (GOLD analysis project Ga0070732, IMG submission 66449) | Surface soil microbial communities from Centralia Pennsylvania, which are recovering from an underground coalmine fire - Coalmine... | ecosystem: Environmental > Terrestrial > Soil > Unclassified ...
ATCGCCCAGAGGATGATCAGGATCACAGGATTCGCCGTGAAGCTTATCTGCGAAAAAAAGATCAGCCGTAGGATCGTGACCTCAAGAACAATCAGCCAAACACCACGAGTCATCAGCAACCGCGACAGCTCGACTTTTGAGTGATGCCCGCGGGTCATCCAGAAGTATGCGCCGAGGCCAGCTGTGAGGATGAAGACTGGCGCGCAAAAATGCGTGATCCAGCGAGTAAAAAAGATAGCAGGAGTCGTGCGCGTCAGGTCTGTAGGCAAGAACTGCTGCGCACTTCGGGCCACGTAGTCGCGAATGTGATCGATCGCCATCAACATCATGATGGCCCCACGCAGAGCGTCGACCGACTGAATGCGAGACGTCGGCACAGACTGGGCGGACATCGCGGAAGCAGCCATAGTTTTGCAATTTTATTCTTTATGCCAGCAAGCGGCTGCCGATTCTTGGAAAGAACCGCCTCCTGCTTGGAGCGTGAATTTGTGTTTTCGTGATGTGACCGGCAGTTCTGCTCTTTGCAGCGGGCCGCTGTCGGATTACCATAGATGACATCGTTCACAACTTCCCCGGAGATTATCTGACCATGGGTCCACACAGCTTTCGTAGCAGTGCGTCGTCGGCTGGACGTTTAGTCCTTACCCTGTTCCTTGCAAGTTTTAGCTTCGTCGCTGTTCATGCGCAGACCAAGCCGGAGCGGCAGTCGAAGGCTGCCAGAGCGGCCCAGCCCGGGCAGAACACCGCGTCTCCAGAGAGCGCGACTGCATCCCCGAAAACCGGTGACAGCGATAAGGATGAGTCCAAGCCCGAGGAGAAGGCCTTCAAGGGGATGAAGTACCGGCTGGTTGGCCCATTCCGCGGTGGGCGGTCGCTGACGGCAGCGGGCATTCCGGGCGATCCCACGACGTATTACTTTGGCGCGACCGGTGGAGGAGTCTGGAAGTCGACGGATGCCGCGATGACCTGGTCGTCTGTATTCGACAAAGAGGGAACATCGGCGATTGGCAGCATCGCGGTTGCGAACTCGAATCACAACGTCGTCTATGTGGGGACCGGGGAGGCCTGCATTCGCGGCAACATCTCGCACGGTGACGGAGTCTACAAGACTCTAGATGGCGGAAAGACCTGGAAGAACGTCGGATTGCGCGACTCCCGGGCGATCGGCAAGGTCATCATCAATCCCACGAATCCCGACATTGCCTTCGTGGCGGCGCTGGGACATCCCTTTGGTCCGAACCCGGAGCGCGGTATTTTTCGCACAATGGATGGAGGAAAGACCTGGGAGAAAGTTCTCTACAAGGACGAGAATACCGGTGGAATCGACGTTGCTTTCGATCCGCATAATCCCAACATTCTCTTTGCTGCGTTGTGGCAGGCGCGGCGTACCTCGTGGAGCATGGCCAGCGGTGGTCCCGGCAGCGGCATCTACCGCTCCAACGACGGCGGCGCGACCTGGAAGCATCTGGAAGAGCATGGGCTTCCCAAAGGACCGTACGGCAAGATCGGAGTGGCGGTGGCAGCGAATTCCGACCGCGTGTATGCGCTGATCGAGGCCCATAATCCCGACGGTGGCCTGTATCGGTCTGACGATGGCGGCGAGTCGTGGCAGTTGATAAACCCCAGCCATAGCCTGTGGCAACGGCCGTGGTACTACATGCACGTGATTGCCGATCCGCGCGATGAGAACGTGCTCTACATCATGGACGTGGATGCTTACAAGTCGACTGACGGCGGACATCTCTTCAATAAAGTGCACGTTCCGCACGGTGACAATCATGGATTGTGGATTGATCCGGCGAACACCAAGCGCATGATTGCTTCGAACGACGGTGGAGTCACCGTCACACTCGATGGCGGAAAGAACTGGACACCACAGGACAATCAGCCGACCGCGCAGTTCTATCACGTCACGACCGACACGGCGACTCCCTATCGCGTTTATGGGCCGCAGCAGGATTCCGGAACCGTGGCCATTACCAGCCGGAGCGACGAGGGATCCATCAGCCGCACCGATTGGTATGACGTGGGCGGCGGCGAGGCGGGGTATATCGCGCCCTACCCGCTTGATCCGAATGTCGTTTACGCCGCCGATTACCAGGGAAACATCACGCGCTACGACCGGCACATCGGGCAAGTCAAGTCGATCACCGAGCAGCCCGAACTCTCGGACGCTCACGGTGCCGCCAATCTTGAACACCGATTCCAGTGGACTGCCCCGGTCATGATTTCTCTGCACGATCCGGAAACGCTCTATCACGCGGGCGAAGTCCTATTCAAGACGACCGATGGCGGAGTGCACTGGCAGGCGATCAGCCCCGACCTGACGCGCAACGACAAGAGCAAGCAGAAGGTATCGGGCGGCGATATCACGCTCGATGACTCCGGGACTGAGTACTACGACACCATCTTCGCACTGGCGGAGTCACCTCTGAAGAAGGGCCTGCTGTGGGTGGGAACCGACGATGGCCTGATCCAGCTTACGCAGGACGAAGGCAAGACCTGGACGAACGTCACCCCCAAGGACATGCCGGAGTGGAGCCGCATCAGCCAGATTGATGCGTCGGCGCTTGATGCGGGGACTGCGTATGTGGCCGTTGATCGGCATCAATTCGACGACTTGAAGCCGTACATCTACAAGACGAGCGATTACGGCAAGACTTGGACTAAGCTGGGGAATGGGATTCCGGAGACGACATTCGTCAGGGTAGTGCGGGAAGATCCCAAGAAGAAGGGCCTGCTTTACGCTGGGACTGAGACCGGGATTTTCGTATCGTTCAACGATGGAGCGAACTGGCGTCCGTTCAAGCTGAATCTGCCGACGACGCCGGTCCACGACCTCGTGGTCAAGAATGACGATCTTGTCGTTGCGACGCACGGGCGGGCGTTCTGGATTTTGGATGATCTGAGCCCATTGCGGCAATACAGCGATGAAGTCACAGGGAGAGATGCATTCTTGTACAAGCCGGCGACTGCTTACCGCATGCAGGCTGGGGCGGGAGGAGAGCGGCATCCGTCGAAGAAGACGGGACAGAATCCTCCCGCCGGAGCGGTGATCTACTACTTTCTCAAGGATGCTCCCAAGAAAGATGCGGAGGCCAAGATCGAGATTCTGGATGCATCCGGCAAAGTGGTCCGCAAGTACTCCAGCACGGAATATGAACCGCTGGAGGAGCCTCTCGATCCCGACGACAAGAAGCCGGAGAAACAGCTGAAGCCGGACGCGGGGCTGAACCGCTTCGTCTGGGATCTTCGATATGAAGAAGCGCACCGGGTACCCGGGTATTACCTCTGGGAGTACGGAGCCGGCGCTCGGGGTCCAGTGGCTGTCCCGGGTCACTACCAGGTGCGGCTGACTGTAGGCGGCCAGAGCCAGACGGCGGACCTTGATCTGAGGCTTGATCCGCGGGTGAAGGTCAGCCAAACGGACCTGGAAGCGCAGTTTAACCTTCTGATGGAGACGCGCGATGAGCTGAGCCGCGTGTACGACGCGGTCAACCAGATTCAGGATGTGCGCGGACAGTTGTCGGGGTTGAAGCGGCGCCTGCCCGAAAATGCCGGCGCGAAGTCTATCGTCGCCGCAGCTGACGATCTGGAAAAGAAGCTGGTCGCGGTTCGGGATGGGATTCTGAACCTGGATATCAGCGCCAACGAGGACTCGCTCGCCTATCCGCCCCAACTGGACGCCAAGCTGGCTTTCCTGGCTATGGACGCGGGTTCTGCCGACTCAGCGCCGACCGAGGCCGAACAGCGACAACTGGAGAGGCTGAAACGGCAAAGCGGGGAATTGCTGGCAAAGTGGGAGGACCTGCAGCGGAGGGATCTGGCAGCGTTTCAAAAGATGACGGCGGAGGGCAGTTTGTCGACGGTTATGGTGCCGCCGGCAGGGAGAGCCGCCGAGGAGCCTGTCGCCGCGCACTGAATAGCGGTGTTAGATCTGGGGGTTAGGTTGTTAGGCCGGGCTCCCGAATCACGGCCCGGGCCCTTCAAGACCCAAGACCCAAGACCTAAAAACCTAGAGTCATTCAAGAAATTGTGCTGTCCTCTTGCAATATCATCCTGAGCCGCAAAAGCCGCGGCTCAGGATGACATTGTTATGGTTACACCAAACAGAAGAGCTCTAGGCTCTAATATCGCGGCTGTGAAAAAGCTGCTGCCCGGGCAGCATTACCATTCTGGATTACTCCTATTACTTCCGTGCCACGCTCTAGCACCGTTGTGCCCTGTTGCTTCCTCCAGCGCGTTGGTATTGTGCCGATAGAGTTGGTGAGGTTCCTCCCCTTGAGGTGAACGAATCAGCCGGAGTGGGGAGGCATGTTATGCGAATGATGCATCTGTGCTATGCGGCGATAGGCTTTGCGGTGGCCCGTTGGATCTTCCGGCGGCAAGCATTGCCAGTCGTAGACCCGGTTACCCGTTTTAGGTCACAGGGCCTTCTGTAGACAGTTCTCGAAAAGCTCGGGCGCGCGCACCCGTTGCGCCTCCATTTCGTCCTACGCGCGCCCCACGCTTCCACCCTTGGTACTGTTACCAACGTTTGCCGGTATCATCCCTGTTTCATCCCTCGCCCATACAATTGCTGAAGGAACTCTCTTCAGGGATCGCGATCCCTCAGGGACTGGTCCGTTCGCGTCATGTTTCGGCCTTCCGGAATTCGGCTGCTTTTTCTGATCGTTCTCCTGGCGCCTCTCGGGGCGAACCCGGCGGCAGCGCAGGACGATCCTGACCAGATGCCTTTGGGAGATGTTGCCCGCAGCCTTCGCAAGAAGGCTCCTCCTGCGAAGCCTGTCATTGATGACGATAATCTGCCCCAAGTCATGCAGCAGGCCGACAGACACGATGACGCCGGCTCAGGGTTCCGGTTCCTGATGTCGCGCGATAGCCAGGGTTTTCAAATGTCTGCGCCTGACGTGACCTGTAGCCTTGCGTTCACCGCGAACGTGAAATCCCTGCTCTCCGGCCAATATGACCAAATGGATCTTCCACCCACAGAAATGGCGAAGATCGAAGGCAAGGCGGTGGTGGAAGGGGATGCGTTAACCGTGCCAGTATTCAACGGCACGCAATGGCATTTGAGCGAGCTCGCAATCGCATTTACGGTGGTCAAGAAGGCGAGAACGGGCGTTGTGCCTTGGAACCAGGAAGGCGCGAGTTCCGCTTCTGCGGATGTCACGTCGTCATTGACACGGGAGATAGGAGCCGACGCTTTCCAGCAGGTTCGTCCCGAGAAGAGGCCAGACGTCGCCGTAATCTACCGGATGCGGGCCGCTGCGCTGCCGTGGTCCAACGCGGTCTTTAGCGCACCACTGAATTTGGAACTTGATCCCGGGGAAGAATGGCACTGGGCCATCGTGCAGGCCAAGGGCTATCCGCCGGAGACATACGTCAGCAGCGTAAAACCGCTCGTGACGGAACCTGCAAGGAGGGAGTCTACTCCGTCCGCTGTTTCCGTAAAGGCTGGCGAAGCCAAGAACGCAAGCGCGATCTCAGAAGAACCTCATCAATAGCCGCTTCACGGCATGTCGCCGTTTTTCGGCACCTTTAAATTTGCGATCATGGAGGAGCGAGAAGCGGAGTTCATTTGGGAAACTTGGTGGATTTCCGGGTACCCCTCCCCTCCCGGTCTACTGGGATCATGCACTTAGCAAAGAATCTCGAAGTAATCTATGGGGCTCAATAGCTTAGCGGTAAAATCTTGAGCCGCAAGGACTCAGATTCTGTTGGTTGATTTGCGCTACACCGCTTTCGCCATGGCTATGATCTACTCTCGCGATATCGCGCGCAACGAGCGAGATCACGTCGGGCTGTAATTCTGCAGCCTTCTGAAGCACTGATGCGACAGCGCCTTCTGTAAGTTGGCTTTCCAAGGTTAACGCTGCCTGAACTGCCCCACTCAAGCCAAAACCGGGCTTGAGTGGGCCACCGACCGACCTCTCCTCGGTTTACTTTGTGTCTGCCTTCAATACCACCGTGTTGCGCTCATCGCTCGCAATCTGGCGATAGAACTTTTTCAATTCGTCGGCCTTGGCAATTGGCACGCTGAGTTCTTTTTGCTCGAAAGTTCGACTGTATCGAATTAGCTTGTTGCTCACTTCGGTTTTTGAGTGATAGCTGGCGAAGGTGTAATCGGCGTCCACGGGCGGAGGAAGATCGTCGACAACATAACCGTCGGGAATCGCAATTTCAAATACATCGCTGTCCCGAGCTGGGCCGTCGAACTCAATCGGAAAGATTCTTGGTTCCTTGGTCTCCAAAATACTCAGGCCTTTATTTCCCAGTACGCGCGGTCGTACCAGGAGCAGATTGCCCGCGTTTTTGGCGTAGTTTTGGGCCTCGAACGTGTAGTTCCAACCGAAAGGATGGTCTGTCTGCTGAAGATTCGAAACGCTGGCATGAGTGATCCGAAAGCCGGAAAGGGAATTGGAAAGCAGAGTCTCGATAGGCTTGATTCGATCGGTATTATTGGTTACAGTGAGCAAGCGATACCTCTCGGCACGGGCTCGATCGCCCAACCTGGTTTCCTCCACCTCACCCTTCAGCGTTCCGTCCGGAGCGAGGCTCAGCTTGGCAGTTCGCTGAATACTGTTCATGGTCGATGGTTGCTGGGGCAACTCGATCAATTCGCCACCATCGGGCGTCACCAGAAGTCCATAGTTGGCTTGGAGTGCGCCCCGGATCTGCCCGAGCGGCGTAATCTCATCGGTCGGATCGAAGAAGAGCAACTTGCCGAGCTTTGGATGTTGCACGGTCGCAATCAGCGACGCATCAGACACACCGTCAGGAATGCGAATGGCGTCGATCACATGATTGAACCCATGATAGGCGGGTGTGTCCGGATTGATCGCGCCACGCTCGGTGTAGATTGCGACGTGATATGCGTCGATTCCGATCTCGTGCAGCATCGATCGCAATAAAGTCGCCTTGTCCTTGCAGTCGCCATAACGTTTCGTAAATACCTCTGCGGCCGGGTGCGGTTGCCAGCCGCCGATTCCAAGTTCGATAGCAACGTAACGAACATCACGCTGCACAAACCGGGCGAGCACCTGCATCTTCTCCAGTGAGTTGGGCTTCGAGGCCGTTAGATCGGCGACTTGCTGCTTGATTTGTGGCGAGGCGTCCAGACGGGTGCTCACGAGATTCGAATACCACTTTCCCATTGCTTTCCAGTCTGCAAATCCGTTCAGGGCGGTGCCGCCAGGCGGAAAGAGAGACACGATCATCTGGCCACGAACGCCGTCGAAGGGCGGCATCATGGGTTCGCGCCGCAAGGCCTTCACATCGCTGATGGTCCACTGCCACTGATTTGTGCCTGCCTGTGTGGGTTTGACCTCGGCGTGATTGACCCAGGAAGCTTTGTACTCCCAACTTGACGGGAGTTGGAGAGTGTAGTGACTTTCCCGCACTGGCTCGGAGGACTGAAACTCCCACGCGTCCTGCAGGAAGTAAGGCTCGTCCTCGACTTCGTACTCGTACCCTACGATGTTGCCCGGGTCTGGCGCAGGAATGTGCAGAACTCTTGCCTTTACGTCCTGCACTAACTCAATCCCTGCAATCATGGGAGGAGACGCTTCAAGCGCATCTTTGTCTTTCACCTCATAATCTTTGCCTTGCGCAGGGATGCACCAGCCGTGGAGGCTCCTAACTTTCCGGTGGGAGTTGAGATAGACCCAGACAGTGCCTCGCTCGCGGCCCTCCGGCCTCAGAATCTTGTACGCTTCCCGAACCTGAGTTTTGATCTTGTCGACGGAGAGCACGGTGACGTTGGTCTCCGAGTACAAAACGATGGCGTCAGTCTTTTCGTTGTGTTCAGGTAACTGAACATTGGCCAGATTGTGCATCCATGACGGGGCATCGCCCGCCCGGGCGTGCGAGGTCAGGATTGCCGCCAGTCCAACGATTAAGAACAGGCGCGAACTAATTGCTAGCCGACGCAGCGGCCGGCTGAAGCACAATTTGTCCTTCATCTCCGCTCCTCACAGTCTGAAAGAAATTGCGAAGTGCTGGATAGTACTTCTGCTCCAGCAGCAAAACGTCGAAAGTTAACTTGCGGGACACATGCAGCACGCCCTGACTGTTGTCTACCGTCATGTTATAGACCACGATGTGACCATCCGCGGTCGCCGGTTTCGGAAGGCTGCTGACCTGCCATCCCGAGGGGAGTGCAATGCTGACGTCGTCAGATTTTTCGTAGGGATATTCAAAATAAATAGGATGAACCCGATGCTCCTGTTCAAACAGCTTCTTCTCGTACGCAGTAAACACGCCGGCGGGCAGCATGGTTCGCTTTCCCGCGTTCGAGGCCCAGCCGGGAATCTTGATCTCGAACTCCGCGACCAAAGGAGGTTCGGAGTGGCTCCAATCCGGCTGGTTGGTCAGTTGTGCCTCTGAGGCGCCCGCGATCTGTCCTTTGATCGTGTCTTCCAGAAATTTCTTGCGCGCAACCTCGTCTGCGTTGCGGTTTTCGAGGCGATAGTACATCGCGGCAAGTCCGGTGTATGTCACCGTGAGCTTTCCTTCCAGGTCACCGCTGTCCGAGAGCGTTAGTGTTGCTGCGCGCTTGATTTGAGACTCAGAACTTGCCGGCAACGTGGTGGTGATCCATGTGCCGCCGTCTTTGTCCAGCTTCAACCCTCTGACTCCGGTTTCAGACCATGTAAGCAAGCCATACGGAGTGAAAGCCCCTCCGGGATCGAAATAGAGGTCCTTGCCGTTGAGTTTGACTAAAACTACATTGGCATCGAGATCCTGACTTTCCATCAGACCGGGCTGGAAAAAATACTGGCGCCGATCAGCGACCCAACAACCATAAGCCTCCAACCCAGCTGCGCGGGCGAGCGCGAGAAAAAGCCAGGTAAGCTGCTGGCCATTACCGTAACCTCGCTTCCAGATATCCGCGACATTTTCGTTCACTTTTTCCTTGTCGCGTTTTTCCTCCTGCTGGGTCTTGCGGATTTCATACGAGGTGTTGCGGACCTGTTGCACCCGGTCGTAGATCTTGTGCAGCTTGGTTTCTGGCGAATCGGCCGGGCCAACGATCTGGGCCACCGCTTGTTCCATCGCCTTTTGCTTGCCGATGAAACTCTCCAGCAAGTCGTTCCGCTTCTTGCCTATTCGCTTCCAGAATAGATCGGGATCGCGGTCTGCCGTTTCGGTCTCATAGATGAAGTCGACCCTCGATTTCAATTCATTCGGCGGCGGCATGTAGTCTTCGGTTTGGAACGCCCCGATGTCCTTCGCATCCATGCGAATAACTCTTTGCGGGTCTTCTTTAGGCTGGCTGCCGGGCGGCAGGTTGTGCCAGCTCCAGCGCAGGTGTACCGGATAGTAGCGGCCGATGAATGGCTTAAGCGAAAAACGCGCGTCCTTGGTGTAAATGGACTCGCTCAGGATCCAGTGAGAGGAGTAGGCGTGCTGAAGATCGAGCGTGTAGCTGTATTCGATGATGCATCCCGGTTCGACGGCAGGAAGGGTGAATGTTTTTGCGAGAACCTTGAGTCCACGCGCTTTGACTAGAGATTTGTCGAAAACGTTACCGTCGAATAGCACGATCGAACCGTCAGGCTTTATCGTCCGTGCTCGAATGTGGATCACATCATCGATACCCTTGACGAAGGGAATCTCGATGTCCGCATATTTTCGGCCTTCTTCGGTGAAAATCTTGATTCGGTAGTAGTTGTCCTCGTGTATGGTTCCGCTGCGGCTGTCGTCTCGATCGACTTCGCGGAACAGAATGATGGCGGGAGCCCCGGGAGCCTTAGGTTCGCTGGTCATCTTCAACTCTTCCTGAGACACCGGCTGGAAATCCACGGACCAGACCCTCGACAAGGGACTAATCAGATACACAAGGATGGCAAAGGAGAGAAGCTTTGAGCCCCAACGAGTGGACATGACAATTTTCACCTGTGGCGTTCCGATTCGCTGCAGAATCCGCCAGCCTGAAGAGGGAAGGGGGGCCAGGGTAGCTCTGCAGTGCTTGCTCAACGGCCAAGCAAGCACTCGACTTATGGGTCGAGACAATACATTTAGACCGTGGACCTGTCAAGACTTTCAGAGGGAGATGCGAACATAGAACCGGCTTGCTGTCTATGGCCACAATCACACAAAAATCCGATGCTTCCGCGGTGACTTCCCGGGCAACCTGGCGCCGGATGGGGGTGCCTCTTGGGGTTCTTGCTAAGGCTGTATTCACAAGCGTGCTAGACTAAAAAGCATCCCAAGAACCTGGGGCCATCCATGAAATTCGGCGTCATTATCTTTCCCGGTTCCAACTGCGATCACGATGCCTACTGGACCATCCAGCACGTTGCTAAGCAGCCGGTAACGTTCCTCTGGCATGAGTCCCACGATCTGGAGAATTGCGATGCCGTCATCGTCCCGGGGGGCTTCGCCTTTGGGGACTACTTGCGGACAGGAGCCATCGCCAAGTTTTCGCCGGTCATGGAATCGGTGCGCAGATTTGCGGACTCGGGTGGACTGGTTCTTGGCATCTGCAATGGCTTCCAGATCCTTTGCGAATCGGGGTTGCTGCCGGGCGCGCTCATGCGCAATGTCGGATTGAAGTATGTTTGCAAGCCTGTCCAGGTGCGCGTCGAGAATGCCGACACTCCGTTCACCAATACCTGCAGCAGCGGGGAAGTGCTGACCATTCCTATCGGACATATGGAAGGAAACTACTTCTGCGACCAGGACACCCTGGAGAAACTCCAGGACGAGAATCGAATCGTGTTTCGGTACTCCGAACCCTCGGGGGAGACTACGCCCTCGGCCAATCCCAATGGGTCGCTCGACAATATCGCCGGAATTTCCAGCCCTGGTCGAAACGTGCTTGGCATGATGCCTCATCCGGAGCGCTCGGCAGAGCCGGAATTGGGTGGGGTCGACGGGGTCAAGATCTTCCAATCAATGGTCGGCGCCCTCGTTTCGCGATAATCCCACGCTGGCAAAATTTTTCTTGGTAATCAACAGCCTTTCGGTATATCGTCGTCGCTTCTTCCCCTGAAGGCCCCGGAACTTACTTTTCGGCAAGTACACGCAGGGAGGCGTGTCTTCGATGACACCAAAGCAAATCCTGGATTCCTTTTCCGAAACCCTAATGCGAGATGAGCGCATCCTCAGCGCACAAGAGCGCGCGTTGATTGCGAACTTGTTGCAACACGCCAAGACGGCGGCAGGCGCCAACCCCGAGACGCATGAGGCAGTGAGAGCGGTCATAGCAGCAGCCATCGGCGAGACCGTGGCGCAGCGCGCCTTCTCAGTGCTTGGCGGCAGCATCGTCGAACGAATCATCGAGAGCAGTTCGGTGCCCACAGGCGAGGCTGCTGGAAACCTATCCCCTGATAGACCGCTAAGCACACTAGGCACGCCGACGCCGCCGGGGCCGCAACCGGAACACCCTGGGGTGAAGGCGCCGCGGAAAGAACCGCAGCCCCCGAGTCATAAGCCGGCCCATCGTCCGCTGCGTGACACTCCTTCGCCTTCGCCGCAACCCCAACACCCGGGTAGTCCTATGACTGTCCCGAGTCCCCCGACCGCACCCTCGCAGCCCCAGCATCCCGGAGGTTCCATCACCCGGAAGGTGGTTACTGGAAGCGGTCTTGCGGCGGCGGAACGTCCCGAAGAGCTACGGGCGAACTGCGTTGTCCTCGATGAATTCCTCTCACCGCAGGAACTGGATGCACTGACTCGCTTCACCCTGGAACATGAGTCCGATTTTCAGCAGAGCGAAATCTACTCGCCCAGCGTGCAGAAGGGTGTAATCAACGATGACTTCCGGCGCTCTCTGGTGTTGATGGAGTTGCACGAACAGCAGGACATTATACTGACGCGGATCAAGTCGGTATTGCCGCAAGTGTTAGAGAAACTCGGGATGGAGGAGTTCACCATCGCGGATGTGGAAGCTCAGATTACGGCCAGCAACGACGGCGATTTCTTCCACTGCCATGACGACAATGGAAGCGAGGGAGTTGCGTCGCGGCACCTCACATTTGTGTACTTCTTCCACCGGGAGCCGCGTCAATTTGAAGGTGGGGAACTTCGCATTCACGACGCCCATTTGCAGGAGGCCGGTTACGTCAGCGATGGGAGCTACCAGACGATCGTTCCTCAGCAGAATCAGATCGTCTTTTTTCCATGCGAACTGTTGCATGAAATCACTCCGGTGCAGTGTGCGTCTCAACTATTCGCCGACAGCCGGTTCACGTTAAACGGATGGCTTCGTCGATAAACAAATCGGCCTGGCTGGATTGGATGGCGGGACTTATGGGAGGAGGGTCGCGGCAGACGTGCGCCGCGACGTTCCCTCCGGACCGCTTCTACTGTCCGCTGGACGAGTTGCCCGTGCACCTGGTGCCGCGACCGGCATTGGCGGTAAAGTCCCAGGATGCCGGTCGCAACCTTATCTTGAATCCGGAGTGCAGGCTCTGTGTCGGAGAAGAGTTGCCGGAGGAGCTTGCATCGCACAAGGAACTGCAGTCGGCGTTCGCACTGCAAGGAACCGTCGCGTGGCTACGCAGCGCGACTACCGGTTCTCTCGTCCCGTTCTGGTTGGGACCGAAACTGGAGTCCGAGGTGCGGCAGCTGCGAATTGACCAGCCGATTCCAGAATCTGTGCCGGCATGGGCGCGATCTACTCTGGAGAGCGCCGGAATCCTGGTTGCCGCGGATTCTATCGCTCAACGACGTACGAAGAAAGAAGAGGCGCTGGGAAAGGTTGCCGAGTTATTTCGTAAGAAGGGCTACGCACCTCTGCGTGGCCTGATTCATCCCTTTCACATTGCTGCTCTGCGTCGCTACTATCGCTACCGGATTCGTACCGGGGCGATTGCGCTTGGGGATGGCCAGAGCTCACGCCGCTACGCTGCCTACAACGATCCGGTGGCGCGGTTCTTTCATCAACAGATCGCGATCCCCTTGAGTGCCGTTGCGGGAGAACCGGTCAAGCCCTCTTACGTTTATCTCGCCTCGTACCTAAGCGGAGCGGAACTGAAAAAGCACATCGATCGGGAGCAATGCGAATTCAGCATCACCTTGTGCCTGGACTTTTCGCCTGAGCCCGACCTTGCCACTCCGTGGCCTATCCGCCTGGAAACTCCCACGGGTACCGTGATCGTTTACCAGGCACTAGGGGACGGTTTGGCCTATCGCGGAACGCGCTTGCCGCATTACCGTTCGAAGCTCGGCAACGGTCAAACATCCACTTCAATTTTCTTTCATTACGTGGCCACGGATTTTGCAGGATTGTTGGACTGAGTGAATCGTAAGAGAACGTTCTCAAGCTCGGCGCGTTGATCTCAGGGCTGAAGCCCGGTTAGAAGAAGTCTTATCGCAGCGCTAAAACAGCTTGCGGAAGAACTCGTTTATATGCGGAAAGCGTCCCGCAGCGGCTAAAGCCGGATTGATTTTGTGGAAGTTACGGCGCGGCCTGAAGCCACCCCTTTCAAAACGGGTTTACAAATTGCATTTTTCCGAAAGCTG
>Ga0070732_10001350_pt1 | contig 13472 bp, 6 predicted proteins | sample Coa_R1_5_FD_66449 | JGI IMG/M metagenome (GOLD analysis project Ga0070732, IMG submission 66449) | Surface soil microbial communities from Centralia Pennsylvania, which are recovering from an underground coalmine fire - Coalmine... | ecosystem: Environmental > Terrestrial > Soil > Unclassified ...
ACAAGGGCACGCTGTTTCTCGACGAAGTGGGCGACATTCCGCTCGAGCTTCAACCCAAATTGCTGCGCGTCCTTCAGGAGCAGGAATTCGAGCGCCTTGGCGGCACGCGCACGCAACGCGTGGACGTGCGCGTCGTCGCCGCCACCAACGTCGATCTTTCGAAACTCGTTGCGCAGCGCGCCTTCCGCAACGACCTCTATTATCGCTTGAATGTTTTCCCCATCCAGATTCCCGCGCTTCGCGAACGCGCCGAAGACATTCCGTTACTCGTGCGCTACTTCGTGCAGCGGTTCAGCCGCAGCTTGAACAAAGCCGTCGCGTACATTCCCGCGGACGTCATGGATGCGCTGGTTCGCTACTCGTGGCCCGGCAACGTGCGCGAACTCGAAAATCTCATCGAGCGTGCCGTGCTTCTTTCTCCTGGCAAAGAGCTGCGCGTTCCGCTTTCCGAACTCAAAGACGCATTGGGCTCCGCCCCCGCGGGCACAGGCACCGATCCTTCTTCCCTTTTTTCCTCGTTAGCTTCGCCAGCTTCCTTAACCGCTTCGATCTCAACCCTCGAGGAAGCCGAGCGCCAGCACATTTTGCGGGCGCTCAAGCAAACGGAGTGGCGCATCGCCGGCCCCAAAGGCGCCGCCAACGTGCTCGGCATGAAACGTACCACGCTACAAGCCCGCATGCGCAAACTTGGCATCCGCCGGCCCGTCTAATAGATCCTTATCGCCGTCAAGAATGCGGCAGGAAAGGGGAAACCATGGCGACAACAGCGAGCGCGGGTTTCTTGAAAACGAAGTTAGTGGGCCGCCAGGAAGTGGCCGAGCGAACCATGGCTTTTCGACTCGAAAAGCCTTCTGGGTGGACCTTCAAAGCCGGTCAATCCATTGACCTGACGCTTCTGGATCCTCCCGAAACAGATGCCGAGGGCAACACGCGCGCTCTGACGATTGCCAGCGCGCCTTCTGAAGAGAACTTGATGGTTGCCACCCGCCTTCGCGATAGCGCTTTCAAGCGCATGCTGCAGGCCGTCCCGCTGGGAACCGAACTCAAGATCGAAGGTCCGTTCGGGAACTTGCTGCTTCACAACAAAGCAGAACGCCCGGCGGTCTTTTTGGCCGGGGGCATCGGCATAACGCCGGCTCGCAGCATTGCGGTGCATGCGGCCCGGGAGAAACTGCCACATCGAATCTTCGTCTTCTATGCCAATCGCAGGCCAGAGGACGCAGCATTCCTGGCGGAACTCGAGGGGCTTCAAAAAGAAAATCCGCGTTTCAAATTGATTGCGACGATGACAGGCATGGCGAAATCAGCCCGCAAATGGGACGGGGAAGCCAATCACATTGACAAGAAAATGCTGGCGAAGCATCTCAGCGACCCTCTATCGCCCGTCTACTATGTCACCGGGCCACCGGCGATGGTCGCGGCCATGCGGCTCATGCTGAACGACGCGGGCGTGAATGATGACGACATTCGAAGCGAGGAATTTTCCGGTTACTAAGACGCGCATCGCCTATCCCAAGGAGCCGCCGACTTGCTGGGGTTACGGGCAGGCGGCGCCCTTGTCCAACTCCTGCAACCGTTTGATGGCGGCGGTGTTGCGTTTTTCGGAGGCCACCAGCAGCAGGACGCGTGCTTGCTGGCAATTTTGCGGAACGCCGTTTCCCTTGATGTAGAGTTCCGCAAGCTCGACCGCTGCTTTGCTGTTTCCCGCTTGTACGGCTGACCACAACTGTGTCGGATTCGTGCCAGACTTTTTGCTTGTGCTCGAATCGCCGTTCGATTGCGGCTGAGAAGCTCCTGCAGGCGGTTTCGGAATTTTGGCCACTACCGCTTTCAGAATGTCTGGCCGATAGGCGTTCACCGGCTCCTTTCTGGCAGTAAGGCTTGGCGTCGTCCCTTTCTTCAGGGGGATGTTTCTTGGGGGAATGGGATCGGAGAAGATTCCTGCAACCGGGTAGGTTGGTTTGGCCTGGGTGGCCGCGGCGGGAGTGGAGAGGGTCGCTTGGACCGCTTCATTGTTACTAGTTCTCAAGCTCGGCGGGTCTATAGCAGCTTTCGTGTCGGCCTGCGCGCGGGAATTCCAGAACTTCATCACAGGTATCATTACGGCGGCAGAAAGGCCTATTCCGAGAATCACTCCGCAAAGAAGTTGCCGCTTCTTCGCCGAGAGATACCGTTGAAGAGGAACCAGCTCCACCAACGACTCGATTCCCCTGAACGAGAGTGATGGGAACTTGGAATCTGCCAATGCACCAGCTTTCGTGAAACCGCTTTCCATGGAAAACATCGAGCGGTAGGAGCCACCTTTGGGCAGCTCGCTTTCTAACGCTAGTGGTTGCGCGACTGCCAGTGCCGGCTGCCGCGCGACGGCTGCCGCCATTGGCGGCGGAGTGACTGCAAGAGCGGGTTGCGGCGTGAGTGCCGACGCTGGTGCCACAACTCTCAAATCTGCCGAAGGCTTTGGTTCGGCAATCTTTGCTGCAAAGGAGGCAATTGGCCGGTGGGCGCGCGCTTTCGATACGAACTTCGCCACTCGGTCGAGCTCGGTCGTTTTCATCGCGCCAGGCTCGTTCATCCTTGGCTGCATCCTCAGCACATGCCCGCCCGACGCCACAAGCTGGGCGGCAAAGCATTCCTCTTCTTCCGGAATCTCTTCGTCCACCACCTCGATCTCTTCCGGAACCTCGGGCGGAATCTCTTCCGTGCGCAGCCGCGACAGCCATTTCTTGATTTGTTCGCGGCCGGCCTGGGAGATTTGTGTAAACCTCAAGCCACCGACGGTTCTCGAGATGTCCGTCCACGCAACTTCTCCCATGGCTTCGATCTTGTCCTGGAGATTGAAGGAAAACCAGAAGTAAACGGGCAGGTTTCGAGGGACAGGCATGACCGACCTGAAACTCAGCCCGCCCTCGGAGATATTCAGGACTTTCCCCACTTCATCGCGTTCAATTTGGATAACGGTCAGTTCGTCGGGCGCTTTCCGTAAAAATCGACGGCGATCTTGATCCATAGGTTCATCTCACAGGGCACTCTGAGATTTTTCTTCGGAGCTCTTTTGGAGAGCTGGGAGGTTAAAAAAGTTCCGAACTAGCAGCCCGGGCGGGTGAGAGGCTCAGCTAGGAGCCTGCTATTCTACCTATTGTTAGACATTTGGCAACCGAAAAGGGTTGGTCGGGGGGCAGAAAATTTCGGCTGTTTCGGGCATGATTGCGGCTAACTCCAGACTATGACTTTCTCTTTTTTTTCGTACTTCCGGACGCATCTTAGTGCCCAAATTCCATCACTTTGCATCAAATTTCCCGCAACTAAACTTCAGTTATCGGGTTCAAGCTCTGGAAACTTGAGAATGTCTGCTGGTCGTTGTTATTCTGGGGTCCCTCCTGGCCCAACCCAGCCTCGACAAGCCTCCGGGGTGGAAACTCATGGATGCCGAGAAGCTGCGTGTTGCTCGCGAAAAAATTACTCGTGTCTTTCGCTATCTTGAGGCACTGAACCAGCACCGCAATCCTCCCAAGCGCCAGATTCGGGAGCAGCCCTGGCACCTCTGGCTGCACGATTTGCCCACGCATCCGGCCATCCGGTTGAGTGCTGGCAAGTCGCACCCAAGCTCCTCCAAGACAAAAGCCGCGGATGGTGAAAACGAGGCAAGCCCCGCGAATGCGACGTTTTCTTTGTGCGTGCAGCGGCCGCAACTGACCCAGCCGCCCGAGCCTCCCAAAGAAATTGTTTCCTGGCTGGAACGCGGCTGGGATGATCCTTCGGACCTTGCATTGGTCGCTGAGTCCCGCGAGGAGCATCAGGGAAACGGGGAAAGCTTGGCAATTCAGTTCGCCGCGGACCCGGCGCGACTAACCGCTCTTCGCCGCTGGGCGCCTCTTCGCGACGACTGGGCCCGCATCGAGAAGCCCGCGCGCCAGGCGATGCGCCTCTTCGAGACGCTTTATTCTCTTTATGGCCGCATCGATCGCGAAGCGGAGCGCGTCGAGCTCATCCTTGGCGATGGCATCCTGAGCTGGCAGCGCGCCGAAGGCGACATCTTTCACCCCATTCTCTTGCAGCGCTTGCAGCTTCAGTTTGACGCGGCGGTTCCGGAATTTACGCTTTCTGAAGCGGAATATCCCGTTGAATTGTATTCGGCGCTCTTTCAATCCATGGCAGACGTGGACGGCCGCGCCATCGGGCGTTGCCGCGAAGAATTGGAGCAGGGCGGGTTTCATCCTATATATAACGGCGCCACTTCCAATTTCATGAAACGAATGGTCGTGCAGCTATCGCCGCGCGGCCAATTCATCGAGGAGAGCACGACGCATGGGGAACAGGCCCATCCGTCCATTGGTCGCGATGCGGTCATTTTTTTGCGTGCTCGTACACTTGGATACGCGGCGGCGATTGAAGGAATCCTCGCGGACGTTCGTACGCGCGAAGACCTTCCCTGGTCTCTCTTGAATATTGTTGGAGAAGAATCACCGGTTCCGGACGCAGAGCCAGTGGAATCGGAATCTTTGGAAAACATCGCACCGGAAAGTGGCGTGGACGTGCTCCTCAGCAAGCCCGCGAATCCCGAGCAGATTCGCATCGCCAAGCAGCTCGAAGAGCACGGAGGCGTGCTGGTCCAAGGCCCTCCCGGCACAGGCAAGACGCACACCATCGGAAACCTCATCGGCCATTTGCTGGCGCAGGGAAAGAGCGTTTTGGTCACCAGCCACACGACCAAAGCCCTTCGCATGGTCCGCCATCACATCGTTCCGGAACTGCGGCCGTTGTGCGTCAGCGTTCTTGAAAGCGATTTGGAAAGCCGTAAACAGTTGGAAAGTGCAGTCGGCTCTATCGCGGAAAGGCTTTCCCGTGCCGACGCGCGTGCTTTGGAATTGGAAGGGAAGAAGTTCGATACTCAGCGCCACGACTTGCTGAAGAAATTGGAAGAGCTGCGCAATCAACTCTCGGAAGCGCGCACGGATGAATATCGCGAAGTCACGCTCGGCGAAAAACATTGGTCGCCCGCCGATGCCGCGCGCAAAGTCGCGCAAGAAAAGGAATTTTACGGCTGGGTTCCCGGACCAGTCGCCGCGGTTGCGCCTTTGCCGCTTTCACCCGGCGAACTAACCGACCTTTACCGCACCAATGTTTCTCTCTCCGCCGAAGACGAAGCAGCGCTCAGCGGCTCGCTTCCCGAAATGCAGGATCTGCCGCGTCCCGAAGATTTCGATTCTTCCGTCAGCGAACGCAACCGTTTGCGCATGGAGGATTTGGATTTTCGTTCCGATCTGTGGCAATCGGGCGCTGCGCAGGGCACGACGGAAGAATTCGAGGCGTTGGTTGCGAATCTAGCGCAGGCGGTCGAGCCGCTCTCTGGAAACGATAAGTGGAAACTCGCGGCCGTCTATGCCGGGAAATACGGCGGCGCGCATCGCCAGCCCTGGGAGCAGTTGGTCACGCTCGTTCGCAAGGTTCATCAGGAAGCAGCCAACGCTCAAGAAACTCTGGTGAAGTACGGCCCACAGCTTCCCGAAGTCGGCGATTCTGAAGAACTGCAGCGCATCGCCACAGAGATCCTCGGCCACCTCGAACAGGGCGGCAAACTCGGCTCCTTCGTGCTGCTCACGCACAAAGCCTGGAACCAATTCATCGATACGGCAAAAGTGAATCGCTCTCGCCCGCGCACGCTCGAGCACTTTCGCGCCTTGCACACGCTGGCGCGCCTGCAAAATCTGCGTCGGGAGCTTTCCGCGCGTTGGGACCGGCAGATGGCGCCGCTTGGCGCTCCGCCTTCCACGCAAATGGGCGAGGAAATTGAAAAAACGCTCATGCAGTATTGCGACTCGATTGAAGATTGCCTGAACTGGCACGAATGCACCTGGCTTCCGCTCCAGCAGCAACTTGCGGACCTCGGTTTTCGCTGGGAAAAGTTTCTTGCCGAGCAGCCAGCGGTCATGGGAGCTGAAGGCGAATTGCTCCGGCTTGGTGCAGCCGTCTCAAACGCACTCCAGCCCATTCTCCACTCGCGCTATCAAAAGCTTCGTCTTCAGCAACTCGAAGATGAATTTCGCGAACTGAAAAGCCATCACAAACTCGCCTCGCGCAATTCGCGCGCTTCCAAAATTCTTGTCCATTTGCAAAAAGCGATTCACGAAGAGGATTGCGGTGCCTATCGCGATGCTTACGATCAGCTTCTCGAACTGAAGAGCCGCCAGGCCGACCTCGATCTCCGTCGCTCGCTGCTCAGCAAATTGGAAAGCGCCGCGCCCGCGTGGGCTGCCGCCATTCGCAATCGCTGCGGTCTTCACGGCAAAGGCGAACCGCCGCGCGATCCGGCAGCCGCCTGGATTTGGCGCCAACTCAACGACGAACTCGATCGCCGCGCTGAGGCTTCGCTAGAAGGGCTGCAATCGAAAATCGAAAAACTGCGCGAAAGCCTCCGCCGCGTAACCGTCGACCTCATCGACCGCCGCGCTTGGTCCTGCCAGGCGCGCCGTACTTCCCCGCGGCAACGTCAGGCTTTAGTCGGCTGGCTTGACACCATTCGCCGGATTGGCAAGGGCCACGGCATCCGCGTCTCGCTTCTGCGCGCGGAAGCAGCAAGAAAAATGACGGAGTGCCGCAGCGCGGTTCCTGTTTGGGTCATGCCGCTCTCGCGCGTCGTTGAGAATTTTGACCCGCGCCTCACGCGCTTTGATGTGGTCATCATTGACGAAGCCAGCCAAAGCGACGTGATGGCTCTCGTTGCGCTGTACCTTGGCAAAACGGTCCTCGTCGTCGGCGACCACGAACAGGTCAGTCCTTCCGCCGTTGGCCAGGACCTCGGTATCATCCAAAACCTCATCTTCCAGTATTTGCCGGGCATCCCCAATTCCGATCTGTACGACGGGCAAATCTCCATCTACGACCTCGCGCGGCAGTCCTTTGGCGGGACGACTTGCCTCGTCGAACACTTCCGCTGCGTTCCTGAAATCATTCAGTTCAGCAACATGATTTCCTATGATTGGCGTATCAAGCCGCTGCGCGACGCCAGCCGCGTACATTTGCTGCCGCACACCGTTGCGTATCGCGTTTCGGGCTCCAGCCGCGATGGCAAAGTCAACCGTCAGGAAGCTCTTTCAACTGCCGCGCTGATCGCTGCCGCCATCGAGCAGCCCGAGTATCAGCACAACGGAGCAGGCCAGCCGCTCAGCTTCGGCGTCGTCTCTCTTGTCGGCGACGAACAAGCGCTCGAAATCGACAATCTGTTGCGCGCGCACATTTCGCCGGATCGCTACGAATTCCATCGCCTGCTTTGCGGCAACGCCGCGCAATTCCAGGGCGACGAGCGCGACGTCATCTTTATCTCTCTTGTAGATACCGCGCAGCGCGGGCCGCTTTCCATGCGCGACCAGGAACTCTTCAAGCAGCGATTCAACGTCGCCGCCAGCCGCGCCCGCGATCAAATGTGGGTGGTCCACTCTCTCAACGCGCACGAGGATCTGAAGGCCGAGGATCTTCGCCGCCTGCTCATTGAACACGCGCAGGATCCCAGCCGCCTGATGCGCGCCCTCGATGAAAAAGAAAAGCGCAGCCAGTCTTCCTTCGAACGCGAAGTGATGAAGCACTTGCAGTCCGCAGGCTACAGCGTCGCGCCGCAATGGAAAGTGGGCTCGTTCCGCATTGATTTCGTCGTGGAAAGAAACGGGAAGCGCCTCGCAATCGAGTGCGACGGCGACCGTTATCACCCGCTCGAACGCCTTCAGGAGGATATGGACCGCCAGTCCGTCCTCGAGCGCATGGGCTGGATTTTCACGCGCATCCGCAGCACGGAATTTTTCCGCAATCCCGAGCGCGCGATGAAACCAGTCATCGAGAAACTTCAATCGCTGGACATTTTCCCCCTTGATGCAAAACTTGACGCGAAACCTCGCGCAGCGCGCAAGAATGCGGCGACGCCGGCACCAACCCCGCCGCCCCAAGGCACGCCACCAAAGGAATTGATTGACCGCGTCATCACGCGGGCGGAAGGGCTCCTCGCGTCTTGGACTGGTATGCAGGAAACGTCGGCCTCCCGCCGCCGCGAGTCGCGCCAGGCCATGCAGAGAGACTACGCCACGAATTAAACGGCCTTCACCCAACGTTTACTGAAAATTTAAAACGCTCGTGACTTTCGCCTTTGCTTTTCCTGCAGCTTAGGGTACAGTCCCTCAGCCAGCCCGGGGCGCGTCACATGAGAGTCCTCGATCGTGTGCTTGTACCGGCTACTGCTGTCTTTTCGTTCGCTACGACTCTTCCGAAGCGCTCGCCGTCTTCTTATTAATGAGGTGAGATGATGATGCTAGTCGGGAGAAGTGTCCTCAAGAAGTTCTGCGGACTATTCGCCGTGGCTTTGATCACTTGCGCCGGCGCCTTGTGCCAAACCAAATCAGCGAAATCAGCTCCCGTAGACCCGGGCGTGCGCGGTGGCGTGCCGGGCGCGGGCGGCCCGCTGCCGGGTCTGACTGCGGACGAAACAGCTTTCTTTCAGGATGGGCAGGGCAGGTTTGCCGAAACCGAGATGGTGCAGGGCGGCTCAAACAATGGTCTCGGGCCGCGCTTCAACTCAAACCAGTGTCTTTCTTGCCACGCGCAGCCGGCTTCCGGCGGAACGAGCCCGGCGAACAATCCTTTGCCCGACGTCGCCCACGCGAATGGGGCGAAGAACACGGTGCCTTGGTTCATCGCGGCGAATGGCCCGGTCCGCGAAGCGCGATTCAAGAAAAGCAACGGAGTTGCCGACGGCGGAGTGCACGACATTTTCGTCACCACAGGCCGCAGTGATGCTCCTGGTTGCAACATCGCTCAACCTGACTTCTCACCCGCTGGGAATCCGCTCACAGGTCAAGGGGGAAATCCGAACATCATTTTCCGAATCCCGACTCCTACGTTTGGCGCAGGGTTGATTGAGGCCATCCCCGACTCCGCCATCCTCGCCAACATCCAAGCCAATGCCACCGAAAAGAGGGCGATGGGCATTTCCGGGCACCCGAACGCGCACCTCGGCGGGAACGTGAACCGCAGCGCAAACGATGGGACCATTACCCGCTTTGGTTGGAAGGCGCAGAACAAATCCCTTCTCATGTTCTCGGGCGAAGCCTACAACGTGGAAATGGGCATCTCGAACGAGTTATTCTCTCAGGAGCGCGACGAAACTCCGGGCTGTCTTTTCACTCCCACGCCAAATGACGCCCTGAACTTTACGACCACGCCCACGGGCGCTACCAATCCAGCGGTCATCTCGGACATCGAGGCCTTTTCCAACTTTATGCGCATGCTCGCTCCGCCGACTCCCGCTCCCTCTACTGCGTCCACCGAAAAGGGCCGCGCCAGCTTTGGAGCCGTGGGTTGCATCCACTGCCACACGCCATCGCTGACGACGGGCGCAAAAATTGCCAGTGGTTCCTCGACAAGTCCGAGCGCTGCGCTCTCCAATCAAACGGTGAATCTTTTTTCTGACCTTCTCGTTCACCACATGGGCAAAGGCCTTGCTGACGGCATTACGCAAGGTGCCGCTGGTCCCGACGAATTCCGAACCGCTCCTCTCTGGGGCGTTGGACAACGCATCTTCTTCCTCCACGACGGACGCACAACAAATCTGGTTGAGGCCATCCAAGCGCATAAGGGCAAAGGTAGCGAGGCCAATCGGGTGATCGAACGCTTCAATAAGCTGAGCACCCGGGAGCAGCAGGAAATCATCGACTTCCTGCGGTCCCTGTGAGTTCTTGGATGGTCCGCACTAAACTGTTGTAGTTCCTTGGCTTAGCGGCATTCGGCAGGGCCCCTTTCGGGCCTGGGCTACTTGCCCTATCGGCCAGTATGATTGTTTGCGCAAAGGCTCTTGCGCAACCCCTTCTACTAGTTCGTTTCCCTGCTAGCCTTTACATAAGAAACGACATACCTCGCTCTGGAGAACATCCAACGTTTTCACAGCGCGGCATGTCGCCAACCTGAAGCCGGCCCAGCCACCTGCTCGCATAAAGGAGGCTCGCCGTAAGGTTTCGCCCGTGTTGGGCGAAAGGGGATTAACGTGAAAATCGCATCAGCTTTGCTCACCATGACAGGGATTCTCGGCGTGCTCGCCGGGCCTTCGCTCGGGCAGGCGCCGTCCAACTATCCGGCAGCCGCCCCCGCTAAGAGTGTCTCCCGTACCACCAAAGCGGTGAATTACCGCCGTGGCGGCCCGGTACCTAAGATCGACTTTCAAGGCACGGAACTGATGCAACAGGCCAGCGGCGAAGCACAGGTGCGAAACAAGGGCAACCGCGTCGAGATCGAAGCGAAATTCCTCGGGCTGGACGAGGCCACGAAGTTCGGCCTCGAATATCTCACTTACGTATTGTGGGCCGTCTCTCCCGAAGGCCGCGCCGTCAATCTCGGTGAAGTGGTGCTGAAGGGTGGCGCGGGCGAAGTCAAAGCCATCACCGACATGCAGACCTTTGGCATGATCGTCACCGCTGAGCCGTATTTCGCGGTCCAGCAGCCTGGCAACACCGTGGTCCTCGAAAACACTATCCCCGCCATGGCCAAGGTCGAAAGTATAGGCGCCAGCTACGAGCTAGTTGGGCGCGGCGCCTATTCGTCCTCGAACACCAAGATTGAAAACGCCATTTTCGGCATAGACCGCAAGACCCCGCTCGAGCTCTTTGAGGCGCGCAACTCCGTGCGCATCGCGCACATTGCGCTTGCGGATAGGTACGCTGCCACGACGCTTACCAAAGCCGAGCAGCAGCTCCGCGCTGCGGAAGAAGCTTACGCACGTAAGAGCGACAAGAAGGCTGTCGAAGCTGCCGCCCGCGAAGTTGTTCAAACCGCCGAAGAAGCCCGCGTCATGGCTGTGAAGCAAAAGGCCGAGGAAGATGCGCAGGCTAGAATTGCTGCCGAGAAGAAAGCTGCGGAAGATCGCGAGGCTAAAGCTCGTGCTGACGCCGTTGCCGAAGCGCAGCGCCGCTTGGAAGCCGAACAGGCCCGCAAACAAGCCGAAGCCGCGCAGGCCGAAGCCGTGCGCATGAAGCAGGAAGCGGAGAAGGCCGCCGCCGAAGCCGCGCGTCAGAAACAGGAAGCCGACCAGGCCCGCGCCGCCGCGTTAGCGCAGCAGCAAGCCGCCGAAGCCGAAGCCCAAAAAGCGGCCAGCGAAAGAGCTGCCGCGCAAGCCGCCGCGGAGCAAGCCGCTCGCGACAGAAGTGCCGCCCAGGCCGACGCCGAAAAAGCGCGCCAAGCTGCCGCCCAAGCCGAAGCGGAAAAGGCTCAGCTTCGCGCGCAGCTTCTCGCGCAATTGAATTCCATTTTGCAGACCCGAGATTCCGCACGCGGCCTCATCGTGAACATGTCCGACGTGCTCTTTGATACCGGCAGCTACACGCTCAAGCCGGGCGCGCGCGAAAAGCTGGCAAAAATCTCCGGCATCGTTCTCGCGCATCCCGGCCTCACGCTCCAAATTGAAGGCCACACTGACAGCGTCGGTGGCGACGACTTCAATCAGCAGCTTTCTGAGCGCCGTGCCGATTCCGTGCGTGATTTCCTCGCGCAAAACGGGGTGTCCGGCTCTTCCATCACCGCCCGCGGCTTTGGCAAAACGCAGCCAGTCGCTTCGAACGACACGGCCGAAGGCCGCCAGCGCAACCGCCGCGTGGAACTTGTCGTCAATGGCGACGCCATCGGCGGCACAGCGAGCGCGTCCGCCTCGGCCGCTCCCGGCTCGCAGCGCTAGCTGCGGACATCGCTTTCTTCTTGCCTTGGTCTCAGCAGGAAGTCATCCGCGCGCCTTCGCTGCGAAGCGCCGCTTTAACCGGTACTGCGGAAGTTCCAATCTGAACCTGTTATCGCTTTTCAAATTCGCGCAATCATAGGAGGCGAAACGCCTCATGCTGAAAACGTAGGACTTAGGCCCCATGCCTTAGGTACTAAATTGGTCTGACTGCGCTTACGTTGTGGCTCCCGATTTGCCCCAGCAGGTTGTGCGCAGAAGCGGACGCATCCCCAAGGAAATCCCCATCGTCCTGATCGGCTCCGATTTGAGCGGCAAAGTCTTCTCTGAAGAAACAAAAACTGTCCTCCTCAGCCTCCACGGTGCCGGCCTACTTTCTCGCCACAAGCTCTCGCCCGAACAGGAAATGGTTCTTCGCTGGCCCGAGCGCAACAAAGAAGCGGATATCCGCGTTGTCGGCCAGATCGGCGAAAACTGCGGCGTCTACACCTATGGCGTTGCCTTCCCCGATCATGTTGTGAATTTCTGGGAGATGGATTTCCCTCCGCCATCTCCCATCGAACGCGAACTCGGTCTCCTCACTCTGGTTTGTAGCGTCTGCCAATCTGTCGACAAAATCGACGATACCAGCCCGGAGGCCGACGTGTGCGCCACCAACAACGGCGTCCTCCGTTATTGCAAACGTTGCGGCAGCTCGACCATCTGGAAGATCGGTCAGCCCGGCGCGCCCACCACCGCCTCGTCCCCCGCTTTGCCCACGCCAACTCCACGGCCCAGCCCGGCGGGCGATCCGACTCACTCGCACACGCCCGCTTCCGATTATGCTAGCCCCTACTCAGCCATGTCCCCCGCGGACCTGGTCGTCGGCGCCCCGCCTGGTCCAGCGGCACCCGCCTCTTTTACTTCTTCGTATCGACCAGTGCGAGGCTCAGAATCCGCGCCACCGCCTTCAGCGTCTGCACCTGCTTCGGTGCTCACTTTGCCTGCGGCCACGGAAAAACCCACGGAGAAGTCAGCGGGGAAATCTGGCGCCCCGGGTGTCAATCGGCGCAAGTATCCGCGCATCAAGGTGAATTACATCGCACTGGTTCGCCACGCCGAGCGCGGAGAGGAGTTCGTTCAATGCGAGGACGTCTCTCGCGGAGGCTTGCGCTTCAAAAGCACAAGCAGATACATGGAGCAAACCCTGATCGAAGTGGCCGCGCCGTACAGTTCCGGCCAGCCCGCCATTTTCGTTCCCGCCAGGATTGTCTACGTGCAAGAGCTTCCGGAACAAAACCTGTTCCGCTACGGCGCGCAGTACCTTCACACCGATCGGCCGCGCGGCGCGTTCTAGCCGCTACGTTTTGCAAACCAGATCCCTCGTCGCGTTGCAGACGGCGCAACGCTCGCCTGCCTGCGCAGGCAGGCTCGGGATGATAACCAACTGGCCCACTCAGCGAAGGGCCAAGCCGCCTGCGTCAGACGAGGTCGTCGATGGTCGGGCGCGCGGCGCCTTTCCAACTGGCGTCGAATTGCTTGCGGACGAAGGCCGCGTCGTAAGCTTTTTCCTGAGACTTCAGGGCTTGCTCGAGGCCGAAAAGCGAGCGCGGGTTTCGCGGATGGATTGCCAGGTCCGCGCGGAAGGCCTCCTCGGCGCTGGCGTAGTCGCCTATTTTCAGCAGCACAGCGCCCAGCGACTCGCGCACGGGATAAAACCAGTCCTCCGGTTCGTCGTACTTCAAGCGGTCTTGCGCCGCAACCGCTGCGCGCAACTGATTCACGGTGGCGTCCA
>Ga0070732_10001351_pt1 | contig 13470 bp, 11 predicted proteins | sample Coa_R1_5_FD_66449 | JGI IMG/M metagenome (GOLD analysis project Ga0070732, IMG submission 66449) | Surface soil microbial communities from Centralia Pennsylvania, which are recovering from an underground coalmine fire - Coalmine... | ecosystem: Environmental > Terrestrial > Soil > Unclassified ...
CAACTTTGCAATAAGCGTGGCGATGTCGTCCACTGGCAAGCAGTGATCTACTTGCACATTCATCATGGCGTTCGTTGGCATTTCTGGAAAGATGGCGTCGGCGGGATCCTGAACTACTGCGATTCCACCACATGATTTGATGGCCCAAAGCCCCGAGGCGCCGTCGTCCAAAGTACCGCTAAGCACGACGCCAACCACCCGCGGCCCATACGCCCAGGCGGCCGAGCGAAACAAGGGATCCACCCCCGGCCGGTGGCGATTTTCTCGTGGTCCGCGTATGACCCGTATTTCATCCGGTTCGACTAGCAAATGCTTATCGGGCGTTGCCACATAAATGTGGCCAGGTTCAATCCTCGCGTGGTCCTCGGGAGCCAGTGCCGGCAGGGGCCCGGACTTGGTCAAGATTTGGGCTAATTGCGACGGCCACTGCGGGGGCACGTGCAAGACCACGAATATGGCCACCGGCAAATCCTTGGGAAGTCGATTCACAAAATTCCGCAAGGCTTGGACGCCCCCTGCCGAAGCGCCGATGGTGACGATATCGTGATTGGGCATGACGGCCTCGGTGTCGCCAAGAGGAAGATCGACCCCGCGGGGCAACAAAGATGAGCAACGCCTTCCGGGCGGCCAACCGAAGCCGGCCCCACGGCACGTTTCAATGAAAGATGTGCAAAAGGAATGCCGGTGCGGAGGCAAATGTGGTGAAGATGGGCCCAGGGACTTTCGTCTCTATGCTTTCTTCACTTGCTCAGCACCGATTCGAGCACTTGCCGCGTATGGCGGGCCATGGCTTCCGCGGTAAAGCGCTCGCGGACGGCGGCATTTCCGCGGCGACCCAGTTCGCAGCGGCGCTCGGCATTGATAAGTAACTCGCGCAGGCCTTCGGCCAGCGCCGCCGCGTCTTCGGGCGGCACCAGAAGGCCGCCGCCGGTCGCTTCAATCAACTCGGGAAAGGAGCCATGGTGGGGCTGCACTACGGGCACGCCGCAGGCCAGCGCTTCGAGAATGTAAAGTCCCTTCGGTTCGCGATACGGCGCGGGAACCGAGAGCACGTCGAGACTTTGCAAGAAACGGACTTTGCTAGCGCGATCGGGCGTTTCCACATACTCGAAATTGCCGGGCGGCGTTCCCTTTTCAAGCCGGTCGCGAATCTGTTGGTAATACTTGCGATTGTGGTCACCGAGCCAGCCAGTAAAGCGTAAGCGAACGGGCGGGACATTTGGCATCTGGTGCAGGAGCGCGAAGGCTTCAGCAAGAATATGCAGCCCTTTCTCCGGCGCGATACGGGCCAGGTAGCCGATCGTAAGCGGCTCGTCCCTCGCAGGGCTCGCAGACTCGCTCTGCGGCGCGACTTCCCAAGCCGCAGGGCGAGTCTGCGAGCCCTGTGGGTCAGCCTCGAAATCGCTCACGTTAATGCCAGGATAGACGACACGCATCAGCTCGCGCGGCAACTTCAAGTACTCGGCCATGAAATCTGCATAGTATTTGCACGTGGCGATGTAGCCGGCAACCGCGGAACAGTTCTCGCGAATAAGCCGAAAAGCCGGTTCTTTGAATTCGGCCGAGAGCGATTCGAGAAAGATGTCGTCGCCTTGCAGCGTGGCGACAATCGGCACACCGACTTGGGCCGAAAGCTCGGGAACAAGCCCAGACAACAGGACGTTTGTCAAAACAATGACGTCGGGATTCCATTCCTTGGCCAGCCAGTCGGCTAGCTTGGCCACCTCCTTGCGTTGCTTGCCGTGGCTGCCTTCGAGCATCGAAATCGTTAGCCGGCCCAGCTCCTCGGCCCTGATGCCGATGCCGAAAGTATTCGAGGCCCAACGCAGCAGATCGGGCCTGTCGAAAATACGATCAAGCCACCGTGGCGTGTGGCGAAAGATGCCGCTCTTCTGCTGCAAATAGACGTTAATGCCGCCGAAGAAAACGCGCTGCTGGCTCACGTCTTCTTCATCCGTGCGGATCGGTGTGTAGGTGGGAATGAGCAGCGCCTCGTCGCCGAGCGCGCCCAGCGCCGCGACGAGCGTATTGTCCTTCATGCAACTGCCGCAAAACATGCCGGCGGCGCCTGCCGTGATGTAGGCGATTTTCATGCCACCCTTTGCCGCTTGCGGCTTTGCCGGGAAAACTGTTGTGTCCTCATGCTACAATTCTACACATGCCGCCCCTAGTTCTCATCAACGCCGTTGGTCTCACGCCGCGCCTCTTGCCCCACGCGCCTCATTTGCATGCGCACGCCGGCAAGGGCTGGCTGCGACCGCTGCGCGAGGTGCTGCCGGCCGTGACTTGCACCGCCCAGGCGTCGATACTCACCGGCGTCCAGCCCCAACAGCACGGTATCGTCGGCAACGGCTGGCTCTACCGCGACACCATGGAAATCCGCTTCTGGCAGCAGTCGAATCATCTTCTTCAAGCCGAGCCGCTCTATGGAACTGCGAAAAAACGCAATCCGTCGTTTCGCTGCGCCAAGCTCTTTTGGTGGTTTAACCAGGGCGCCGACGTGGCGATCAGCGTCACACCCAAGCCGCATTACGGGATTGACGGCAATAAGGTCTTCGGCATTCACGGCACGCCGGAAGGAATGACCGAGCAACTGGAGCGCGACCTTGGGCCGTTCCCATTCTTCACATTTTGGGGACCGAAAGCCGGCCTGCCTTGCACGCAATGGATCGCAAACTGTGCAGCCAAGATTCTGTATGATCATCATCCTGATCTCACGCTCGTTTATCTTCCGCATCTGGATTACGACCCGCAGCGCTATGGGCCGGAAGGCAGCGATATGCCGCGGCTCGTGCGCGAACTCGACGAAGCGTGCCGGCTTATTCTCGATGCCGCTCAAGCGCTCGGCGCCACTGTCTGGGTCGTGAGCGAATATGGCCACGTACAGGTCAAACGGCCGGTGTATGTGAACCACGTGCTGCGTGAAACCGGCTTGCTGCAAGTAAGGCGGGGGCCTTTCGGCGAGCAATTGGATACATTCACCAGCCGGGCGTTCGCGGTTTGCGATCATCAACTGGCGCATGTCTATGTAGCCGACGCGGACGATCTGGAAAAAACCGAGGCCTTGCTTGCCGCAGTACCCGGCGTCGCGAGAGTGCTGGCCGGCGGTAAGCGCGCGGAAATCGGCTTGCTGCATCGGCGCAGCGGCGAACTGATCCTGCTTTCGGAACCGGATGCCTGGTTCGCTTATCCTTTTTGGCTCGACGACGATTGGGCTCCGGATTACGCCCGGACCGTGGCCATTCACCACAAGCCCGGGTACGATCCGTGCGAGCTGTTTTTCGATCCGCAGCGGCCAATGGTGAAGGCGCGAGCGGCGTTCCGTTTGCTGCAGAAGAAGCTCGGCTTCCGCATGAAGATGGATGTGATTCCGTTAGATACGGGCATCGTCCGCGGCAGCCACGGCTTGGCGGCGACCGCCCCTCAAGACCGGCCGCTGTTGATTGGCAATGGGCCAGCACCAGCGGAGAAATTGGCGGTGACGGATGTCCACGACCTGGTGTTGCGCGCGTTGGAGAACTAGCCCACGGATCAACACGGATTGCATATCACGGATGAACACTGATCGGAATTCTTAAATGTTTCCCATCCGTGCTCATCGGTGTTACGAAGTCCGTGTTTATCCGTGGGCTAAATTCATCTCACTTCCCGCTCCAGTGCCCAGTCGATGCCATTGCGGAGCAAGCGCCGGAACGACGCGTCGGCGAAATCATCCGGGCTGCCCAGCGATGTGTAGAAAATCCGCCCGCCCTTATAGGTATTGGTCCAAGCCACGAATTCGTTTTCCTTGCCCTCGGGCCCGATGTTGCCGCGCAACAGCGGTGTCGCCGTTTTCGCCAACGTCTTGTTCTTGTAAAGGTGCGATTTCGATTCAAATTTGGCGGGAATGTCCGTCAAGATTGGATGCTTGGCCGATTCTTCGATCGCCGTACACACCGTGGCCACGCCCTTGCCATAATGCATTTTGTAATCGCCGCCCAGGACGTCGTGGTCGAAGCCCGGCCAGCCTTCGGGCTTATCTACCAGGCAAAACGCATGGCTGGCGGTGCGAATGCCAAGCAGCGGCTTGCCCGATTCGAGATAATCGCGAACCATCTGCAACTGGTTCGGCGGTGGAATACGCCGCCGCACGCTCAGAACGAGTAAATCGGCATTCTTCAGTGCTTCGAGGCCGACGAAGCGGCTCTTTTCCTTTTCGTCAGCCAGGACAAAGGTGCAACGAATGCCGCGCGGCTCCAGTTCCTTCTTGGCAAACTCCGGCAGCGAGACTTCCGTTTTGTATTCATCCTCGCCAATCAGGAATACGACGTGTGGCTTTCTCGCTTCGCCCAGGATTTCGCTCGAATCAATCGACGGGGCGACGTAGCGTTCAATGTGTTCGATCACAAACTCGGTGCCGCGGCGGTGCGACACAAACGGCGCTTTCTTGGGGTTGTACATGGCATCGGTCAGGTCGCGGGCCAGGACGACGTTCTTGCCATTCTTCGCCATTTGCCGCAGTCCGAAGGGCCGGCCGAGCACACACATGTTCGCATGCACTCCCATAATGATCACGTTCTGAATGCCGCGCGCTTCCAGCAGGTTCCAGATTTCCTTTCCAGAATCACTCACCGCATCGCCTTCGGCGATCACGATCGCTTCGTGTTGCCGTTTCCAGGCCCGAAAGGATTTCGACGGCTCGGTATCGTCGCAGCCGCCGTCGGAATCGTCGATGGGCAATTTCGGTTCGTTCGTGATTTGACGGCACCACGCGCCGATGTCTGTGGGCAAGTTCTTTGCAAGCGGGGCCGACTGAGCCAGCTTCCGCTGCGGTGTGTCTTTGTAGAAATCCATGCACTCGCTCGGCGCGTGGATGATAAACACGCCCTTCGCGCGCGCCTTCGCCACCACTTGGTTCATCCGCGGTGCCATTTCGGCTACCCGCTGGGTGGCGCCGTTGCACCAGTGCTTGTCCCACATGTCGCAGATGACGATCGCCGTCTGCTTGGGCTGCCACGATAGTGTCTTCTCGCGCACCTCATAGCCACCGAGGTCGGCCGCGTTCGGAGCGCGATAGCGAGCGGTCAGTGTAAGCGGATCGGCCTCGAGTCCCACAGTGGAGAGGAGAAGCATCGAGACGGATACTAGAAGGAGGCGAGCGCGCATGGCAGAGTCCTCGAAAATGAGCGACGGCGGGATTTCGAGCTATGGTAAGCCGGCAGACGGGAAACGAGTAGATGCGGGAATACATCTTCGAAGGGCGTCGAAGCAATCAAAGTCTCTGGGAGAGGTCCGGATCTCCGGCGGCTCAGCGAGCCAATGTTGTTTGGCGCGCAATCATTAGGAAGTCCAAATGTTGCTGATGATGGGGTGCCGTCTGTGTATCGCAGTGTACGTTCCGGAAAGTGGAAAGTCATTGAAAAATGCATTTGATTTCACGAAAAGTCGTTTCGTTTCACGGGGGGTGACTGTCTTTCCGTGAAATGGAAACGAAATGCTTCTACTGAGCCGCTCCCATTTAACCAGAGAATCTGCATACACCCATTGGAAGCTCGTTTTCTCCTTGCCCGCTTGCCATCTGCGGTTTAGCATCTCCTTTGGAGATCATTCCCTGCTTATACTGCTTTTCCCCTTACCGACTCCCCGGATCGTGTCATGAGACGAGCGCTTATCGGTGTCGTGGCGATTTTGCTGACCTCAACACTTGCGCTGGCTGATCCGCCGGCCGGCAAGCCGGCCCATTGGGCGTTTGCGCCGCCGCAACGGCCGGCCTTGCCGAAAGTGGCAAATGCCGGCTGGGTGAAGACGCCGGTTGATGCATTCATTCTCGCTCGACTGGAAAAGGAAGGAATCACGCCGTCGCCGGAGGCCGACAAGGCGACATTGCTGCGCCGGCTTTGCCTCGACTTGCTCGGTCTGCCGCCGACGCCACAAATGCTCGACCAGTTTCTAGGCGACACCGGCTCCGATGCTTATGAGCGGCTGGTTGATAGTCTGCTGGAGTCGCCGCACTACGGCGAGCGTTGGGGGCGCTACTGGCTTGATGCCGCCCGCTATGCCGATTCCGACGGCTACGAGAAAGACACCGGCCGGCCGCATGCCTGGCGCTATCGCAATTGGGTGATCGACGCGCTCAATAAGGACATGCCATTTGATGAGTTCACAATCGAACAGCTGGCCGGGGATCTGCTTCCCAGCGCGACGTTGGAGCAAAAAATCGCCACCGGGTTTCACCGCAACACACTTACCAACAAAGAAGGCGGCGTGGACCAAGAGCAGTTCCGCGTGGAAGCGACCATAGACCGCACCAATACCACCGCTTCGGTATGGCTCGGCCTTACGATGGGCTGCTGCCAGTGCCACAACCACAAATACGATCCGTTCACGCAGCAGGAGTATTACCGGTTCTTCGCGTTCTTCAACAGCGTGAGCGAAGTGAACATGGAATTGAACCCGCTGCTGAAACAACAGCGGACCGAAATGAAAGCCCGACACGAGAAGGCGCTCGAAACGTGCAAGCAACGGCAACCGCAGGAGCTAATGAAGTGGGAAGCGAACCTGAAGCCGGCCGAACGCAAGAAGCTACCGACCCATATCGGCAAGATTCTTTCGGTCCCGGTCGCTCGACGCGATGAAGCCCAGCAAAAGGAACTGGCCGATTATTTCGCCACCATTGACCCAGCTTTGCTTGCTCTCAAAAAGCAGCAAGCCGACGAGGTCAAGAGGTTCGATGCCAACCAGCCGTTGGCGCAGACGCTGGCGGAAGGGCCGGCCCGCACGACCCATGTCTTGCAACGCGGCGACTTCTTGCGGCCGGAGGAGGAGGTGCCGCCTGGCGTGCCAGCAGTACTTGGCGCACCTTCGTCGCGAATGAAGAATCGCCTCGATTTGGCAAAGTGGATCGTCAGCTCCAATAACCCGCTGACCGCACGCGTATTTGTCAACTGGGTTTGGCACAAGCACTTTGGCCGCGGCATTGTTCCGACTCTGGAAGACTTCGGCACGCAGGGCGAAAGGCCGTCGCATCCGGAGTTATTGGATTGGGTGACGTGTGAATTTGCCGCTCACGGCTTGGCGGGCGCCGCTCAGGCTAAGCCGCAAGCGGCATGGTCCATCAAAGCGCTCCATCGACTGATCGTTTGCTCGGCAACTTACCGCCAATCGTCGAATTATCGGCCCGAATTGCGGGAGCGCGACCCACTCAACGTTTTGCTCGCGCGCCAGAATCGGCTGCGCCTAGAAGCCGAAATCCTGCGCGATTGCTCGCTGTCATGCAGCGGTTTGCTGAACGCCATGGTCGGCGGCCCCAGCGTGCATCCGCCCCAGCCGGCCGGAATCTCGGAACTCACCTACGCCGGCGCCGCCAAGTGGGTCGAAAGCACGGGTCCCGACCGCTATCGCCGGGGCTTGTATACCTGGTTCCAGCGCACCAGCCCGTACCCGATGCTCATGACTTTCGATATGCCGGAGTCCAATGTCTGCTGCCTGAAGCGCGAGCGCAGTAACACGCCGCTGCAAGCGCTGACGCTAATGAATGACACCGTCTTCGTGGAATGCGCCCAAGCCCTGGGCCGGCGGTTGCAGGAGCATTCCCGCGATACGAAGGAAAAGATCGCATACGCAGTGCGGCTTTGCTTGGGCCGCGAGGCGACCGCGCCCGAGATTGCGCGCTGGCAAAAGTTCTACGGCGAGGTGAAATCGCTCTGCGCGAAAGACCCGGCCGAGGCAGCGAAGTTGTTCGGAAACAAGAAAGTGGTTGGGGATATAATTGACGGGGCCGCGTGGGTGGCGCTGGCGCGAGCGTTTTTGAATTTGGATGAATTCGTGACGAGGGAGTGAGTCATGGCAACCGCCTTGATGGAAATGCCACGCTCGTCAGAAAAAGCGAGGCGTCGGCATGCGAAGAATCAACAAATGCTGTTGCACGACGTTTCCTGGGACCAATACATTGCGATTGGAAATGCTTTGCCCGAACGTCCCCGACTTCGTTTAACGTATGACCACGGGAGCTTGGAGTTCATGGTCACTTCGTTTGAACACGATTTTTTCAAGTACATCTTTGGAATGCTGATTCATTTTATCTGCGAAGAGTGCGAAATTCCTTACATTGCCGCAGGAAGCATGACATTTCAGAAAAAGGAACTCGAAGCCGGTTTCGAACCGGACCAATGCTATTGGATTCAGCACGAAAAGCAGATGCGAGGTAGACGAAGCTACAATCCTGAACGGGACCCTCCGCCGGATCTGACGGTTGAGATCGAAGTCACGCGCAGTGCCCTTAATCGAATGCAGCTCTTCGCAAGCTACAAAATACTCGAGGTGTGGCGCTTCGACGGTAAAGAGATTCACGTGTGCCTGCTTCAAGCTAATGGCTCGTACAAGAAGGTAACAAAGAGTCCGACCTTTTCAATAATTCCGATTGCTGAACTTGTCCAATTCTTACAACCTAATCCGAATGTGGACAATTTGACCGCGAACCGAGAGTTCCGCCAATGGGTTCGCCAACAAAAAAGGAACCGCCGCAAAAAAAAGTGAGATTTGTTATGCTCTCAAACCACTTGCAACTCTCCCGCCGCCGGTTCCTCACCTCCACCGCAGGCGGCATTGGCTATCTCGCATTGGCCGAAATGTTGCGGCAGGATGATTTGCTGGCGAAAGAAGCCATTAATCCGCTCACGCCGAGGGCCGGGCATTTCCTGCCGAAGGCGAAGAATTGCATCTGCATCTATCTCGAAGGCGGCCCGAGCCAGATGGACTTGTTCGACCCGAAGTCCAAGCTCAACGAATTGGCCGGGCAGAAGTTGCCGGAATCACTCACGAAGAACGTACGCTTCGCATTTATTCAGAAAGAAGGCGCCGTCGTGCTCGGCTGCCCGCGCAAGTTCAAACAATACGGCCAGTGCGGCATGGACTTCTCCGACTTCCTGCCGCACCTGGGAACGTGTGCCGACGAGATCTGCATGGTGCGCTCTATGCACACCGACGCGTTCAACCATCACCCTGGCCAGTTGCTGATGAACACGGGCAGCACGATGTTCGGCCGGCCGTCAATGGGGGCCTGGATCAACTACGGGCTCGGCAGCGAATCGAAGGACCTGCCCGGCTACGTGGTGCTCAATTCCGGCCGAGGCACGAGCGGCGGCACGTCGAACTGGTCAAGCGGTTTTCTGCCCACGACCTATGCGGGCGTGCTGTTCCGCAACCAGGGTGAGCCGGTGCTGAACCTGAATAACCCAGCCGGCCTGACTTCGCAAATGCAGGGCAAGACCATCGAGGCGCTCCGCGACCTGAATGGCATACGCCAAGAGCAGAGCGGAGACCCTGAGATTGATAGTCGCATTTCGGCCTATGAACTCGCCTTTCGTATGCAGTCGGCCGCGCCGGAATTGCTCGACGTGAGCGGCGAATCGAAGAAGACGCTGGAGGAATATGGCCTGGAACGACCCGAACCGGCCGGCGGTGGCATCGGCCGGGGCGCCGGCAAAGGAGTGTTTCATTCATTTGCCACGAATTGCTTGCTGGCTCGCCGGCTCATTGAGCGTGGCGTGCGCTTCGTGAACATCTTTCACGCGTCCTGGGACCACCATAGCAACCTGGAACCGGAGCTTCGCTTCAATTGCCAGATGGCCGACCAGCCTATTGCCGCACTGCTGAAAGACCTGAAACGGCGCGGCTTGCTCGATTCGACGATGGTGCTCTGGCTATCGGAATTTGGGCGCACGCCGCTGGGCGAGAACCGTGCCGGTACCGCCACAGTTACGGGCCGTGATCATCACCCGTTCGCCTTCACGCTCTGGCTGGCCGGCGGCGGCGTGAAGGGCGGCCAAATCATCGGCAAGACCGATGAGATTGGCTGGAACATCGTCGAAGATCCGATTCATGTCAATGATCTGCATGCGACGATCCTGCACCTGTTTGGCTTGGAGCACACGAAGCTGACGTATCGGTTCCAAGGACGGGATTTCCGATTGACGGATGTTGCAGGAAAAGTGGTCCCGAAGATGCTCGCGTGACAGCGGCCGCTTGCGGCTTCGCGCTCGCCGCCAAAAATCGTGCCCTTTGTTATTTAAGCGCGAACGCTAAGCCGCAAGTGGCGATTGGGTTAGTCCCCGTGCACTTGCCGCAATCTCGGTGACAAGCGCAAAATCCATTGCGCGCGCTCGAATTCGTTGAGCCAATCCTGCACGACTTGATCCAGCAATGACTCACTTTTCGTAGCGATTTCGGAAGGCATATTCGCTCCGGAGATAGCTTGCATCATAGCCCGGTACTTGCTCAACGTCCGTTCGCCATAGCGGGCCACCTGGAAGCCGTCTTCGCTAAAGAACACCAACACCGGCACGCGGTTGCCGCCGTTGATCTGTAACTCGCGCTGCGCGTCGGCATGATCGTCGCGGTCCAGATAGCGCACTTGAATCGTCGGCGTCACCTCCTGGAAGCGCTCGAAGATCGGGCATTGCCCGCTGCAGTCGCCACACCAGGCGCCGGCTAGGCAGAGGACCTTCATCTCGCGGCGAAATGCCTGCAACAGTTCGCGCTGCCGTGGATTCAACTGGATTTGCGATAACGTTTGCTGCCAGCGCGCCTGATGGTCCGGCGACCCGTATTTCGCCAAGAACTCACCATAGCGAAGTGCCGCGGGCCACTTATCGAAGATCAGCATGTGAATGCTCCTTGCATGGCGCGAGCGGCGTTCAAGAAAATGCCAGACTCGGTTCAGCATCGAGGTCTAGCGGCGCAAAGTCTCGGCGCTTCCATTTTTCTACGGCTAGGGCTGCCATCGCCGCGTTATCGGTGCAAAGATCCATCGACGGAATGAACAGCTCACCACTTATCTTATTGACCATGGTCTGAAGTTCGGCGCGCAGTTGGCGATTGGCGGCGACGCCGCCGCCAACCGCCAGGCGCTTCAGGCCCGTCTGCTTCAGCGCTCGGCGAGATTTTTCCACGAGCACATCCACCACCGTTTGCTGGAAACTCGCGGCCAGATCAGCCCGCGCTTGACCAGTGGGCAATTCCCGTGGCTTCGATTTATCTTGTCCATGGACCGTGTACAGTACGGCTGTTTTCAAGCCACTAAAACTGAAATCGAGATTGTTTTCATCGAATAGCGTACGAGGGAAATGGAAGGTTCGCGGATTGCCACGGGCGGCTTCGCGATCGACTGCCGGTCCGCCGGGAAAGCCGAGGCCGAGAATCTGGGCCACTTTGTCGAACGCTTCGCCTGCCGCATCATCGCGGGTGCAGCCAAGGAGATCGAAATGCAGCGCTTCACGGCAATGGAAGAGCACCGTGTGTCCGCCGCTGACGACGAGGCCCACGCACGGAAAAATGTCTCTTTCGGCGGCGATGCGAGCAGCGTAAATATGGCCCTCGACATGATTGACTGCAATCAGCGGGATCTCGAGTGTGACGGCCAGCATTTTGGCGGCACTCACACCAACCAACAAGGCGCCGACCAGGCCCGGCGTATTGTGAACCGCGATGCAACCAATTTGGGAAAGAAAAACGCCGGCCTTGCGCAGGGCCTCGTCAATCACCGTCAGCGATCGTTGCAGATGGGCGCGAGCCGCTATTTCCGGCACGACGCCGCCGTAGCGCTGGTGTAGGTCCGTTTGCGACGCGATGACGTTGGAAAGGATTTGCGGCTCGTCGGTAAAGACGGCCGCGCCAGTTTCGTCGCAACTCGATTCGAGAGCCAAGAAGTGCATGGTCAAACGTTCGATTGATTGACGTAGAGCAAGAGTCGGAACTGCTTGGGATCGAGACCTACCGCCAATAGGATCGCTTGCAAAAGTTGTTCGAACCGCTCTGCATCGTCACCTTCGTAGCCTGAATGCGCGAGACAGAGCGTGAAATTCCCGTCGCGCTCCAGTTCCCTGACGTGCAGCGAAATATTGCACCATTTGTCGGACGTATCGACGACCCCTTCCACTTGGGGCGTACGGCCAGGCAAGCCAAGTTCGCAAAGCTGCTTGGCAACGTTCTGCGCAGCGGCAAAAGAAACTGGCACCGTTCGACTTGAAATCGATTTGTCCTTCGGCTCGTAGCGAACCACGAGACCGGCAGCCTCGCCTCCGGATGGGGCAATATTACTCGCCTGAAGCCAAACCATTAATTCCAGGTTGCCGACCAGCCGGTAAACCGGGCCGCCGGTCACAATCAACGTCACTTCCAGGAGGAATGGTTGCATGCGCTTGTGCAGCTAAGGGGGTACTATTGCAATCTTACTTTTTTCGCTCGTTGCTTGCAACCAATTGGTTTTTCTTGGGCGCACCGTTCTGTTCCACTTTTGTTTTCTCCGCGGGCCATTTCTTCCAGTTATTCGCTTGCCGCCAGAATGCGAGCGGATTCTCGTAGACAATCTTTCGAATCAAGCTCTCCGGATGACCGCGGCGTTTCATTTCCAGCACGAACTCCGGTACGGCCAGTGGATCGGATTTACCCCAGTCCCCGGCAGAATTCACCATAATGCGGTCGCTGCCATACATCTCGATGATGTCCACCGCGCGGGCCGGCGTGCATTTCGTAGTGGGATACAGGGTCATCGCGCACCAGAAGCCGCCTTCTTGGGCGAGCCGGACCGTGTGCTCTTCCACGTGATCGATCAGCACGCGCTCGGGTTTCACACGCGGGTCGTTTTGCAGCATGTCGATGATCATGCGCGTGCCCTTGTATTTGTCTTCCAGATGCGGCGTGTGGATGAGGATCAGTTCACTTGTCTTCATCGCCAGATCGACGTGCTCCTGGAAGATCGTCGCTTCGTTGGCCGTGTTTTTATTCAGGCCGATTTCGCCGATGCCGAGCACATTCGGCTTCTTCAGGAATTCGGGAATGAGCGCGATCACTTCACGCGACAGGCTGACGTTTTCGGCTTCCTTGGCATTGATGCAGAGCCAGCAGTAATGGCGAATGTGGAATTGCGCCGCCCGCTTCGGCTCGTATTCGGTCAGATGGCGGAAGTAATCGTGAAAGGCAGCAGCGCAGCCACGATCGAACCCGGCCCAGAATGCCGGCTCGGAGATGGCTACGCAACCGCACTGCGCCATGCGGTGGTAATCGTCGGTCACACGCGAGATCATGTGAATGTGCGGGTCGATGTATTGCATGAGGAAAACCTCCAGTTTGCCGTTTTTGGCGAACCGCCGAATTCTAAGACAAACCACTGATTACAAGGATAACACGGATAAAAAAGCAGCAAATACGAACATTCGGTATTGAGTTACATCATCATTTCTTATCAGTGTTATCCGTGGTTAACTCCTTTAGGCGTTTCAAAACCTCGGCTTCGGCCGCTTCCAGGCGGCGTCGTATTCAAGCGAGAAAATCTTCTGAATCTGCCCCGCGCGGTCGGCTTCATCCGCACTCAAAATAGCCAGCGCCTGGCGGAATTTGGCCAGCCTTGGATCGTTTGGGATTTCCAAATCCTCGGTGCCACGTTGAATGCGATCCAAAATCGCGGCCAGGTCGAGGAGCTTGCAACGTGCTTCG
>Ga0070732_10001352_pt1 | contig 13445 bp, 14 predicted proteins | sample Coa_R1_5_FD_66449 | JGI IMG/M metagenome (GOLD analysis project Ga0070732, IMG submission 66449) | Surface soil microbial communities from Centralia Pennsylvania, which are recovering from an underground coalmine fire - Coalmine... | ecosystem: Environmental > Terrestrial > Soil > Unclassified ...
CCGAGGGAATGCGCTCTGTTAGTTGGGGCGTGATGCGGGTGATCCGGTCTTGCTGATAGTCCTTGGCAAAGCCGATGGCAATCTGGTTGATATAGCCCGAAGCGATCAGAGCAGTGTTTGAGTTTGTCGCGTCGACGATGACTTGCAGCGGTGCAGTCTGCCCTTTGCGCAAGTTTTCGGCAAAGCCGGGATTGATTTGTAGTGCCACGGTTGCTTTTCCGCGATCGATGAGGTCTTCGATCTGGCGGGAGTCAGTGAGTTGATGCTGCACGTCAAAGTAGGGACTCGAGGTGAAACGCGAGATCACGTCGCGGCTCTCCTGACTATGATCGAGATCGAGAACCACCGTAGCTACATGGTGGACCTCGAAGGTCGCGGCATAGCCGAAGATCAACATCTGGATGATCGGCGTAACAAATAGCAGGAAACGAGCGCGCTTATCCCGGAACACCTGGATGAATTCCTTGATCAGCATCTGCTTGAGGCGCGTCAGCATGATCCTCTCCTAAGTTAGCTTCTTCTGGAATGAATGCGTGGCCAGCAGAGCCAGCACGAAGGCAAAAATCGCAAGCGGAACCAGATCCGCGTAAAGCAGGGTTGCCGGTGAGCCCTTAAGGAATATCTTCTTTAATACCGAAACGTAATAACGCGCCGGAAGGATGCCCGTGATCCACTGCAACACAACCGGCATCTGCTCGATCTCATAGAGAAACCCTGACAATAGAAATGCCGGAAGGAATGTAGTCAGCAAAGCAAGTTGACTCGCCGCCAACTGGTTCTTCGCAATCACCGAGAGGAAGAATCCCATCGAGAGGACGACGATCATGAACATGGCCGAGCTGAAGAGGAGAGTCAGAAATGATCCGCGGAATGGCACATGGAACCAGTAGAGGGCGATCAACGCGCAGACGATCACGTCGATCATGCCGATGACAAAATAGGGCATCAGTTTGCCCAACATGATTTCGAGCGAGCTCACAGGCGTCGAGATCAGCTGCTCCATGGTGCCGCGCTCCCATTCCCGCGCAATAGTTAGTGATGTAAGAAATGCCCCGATGACGGACATCACAAGGGCGAGGACTCCGGGAACAATGAAGGCGCTGCTGTCGAGATCCTCGTTGTACCAGGTACGGGTTTCAACGCTGACCGGGGCAAATTGCGCGATCAGTCCACGATCCCGCAACCAATCCAGTTGGATGTCTGATGAGTATCCCTGCACTACCGCCTGCGCATAGCCAATCAAAACGTTCGCCGTGTTGTCGTCGGTTCCGTCGACCAGAGCCTGAATGGACGCTGGACGGCCATCGCGCAAGCGCTGCGAAAAGTCCCATGGAATGACAATACCCATCTTTGCGTGGCCGTCATCGATCGCGCGCGTGAGGTCGCGATAGCTATTGATGACACGCTCGATCTCGAAATAATCACTGGCCTGAAAGCGCTTGAGCAGGTCCTGGCTTTGTTGGCTTCCATCACGGTCGTAAACGTAAATTGGCAGGTGCTTCAGGTCGAGATTCACGCCGTATCCAAACAGCAGGACGAGGATGATTGGCATGATCAGCACAATGATCAGGCTGCGCGAGTCGCGGAGAATCTGCACCATCTCTTTCTTGGCAACAGCGAGGAAGCGAGTGAGGCTCATGATGCTTTCTGCCCCCTTCCGTTGTTCGGTTCGGTTGTGAGCGAAACGAAAATATCTTCAAGGCTCGGCCGAATTTTCTCGATACGCCGGACCGTCACGCCACGCTCGCTGAGATACTTTTTCACTTCCGGAGTTGCCTCCTCTGCCTTTTCGACGACGAGGTGAAGGGCACTGCCGAAGACAGCAGCGTCAAGGACCATAGGAGCTGATTGCAATGCTTCGACAGCCGGACCTAGTGGCTCGCATTCGACGAGGAGCAATTCGCCTTTCATGGATTTATGCTTGAGTTCCGAGGGCGTCCCCAGCGCAACCATCTTTCCACGAAAGATCAGCGCCAGGCGATTGCAATATTCCGCTTCTTCCATATAGTGAGTGGTCACAAAAACCGTGACACCTTCGCCGGCCATTTTGTGTATAAGATCCCAGAACTGACGCCGAGAAATCGGGTCCACGCCGGAAGTCGGCTCATCGAGAAAAATGATCGGTGGCCGATGCAAGACCGCACAGCCCAAGGCAAGACGTTGTTTCCATCCACCAGGGAGCGTCGCGACGATCAGGTTCTCTTGGCCTTTGAGATTGGCCATGTCGAGCGCCCAATCCATGCGCTCCCTCAGCTTCTCGGCAGGCACGCTGTAGAGGCCAGCAAACAACCGCAGGTTCTCGATGACCTTCAGATCGTTGTACAGGGAGAACTTCTGCGACATGTAACCGATGTTCTGGCGCACCGACTCCGGCTCGCGCGCGACATCATAACCAGCGACAATGGCACGGCCTGACGTTGGTCGGAGCAACCCGCAAAGCATTCGAATTGTAGTGGACTTCCCGGCGCCATTTGGCCCGAGAAAACCGAAGATCTCCCCTTTGCGGGTTTCGAGACTGATGTGATTCACCGCCACGAAGTCGCCGAAACGTTTCACGAGATCTTCGATCACAACGGAGTTGTGGTTCTCAGGCACGGTTGCCTTCCGCTCCGCTCGTAACCGCATCGACAAACAAATCCTCAATCGTCGGTGTCACTTGGCGAATCGGTTCGAAAGGGATCTGTGCGTTTCGCAAACGGTTCTCAAACTCTCGGATCCTGTGCTTCGCCGCATCGACGACGACGTGAAGTCCATCGCCGGTGAGAGTCAGGCTGGAGATTCCGTCTGCGTGTTCGAGCGCTTCGCGGAGACGCCGGGGCTCAGGCGAGATGACCGAGAGCACGCCTTTCGTGAGCTTGGCTTTCAAGTTGTCGGGTGTATCGCAGAACAGAAGCTTGCCCTTATTCAACAGTGCAACGCGGTGGCAGCGCTCGGCTTCATCGAGGTAGGCGGTTGATGTAAGGATGCCTACCCCTTCGGCAATCAATTCATACAGAATCCGCCAGAAGTCGCGGCGAGAAACAGGATCAACACCGGTTGTTGGTTCATCGAGCAGAATCACTTTGGGACGATGAATCAGCGCGCAGACTAGTCCCAGCTTTTGCTTCATGCCGCCCGATAGCTTTCCCGCGAGGCGGGTGCGGAACTCGATCATTCCTGCAGCGCGGAGCAACTGCGGAGCACGCTCGTCTCGCTCCCTTTTGCTTACGCCGAACAGGTCGGCATAGAAGCGTATGTTCTCGTCGACCGTAAGGTCTTCATATAGCCCGAAGCGCTGCGGCATGTAGCTGAGGTGGTGCTTGGCGCCTTCCGGGTCCCGAACCACATCGGAGCCGGCGACGATTGCACTGCCCTGGTCGGGGGGCATTACTCCCGCTAACATTCGGAGGGTCGTGGTCTTTCCGGCTCCGTCGGGCCCAACCAAGCCGAAGATTTCTCCCGGACGAACGTCGAAGCTGAGATGATCGACGGCCAGAATTCCTGGAAACCTCTTTGTAAGCCGTTCGGCAACGATCGCGGATTGAAGCTGCTGAGACATGGACCCTGCGATTCAATTAGTTCTTGCTTTGTGCCAGAGCTGAGCTGGTGCCGAGTGTGATGTGAGCGTCGGCGGGCATGCCCGGCTTCAGTTCGTGATCGGCGTTGTTGATGTCGATCTTGACGCGATAGACAAGCGTGACCCTCTCCTTATAAGTCTGGACGCTCTTGGGGGTGAACTCTGCATCGGATGCAATGAAGGAAATACGTCCGTGATACTGCTTGGCAGGATAGGTGTCAGTGGTGATTGTTGCGCCCTGATCCCAGCGAATGCGGCCGAGATCGGGCTCGGCGATGTAGGCGCGAAGCCAGATGTGATCCAGGTCGGCGAGCGTAACCACTGGCGTGCCAGGCACCACGACTTCTCCGAGCTCTGCTTGGCGGACGGTAATGACACCGGCCGTTGGTGCGCGCAGCACCGTGTAATCCAAGTTGACCCGAGACACGCCCAGGTTTGCATTCGCCTCCTTTAGATTGGCTTGCGCGATGGCAATATCTTCTTTGCGGCTGCCTTCCAGGGCTTCGTTATATTTTTGCTGCGCGGCCTGAAATGTAGCCTGTGAGCGCTTCAAGGCAGTATCCGCCAGATCGTGTTCCTGCGCCGAGATCACACCTTCGCTGAACAGGCGCTGCGCACGGTCATAGTCGAGTTTCTTTTGCTGCATATCCGCCTGCGCGTCGAGCATCGTCTGCTGCGCCGCTTTGATCTCCTGCTCGCGCGTGCCGGCGAGAGTGAGTGCGAGATTCGACTGGCGTACTCGGACGCTCGCCTCACCAGTGAGCACCCTCTGCTTGTAATCATCGTTGTCGAGCCGCGCCAGCAATTCGCCAGCCTGAATCGATTGGCCTTCCTCTACGGGCAGTTCGACAACTCGTCCCTGCACCTTGAAGCTGACCAGACTTTCGTGCGCTTCGATGTTGCCAGAGAGCACGAGTTCGTTCTGCGGTTTCACATGCTTGGTAAACTGCGGGTACAGGTACACGCTGGCAGCAATCAGCGCCGCCAAGACAATCAAGATTGGTGTGCGTTGTTTCATAACTCTTCAGACCCATATCAGAACAAAATCGAGCGATCTCGAACCAAAGCGCCGATCCAGAGCAGTCCGATCGGGACAAAAGGATTGATCTTCAAAACGTCGTGCGACAGCTCGGTCGCGATCGCACCGGCGAAGTAGCAGGACGCGAGAATAAATCCGAGCTTCATCGTGGCTGGCACTACAAACAGCGCCGCGAATGCAATTTCCATCACACCGAGCAGTCGAAGATAACGCCCGACTCCGACTTTCGACATCTCCTCGACCACCCTCGGATTGTTCGTGAGCTTCAGTACGCCTAAGAACGCGATCAGAAGCGCCGGGATCCAAGTCGCAAACAGGTTGGTGATCATAGTTTCTCCGTTCCTATTGCGCCTTCATGTTTACCGGCATGAAGTCGCGCTTGCCGAGGAAGTACGCGACGATGATGCACTCGGCGCCCTCTTCGCACTTGTCATCCTGGACCTGTCTCGCAGGTTGCGAATACGTGGAACCAGCCCGCCTGTCTCCGGTGCCGCTCCCTTGAACGTATGCGTCCACTTGCCCTGGACCACGACGCCCTCATATGCCGCGGTGTGCCAGTGCCAGCCCGAGTCCCAACCCGCAGGAAACTTTTGCACGATCTCCGAGGCGCCCTCGTTTGGATTCCCCGACACCACAAACATCTGCAGGCCGGGTTGCTTGGGATTGAGGGGTTTCCATGGAATCGCGTCGTAGGTCGTGAAGGTATCTTGGGTCGCTCCGGCCTTCGCGCCCGCCATCGGAGTCACCGTGCCTCGATGTTGCGCGAAAGATAGTGTTGTAATCGTGGCTGCAAGTGCGACCACTACGCTCGTCAATACTCTCCTATTCAGCATTGGAAGCCTCCTTGAATTGCTCACTGCTGTTCCTCTTTCCGAATTCCTATTGCGTCTTCATTCGTACCGGTATGGGCTGTCCACCGAAATGAAGTCGAGCTTGCCGTGGAAGTAGACGACAATGATGCAGTCGCCGCCCTCTTCGCACTTGTCATCATGGACTTGTCCCGCAGGTTGCGACCACACGGATCCCGGCCCGCCTGTCTGCGGTGCTCCTCCCTTGGAGCTGTGCGTGAACTTGCCCTGGATCACGACGCCCTCATACGCCGCGGTGTGCCAGTGCCAGCCAGAGTCCATGCCCGCAGGAAACTTCTGCAGGAACTCCGAGGCGCCCTGGCTTGGATTCCCCCACATCGGGAAGATCTGCAGTCCAGGGTACTTCTTGGGATCGATGGGCTTCCACGGAATGGCGTCGCTCGTCGTGAAGCTATCTTGGGCCGTCCCGGCCTTTGCGCCCTTCTCCGAAGTCGCGGCCGTGCCTGGATGTTGCGCGAAAGATTGTGTTGCAATCGTGATTGCAAGTGCGACCACTGCGGTCGTCAATATCAATACTCTCCTATTCAGCATAGGAAGCCTCCTGTTTAGAATCTCGCGGATAAACTGCTCAACGGTGGAAAGGCAATCCTTGTGCCAAGTCTGAGCTTCCAGTAACCGCTTGAAAATTCTCGTAGCTAGGAGAACCGGCGACGACGGATTCAGCTCATTGTCAAAGGTGTCAAAGCGAAGCTGACAGCCGGGCGGTCGGCATTCTAGCCGGCGCCTTCAGATATCAGAATCCGTTATTTATCTGCGCCGTCCCGGAGGCCACGCCTCTTACGGCCAAGTTGCCTCAAAACTTCCTTCAAGTAGACACCACAGAGGAATTTGACCTTTTCCTGCATCAGCTGCAGCAGTACATCTTCTCCCTCGGAACTGATCGCTGTTAGGCTCCTCAGATCGACAATCAGTTCGCGGTTTTGAAGATCGGCCTTCGCCGTTTGGTAAGCCGTCGCGAGCTCAGCGGCCCAAGGCGCAATGAGTTTGCCCTCAACGATCAGCCGGCGCCGGCGTGTGTCCTCGTCAACCGTAATCTTCAACATGCCGCACTTGTCCTTATGGTGGTAGAGCGCAACGCGCCTACCAAAGACCTGCGGCTCCAACTTCTTGATTTTCAAAGCAAGGATGCAACCAGCCGATGGAGAGTTGAGACTGTCAAAGCGGCATTGACAGCAGGCTGAATCGAATGTCAGGCGTAATCGCGGGGACTGATTCCAAACTTCTTCATCCGGGCAAGGAGAGTTGTCCGATTCGTGCGCAAGCGCGCCGCAGCTCCGTCCGCTCCGCCCACCCGTCCCTTCGCCTCGGTGAGTGCGCGCACGATCTGATCGCGTTGTTTTTGAGTACGATCGTCCGCAGCACCGCTCCTTCCATGTAGGGCGCTAATCGTTTCCTTCACGATTCGAGCAATGTCCTCTTGATTTGCCGCGGCGCCCTTGGGTTCATCGGTACGTAGCTTCCGAAGTTCCGCGAGCGGTGCCGCCAGCGAGCTGCCGCGCGTGAGGATCACAGCGCGCTCGACGAAATTCTCAAGTTCGCGAACATTTCCAGGCCATTCCCAGGCGGTTAGCGCTTTCATGACGGCCGTGGGAATACTCTCTATCTTCTTCTGCATCTGTTTCGCAAATTTCTGAACGAAGTAACTCACCAGAAGAGGAATATCCGGTTTCCGCTCCCGCAGCGGTGGTATGCGAATCGGAAACACGTTCAGCCGGTAATACAGATCGCTGCGAAATTCGCGAGCCGCAATCATCTTCTCAAGATCGCGATTCGTTGCCGCCACCAACCGCACATTCACCTTTCGCGTATGCGTGCTTCCGAGGCGTTCGAACTCACGCTCTTGCAATGCCCGGAGCAGCTTCGGTTGGATTTCAATAGGAATATCGCCCACCTCGTCCAGAAACAGCGTGCCTTGGTCGGCCAGTTCGAGCCGGCCCATCTTCTGGGTGATGGCGCCCGTGAAAGCCCCCTTTTCGTGACCAAATAATTCGCTCTCCAGCAGGCCAGTTGGAATCGCTGCACAGTTCAGCTTTACAAACGTGCGGTCCTTGCGACGACTGCGGTCGTGAATCGCGCGGGCGATCAACTCCTTGCCAGTTCCAGTTTCGCCGAGGAGCAGCACGGTTGAATCGTTGGGTGCGACCGTTCCCACCAGTTCCAGGACACGCTTGAGGGCCGGGCTGTTCCCTACGATCTGCTCGAAATCGATGTCACCACGGATTTCCTCTTCGAGATAGAGCTTCTCTTGGGCCAGCTTGTCCTTGAGTTGCGAAATCTCGTGGTATGCCAACGCGTTTTCAATGGCGATGGCAATCTGGCCTGAAGCTTCGCGGAGAAAATCAACGTCTTCGTGGGTAAATCCCTCACCCCTGCGTGCAAGAATGAGAACTCCGACGGGGCGATCGCGGCTTACGAGTGGTATCAGACAGTGAGCGTTCAGGCCCTCCGCAACGACTAATTCGTGTATTTCCGCCCCGAGTTCTTTCCTATCATTTGCGGCTAGCGTGACCGGCTTGCAGCTTTCCCAAGCGCGCATGAAAGCGTCTCCCGGCGTGACCAGGATCTCTTCCTTCACGAATCCTCTGGCATTGGGAAAATCGACAACGTAAATGCGACTTTTAGCAGATTCCGCATCGTAAAAGGCGATACCCGCGGCATCGGCTTGTATCACTTCGCGAATATTCGCTGCAATCTCGCGCAACAATTCCCGAAACTTCAGGTTCGATGTGATGCGACTCGTCAGATTCAGAAGCAACTTCAGCCGTTCATTGTGCTGTTGCGAACGCCTGAGATTCAAACCATCATCCAGCGCGAACGCGACGACACGCCCGATCAGGTGCAGGAAACTTATTTCCTCCTCCCCGAATGGGTTCACTGTGTCGCGCACGAGTGTGAAGACGCCCAGTCGACGATGTGGCGTCGTCAACGGTATTCGGACACCAGAGCCTTGACCCATTTCCTTTGCCCATTGCTTGTATCGCGGATACCGCTCTTCGGTGTCCCAATTGGCAGTATGCTGTGGATCCCCGCTGGTCACAGCATGCCACGTTGGCAGTTCCTCCATCGGCAGGTCCGGCCAAGCAATCCCGTTTTTCCCCCACAGATATTCGATTTCCCTGGAGTCCTTTTTCAGCACAGCAATGTGCAGGTGGTCGAATTGCAGGACCTTCCCAATTTCATCCGCTAGAGTACTTGCCAGTTCCTGAGGTTCGCGGCACGCGGCGATCGCCTTGCTGATGCGCACAACGGCCTCATACCGGTGGGTGTCGCTTTGAGGCGGAAGCGTGGGGTTGGTAGCCATACCCCCTACAGTCCAGAAACTCGGCACTGAGCCGATGGCTCAGCGAATGTTTGCGTATTCTACAGCCCGGTCAGCATGGCCGCAATATGATCGACAGTTTTCGACGTTTTCGGGGAAATGTAGTGGCACGTTTTGGGTCACAGTTCACGAAGCACAACTATTGCGGGTGCCTAAGTTCGGTATTGTCGCCCGTAAAGCTCTGCAGTCGCGCTTTTGGTTCGCGTCAGTAAAGCGACCGTCGAGAAAATCGTCGCTAGCACCCAAAATACCGGGCCCAGAATGCCAGGCCAGACGGGCGCATAGCTGGGTACGAGGACGAAGAAGATAAAGCCGGTATCCGCGATGCCGACAGTAGCGAAGTTGATCAATGATTCATTTTGCGAACCATTCGGCATCGATCGGAATGGCAGAGGAGAGGGGAGCCATTCTTGGCACGATGGCTCTTATTCCTCGGCTGGCACCGAGTGATGTTCGTGGACGATCTGCCACTTGCCATCCTGTTTACGAAGGCCCACGGTGAGGCGGAACTGCAGCTTGGTCGGACCGCCGCCTGACGTGATGTAAACGCAGCGGCCGATCGCAGTAACGAAAGCCACGTCTTCGCCCGCGCTGATCTTGACGTCGTCAAAGTTGAAGACAACTGGTCTCACCTGGCATTTGTAGAATAAATTCCAGGTATCCATATAGGCATCGAGTCCGCGCGAGAAGAGCGGAGGTGGAACATCGAACATCAGCATGTCTGGAGAATGATTCGCACGGATTCCGTTAATGTCTTCAGCGCGGACGGCGGCCGCCCAACTGTCGAAAATTTCTCGAATAGCTGTTTCATTATTTGTGAGCTCACGTGCCACAGTGTCTGCCTCCGATATTTTTGACGTGCGGGAACGGGGGTGGTTAGAAATATTTAGGGCACATAACGAATGGGGAGCCGCGTCAGAACCGGAACTGAAGTATTACCGGCATCCTCGAGATTTGTGTGTGGCCGCAAGGAACGGTGTCCTCACGCCAGAAGAGAAGGAGCAGCGGCGGAGCTTCCCACCCCGCAGATAAACCTGCTTTCGACTCAATTCAATCTGCCTCCACTCCTCCACTTCGACCTCACATTGATCGGCAGTGCCTTATGTGCCTGAAAAAGACGTTGCCGGCTATTTTCCTTCCGCATTTGCACGCTCGTATGATGAGCGCGTGCTTTTGAGCACGAGGTAACGTCTTCTCTTCGACGGGACCAGGAACTCCGTACTCACTGACCAACCACTTCCTAGTTGACGGGTCGATCAAGGCCATGTTGATGAGACTGCCATTCTTCCTGCAGAACTCCTCAAATGCTCGATCCGTGACGAATGTATCGACCAGCTTCAGTTGTCCATCTGAAATCATTTTCTGGACAGCACCGACTTCCACGTCCAGCGCCTTGGCCGCGCGCTTCCAGGAACAGGGCCCCCCAGGCAAACTTGGCAAGACGGTACTGGGCGAGGCGGATGAGGGATCCGCGCGTTGGCGTTTCGAGCAGTGAGCCGCAAGAGAAGTTCGTGTGATACGCGGATACGCGGATCGCGAACTCGCAGCATGCCGTCGGCAACCAGTTGCCGCAAGCGCGTGCGGCTCATTCGTAACAACTTCCGCAGTGAGCGTTGGGACCAGCCGTCGGTAACTCTTGCGCTCATGCCGAGCGCCCCCAGCCGGAAGCGAACGGCGCGCTCCGAACGGCCAAGACGCTCCGCTATCTCATTGACTGGTTCATAGCCGGCCAAGTCCAACAGCTTCGCATCGTCCTCTGGAAGCCAAGGACGCGAAGGGGCACGGTGGAATGGGCCATTCTCATCAGTCTTTTTCAATTCTTGCGGAGCATCGGAGGCGAGAGCGGGTGTTCTGCGCAACTGCCGAATGCGGCGCCAGCAGTCGCCTCGTTTCCATTCGGGAACCAGTTTGAGGATTTTGTTGATTGCTTCATGTTTCTTGTTCGGCCCAAGTTTGATCCCGGCGATTAGCAGTTGATCGATGGCCGGTAGAAGGCGGGGATTGATTACAGCTGGATTTCGGACCTGCTCGACTGCGCCCAACATACAGAAACCCCACAACAATTCGGCCGGAAGTTGCGGCTATATTGGCGCTGTCCTACTGGCGCGTGACGAGTTTCTTGCGCAATGGTCGGGATTTCGGGCAGACACTCAAAACAGAGAATTTAGGATAGTGCCCGACAAGGTGGTAGCGAGTTTCGGTGCCCGAAAACCCGTACAGGTAGCGGAATCCGGGGCCGTTTCCAATCCTTGTTTGTGCCGGCGAGTGCTCGCAACCGAGCTCAGTTGCTCTTCCGAGAATCGTCCTGATGTACGTCTTCGGAAATCGCGAGTATGCAGGTTTCGCCTTCGAATTGAATTTTGCTGGCCGAGTATGCCGTCAGTTTGATCTGGCCGGATTTTGTGCGAAGCCGCGCCATCATATTCCGGATCGGTGCGCCCTGATTCAGCCGGGCGAGCATGAGTCCCCGATCGGCGGGGTCTTCCCAAATCCTTAGCTCTTGCACGGTGCGCCCCAGGACCTCATTGCGGGAGTAGCCATACCGGTGCTCGAAGGCGGCATTGACATCGAGGAAACGTCCTTCTTTTACCTCAGCGATCAGCCAAAACCGGCCAATAGAGATCACCTCAAAACCGGCCAATGAGAGACCGGGACGTTGACAGCGACGAAGGGCTCTGTACCCTTCGTCGACATGAGCAACGTCTTGAGCGAAGAAAAAAGACAACAAGTAATCGCGTTGGGCCGATTGGGCTGGCCCTTGCGACGCATCGAACAAGAAACTGGTGTGCGCCGGGAGACGGCCAGCGCCTACCTGAAGGCCGCCGGCATTGGCGTGCGACCGCCAAGAGCCTGGGGACGACGACCGCCGGCAAAACCGGCCAACGAGGTGATCACCGGGTCGACGGAAGATTCATCGGACCCAAACGGCAACCCCAACCTCAAAACCACCCCTTCTGAGGAAGGAAAAAGCCAAACCGCAAAACCGGCCAACGAGGTGATCACCGGGTTTGGCGCAGGGTTGGGCGGTGTTGATTCCAACGGTCACTGTCCGACACCTTCGGCCTGCGAGCCATTCCGGGAGGCTATCGAGCTCGGCCTGAGTCGTGGCCGGAATGCCATGGCTATCTGGCAGGATCTAGTGGCCGATCACGGCTTCCGGGCGGGCTATCTCTCGGTGCAACGCTTTGTTCGCCGGCTGCGCGGAAACCAGGCGCCCGAGGCCCGCGCCGTGATCTGCACGCCGGCGGGGGAGGAAGCGCAAGTCGATTACGGAAACAAAGGCCCCATGGTCCGCGATGAGCGGACGGGAAAATATCGACGCACGCGGCTCTTCGTCATGACCTTGGGCTACAGCCGCAAGGCGGTACGTCTTCTGACGTTTCAGTCCAGTTCGCGCATCTGGGCCGAACTCCACGAAAAAGCGTTCCGTCGACTAGGCGGCACTCCACGCGTGGTCGTCCTCGATAACTTAAAAGAAGGTGTACTTACGCCCGACTTCTACGACCCGACGCTGAATCCGCTCTATCGCGACGTTCTCGCTCACTACGGCGTTGTGCCCTTGCCTTGCCGCATCCAGGATCCGGATCGCAAAGGCAAAGTCGAATCCGGAGTCGGTCACGCACAAAAAACTCCGCTCAAGGGAAAACGCTTCGAGAGCTTAGAAGAAGCGCAAACCTATCTGGATCGTTGGGAGACCCACTGCGCCGATACGCGCATCCACGGCACCACCAAACGGCAGGTCGCGGCCATGTTCGCAGAAGAAAAACCTTTCCTCCAGTCATTGCCCCTGGAGCCGTTTCGCTATTACCAGCACGGCCAACGCGTGGTGCATCTGGATGGCTGCGTGGAAGTCGAAGCTGCTTACTATGGCCTACCGCCGGGCTGGATCGGACGCATGGTCCGAGTGCAGTGGAATGAGATCTTCGTCCGGGTCCTCGATCCCAAAACCGGGCAACTGCTGCGCGAGCACCTCCGCCAGAAGCGCGGCTGGCATCGCATCCAGGAGCAGGATCTTTCTCCACGACGACCGTGGAAGGTTTCGCAACTGCTGCTGCGAGCCGAACGCGCGGGCACTCAGATCGGCGCCCTCTGTCATCACATTGATCAGCACCAAGGGCAGCTCGGTGTGCGCCGCATTCAAGGCGTTCTCTCCCTGGTCAAAAAGTACGGTACGGCAGCTACGGAAGATGCCTGTGCCGCAGCCTTGGAGATGGGAGTGCGCGAATACCGTTTCGTGCGACGCTATCTGGAACGTACTCCCCAGCTCGTTCTGCGGCAGGTCGATCCCCTCATTCGCGAACTCGTGCATTATCGCGATCTCATCCAACAAAAAACCCAGGAGCCAAAATCATGAATGTGATCGAGCTCGATCGTGCTCTCCGCCAACTTCGCTTAGGAGGCATGGCTGCGGTTCTGGAAACTCGCCTGCATCAGGCGCAGTCCGAACCTATGCCTCCCATCGACTTCCTCTCTTGCCTCGTCACCGACGAACTAAATCGTCGTGGCGATCGTTTGCTCGAGCGCAGACAAAAGCAGGCCGCATTTCGCGACCCGCACAAGACACTCGACAACTTCGACTTCAGCTTCAACCCGAAAATGAATCGGAGTTTAGTGTTTGATCTCGCCAGCACAACCTTTGTGGCTCGCCATGAAGACGGGCTT
>Ga0070732_10001354_pt1 | contig 13445 bp, 14 predicted proteins | sample Coa_R1_5_FD_66449 | JGI IMG/M metagenome (GOLD analysis project Ga0070732, IMG submission 66449) | Surface soil microbial communities from Centralia Pennsylvania, which are recovering from an underground coalmine fire - Coalmine... | ecosystem: Environmental > Terrestrial > Soil > Unclassified ...
CCGTGCGACCTGAGCACGAGATGGTCGGGCACACCGGCTTCGTCACCGTGGCGCGCCTGGTTGCCTCGGCGTAAGTCGATAGCGCCCGTAGCCTCATGATAGAATTCGGCGCTCCGGGCGCTGCCGCGTCCACTTGCTCCCCAGGATGTGCTCCCTATGAGTCCTCGAACAACAATCGGTCGCGCCCAACCGCGCCGTGCTCCAGTTGGAGCTGGTAGTCGCGGTTCGACACCGGCTGCGGCCGGAGCTGGGGCACCCCCGCGTCCAGCGATCGCGGCGGGCGGGCGACGGGGTCGTGGCAACCCGCTGGATTTTGTCCGCGAGGTGCGCTCCGAGCTGCGCAAGTGCGCCTGGCCGAGTCAGCGCGAGACCGTCAACCTTACGGCGGTGGTCCTCGCGTTTTCGATAGCGGTGGGTATGTTCCTCGGCGGCGCCGACTTCCTGTTCCAGGAGTTGTTCAAATTCCTTCTGGGCCTCCAGGGCGGCGGAGGGTTGTAGATTCGATGGTCGACCAGATGAGCATGACCGATAGCGGCAATGGCGCCGCCGGTGAAGACCGCAAGTGGTACGTGATTCACACGTACTCGGGTTACGAGTACAAGGTCAAAACCAACCTGGAGCACCGCATCGAGTCGATGGGCGTCCAGGACAAGATCTTCCAGGTCGTGATTCCTACTGAAGAGGAGATCGAGATCAAAGACGGCCAGCGGCGGACCGTTCAAAAGAAGGTCTACCCAGGCTATGTCATGGTCGAGATGGCTATGGATGACGACGCCTGGTACGTCGTCCGCAACACGCCTGGCGTTACTGGCTTCGTGGGGACCACCACCCGCCCTTCGCCCCTCCAGGACGAAGAGGTCAAAAAGATCCTCAAGAAGATTGGCCAGGAGCCACCCAAGGTCAAGGTCAGCTTTACCAAGGGCGAACGCGTCAAGGTTGTGGATGGGCCCTTCACCGACTTTATCGGGGTCGTCGACGACATTAACCCTGAGAAGGGCAAGGTGCGGGTGCTCGTCTCATTCTTCGGCCGCGAGACGCCCGTGGAGCTCGACTTTCTCCAGGTCCAACGGATCGTCTAGTGCGCGGAATGACCCACCGGCCCACGCATACCCTTCGGGAGACCAGTTCGGGAGGTGCCCTTCGCATCGTCCTCTTCGGACGGTCCGCTTCGTCACGGAGTGGCCGCCTGCACGGAGTGGCCCCCTTCACGGAGTGGCCCCCTTCACGGAGTGGCCCCCTTCACAGGAGCGGCCCCCTCACGGAGTGGTTCCCTCATGGAGTGGTTCCCTTCACGAAGTGGTTCCCTTCACGGAGTGGCCTCCTTCACAGGAGTGGCCTCCTTCACAGGAGTGGCCTCCTTCACACGAGTGGCCTCCTTCACAGGAGTGGTCCCCTCACGGAGTGGTTCCCTCACAGGCTTTCCTCTCCGGGTCCCCTCTGGGGAAAACTCCGTTCGAGGAGCAAAACGTAAGTAATGGCTAAGAAAGTCAAGGCGATCATCACCTTGCAGCTGCCGGCGGGCAAGGCCACGCCTGCTCCACCCGTGGGCCCGGCATTGGGCCAGCACGGCATCAACATGATGGCCTTTCTGAAGGAATACAACGAGCGCACGGCCACGCAGTCGGGCATGATCATCCCCGCGCTGATCACGATCTTCGAGGACCGCTCGTTCAGCTTCGTCACCAAGACGCCGCCCGCGGCCGATCTGATCAAGAAGGCCGCCAACATCGAAAAGGGCAGCGGCAACGCGGGCCGTGTACCGGCCGGTACCATCCCGCGGGCAAAAGTCCGCGAGATCGCCGAGATCAAAATGAAGGATTTGAACGCCAACGACATCGAGGCGGCCATGCGCATGATCGAGGGCGCTGCCCGCTCCATGGGCGTGGCCGTTGCTGAGTAGAGAGCATGCCTAAACACGGGAAGAAGTACCTGGCAGCCGCCGAGAAGGTGGACCCCCTTCGTCAGTACGCCCCGCCCGACGGGGTGAAGCTGGTCAAAGAGACGTCCACGACGAAGTTCGATTCTTCGGTCGAATTGCACATCCGCACTGGGCTCGATCCGAAGCACGCAGACCAGCAGGTGCGTGGCTCAGCGGTCTTGCCCGCGGGCACAGGCCGCACCCAACGTGTGGTGGCGTTCGCACAGGGCGATAAGGCAAGAGAGGCCGAAGCGGCGGGCGCCGATATCGTGGGCGGCGAAGAGCTGGTCACCCGCATCCAGGGCGGTTGGACCGACTTCGACGTGGCCGTGGCCACGCCCGACATGATGGGCATGGTCGGCCGTCTGGGCCGCGTGCTCGGCCCGCGTGGGCTGATGCCAAACCCGCGCTCGGGCACGGTGACCCCTGACATTGGCCGCGCCATTCGTGAGATCAAGGGCGGCCGTGTCGAGTTCCGCGTCGATCGCACCGGGGTCATTCACGCGCCCATTGGCAAGGTCAGCTTCGACGAGGACAAGATCCTGCAAAACCTCGGCGCGCTGGTCGATGCCGTGGTGCGGGCCAAGCCGACCGGTTCCAAGGGCACGTATCTCAAGACGTTCAATATCGCCTCGACCATGGGGCCATCCATCGAGCTCGACAACGCCGCCACGCTGGCGCTGGCCAGCTCAGAGTCCTAACTGCATAACCGAAGACAGCCGGTGTCCCGTTTCGGGACGTAAAGACTGAGGCCAGTCACCCGCCGAGGTAGTTGCGCACGCTCCAGCGTGCCGTGGCGCCCTCGGCACGGAAAGGAGCGCAATGGTAAAGAGCCGCGCAAAAGCAAGATCGGAAAAAGAAGAGGCTGTAGATGGCCTGATCGAGCGCCTGACGCGCGCCGAAATTGCCGTGCTCACCGAGTACCGCGGGCTGAGCGTGGCTGATCTCCAGGACTTGCGCGGCCGCCTGCGACCCCTGGGCGTGGACTACGTCATCGCCAAGAACACGCTGGCGCGTTTTGCCGCCGAGCGAACCGGTCGCACGGGCATTGTCGCCGACCTGATCGGCCCGACCGCGATCGCCTTTGGCACCGATCCGGTCGCCACAGCCAAGGCTTTGCAGGACTACACACGGGTCAATCGCACGTTCGTCTTGAAGGCCGCGCTCCTGGGCGATCGGCGTATCGACCCCAGAGAGGTCGAGCAACTGGCGACGCTGCCTTCGCCCGAGCAACTGCGCGGCCGCGTCTTCGGCATGATCGTCAGCCCATTGCAATCGACGGTCAGCATTCTTTCTGCGCCGCTGGCCAGCCTGGCTCGCCTGCTGGCAGCGCGTCGTGAACAAATTGAGCAGACTGGCGGCGATGCCGCGGGAGGTGAATCCAACATGGCAACAATTGACGAGCTGGTGCAGAGCCTTGGCGATCTGAAGGTTCTCGACCTGGCCAACCTGGTCAAGCGCCTCGAGGAGGAGTGGGGCGTCTCGGCGGCCGCGGTGGCTGCCCCGGTGGCCGCCGGAGCCGCGGCTGGTGGTGATGGCGCCGCGGCGGCTGCGCCTGCTGAAGCCCAGACCGAGTTCGACGTCGTCCTGAAGGACTTCGGGCCCAAGAAGATCGAGGTCATCAAGGTGGTGCGTGAGCTCACCAATCTTGGTTTGAAAGAGGCCAAGGACCTGGTGGAAGCAGCGCCCAAGCCCGTGCTTGAAGGTGTCGCCAAAGACGCTGCCGACGCGGCCGCGGGCAAGCTCCGCGATGCGGGCGCCACGGTAGACGTAAGTTAACGTTCTGCTTCTCTTTCGAAGAGAAGAATTCAGGTTGCCGTAGTTCCCTTACGCTCCGAACGGGAACCAACCCAGGAAGGGTCCTGGACCTCTGGTTGGGTTAGGGCCGATCGCCGCGGCCGATGCGGCCGAACAAACTTCCAGTCAACATTGAACGGGTCGTGGGGAGGGGGTTGTCCCCTTCCGCGGCGCGGCCCTGGGCGCGGCCATTCAACCAATCCTGGTGGAACTGGCGAGCCTCTTCGAAGCGAGCCTTGAGGCCAGGGTCGTCGCTGAGGATCGCTTCGCGCAGCGAATCGAGCTCATCAATATAGAGCGAGATGCGGCGGGCGATGTTCTCGCGGTTGGTCCGGACGATATCGAAGAACATCTGCGGGTCGCTGTCCGTCAGATGCGTGGTGTAGGCGAAGCCACCGGCGGCCAACGAGGCTGTCTCGCGCCAGCTCTGCTCCCTGCCCAGGTGGCGGATCAACGCCACAGACATCAGATAGGGAAGGTGCGAAACCGACGCCACCAGCCCATCGTGCTCTGAGGGATCCAGGAAGTAGGCGGACGCGCCCAGCATCTCGACCAGCGCCACGGCCTCGTCGATGGCGTCGCGCGGTGCGGTCGGTAGTGGCGCCAGGCACCAGACAGCGCCATTGAACAGTTTCGCGTCGGCGGCGTCCGGACCCGTTTCGGTCTTACCCGCCATCGGATGACCACCGACGAAGCGCACCCCGTTGGGCAGGGCTTCAGTAGCCCAGCGCAACACTTCTGCCTTGGTGCTGCCCGTATCCATCACCAGCGCCTGGGTGGGCAGCACCGACGACATCTCTTCAAAGAGGAGCTTCATCGCGCCAACCGGGGTGGAGACGATGACCAGCTCCGCGTCGGACAGGGCGTCGCGGAGTGAGCCCCGACGGTCGATCGCCTTCACGCTCTGCGCACGTCGCAGGTTGTCGCCCGAGGCGTCATAACCGATGACCTGGGTTTGCGGCCGAGCCGTCTTCAGTGCGAGCCCAATCGACGAGCCGATCAATCCTGTACCAAGGATCGCGACGCGGTTATAGGCCACCCGCCAGTACCCCCAGGAAACGGAAAATGATGCCTGCTCCACCTGTGAGGAACGCCTCCAGGTAGACCTGGGTCGGCGGGAGGAAGAGCACTGCGAGCAGAATAAGCGGGCCGTACCGCATGAGGGGCAGCAACGCGATCTTGAGCGGCCGCGGGGACAGTCCATAGATCACGCCGAAGCCATCCAGCGGCGGGATGGGCAGCAGGTTGAATACCGCCAGGAAAACGTTGATCTGCACAAGTTGCTCGATGAAGCTGAGCACGGACGCGTCCCTGGGAATCGTGACGTTGGTGACGACCACGAAGACCACCGCCGCGGTGATCACGTTCGAAACGGGCCCCGCCAATGAGGAGAGCGCCCAGCCGAGATTGGGGTTCCGCATTTGCCCCGGGTTGATGGGCATCGGTCGGCCCCAGCCAATCGGCGCGCGGATCAGGATCATGAACGTGCCGATCGGGTCGAGGTGGCGCAATGGATTGAGCGTGAGCCGACCCGCTCGACGCGGCGTCGGATCACCGAACCACGTGGCGATCAGGCCGTGGCTGAACTCGTGCACCGTGATCGCAAGAAAGAGCGCCAGCAGCCGGGGCACCACGTCCTGGAGGTAGCCAGTCAGACCACCCGATCCGCCGAGAATGCCCGCCTGATACAGGAACAGGAGCGCGAGCGCGGCCAGTCCAACCCACTGGACAGGCGTGATCTGGGTTCCTTGTCGCCGTGGTGGCGTACCTGGCGGAGGCGCAGCGCTTGAGTCGTCGACAGCGGTCTGCGCGCACACGGTGCCAGGATGATAAGGGCCGCGCTTATACTTCGAGTCCTATGTCGAGCCGAAAACGGGTTGGCGTTGTAGGCGTCTCGGGGTATGGCGGCGGCGAGATCTTGCGACTGTGCGCCTTGCACCCGGGCGTCCAGGTGGCATACGCGGCGGGCGAATCGAGCGCTGGCCAGCGTCTCGGCAACCGCTTTCCAGGTCTGGGCGGCGCGCTCGCGGATCTGACCATCCAGACCTTCGACCCGCGCAACCTGCCCGACCTCGACGTGCTCTTTCTGTCCCTGCCGACCGGCGACTCTCAGAAGGCCGCCGCCGAGTTGCCGTCGGACCTCAAAGTCATTGATGTCGGCGGCGACCACCGCTTCGTGGACGGCTGGACGTACGGCCTCACCGAAGTCACCGGCCCCGCCGCGATCGCGGACTCGAGCCGCGTGGCCGATCCGGGCTGTTTTCCCGCCGCGGCGCTCCTCGCGCTGGCGCCGCTGGTGAGTAAGGCCCTGGTCGAGCCGACCCAGATCATCGTCGACGCCAAAACAGGCATCAGCGGCGCGGGACGCGGCGGTGGTTCAACCTTCGGGTTCGCCGAGATCAACGAGGACGTCTCGGCCTACAACCTGTTCAAACACGCGCACACGCCCGAGATGCGCAAGGCTGTCTCACGTATGGCAGGCGGTGCCGCGGCCAGCGTCATCTTCTCGCCGCACCTGGTGCCGATGACGCGCGGCATCCTGGCGACCTGCTATACGCGGGGGCGGATCTCGACGGACCAGGCACTGAAGGCCGCACGCGAGTTTTACGCCGAAGCCGCTTTCGTCCGCGTGACGGAACAACTGCCACATTCCAAGTGGGCGCAGGGCACCAACCTCACGTTCGTGTCCTACGCGGCGGATCCTGGCGAAGAGATGGTCATTGCCATCGGTGCCCTGGACAATCTCGGCAAGGGCGCGGCCGGCCAGGCCGTCCAGAACATGAACCTGATGCTCGGCCTGGCCGAAACGGCCGGCCTCGAGCTAGTGCCGATGCTGCCATGACCGCCACATCGGAACAATTCACCGTCCTCACCGACGGTTCCTCGACATCGGCGCGCGGCTTCAAGGCGGGCGCACTGGCCGCGGGGATCAAGCCCTCGGGCCGGCCTGATCTCGGCATCTGGGCCTCCGACGTGGAGTGCGTCGCCATTGGGACGTTCACACAGAACGCCTTCGCGGCTGCGCCAGTACTCCTCAGCCGAGAGCGCCTGGCGAACCCGCGGGCGCAGGCCGTGGTGTTCAACGCGGGCAATGCCAACGCCTGCACGGGCGACGGCGGCCTCGAAGTCGCGCGCGAGATGTCTCGGCTCGCGGCGAGCCATCTCGGGATTGCGCCTGAGCTGGTCCTCGTCGCCTCAACGGGGATCATCGGTGTGCCGCTACCTGTCGAGAATGTGCGGGAGTGGCTGCCCAAACTGGAGATCACGCCTGAGGGTGGGCACGCCGCGGCGCAGGCGATCATGACCACCGACACGCGCATCAAGGAGTGCGCCGTCTCGCTCGACATTGGCGGGCGCGAGGTCCGCATCGGCGCCATGACCAAAGGCGTCGGCATGATCTACCCCAACATGGCGACCATGCTGGCGTTCATCGGCACCGACGCTGCGCTCGAGCCCGCCTTTGCGAAGTCCGCGCTGAAACGTGTCGTTGACAGGACGTTCAACATGATCACCGTCGACGGCGACACGTCCACAAACGATTCGTGTTTTCTGCTGGCCAATGGCCTGTCCGGTGCGCCAACGCTCACCAGTGATCATCCCGACGCCGAGCGGTTCGCCCGCGGGCTCGAGGTTGTCTGCACGGACCTGGCGCGCAAGATGGCTGCCGACGGTGAGGGCGCTTCGAAGTTGCTGGAAGTCGAGGTCACTGGAGCCGCGAGCGAGGCCGATGCGCGCAAGGCCGCTCGGGCCGTTGTCGGATCGAGCCTTCTCAAGGCCGCCATCTACGGCGCCGATCCAAATTGGGGCCGGGTCTTTGCGGCCGTCGGTAATTCTGGCGTGCGGGTCGACCCCGGAAAGGCGGCCTTGTGGATCGGTTCGGTACAGGTCGCCAGGGACGGTGTTTCGACGGGTGTGGCAAAAGACGTGGCCAGCGCCGAGATGAAGGGCAACGAAGTCAGGATGCATGTGGATCTCGGGCTCGGCAGTGGCAGCGCGCGTGCATGGGGCTGCGACCTGACCGAGGGCTACGTGGTGGAGAACAGTGCTTACTCGACCTGAAACGAGTGTCGAGAAGACCTCCGTCCTGCTCGAGGCGCTACCTTACATCTGCGAGTACGTCGGCAAGACCATCACCATCAAGGTCGGCGGCTCGGTAGGCGAAGAGGGCACCGTCCTCGACGACGTCGTCTGGCTCAAACGGCTGGGGATCAATCCGGTGCTCGTCCACGGCGGCGGAGCACAGATCTCGCAGCGGCTCGACCGTCTGGGTGTCGAGACTCGTTTCGTTGAAGGCCGACGCTTCACCGATCAGCAGACGCTCGAAGTCGTCCATGAAGTGCTGATGCGGATCAATGGCGAGTTTGTGTCCTACCTGAATGGCCACGGCATCTCAGCCTGGGGCTGCAACGGCCTCGACGGCGAGATGCTCCAGGCCCGCCTCCGGGATGAACGACTAGGGCTGGTGGGCGAAGTCGAAGCAGTCGACCTGCGGCCGATCAAGTCGCTGGTATCCCAGGGCTACATCGTGGTCATCGCTCCACTCGCGGCTGGCCCGGATTCTCACCCGCTCAACGTGAACGCGGACACCGTCGCCGGCGAAGTGGCGCGCGCGCTCCAGGCGGAGAAGCTTGTGCTGTTCACCGACGTGCCCGGGGTGCTCGACAGCGGTGGAAACGTGCTTCCCGAACTGTCACGTCAATCGGTCGAGCAGATGATCGACGACGGCACGATTCGGGGCGGAATGATCCCGAAGATCCAGGCCTGTCTGCGCGCCCTCGACACGGTGCCGCGGGCGCATGTGCTCGACGGCCGAGTGCCGCACGCTTTGATTCGCGAGCTATTCACAAACGAGGGCGTCGGCACGATGCTGACCGCCCTGGATAAAACACCACAAGGAGTCATGCCGAGATGACCTCGACCTCTACCGCAGCACGCACTCGGTCCAGCGCCGATTGGATCGCCATCGAGCAAGCGACGTTCATGCCGAACCGTCGCCCGCCGATGGTCATCGAGCGCGGACAGGGCAGCCGCGTGTGGGACGTCGAGGGGCGCGAGTACCTCGACATGATCGCCGGTATTGCCGTGGTCTCCCTCGGCCACAGCAGCCCAGTCGTCCAGCGCGCACTGGCCGAACAATCGGCCCGACTCATCCACATCTCGAACCTGTACTACAGCATCCCCCAACTGGAGCTGGCCCAGCTGCTGATGGACCACTCGCCGTTCAACAAGGTCTTCTTTTGCAACAGTGGCGCCGAAGCCAACGAGGCCGCGTTGAAGCTCGCCCGCAAGTGGGGTCGAGAGAACCGTGCCGGCGCGTATGCCGTCATCACGGCTGAACACGGCTTCCACGGCCGCACGCTGGCGACGGTTACCGCGACGGGCAAGGAGGCCTACACGCGGCATTTCGCGCCGCTGCCGACGGGATTTGTGCAGGTGCCCTTCAACGACATGGACGCGCTCGAGCGGGCGGTCGACGCCACAACGGCGGCAATCTTCCTGGAAGCGGTGCAGGGTGAAGGCGGCGTGCACGTCGCGACGCGAAGCTACTTGCGCGACGTGCAGGACTTCTGCCGCGATAAAGGGTTGCTGTTCATGCTGGATGAAGTCCAGACCGGGGTCGGCCGTCTCGGCACGTTCTGGGGATTCGAGAAGTACGGAGTCGAGCCGGATATCGCCACGCTGGCCAAGGGCCTCGGTGGCGGGGTGCCGATCGGCGCCGTGCTTGCCAAGGACCCGGCGGCGGTGTTCGAGCCCGGCGACCACGGCTCGACGTTCGGTGGCAACCCGCTGATGTGCGCCGTGGCGCACGCCGTCGTTTCGTACATCTTTGAGAACGACGTCCTGGGCAATGTCAACCGCGTCGGCGCCGTGCTCAAGCGCGGCCTCGAGCAGCTCGCTCAGCAGCAACCGCTGATTGAGCTCGTTCGTGGCGAGGGCCTGCTGCTGGCGGTCGAACTGCGCGCCGAGCGCGCTCCCGACGTGGTGCGGCTCGGCCTGGAGCAGGGTGTCCTCCTGAACGCCACGGGTCCGACCACCATTCGGCTCGCGCCGCCGCTCACGCTCAGCGAAGCCGAGGCGGAGGAGGCTCTGGCGAAATTGAAGCGCGCCCTGGACCGGCTCGACGCCCCTGAGGTCACCCAACCAGCCGCAAGCTAACGACCCGGTCGTAGCCGCCGGCGTCCTGGCAAACGCTGACCTGGGCGGAGGAGTAGAGCTGGCTCGCTAGCGCCGACACGGGGGCGGCCTGCTCTTCCTCGTCGAGCTCAACGGCGAGCTCGGCGCCGTCGGCAAGCAATGGTTTCGCCTCGGCAAGGAATCGTTCGATGAGTTCCGTCCCACGGTGTCCGCCGAACAGCGCCACGTGCGGCTCGTAGTCACGCACGTCTGCGGGCAGCGCCCTGCTTGACGGAACATACGGCAGGTTGGCCAGAACCACCTGATAGGGACCGCACAGTCCATTGAGCAGATCGGCCTGCACCAGCAGCACTCGACTTCCGTACAGGTGGGCGTTCTCTCTCGCGAGTGAGAGCGCCTGCCAGCTGAGGTCAGTGGCCACGACACGTATGTGACGCTCGAGTGACAGGCTGACAGCAATCGCGCCGCAGCCTGTACCGACATCTACTACATTTGGCTCCACTCCACGCGCCCGCCAACGATCTATGGCCTCGATCCCCATGTCGACCAGCAGCTCGGTTTCCGGGCGCGGGATCAGCGCGCGGCGGTCGACGCGGAAGGTGCGGCCGTAGAACTCTCGCTCGCCGACGAGGTATGCCACGGGTTCGTCGGCGGCGCGACGCGCAATCAGCGCCCGATAGCTACGCAGCTCAGCGGGGCCGACCTGCCACTCCGGATGGGCGAGGATTTGCTCGCGGCTCCAGCTTGTGACGTGCTGCAACAACAGGCGGGCGTCCATCCGCGAGACACCAGCACGAACAGCCTGATCCAGCACTGATCGGGCTGAAGAAATTAGGCGGCCGCCTCCTCAGCACCGACCGCGTCGGCTTCGGCGAGCGCATCAATCAGTGGGTCGAGCTGCCCCTGCAGGATGCGGTCCAGGTTGTACAGCGTCAGCCCGATGCGATGGTCGGTCACGCGGTTCTCGCGGTAGTTGTAGGTGCGGATCTTTTCCGCACGCTCGCCGCTGCCGACCTGCAGACGCCGTAATGAGCCGACCGCTTCCTGCTGCTTGCGCAGCTCGATCTCAAACAAACGCGAGCGCAAGACTTCCATGGCGCTGGCCTTGTTCTTGAGCTGCGAGCGCTCGTCCTGGCAGGTCACCACCAGGCCCGTCGGCAAATGCGTGATGCGCACGGCCGAATCGGTCGTGTTGACGCCCTGACCGCCGTGACCACCCGAGCGGTACACGTCGATGCGCAGGTCCTCGTCCCTGACCTGCACGTCGATTTCCTCGGCCTTGGGCATCACGCTCACCGTCGCGGTTGAGGTGTGGACGCGCCCCTGAGCCTCGGTCACGGGCACGCGCTGCACGCGGTGCGTGCCGCCCTCCCACTTCAGCCGCGAGTACGCGCCCCGCCCGTGGACCTCGAAGATGACCTCTTTAATGCCACCGAGATCGGTCTCGCTCGTACTCAGGACTTCGACCTTCCAACTCTTGATCTCGGCGTATTTCATGTACATCCGCATCAGATCGGCAGCCCACAGGTTGGCCTCCTGGCCGCCTTCGGCGCCGCGGATCTCGAGGATGACATCGCGGTCGTCATTGGGATCGCGAGGTCTCAGGAACTCGTCAAGACTCTGGACGACTTCATCCAGCTGCGGCTCGACGATCGCAATCTCCTCCTGGGCCAGTGCGCGCATGTCCTCGTCGCTGCCCTCGCGCAGAAGGTCCTCGGCTTCGTTCAACTGTCGGGCCAGGGCCGAGTACCGCTCGTACCTGCCCACCACGTCGGCGAGCTCGGCGTGCTCGCGGCTCAAATCGGCTGCGCGGCGCGCATCCTCGAAGGTGGTCGGATCAGACAGCTCCCGCGCCAGGTCTTCGGACCGCGCGCGCGCTTCCTCGAGTCGCCGCAGCGACGCGTCAGTCAGAAGAGCCATCGATCAACACCCTGACGAGCTCGTCCCTGCGCACGTCACGCTGCTCGCCACTCTGCAAATCCTTCATACCCACGCTGTGCGGGTCCTCGCCAACCACCAGCGCGAAGCGTGCGCCCGCCCGATCGGCCGCGCCAAGCTGCTTCCTCAGGGCACGGTCGCCGAAGCTCACATCGACCGACACGCCCGCGCCGCGCAATGATTCCGCCAGCTCAAAGGCACGCCGCTTCGCACCTTCATCGCGGTACACGATGTAGGCAGCGAGCGACGCGACTGGCGCAATCTCGACCCGCTGGTCTTTCAGCTCCAGAATGATGCGCTCCACGCCCGAGGCAAAGCCCACACCTGGCGTAGGGCGGCCGCCCAGCTGTTCTGCCAGCCCGTCATAGCGTCCGCCGCCGCCGATCGTGCTCTGAGCGCCCGCGGCCTGGGGCCAGACTTCCCAGACAGACCTGGTGTAGTAGTCGAGGCCTCGCACGAGACGCGGGTTGATGGCAAATGGGATGCCGGCCGTTTCGAGATAGCCGAGCCACGTTTCGAAGTGGGTCCGGCAATCAGGGCAGAGGTGATCTGCACTTTGCGGCGCGCCGTTCAGCACCGCCTGGCATTCGGGACGCTTTTCGTCCAGCAGCCTGAGCGGGTTCGTCTCCAACCTTCTGCGACAGTCGTCACAGAGTCCATCGAGGTGTTCGCGAAAGTACTCCGCGAGTCTGGCGACGTAGCCCGGGCGGCACACACGATCGCCAATTGAGTTGAGCTGCAGACTCAACGAGCGCAGACCGAGTTCGGCGTACAGCCGCCACTGCAGTGCGACCAGCTCCGCATCGATCAGTGGGTCCGCTTCACCGATCGCCTCGAAGTCGATCTGGCGGAACTCGCGAAAGCGCCCTTTTTGCGGGCGATCGTAACGGAAGGTGTTCAGCAACATGTACAGCTTGACCGGCTGCGGCCGGCTGGCCATGCCCCGCTGCACATACGCGCGCATGATGCCAGCGGTCGCCTCCGGGCGGAGCGTCATGCTGTCGCCGCCCTTGTCCAGGAACGTGTACATCTCCTTGTCGACGATGTCGGTGCCCGCGCCGACCCCTCGCGCAAACACGCCAGTCTCTTCGAACGTTGGGGTTCGAATCTCGCCGTAGTTGGCCAGGCGCGCCTGTCGCCGCATGGCGTTTTCCACAAACGCCCAGTACGGCTCGTCTTCCGGCAGGATGTCCTGGGTGCCCTTGGGAGCTTGATACACGACCCTGGAATGATAGGCGAGGCCGCGCCGCGTAATATCGTTGCGGATCGCGCCCGGTCACTGGCATGGCGGCTGCGACCCGCTCGAAGAACCAGATGGCGATCGCCGATAGAGACACGGTAGCGGCCGGACCCCGTACCCGGGTGCGGCAGTTTACTCGCGCGGACGTCGACGCGTGGCAAGGCTGGCCCGACTACGAGGAACAACTCCTGGTCGGGACCAGCCCGCGCCGCATGTCGCCCGATCGGCGGTCGCGCTGGTTCGACGACATCACCCAGCGCCAGCGGCAGATCCCCTTTGCTGTGGAAGACGAAACGGGCGAGATGATCGGCCGCATATTCCTGCGCCATGTGCGCCACGAAGAGCGCTCCGCTGTCCTCGGGATCGATCTTCACCCCGCGTACCTGAGTCAGGGCTACGGCACCGAGTCGCTCGGCG
>Ga0070732_10001355_pt1 | contig 13439 bp, 11 predicted proteins | sample Coa_R1_5_FD_66449 | JGI IMG/M metagenome (GOLD analysis project Ga0070732, IMG submission 66449) | Surface soil microbial communities from Centralia Pennsylvania, which are recovering from an underground coalmine fire - Coalmine... | ecosystem: Environmental > Terrestrial > Soil > Unclassified ...
GTACGCGCGGCTGTCGCCGATGTGCGCGATGATCGCTTCGCGCGCGCTCAGCGTCAGGGCGGTCATCGTCGTGCCCATGCCGCGCCGTCCCTCTTCCATCGCAGCGTCGTACACAGCGGCGTTGGCATCGCGCACGGCTGCTCGCAACGCTTGATGCGGCTGGCCGCCGGAACCCTCGGTCCAACGCTGCAGCACCGTTTCCACCGCCACGCGGCTCGCCACCTCGCCGGCGGCGTGGCCGCCCATGCCGTCGGCGAGGACGAAGAGGACCCCTCGGTCCCAGGAGTCGTCCGGCGTACCGGGCGCGAAGGCGCCGGCGAAGTCTTCGTTGCCTTCTCGAACCGCCCCGACGTCGGAGAGGTACGCGTACGACAGCTTCACGAGGACGGCATGCGCCGAGAGACGGCCGTTCCCCGTGTCACTCTCGAATGCGTCGGAGCTCATGTCAGTGGTGACCCCTTCGTTCCCGGCGCTGTAGCATCCCTTCCGTGGCCCAACGTCGCAAGCCTCCCGGACCGCCGCCCGGTCCCGGCCAGGTCGGCAAGCGCCCCTCGCAGCCGGGCTTCTTGTTGCTGCTCGGCATCGTGTGGATCGCGAGCGGCATCTTCGCCTTGGCCAAGCTCCACGCGGGTTGGAAGCTCGTCCCCGGCATCGTCTTCATCGGCATCGGGCTCCTGTTCGTCCGCGGTGCTGCGACAACGGTGGTGCGCCGGTCCAAGTGATGCAACAACCGGACCGGTTTCCCGGTCCGGTTGCGCGTGCGGCTGTGTTGTGGATCAGATCATGCAATCCCGAGCGAAACCCGCTCACGCTCCTCGAGGACCTTCTTACCTCGCATCGCCGGATTCATCCCGACCCAGATGAAGCCCACAACGATCCACACGACGACGATGCCGAGGGCGTAGTAGGCCTCCTTGCCCGCGTCTCCACCCGACTTCACCGCGAGATAGATCACTCCGAGCAGCTCGGCGATGTTCATGAACATCCCGAGGCCTGGGATCAGGTAGTGCTTGACGACGTGGCGGTCGTGCCGGCTCGCGAACGCGACGATCGCGATGAGACATGACATGCCGTAGACGAGGAACGTGCCCGTGTTCGACGCGAGCGTTATCAAACTGACCGTGAAGACACTCTTCGCACCGATCACACCAAGGACTGCCGACACGCCGGTCAGAACCCAGATGCCCCCGTGCGGAGTCGCGAATCTCCCGTGGAGCAGCCCGAGGATGCCCGGCATCTCCTTGTCCTTCGCCATCGCGTAGGTGACGCGAACGCCGGTGTTGAGGCAGGCAAGCGTCGTGCCGATCAGTGCGAGCATCACGGTGACTGCCATGATCATTGCCAGTGTGGTACCGGTTCCGCCGAGCATCCTGTTGCCGATAGTCTTGACGATGTCGCCGATCGGCGCGCCGCTGACGCCCGCAGCCGCATAACCGCTGACTGCGGATGAACCCGAACCGCTGGCGATCGTGGCTCCGCCGACGACATAGTTCGCCGCGAAGTACTCGAACAGGTAGCAGATCCCGCCCTGGATCAGAAGGCTCAAGAGCACGCCGCGCTTGATGTCCTTCTCGGGCCGCAAGGCCTCAGCTCCGAGCGCAGTCACCGACTCGAACCCGACTAAGAGCAGGATCGCGATCGTCGATTGATAGATCACGTGTAAGAAGCTCTGCGGAATAATGATCGAGGTCGCGTGGTGGATCTCATAGCCGCCCGCGAGATGCGGATGGCTCGCACGGAAGATGATCGCGACGATGCTGAACGCGACCAACGTCGTGATCTGGATGACGTTGACGGCGATCGCTGCGTTCGTCGAGCCGCTCACACCCCGATACGCGATGTAGCCGGTGATAAGCGCAAACACCACAGCGAACCCGGATAGCTCCGCCCAGTTGAGCGTTTTCCCGCTCGTTGCGGTGGTGTAGATGTAACCGACCAACGTTGCGGTGAATGCGACCATGATGCCGGGGTAGATCCAGTAATACAGGTGGCTGATCCACCCGATAGTCAGTTTCGCTGCGCGCGCATACTTCCTATGCCCCGGCTTCTCTTTGTCGAGCAGGGCCGCCTCGGCGAAGTAGTAGCTCGAGCCTGCGCCCGCTTCCGGATAGATGCGCGCGAGCTCGCTGTACGAGTAGGCGGTGAGGAACGCCAGAACGAGAGCGAAGAGCAACCCGGTCCACATATCCGGCGCGGTGGACGCTTTCCCGGCCGTTTGAGCAGCCTGGAGCTGGAACGTCGTCCACAAGAACGCGCCCGGCGCGATCAGCGCCATGGCGTTCACCGTGATGCCCGTCAGGGTGAGACTTCGTTTCATCTCACCCGCGGTTGTTTCTTCGGCCATCTCTACCCCCTTCTCGATTGCGAGGAGAGTAAGAGAGGCCTATTTCGTCGCTGTATCCGCTCTGTTAATGATTCGTCAACGTCCTGTTACGCGCGTGTAACGTCGCTGCTAGACCGCAAAATGGGCCGAGTTTCTTTACGGGATTCTGACGGGTCAGGACGAGATGTGCTTCAGGATCGTCCGCTGTAGATCCTCGACGCGCACGGGATCGGTCACTTTGGCAGGCGTAGCGCCGTCCGTCACGTAGAACGTGTCCACGACTTCGTGCCCCAGCGTCATCGCGCGCACGACGGAGATGTCGCATCCGCAGGCAGCGATCGCGCGCGCGATGCCTGCAAGCACACCGACGCCGTCTGGCATCCGGACCTCTACAACCGTCGCGCGCGGCGTCGCGTCGTTGTCGATCAGCACCCGCGGGGGAGCGATGCGCGCGGCCCCCGCCCGCTTCGGCAACCGCCAGCCGCGCGCGCGTTCCGCGAGCCGGGCCTCCAGGATCGACGGATCCTCGAGCGCGTGCGCAAGCTCTGTCTCCAACCGAGGCCAGTTCGGCTCCGTCGTGCCGCTCCGGTCCAAGTCGAACACCTCGACCGCCATCCCGTTCTCGCTGAGACCGGTCGCCGCGCGCACCGGCAGCCGATTCACCGCAAGCACGCCGGCAACGATGGCGAGCAGCCCTGCCCGGTCGGGCGCCACGATGGTCAACCTCGTCCCCTCCGGGATGACGCGGAGCTTCCCTTCGGCCATGAGGCGACGCTGCCCGGCATCGGGTTCCAAGATCGATGCCGGCGGCTGCTCGCCGCGGAGGTGCGCGCGCGTCCGGATCACCAACTCGTCGATCAGCGTTTCTTTCCAGGAATTCCATGCGAGCGGGCCGGTCGCGATCGAGTCCGCGCGCGTCAACGTCGCGAGAAGGTCTAGCGCCTCGGTCGTGCGAACGCGCGCGGCGACCTTGGCGACCGTCGCGGGATCGCCGAGATCGCGGCCGGTGGCCGTCTCCGCCAACAACAGGTGATCGCGGACCAGCGACACGAGCGTCACGATGTCCTCGGCCTCGAAGCCCATCCGTCGCGCGATGTCTTTCATCAACCGCGTCCCTGCCTCGGTGTGATCGCCGGGGAAGCCTTTGCCGACGTCGTGCAGCAACGCGCCGACGAGCAGCAGGTCGGGACGGTGCACGTTGCGAGTCAGCTCTGCCGCTTCGGCCGCCGCTTCGAACAAGTGCCGGTCAACCGTGAACCGGTGGAACGCGTTCCGTTGCGGCTTGCTCCGAACGGCGTGCCATTCGGAGATGTAGCGGCTGAGCACGCCGAGGTGATCGAGCGTCTCGAGCAGCGGGACCGCCGCGCGTCCGCACCCGAGCAGGTCCACGAGAGCGTCACGCGTTTCGACCGGCCACGGTTCGGATGGTGCGATCGCATCGTGCTCGAGCGTTTCCAGCGTGGAGGTCGCGATCGAGACGCCCGAGCGTGCCGACGCCGCTGCGATCCGCAGTGCGAGCGAGGTGTCGTCCGCCGGCGCGACGCTTCCATCGAGGACCAGCTCTTGCCCGCGCAATGCGATGCCGCGCTCGACCGCGCGATCACGCGTCGCTCTCCTCGGCCCCCGCGCCCAGGCGTCGATACGCCGCCACACCTCATCGGCGGTCCACGTGATCCGCCGGGCGGCGGCGGAGATCGTCGGTAGCAGGTCGTCGGCGTCCGCATAGCCCAGCCGTCGCGCGACGGCATCCTGATCGTCGAGGAGCAGCTGGTCGCTTCGGCGGCCCGTCGTCGCGTGCAGGCCAACCCGAGCCTCGAGGATCAGATCGGCCGCCTTCAGCAAGCGCGCGTCCTCGGAGAACTCGGCCAGCGGCGGCATCGCGAAGGTGGCCGCGCGCAAGGCTTCGACGTCCCGCAAACCGCCGCGCGCGAGCTTCAGATCCGGTTCGAGAAGGAACGCAAGCTCGCCGTGTTGCTCCCAGCGCTCTTGCAACGACGCCCGCAGCCGCTCGAGAGAAACCTTCGCGCGCCCCGACCACTTCGCGCGCGCGTCTTCGATCACCACTTTGGCCAGTGCGATGTCGCCCGCCACCGGGCGCGCGCTCAAGAAGCTGAGCGCAGACTTCAGATCGCCGTCCATCACGCCTGCACTTTCGCGCGGCGTCCGCACGCTGTGATCGACCTGCAGGCCCGCGTCCCAGATCGGATACCAGAGCGCGTCGGCGATCTCGGCGATGCTGCGGACCCTGTTGTGCACGAGGATCAGGTCGAGGTCGCTGGCCGGGCAGAGCTCGCGTCGGCCGTAGCTCCCGACGGCGAGAAGGACGACCCCGGTCGGGTCGTCCTTTCCCGCGTGCGCCAAGGCGCGCGCGAACGTCTCGATGAGCCACTCATCGACCGCGTCGCTGTAGGCCTTGCAGAAACGATGCCCCTTCAGCTTGCGCTCGCCGAGCAGATCGGCTCGGACCTTGCGTAACCCGTTCGCGTCCACAGCGGTGAGCGTATCGGGCACCGCTGTGGACATGGCTGCTCGACTAGAGGGCGTCCGCGCCGACTTCGCCGGTTCGCACCCGGACGACCCGGTCGATGTTGCTGGCCCAGATCTTCCCGTCGCCGATCTTTCCCGTCTTCGCCGTCGCTGAGATGATGTCGATGACCTTGTCGACGTCGGAGCTTTCGACGAGCACCTCGACCCGTACCTTCGGCACGAAGCTGATCGTGTACTCGCCTCCTCGGAAGGTTTCGCTCTTCCCTCCTTGCCGACCGTAGCCCTGGACTTCACTGACCGTCATCCCCAGGATGCCTGCACCTCGCAGGGCATCCTTTACCTCTTCGAGCTTGAACGGTTTGATCACCGCCGTTACCAGATGAACCACAGCTCCTCCTCTAATCGAGCGGCCGGCTGCGAGCCGGGATCAGCCGGAGTCCTTCTCCGCACCGACCCCAGTTCGCATCTCCGGGCCGCCACCGAGGACCGAATCGATATTCTGCAATGTGGTGTACGTCATGCCCTGGCCGAACTCCACGTGGTACGCAGGTGTGCCGTGCTCATGGATATCCATGCCCTCGAGCTCGCCGTCTTTTGACAGCCGCAGGATCTTGAATGCCTTGATCGCGTACATGATCGCGATGGTGACGGCGGATACCACCAGCACACACGTAAGGCTTCCGATGAACTGGGCTTTGAGCTGGCTTATGCCGCCGCCATAGAACAGCCCCTTGATCGCAGAGGTGTGATCGACGCCGTCGGCCGTGGGCACGCCGTACGCGCCCGTTGCGAACAAACCGAGGCTCAGCGTTCCCCAGATCCCTGCCAGACCGTGCACCGGCCAGGCTCCGATTGGGTCGTCGACTCGCCAATGCTCAAGCAGGTCGATCCCGAGCGGCACAACGACACCGGCAACGGCTCCGATCATCACCGCCCCGAACGGCGACACCCAATAACAGGGACAGGTGATCGCGACCAATCCTCCAAGGAATGCGTTACACGACATTCCGAGGTCCCACTTCTTCGCACGTGGGTAGACGAAGAACACTCCCGTCAGACCCGCCGCACAAGCTGCCAGCGTGGTGTTCGCCGCGACACGGCCGATCCCGTTGAAGTCCAGCGCGGACAGCGTCGACCCGGGGTTGAACCCGTACCACCCGAACCAAAGGATGACTGCGCCTATCGCGCCGATCGTCAAGTCGTGCGGAGGCAGCGGCCCGCCGCCGTCGCGCTTGAATTTGCGACCGATGCGTGGTCCCAGGGCGATGGCGCCCCAGAGGGCGACGAACCCCCCGACCGTGTGTACGACCGTCGATCCCGCGAAGTCACGGAACACGGCTCCGTGTGTGAAGCGGTTGAGGAACGGGATCGTCATGTTCCCGAGCCAGCCGCCGGGACCCCACGCCCAGTGGCCGAAGATGGGGTAGATGAAGCCCGACACAGCGATGCTGTACCAGATGTCTCCCTTGAACGCCGTGCGACCGACCATGGCGCCGGATGTCACCGTCGATGCAGTGTCTGCGAACGCGAACTGGAAGAGGAAGAAGGCGAGGAAGGCAACGCCAGAGGAGCCGTATGTGAGGGGTGTTCCCTGCAAGAAGAAGTACTGGTGTCCGATGAACCCATTGCCAGACCCGAACTGGAATGCGAAACCGATCGCCCAATACAGGATCCCGCACAAACACGTATCGAAAACGCACTCCATGAGCACATTCACCGTCTCACGGGAGCGGGCGAACCCTGCCTCCAGTCCCATGAAGCCCGCCTGCATGAAGAAGACCAGGAAAGCGGTCACCAGCACCCAGACGGTGTTGACGGGATTCACGAAGTCGTTGGCTCCGTGCGTGACGGTGGCGGCCTGCGCATGAGCGACCGCGCCGCCGAAGAACGAGTTGAATCCCCAGATCGCTCCGAGAACGAGTCCCAAGCCTAGCATCTTGCCGCCGAAGATCACGGCAACCATGCGCCGTGTCTCCTTCTGCTTGAACCGCGCCAGCTTTTTCATGGGCGCGAAGATAAACGTGAAAGATTTCATAACAGAGTCGGCGGCGTTAAGAAGGCGTTAAGAACTAGAACGTGCTTCTGTGCGCGCGCAACAGAACGAAAACAAAACGAGAACACGCGGCGCGGCGGCCGCGTGTTCTCTTCGGAACGGGGTTTTACGCGAACGCGTCGGGATCGATGATCCAGCCGCGGCTTCGCACGTTGCGAACGAAGGCGCGTCCGATCGATTGGCGAAGGTTGCTCAACAACACGTCGACTGTGCGCGCGTGACGAAGGCCGAGTGCGCCCGCAAGCTCGCTCCGATCCATCACACGTTGTTTGTTCGCGATGAGCACGGCAAGAAGCTCGAGCTGTGATCCGCTGACCTCGAGGTCGCGGCCGTCCAGGCGCGCAGAATATGAGTCAAGATCCACGACGAGCGCGCCCAACTCGTACGCGCCTCGGGTGGTTCCCGAGGTATCCAACATGTCCTCACGCTACGCGGCGTTGATTACGCGGCCTTATCCCCTGTGTTTCGGCGTTGTTAAATCCTCGTCCCCAGACCGCGAGATTCGCTGCGATATGCTCGCTCGCACTATGGATTTCGGGTTCAGTGCGGAGCAAGAGGCTTTCCGGCAGTCCGTTCGCGATTTCGCTGAGAAGGTCATCGGTCCGCGCGCGGAGGAGATGGACGAGACCGGCGAGTTCCCGGTGGACATCGTGCTGCAGATGGGGGAGCTCGGCTTGTTCGGGCTGCCATTCCCCGAGGCCTACGGTGGTGCTGGCGCCGACTTCGCGACGCTCTGCATCGCGATCGAGGAGCTCGCGCGCGTCGACTCGTCCATGGCGATCACCCTCGAGGCCGGCGTCGGTCTTGGAGCGATGCCGCTCTATCTGTTCGGAACGGAAGCGCAGAAGCAGCGCTGGCTGGTGCCGCTCGCACGAGGAGAGAAGATCGCAGGTTTCGGCTTGACCGAGCCGGAAGCAGGGAGCGACTCGGGCAACACCAAGACGACGGCGGAGCTCCGTGACGGGCAGTGGGTCGTCAACGGGACCAAGGCGTTCATCACCAACGCAGGGACGCCGATCAGCCAGCACGTCACGATCACCGCGCGCACCGGGCCCGACGAGATCAGCAACATCATCGTGCCGGTCGACACTCCCGGGTTCACAGCCGGCCGGAAGTACAAGAAGCTCGGCTGGCACGCCTCCGACACGCGGGAGCTTGCGTTCGCCGATGCGCGCGTCCCCGAGGAGAACCTTCTCGGCGCGCGCGGCGAGGGCTTCAAGAACTTCCTCATCATCCTCGACGCCGGACGTGTCGCGATCGCAGCGCTGGCCGTGGGTCTGACGCAGGGCTGCGTCGACATGTGCACCGCGTACGCCAAGGAGCGGAAGCAGTTCAACAAGCCCATCGCCGATTTCCAAGCGATCGCGTTCAAGCTGGCAGACATGAGCTTGAGCGCCGACCTCGGACGCCTCGCCGTCCAGCGGGCCGCTTGGTTGCACGACCGGGGCTTACCCTTCAAGCGTGAGGCCTCGATCGCGAAGCTATATGCGAGCGAGGCGGCCGTGGCGGCCGCGCGCGAGGCCGTGCAGATCCACGGCGGCTACGGATTCATGGACGAATATCCCGTGTCGCGTTTCTATCGCGACGCCAAGGTGCTCGAGATCGGTGAAGGGACGAGTGAGGTCCAGCGGATCTTGATCTCGCGCGACTTGCTCGGCCGCTAGTTCTTCGCGCGCAACGCTTCGATCAACGGGGGCAGGCCCTCTTCGATCGATCGGTAGTGATACCCGATCGCACCTTCCGCCTTCTTGGATGAGTACATCCACGAGCCGTTGAGACTCGTTAACCCTTCTTTCAGAAGGTCCGGCTCTTGCTTCAGCATGCGTGCGATGAGCGGGCCGAACGGCGTTGCCGCTTTCACCGTCCAGTTCGGAAGGTTCATCGGTGCGCGCTTCCCCGTCACTTGCTTGAGGCGCGCGAATACCCCGCCGATCGTTTCGTTGTCGCCGCCAAGGACGTAGCCCTCGCCTGATTCGCCCTTGTCGTGCGCCGCGACGATCCCGTTCGCGATGTCGTCGACATGCACCCAGGACAATCCCGTCTCTTGGAACGGACACGCGATGAGCAGCCCCTTCGCATACATCTTCAGCAGCACACCCACCATGCTGTGGTCGCCGGGGCCATACGTTGCGCCGGGCATCACCGTGATGATCGGCGCGCCGGCCGCCGCGCGCTCCGCCGCGATGCGGTGCGCGCGCAGCTTCGTCTGTTCGTAGTTGGATCCGTAGTTGCCTTGATGGACGTCGGTCTCGTCGCTGATCCCGCCGCCGGGCACGGTGCCGAGCGCGGCGATCGTCGAGCAGTACACGACGCGCGGGACCCCGGCCTCCGCCGCGGCGTCGAGCACGTTCACCGTGCCGCCGACGTTGATCTGCTCCATGCGTGCCAGATCCCGTACGCCGATCGCATACCAGGCGGCGAGGTGGAACACGGCATCGTGCCCAGCCATCGTTGCCTTCAACGACGCGGGGTCGGTGATGTCTCCGATCGCTATCTGCGCGCCGGCGCCGGCGACCTCCGTCGCGCGCTCGGGATTCCGCGCCAGCACGGTGACGTGCCAGCCTTGGTCGATCAACGCGTGCGCAACCTGGCCCCCGATGAAGCCGGTCGCTCCGGTCACATATGCGCGCACGGCTAGAGGGTAGGCAGAACGTGGGGGAGGATGTCCAGCGAGCCCCGATCGACGACGAAGTGCGACTTGGCGAACGCGTCGGTGTTGTAGGTCGCTTCGACGAACGCGCCGACGATCGCGATTGCGAGCAGCCCTACCAGGGCACCCCCGAGCAACCTCCTCCACCGGCCGAACGAGACGGCCAGCCCGCCCGCGAATCCGCCGCCCAGCGCGAGCAGCCCGACCTTGATCGCGAAGGAACGCACCGCGGCAGCGTCTTGTCGTCCGATCAGCGTCGCGAGATCGCGCGAGCTCTGCAGCGCAGCCAGATCGGACGCGGTCGTCTTACCGGAGATCCCCGTGATCGTCACCCGGAACGCGATCGGCGCGCTATGCGTGCGCGCTTCCGCGTGCGCGCGGCCGATCGCCGGCGCGCTTACCGCGATCTCGGTCTTGCCCGACACCGCCGGCCACGCCCGCAGTTCCGCGCGGAACGGTGGGATGTCGTAGACGCCGTGGCCGCCGATCGCCACAGCACCGGCGGCGCCGCCGATCCCCGCGATCAGCGTGACGAGCACCCACCATCCCGCAGGGTTGCGGCGCGCGCGCCGCTGCGCGGAGGGCTGTCCCAAAGGATCGGCCACTTACTCTTTCTCCTCTTCTTCCGGCGGCGCGTTGCCGAATAGCAACGCGAGATCGTTCGCGCCGTCTTCGGGGCCGACGGCGATGACCTTGTCGCCGGCGAGCAGGGCTTGGGACGCGCGCGGCCGGTAGATCCAGCGGCCGCCGCGTTGGATCGCGAGCACTTCCATGCCGACCTCGGTGCGGATGCGCAGCTCGCGCAGCGACTTCCCTTCCGCCTCACTCTGTGGGTTCACGGTTTCCTCGACCACGATCTCGTCGGTCTCCGCGAGCGCCTCGGAGATGATCGGGTGCGGCTCATCCTCGTACTCGATGACGCGGGTCATCTCTTGCGCTGCGTCGGCGATGCGCTCGTTCGCGAACGCAAGATGGAGCAGCCCGCGCAGCGAGTCCGGCTCGGCACCTTCGGCAGCCGACCGCAACACCCATCGCTCGAGCTCGTGGTGCATCTCGTCGGTAGAGTCTTCGATCGCGCCGACCTCGGCAGCGAGCCCTTTGTCGCGGAACAGGATCGCGCTGTAGGCGAGGCCGACGGCAACTTCGCTCGCGTTCTTCATCTCGACGAGCAGGTCGACGGCGCGGTCGAGACCGGTCAACGTTCGCGGCGAAGGCTCGCGCAGGTTACGGCGCGGGGCACCGGCAAGCTCGCGAAGAAGATCGACGCCTTCTTCCGGACCTTGCGCGAAGATCACATCGCCCGTGTGCAGCACGGTGTCGCCGCCGGGGCCGAAGATCCACGAGATGTCTCGGCGGATCGCGATCACCCACATCCCCGTCTCGGTCGGCAGCTCCGCTTCTTCGAGTGTCTTGCCTTCGAGGTTGTTCTCCTCACGGATCCGCACACGGGTCACGACCTCCTCGGCATGGCGAAGGTCGTCGCGTAGCTCCGGCGGCACTCCTAGATCCTTCAGCACGACGCGCGCGATGTCCTCGGCCGCATCGGCGATCTTGTCCATGGCTCCCGCCATCTGCAGGACTGCGGCCATCGCTTCGGCATCCTCCGGCGACCGCGCGGCCAGGATGCTGATCTCTTGAAGCTCGAGAACGATGCGGCTCATGTCCTCGCGTAGCCGCACCACCTCCGCCGCGATGTCGTCGTCGCCGAAGAAGATCGCAGCGTGGGCAAGGTCGACCATCAGCTCCGAATGATCCTTCGCATCGGCGAGGAGATCCTTGACCGTCCTGCGTTCGCTCATCTCACTTCACTCCCACTCCGAGAAGCACGATCGTTCCCACGAGCGCGAACATTCCGAAAAGGTCGATCGAGCTGGTCACGATCGGGACCCCGTGATTGTCGGGATCCAATCCGAATCGGAACGTCGCCACCGCGGTTGCATAGGCCAAGATCGCGGCGCCGATCGTCGCGATATAGCCGGCGAGCAGCGAGATCTCGACCATCTTGAGCAGCCCCGGCGTTGCCAGACCCGATGCGCGTGATATCAGGTCGGCGCTGATCCCGACGAGCGTGAAGACGGATAACGCGAACGGCGCAAGCAGCGTGATATCCAGGAGCGCGAGTCGCTCCGGAACCAGCTTCGGCCGGATGGCGCCGAGATGAAGCTTCGATGCGAGCCGCGCAGCCGCGATCGACCCAAGTGCGCCTGCGTCCTCCAAGAACGGAGGGATGAGCACAAGGAGCGCAGGTACCGCATTGAAGCGCGTGATCCGATGCTGCACCACGGTCCCGGCCAGGATGTCCATCGTTCCGGCCAGCGCCAGCACCAGGATGCTTTCGCGGAATATCCGTCGAGCAGCCGGCAGGTCCGTGCGCATCGCGCCGATGAATGCCACCAAACAAAGGACGGCCAGCGCGATCCCCATCAACACCGTAACGACGTGGTGGTGCGTAAGGACGAGGAACGACGCCGCGTACAGCGCGGGCAGCGTCACAGTGTCGCCCATGAACGTGATGACCGGCGCCGCGACCGAGTCCAGGTCCCAATCGCGCTGGTAGCCCATGCGCGCGAGCAAGACCGTCAACGTCAGCACGACCACGCTGGAGAACACACCGCCCACGACGGAGATGACGAAGAAGTCCCACACCGAGATCGAGCGCAGCCCGGTCGCGCTCGACACGACGCGCGCGGCGACCGCGAGGAACGCAGATGTCGAGATCGACAACATCAGCGACGCGTAGGCGTTCTGGTAGAGGACGCCGGTGCGCTCGCGCGTGACGCGGAACAAACCGGAGTGGATGCTCGTCCCGAGACGTGAGCCGACCGCGCCGAAGATGTTCCCGCGCATACCGATGGCCGCGGGCACGAGGATCAGCAAGCCCGGTAGCGCATCGAGCCGATGCGTCATCACGCCGAGCGCGAATCCGGCGATCAGGTCGCCGCCGGATGAGATCCATAAGCCGACGAAGCCTTGGCGCAGCGTCGTTCGCTCCGCGCGCCAATAGCGGAAGATCGCAGCGAGCGCGCGCGCAGGACCGAGGGCTGCTCGACGTGTTGCCCGCGTTGCGCCGGCCGCGCGATCTGCAACGCGCGCGGTCCGGCGAGCTCGGTCCGGGGTCCGGGTCCGGCTCGTCCTCGGGAGCGGTGAGAGCAGGCGACGACGGCGCCGCGTTCGGCGCTGTGGCGGCGTCGTTTCCGTCGGTTCGACCCGGTCCGGGGTCGGTGGGTTCACCGGGCACCGCCTCTCGACCTCCCTTCGAGCAGCCGCTCATCTGACGAACGGCCAAGTCTAAGCCTTGCCCGACCTGCGCAAGTCCTTTTCGTCGCCCTGTTGCCTATACAAGCAAGCGAAGAGTCTCTGTGCTTTCCCCAAAGAGGAGTGGGGCGTTTTGCGCAGAAGAGCAGGTTTAGGTCCTTTCGTCCATGTGGAAGAAGGACCCTAGTCCCAGATACAGGGGCCAGGACGCGCAAGACCTAGGGGCGGCGCTGTAGCCGCCGGGAGCACTGAAGTTGGCTCGCGCTGTAGATGGCGTGGCGGAGCTCACGCATGAGCTTCCGGTTCAGGAACGGTCTCCTTCCGCGCGCCTCGCGCTCGCACCCACACGCTCTCGATCCGTCCGATCCACATCTTGGTCGCGTCCTTCCGGCGCGCCCGAAATCCAGCGCGGAAGGAGGTGACACGATGAAGAAAGCCATGAAGAAAGTACTGCCGGGCGTCGTCGCACTTGTTGTCATCGCGTTCTTTGTACTCCCGGGATTGGCGTTTGCTAAGGGAAGTGGCGGTGGCGGGACTCCCAACCCTCCGCCGAGTAACCCCCCATGCGACTCCGATCATCACAATGGCCAGCCACCGCCGTACGGCGGGCCGAACATCCATAGCCTGATGTGCAAGATGCAGCGCACGACAGGCAATGGGAACGGCAATGG
>Ga0070732_10001356_pt1 | contig 13423 bp, 13 predicted proteins | sample Coa_R1_5_FD_66449 | JGI IMG/M metagenome (GOLD analysis project Ga0070732, IMG submission 66449) | Surface soil microbial communities from Centralia Pennsylvania, which are recovering from an underground coalmine fire - Coalmine... | ecosystem: Environmental > Terrestrial > Soil > Unclassified ...
GCGGCCCACGCTGCGCCATGGGCCGGCCCACCCTGGCCGCTAACCAACGCGGCCCACCTCGCGCGCCCTGGGCCCGGCCCACCCCGCGATTTTGGGCCCAGCCGAAACCGCTGCTAACATCGGACAAAATCAAAGGTTTCAGCCGGGGCATAGGTCACCTCCGGCCAAGACTATAACAAAGACCAACCGATGGCGCAAGCCAAATTCAACGAATTTCTAACTCAGGACACTAGCATAGGTCCATGGCATCAGCGACTGCGCTACGTTCGGGACCATTGCTCGCCAAGTAGTGCAGACCACGTGGGAAGTGCTACCCGCGACAAGACGTTGTGTTGGATCGTCTGCGTCTAGTGCATACCACTCGAGCGCTAACTGGTGCCGACCAATAACGTTTGGGAGGGGGTGGCTAAAGGCAAAATCTACCGGTGGACACAGTCCACTTGTTGGATCGAAAGCCAATTCTACCCGTTGCTCCGCCAAATCCGAATGAGTTCCGCCCGCCCCAATGGTGTATGACCCATCCGCTGCTGGTGTTCCACGAAACACAGCTCGGAGCGAAGGACTCGCCCCACGTACGTAGGCGGCCAACTCGTTTCGGCCTCCGGCATCCCATTCCGGCGTCGTTCCGATAACCGAATCTGTGTTGTGGTCCCGCAAAGAAATCGCCTGACTGCCCGGGAAATCGAAATGGACGCTATGTATTTGAAATGGCGCGACGTGCGGTTGGCCAGTTGGCATCGGTGAACTCATGAACCGCCTCAGTGGTTTTCGTCGCCAGAAAGGATGTCTCTTTTTGGGCAAAGTACTGAGCATCAGTTGTGTGTTCAAGCCCGGCAATGGACACTTTCAGAAAACTGGTAGAGTCGAGCAGTGGAGTAGCGATATTCTGGGGTCCGGATCCGGGGGGATCCGCGACATCTTAACTTAACTAGCAAGCTCGCAGCGGAGCACGAAGACAGGTGAACCTGAACTTGGCCGGCCCGCACACGGATGGTAGATTGCCGTACGAGCGAGGGCGGTGACTCATGGCAAGGCGATCGTACACGGTGATTTACGAACCGGCCGAAAAAAGCGGTTTTTATGCACATATCCCGGCCCTGGATGTTACCATCGAAGGCGAAACGCACAAGGACGCCAAGGAAATGGCGAGAAATTCGGGCCATCTGAAGATTCCTATCCGAACAGGCCTGGATCGGTTGGCACATCCGCCGGATTGGCTGTCGCTTTCCGGCTTAGACCACCCCCGGCACGCAGCGCTGCGGAATGGTGGAGGCCGAAGCGCAGCGAGGCGCGAAGTCAGGCGCCTCGCTGCGCTTCGGCCTCCGAGTAAAAGGCGGCAGCGCGAATTACTATGACGTCTGTCAGATTAATTTGCGCCGTCCATTTTTTCGCGATGAATTGCAGGGATTTGCCAAGATCAATCCTTTGGCGAGAGCGTCCGATTGGCTTCTTTTCAATTCGAAATCGATTGCTGCGCCTCTTCGCTTCCCTCATAAACAGCCAGCTCCTCGTGAAGGCGGGCGATCATTTTTCGAATGCCCGCTTTCGTGAATCCTTTGGCCCCGATTCGGTGGCTTCGCTGCAACGTTTCCAGCCGCTCCTCGAGGATGCGAAGCTCTTCTTTCGCCTTCTCATATTCGGTCGGATTCACCTCGTTCCCAAACTCCGTTTGGGGACGCTCTTTCGCGAAACTCTGTTTCGCGAAACAGAGTTTCGCAGCAGCCCGTTCCCAAACAGGAGTTTGGGAACGAGGGGAAACAGGAGTTTGGGAACGAGGGGAGTTTGGGAACGAGGGGAAACTCACCTCCACCAGCCCTTTGCGCCGCCCGTCTGCTTGTCGTGTACGGCTAAAGAACTCGATCCATTCGTTCCAGTCCGCATCATCCTCTGCGGCAAAGATGTCTTCCGGCCGTCGGGTTAAGAGCATCTCCTCTAATTCCACTGCCAATTGGTGACCCGAAGTTTCAGGAACCGTTACCACCAGCAGCGGGCCGGCGAGTCCCGGCGCGCCGCGATAAGCCCGGCGGGGAAGTCGTGCCGCGCGGGTGCCCGCTCCCCTCCACGTCGGCCTGATCCCGGCGCGCCGGGACTCGCCAAATCCGCAGGACCCGTTCGTAGTACCGCCTTTAGGCGGTGCTTGGACGTCCAAGTTCAGGATCCGTTCGTAGTACCGCCTTTAGGCGGTGCTTGGACGTCCAAGTTCCGCCTGATGAAGATTGACAAAATAATCGGACTTTGGGGATCGGTTTTTACGCCGAAGGCGTTTCATCCCATAGCCCAGGGTTGCGGCGCTTCGCCGCTACCCTGGGGAAGACGATGCAACCCTTTCAGGGTTGGTGTTTGTACACGGCGTTCACCCAGGGTAGTCCCGGCGCGCCGGGGCAACCCTGGGCTGTGATATCGAACCCTTTCAGGGTTCAGTCATCGCGCGTTTACCACCATAAGCCCAACTTATTTGTCAAAGATCGTAAGGCGGTACTACGAACCCAACCTACCATTTGCATTTCACAAACCGGATCGTACTCTTGGCGGGGCTGTTTCGGCCGCCCGGCGTGGAGCGCGAGCCGGCACGGAGGGTGGAGTCGGCGCAAAACTGCAAAAAACCGACACCCCCACCCGGTTGCTGGACAATCGGTGGCAGTTCAATTTTTCGGCAAACTGGGATATCGCAAGTGCCGTTTTTCATTTGCCCTTCGGCAACCGGATCGTACACTTCTGCGGCTAAGTTTGCGCTGCTTGGTGGCAGCGCGCCGAACGAATAGCGCAAAAGCTCGGAACCACCATGCGCACCAGCAAGAGCCCCGCTCCACGCACCGCCCCGAGCACCGCTCCAGGTACCGCTCCGAGCACCGCTCAACGCACAATTAGCTCAAGTTGTGTGAAGGCGTCATGCCCCCGCTCCGAATATCCTCTCCGGAAAGGACTTACGTCTATTCGGTTTAGCGCGCGAGCGCGCACCTTGAGCGGATTTGAGCGCTTAGGCCGATTCGGGGACAGCCGAGGTTCCGCGGGCCTGGGCACCGTGGTCGAGCGCGATCATCCACAGATCAACGTGAGTCTGACCTACCTCCAGCAGAACATTGCGGCCGTTTCGCAGTGCGATGGAGCGCCAAGGCCCAGCAGATCACCATTGATCATGACGAGGAGGACCCATGATGAGCGTGACCGGTTTTTACGCAGCGCCGATGAACGCCGATGCGCAATATATTTGCAGCAGACAAGTTAAGGCCAAAATGTCCGGGGTCAAAAATCAAAAGAGCGGTCATTTTGTGTCGCGCGGATGGGTACCCGAACCCGAGTTTCCGACGCCCCGGCAGTATTCCGGGCCGCGCATTCTGCCCCGTCCACCCAAACCGGCGAACGGTGTGGTCGCCAAGAATATTTACGTCACCACTGGCCGTAGGCGCATATGCTATACCCGCAGAATCGGCTGCGATCAATCGAAGCATGATCAGGGAGCACACCTCATGGCGCGTCCACTGCCGCTTGCGTTTGGGATCGTCTTAGCTTTGGCATTCGGCGCCTGGGCGGAAGAGCCGAGCAAGAACGTGCGCCAGAAGTTGTACATCACCAACAGCGGGGGTAACGACGTTACGGTGGTTGATCTGGCCACCAACAAGCCGATCGGCTCGATTGTGGTCGGCCCGCATCCGCATGGCATCGTGGCGCCGAAATCACAAGACTTCCTCTTGGTCACCATCGAGGGCGGCAAAGTCGGGGAGTTAGTGTGGATCGACCCGCACACCGACAAGGTCATCGAGCGCATGGAGTGCGGCCCCGCGCCCAACGCGCTGGCCATCACGCCCGACGGCAAATTCGCCTACGTGCCGTGCAGCAACGGCTACTTCGAGGTGATCGACGTGGCCAACCGAAAGATCGTCGAACGCATTCGCACCGGTGGCCGGCCGCACAACACCGCCTGTTCGGCCGACGGCAAGCACATGTACCTGGCCCCCATGGGCGATGTCAAGAAAGTGCTCATCGCCGAGACCAGCACGCGCAAGGTGATTGGCGAGATCCCGTTCAGCAATGTGGTCCGGCCCATCGCGCTCAGCGCCAATGAGAAATACTTGTTCGCCCAGGTGGACGGCCTGATCGGTTTCGAAATGGCCGAGATCGCCGGGCGCAAAGTGATTCATCGCGTGGCCGACACGCTAACCGACGACCAAAAGAAGATTCCGAGCCGCAGCCACGGCCTGGGCGTACGGCCCGATCAGAAGGAGCTATGGGAATGCGACCTGGCGCACAGCGAGGTGCACGTCTTCGACCTCACCGGCGCCGAGCCAAAGCAGACGGCCGCCATTCCAATGGGCGGCCACGTTTACTGGCTCACGTTCAGCGCCGACGGCAAGTTCTGTTACGTCTCGGTGCTGTCGAAGAATGAAGCCGCGGTCGTGGACACCGCGACCAAGCAAATTGTTGCCCGGATCCCCGCGGGCCGCGAGCCCAAACGCTTGCTGGCGGTCACGGTCCCGGAACGGTAGGCAAGCGGAGGGCGAACCACGTAACATTCGGTAGCGGAATTCGCAAGAATTCCGATTGGGCGAGATCGGAATTCTTGCGAATTCCGCTACCAATCATTGGCATTGGACTCCTCGATCCTTCGGTTTCCTTCTCACTTCGAAAACTTCGCCATCCGGCCCTTCGGTCCCACGGCCCAACCTTCGCCGGTGGAGGTGAACGCAACACTGTTGTAATTCTCCTGATGCAGTGGCTTCCAGGTTTTTCCATCGTCCGACGAAACGCTCGATCCTGACGTGCCCACGGCCACCCATCGGTCTTTGGCCCACGCTGCTGCGGACCGATACGGCATCGCTCGGTCGACGAGCGTCCAACTGTTGCCACCGTCGCTGGTGGTCGCTGCGGTCGCGCCCGCGTCATTCGGCTTGCGATAATCGCCGCCCACAATAATGCCATGGTTGCGATCGCGGAAGGCAATCGAGAAAATACCGGCCGACTCAGTGCCGGCCATAATGGGCGTCTCGCACACCGCCCAGTTCTGGCCGCGATCCTTGGAATGGAAGACGCGGGCCTTCTTGGCGCCGCCGGTCGCGAACCAGACATCCTGCTCGCCGTGCGCTGCCAGGCAGGTGCCACTGGCGGCAAATGCACCTTCATTAGCCAGGGGCTCCGGCAGGTTCTTGGGCACGAGTTTCTTCCAATTCGTGCCACCGTCGTCGGTCGCGATCAATTGAAATTGCCCTTCGACGGGGTCGCCCAGCGCGATGCCGTTCTTCTGGTCCCAAAAGGCCATGGCATCAAAGAAACCCCGGCGGTCGGCATTCTTGAATTGAAGCGGCCAGGTCTTGCCGCCATCGGTCGTTTTGTAAATCCTTGATTCCTCGCCGGGCCCGGCACTCATCAAATAGGCCGTGGACTCGCTGAATGCTTTCACATCGCGAAAATCGAGTTTGTTGGCATCAGGAACTTTGCTGACAGACCAGATCTTGCCGCCATCGGTCGTGCGTGCCCATGTCCCCTTGGTACCACTCACCCAGGCGACCTGCGAATTTACAACGCTCAGCCCCCGAAAATCCGCGTCGGTATCGATGGCTTGCCGTTGCCATTGCGCACGGGCCATCAAATGGCACATCCCGACGATCGCGATTGCAATGCAAAAAGATTTCATGGCAATTCTCAAAAATGAGTGAAGAGACTGGGCCTCGACCCGCCCTAGCGCTAAAGATTGTATTGGCGGTGCCGGGCTTGCAAGGACTTGCCTAGGTCTATCTGCATGCCCCCCGCGAAGCTCCTGCACCTGTTCGGCCCCGAGCACAGCCGCCTAGAATTTCGCGCCAAGGAAGCGACAATCGGCTGACGGATGTGCATAGCAACGTGGTGAAGGGATTGCTGGCGTAGATGCGATTCACTGACCGTCCCGGTTTTATGCGCCTGCTTTATTTGCTCGACGAAAGGCATCCTGCCGGGTTGCGGACCCTTCACGGCAGGCTCGATAACGTGATCACGAACGGCAGCGTTGGTTGCACTGCCTTGACGAGCTTGTCGTCGGCCGTCACTAACTCGTAGCCTTCGCGCTCCGCCAGCGCGACATAAACGCAGTCGTAAACGGTCTGCTGAAATAGTTTGGCGATCTCAAGAGCCCTGGGCAGAAGTGGCACGGCGGCGAACAGAGGTGGAAGCTCGCGCAGGCATTGCCGGAAGAAGAGATCGGTCTCGCCCGGCTTGATCTTCCGGGAGCGCTCCAGAATCATGAGGACGTTGCACATCTCGGTGGGGAGGACCGGCACGATCAGCTGATGCACGCCTTGAAGATACTCATTCCGGAGCCGGATGGCTTTGCCGGAGTCCTGCTCCTGGACGTACGTTTTGATGTCCACGGACGTGTCGATGACGTAGTTCATCGGCTATTGCGGGACTGGCGGACGGCGTCCAGGGTGACGTCCTGAATGCCAAAGAGCCTGGCGTTCTCCTCACGCATGCGGTCAATTTGGGCTGCGGCCGCTCTCCGCTGCTCCATTGTCGGAAAGATGCCCCTGGCGAGCCGGTCGCATGCCTCCTGCATCTCGGCCTTAATGGCGGGATCCATGCCAGTGTATTCAGTAGTGCTTTTCATATTCATTCTCTTCACATTCTACTTACGGCGTTCCACGCATGGAAGGCCAGGCTGCCGGCAAGGCAGCCGTTAAGCATAAATGAGGTCAGAAACAGCTTCCAACGGACCGAATGGCCGGGGCAATCCATTTTTGTTCGCATAACTCGTCCGTCTTTGACATTTCCCAAACCGGTTCGTATCATTCGGCGGCATGGATTGCGCGCGGCAACGGCTCTGGCACGAAGCACGAGCGCGGGTTTTCACTTCCTTATTCGCCAACTCATTCTCCGCCATGCTCACTATTCACCATACTTGTGACCAGCACAGTCAGCGAAACCGAAACTGTAACTGTCACCAGAAACCTAACTTCTATCAATTTGTATTAATGTCTGTGAAGGCGCGATGCGCACTCCGTAAGAAGCAACAGTTCAAGAGCTTACGGCGAGACCCACAGTCGCGCACTTTGTCATCTGGTTACAAAAGGATACAGTTGCAGCTCCTGTTCGCCGATCGCTGCGCAACGGGGCGTCCAGCGGTGGGTTTCTCGGGAGTTGTCTATAAAATGGCACTACGCATTTCCGACGACCGAATCGTCCCCAAAAATGTGCTCCGCAAGACTCTCACGACAGGAGGATTCGCGGTGTCGAATCAAGCGCAACGCATGGCGCCGAGCTCGCCGGGAAAAGTTCTATCCCGCGACGACTTTCTTCAGAATCTCCGCCAGAGCGGCCTCTTTGCCGACGAGGAAATCGCCAAACTGCAGGAGAGTTACCCTGCCAGCTCGGAGGTGCCCGATGGCGCTGCCTTGGCCGGGGTGCTGGTGCTGGCCGGGCGCTTGACCCCGTACCAGGCCGAAGCGCTGCGGGCGAGCCGGCCGGCAGACGTTCTCATGGGCAACTATGAGGTGTTGGCTCGCCTGGGGGCCGGCGGCATGGGCACCGTTCTCAAAGCTCGTCACCGTCGGATGAAGCGCATCGTCGCCATCAAGCGACTGTCGCCGGAGGTGGCTCAAAAGTCGGCCTTCGTGCAGCGCTTTCAGCGCGAAGTCGAAACGCTGGCGCAGTTGACGCATCCAAACATTGTCATGGCCTTCGATGCCGACGAGGATGACACGGGGCCGTTTTTGGTGATGGAATTCGTGAATGGCCGCGATCTGGTTTCCGATGTGGAAGAGAATGGCCCTTTGTCGGTGGCCGATGCCGTCCAGTGCATTCGCCAGGCCGCAACGGGCCTGGCCTTTGCGCATGCTTATGGAATTACGCATCGCGACATCAAACCGGCCAACTTGATGCGCGACGTTAGCGGGGTCATCAAAGTCACCGACCTTGGCTTGGCGCGACTGAATAAGGGTGATGGAAACGCTGCCCAAAGCGCTCTCACCATGGCGGGCGGGATTGTAGGAACCGTCGATTACATGCCGCCGGAACAGGCCATCGATTCCACCACGATCGATCATCGGGCCGATGTTTACAGTCTCGGCGGCACGCTCTTCTTCCTGTTGGCGGGCCGGCCGCCATTTCAAGGCAATTCCTTCATGGCGCTCCTGTTGCAACACCGCGAAGCGCCGGTGCCTTCGCTTCGGAGCCTGCGGCCGGAAATCCCAGCCGAGTTGGATGCGATCTGTCAGCGAATGCTAGCCAAGAGGCCGGAAGAGCGCTTCGCCAGCATGGCCGAAGTCATCCGGGCGCTCGAAGCGGTTCAACCCCTGGTCGCGCCGCTCACGCGCCGGCCACCGAAGACGCATCCGCCAACCCCTGCCGACACACCGCAGCAGGTTGCCACGGTCGCGGCCGATTCCAAAGATCAATTAGATGGAAACACAATCGTGCGGCCTCCATCGCTATCGCTGGCCGAACCAGCGGCAACGGCGAAGGGCTCACCGCCCCGGCTGACGGTGGTGCTGGCCGAGCCGTCGCGCACGCAAGCCGCGATCGTTCGCAAGTACCTTCAGGAATTGAATAGCGGCGACGTTCATAGCGCCGGCTCCGGTAACGAAGCGCTCACCCTGGCGAAGGAACTCAAGGCGCAAGTCGTCATTAGCACCATGCACTTGCAAGACATGACCGGCGTGAAACTGGTCAATGCTCTGCACGCGGATCCGAGCAGTGCCAACGTCGGCTTTATCCTGATGACCAGCGCCGGCGAGTCGGCCGAAATCGGGGCCGCGGCAAACGGCTTCATCAAGTATTCATTGGCGCCAGCACTTGTGGAATGGCATAGCGGTCGCCGCCGCTGGTGACAATGAGCGCAGGTATGATGGCCAACGTTAGGGGAATGCGCATCTTGATCGACGTGCCTTGGCCTAATTTGCTCTCGATGGCCACGGTGCCGCCGATCTTTTCGATGTTGGTTTTCACAACATCGAGACCGACGCCCCGGCCGGAAAACTGCGTCACCTTATCCGCCGTGGAAAAACCCGGGAGGAAAACGAGGTTCAGCAGTTCCTGCTCGTTGAGCCGGTCGGCCTGCTCCGCGGTCAACAAATTCGCGCGCAGCGCCTTGTCACGCACCCGGCGCGGGTCGATGCCTCCGCCATCGTCGCTGATCTCGATAACAATCTTGCCGCTTTGGTGTGCGGCATGGAGCCGCAAGCGGCCTTCGGACGGTTTGCCCCGCGCCACTCGCTCGGCAGGCAATTCGATGCCATGATCTACGGCATTGCGAACCAGGTGCGTCAGTGGGTCGCGGATGGCTTCCACGATGGTTTTGTCCAGCTCCGTTTCTTGCCCGTCTAATTCCAGATGCACTTGCTTGCCGCACGCGACCGACATGTCGCGCACCACGCGCGAAAACTTGTTCCAGATGTTGCCAATGGGTTGCATGCGCGTCTTCATGACGTTGGTCTGCAATTCGCCGGTGAGCAGGTTGAGCCGTTGCACCGAAGCTTGAAACCCGGCATCTTCCATGGCGCCGCTGAACTGTTTGATTTGGTTGCGAGCCAACACCAGTTCCCCGACCAGCGTCATGAGCTTGTCGAGCAGACCCACATCCACGCGGATGGCGCTGTCCGAGACCGAGACGGATCGCGCCTCGCCGGGTTCGGCAGTTGGGCTCAGGTTTGATGGCTGGATGACCAGCGCTGGAGTGGGATGCTGTTGGTTCCCGGATGCAATACTGGCCGCCGCGGCATGCTGAATGGTCGGCTGGTCGTTCTTGAGCGGGGGTTCTTCAACCAGCGTCTTCGCCGGCGTCGCTGGGGGAGTCACTGGCGGCTTGGCACCGCAACCTCCCTTGGTCAATCGCTCGAGCGCTTGAATTTGTGCGGAATAGTTGTCGCTGCCTTCGCTCTCGCCGCCGGATTTCTCCAACTGGTCGAGCATGCGCCGGATCGCGTCGACCGACCCCAGCAGGCCGCCGGCGATTTCAGGATTAAAAACGAGTTCGCCGGCCCGCAACCGGCTGAGGAGATTCTCGGCAGCATGCGCCACGGCTTGCAGCTTGGGAAGCCCGAGAAACCCGGCCGTACCTTTCACGGTGTGCAGCGTGCGGAAGACGCGCGCCAGCGTCTCGCTCTCCGCCGGGTCTTTCTCCAGCGTGAGCAGGTCTAAATCCAACTGGGCCAGGTTTTCGTGCGTCTCCAGCAGGAATTCGCGCACGACTTCGTTCATGGAACTGTACCCCGCAATCGTGACGGGCGCCGGGACTTGCCGAATTACTGCGAGGCAGACATTCCTTGACGTGTCCAACCATGCGTGGTTTCACGGCCTGGCCTTGCGAAGCTTTGCCTTCTCTGTTCACAGCAACCGACTCGAGTTCTGCAAAAAGGCGCTGCAGATCAGCATGAAATTAGGATAATTCGGGAAACAAAAAAGGCAACAGGCAGCCATCCCAACTGCAGGATCCTAACGCCAGCCAGGCAATCGGATCCTGCTTTGACTCAAAAACCGACGATTTAGGGTGTTGACGGCGCGATGCCACTCTTCGGCTGCTTCATCCGCACCAGCATCATCTGGGTGGTACTCTCGCTGCCCACGTGCAACAGACACGGGCATTCCGGTTGCGAGAGATTGTAAACGCCGGCCTCGAACACGCGGTCCTTTTTCTTGCCGATGGTCCAGGCCGCGCGCTGCGTGGTCTTGTCCACCGAGCCATACACTTCGGTGTTCGTGTCCATCAGGCCGTCGTAATAGTTGCCGCGAATAACGCCGGCCTTGTTCACGGCAAGCTGGAAGATGTAGTTCGACGTCTTGTCGTCGCCCTGCACCAGCGCGAAAATGCCGAGCGGCTTCCAGTCGTCAGTCGGCGGAGCGTCGGCCGTTTGACCTTGGGAGGCAATCGTGCTGGCCTGCTCGGCGAATTGCTGGGTGGTCCCGGCGGGCTGACCATTCATGTAGACGTTGTCGCCCTGAAAAACGACGCTGCTGCCGTAGTCGTAGTCCGGCGAAGCGGCGGCCGATACTCCACAGTAGTTAGCCACGCTTGCGTACGACGGCGCCGCCCATGCTGCTCCAGCGCCCCAGCCGGCAGCGGCCCAGCAACCGGGGTGCGATGTGTAATAGGCTGGTTGAAACGTGTTGTAATAACCAAAACCCGAGCGAACGGCGCTGCCGGTCGTCCCCATGTAGCCGCTGGACCAATATGCGGTGCTGTGCGCGCCGTTGGCGCCGTACACGCTGGCATAATGGTCCATGTTGCCGGAATAACGGTTGCCGGAATAAGCGGACTGCCAACTGGCACTGCCGCCGGGACCGCTCACGGTTCCTTCGCGGGAACCGCTGGCAGACCCGGTGTAGCGATTCCCGCTGTAGCTGCCTTCCCGGCTGCCGGAATAAGTTTGGCCGCCGGCGGTGGTCATCGTGGTATCGCGCGAGCCGCTGGCGCTGTAGCCGCCATACCGGTTTTCGCTTGCACTTCGCGACCCGGAAGTCGAGACGCTGCCGCCGGCTGCGTCGGTCCAGGTGTGATCGTAAGTGCTGCTGCCGCTGCGGCCGCCGTAGCCATAGGACGACTCGGTGGAGCGGGAGCCGGAATAGCTGCCGCCGTAACGGCCTTCGCCGCTCGAGCTGGCGCTGCCGCTGCTGTAACCGTGGCCCCAACCCTCGGATCCGCTATGGCTGTAGCTGCCTTCGAAGCTGCCACCGCCATAACTGTGACCTTCGAAGCTGCCGCCCCGATAGCCGCCGCCGTAACCGCGGCCGTTCACGTTGCTGCCGAGGATGCACAAACAAATACTTGTAAATACAAACAAAAATGCGCGCTTCATGGCCTTTCCTCATAGAGAATTATTCTTTGATTCGTGGCGGCGCAGTGCGCCAGAACCACGATGGATTGAATGTTTATTATCCACCAACAAAAACGGTGACCCTTACTGTTTGGGCGCTGCCAAGCGGGTAAGCCGCATCGGCGTGGTATCGGGTAACTTGTCATTTCCCGCAACCCGATCAATGGATCGCCACGTGATGGCATCGGCGCCCGCGCGTTGCAAAATGATCCGCTCGCCGGCTGGGGTGCCATCCGGCAGGACTCCCTTGGCGTCGAGAATCCAACTCTTACCGTCGCAGCTCCACAACGATTGCGAGTGGGTGCCGTCGTCTTCGAAGCCCCACGAGCGAATGCGGCCGGTCTCCGGGTCGAGGGCAATGCGGATCGATCCGCTAATGGGTTGCTTACCTGCCGGAATGCGGGTAAACGTGCCGGTGATAAATGCCTTCTTCGGATCGCGCGTGAACGAGAATTTCACGGTTTGGTCTTTGATCGTAGTTCCCCAGTCGCCGAGCAGCCAGTCGAGGTCTTCCAAATAATACTGGCCCACGCCGCCTTCGGCCGAAAGCGCCATTTTCCATTGGCCGCCTTCCCGGCTATGCACGACCACATAATGGGTGGACCGGGGCAGATCTTTGGGGCTGATGGTCACACGGGCGAGCCCTTCCTCGACGGCCATGTCTTTGGCTGGGAACCGGATCGATTGGATTAGCACGTCAATCTTCGCGACCGGATTGGCTTTGAAGAACTCGGCGTAGGCTTTTTCGATTCCTGCCCGGCCCACAACGGTTCGCCCGTCGGCCTCGCGGTTTTCTGCATTCTCCGTGAACAGCGCGGCGACCGCCTTCGCATCCCCCTTGTTAAAGGCCTCGGTAAACTCGACAGCCGACTGCCGAATCGCTGTTGCGTCGGCTTCGCGCGCTTTGTCGGCAGGCTTGTCATCCGCCGGCCGTGCCCGCAGCTGCGCCCAGCCAACGAATACAAGCACGGCCGCTGGGATCAAAGCGAAACGGAGCCATTTGCACTTCCCGTCTCTCATGGGAAAAACCCTCCCGGTTAGTGGAACCATTCAGTTGCTTTCATCTCAATTCCGGTTGTTTTCCAGCTGCGCCAGCGCGCTTTTCAGTGGCGCGCTGGGAACCTGAATCAAGCCGTCAAAAGGTCTATCCAGTTCCAGAATCAGAAAGACCGCACTGGAAACGGTGAGCGCACAGATTAACAGCGTCGCCACCACAATCGGCTTGGGCGGCGCAAACAGGCTGAAGCTGCCAAGGATGAGAGTTACCCAAGCAATTAACACGACCAGGAACGCCAGGGGAATCGAACTCCCCTTCTGCGCGAACAGCTCCCAGCGAGATTGCGCAATGTCGCTGGCAGTTTTTAACGCTTGAGCTTGAAGAGAGCGCTGAGCATCATTCTTCGGCGATAGCTCTTGAATTTTCTCGTAAATGCCTTCGTATTTCCCCTCCGTGTGGGCCATCGTTCTATGACGCCCCAATTCCAGGCCTTCGTTTGGCCAGGTTCGTTGCAGCATATCGGCCACGGAAGCGCGAAGTTGTTCGCGGATCTCTTTCGTTTCCGGCCCGTAATGCGCCAGCACACGGTCGAGGAAAATGAGATCGCCCGCCATGTGCGACAATCCGTTCCTCTGGTTGTCGAAGGAACTCT